>JAABUV010005143.1_pt1 | contig 15093 bp, 10 predicted proteins | sample 5559971 | NCBI WGS metagenome assembly JAABUV01 (sample SAMN10711881, study PRJNA513362) | rock metagenome | isolation source: Antarctica rocks | place: Antarctica: Victoria Land, Knobhead nord | collected 2015-12-19
ATCAGTGCCGGGCTCGACTAACGACCGGTCGTCAGCCCTCGATGAAGTCGTGGGAGAGAAACAAGAGCTGGATCAACACTCGTCCGGATCTTCATCCGAAGATGTCACCGGAATAGAGAAACTTGACTCACGGATAGTAAAGGTTGGAGAGGTCAAGGATGGGGAAGAGGCCTATGCCCATCTCCCACCACACGAGAGGGACGTTGTGAAGAGGCAATTGGATATTCCACCGGTCACAGTTACCTACAGAACTCTGTACCGATATGCGACAAGAAATGATCTCTTGATTGTAGTCATTAGTGCAATATGTGCCATTATTGGAGGTGCTGTTATGCCTCTTATGACGGTAAGGGTTCCTTTGATGGTCTTCATCTAAAGCATACTGGCTGATAGTATAACAGGTCATCTTCGGCCAGCTGGCGGGAACTTTCCAAAACTTCTTTAACGGAAGCCAACCGGCGTCACACCTCACTTCATCAATCTCTCGCCTGACTTTATACTTCGTATACTTAGCGATCGGAGAATTCGTCACCATCTATATCTGTACGGTTGGCTTTATCTATACTGGGGAACATATTACCCAGAAAATCCGAGAGCAGTACCTGGCGGCCATTATGCGTCAGAACATTGCCTTTTTTGACAAGCTAGGCGCTGGGGAGATTACGACAAGGATTACTGCAGATACGAACCTGGTACAAGATGGCATTTCTGAAAAAATTGCTCTTACGCTGACTGCAACTGCAACATTCGTCACAGCCTTCATTATTGCGTTCGTCAAGTACTGGAAACTTACACTAATCCTATCCTCAACAGTGTTTGCCATCGTTGCGATAATGGGAACTGGTTCCACTTTCATCGTCAAGTATAATAAGCAATCTCTCGCATCTTATGCCTTAGGCGGAACTGTGGCAGAAGAGGTGATCAGCTCGATCCGAAACGCCACAGCTTTTAGTACGCAAGACAAACTCGCGAAGCAGTATAATGTACATCTACAAGAAGCCGAAAAATGGGGTCTTAAGCTCAAGATTGTCCTGGCATGTATGATTGCTGGTATGATGGGAGTTATCTACTTGAATTACGGGCTGTCCTTCTGGCAAGGGTCTAAATTCCTTGTTGCGGGAGCTATGAGTCTTTCGGATGTGCTCACTATCATGTTGGCCATCATGATTGGAGCCTTCTCGTTTGGCAACGTCGCTCCTAATGCTCAAGCTTTCACTACTAGCGTAGCTGCTGCCGGGAAGATTTTCAATACCATTGATCGGGTTTCCCCATTGGATCCCATGGACGATGCTGGGGAGAAGCTTGAGCATGTAGAAGGCACAGTCGAACTGACAAATATCAAGCACATCTATCCCTCGAGGCCTGAGGTAGTAGTCATGGAGGACGTTAGTCTCGTTGTCCCTGCCGGGAAGACGACAGCTTTGGTCGGTGCTTCGGGATCCGGGAAGTCTACCATTGTAGGACTTGTCGAACGCTTCTATGACCCAGTTGGTGGTCACGTGTATCTCGACGGTCATGATATTTCAAAGTTGAACCTGCGGTGGATGAGGCAGCAGATCTCCTTAGTCAGTCAAGAGCCAACACTATTCGGCACTACCATCTTTGGTAATATTCGCCATGGACTCATTGGCACGAAATATGAGTTCGCCGATGCTGAAAAGCAGAAGGAGCTTATCATTCATGCCGCAAAAATGGCCAACGCCCATGACTTCGTCTTGGGCCTTCCCGAAGGCTACGAAACTAACGTGGGAGAGCGCGGCTTCCTACTTTCAGGCGGTCAAAAGCAACGTATTGCCATTGCCCGAGCTATGGTAAGCGATCCAAAGATTCTCCTACTTGACGAGGCTACTTCAGCATTGGATACCAAATCCGAGGGAGTCGTACAGGCAGCGCTTGATGTAGCGGCGCAGGGCAGAACTACTATAGTTATCGCTCACCGCCTTTCAACTATCAAGACAGCTAATAACATCGTCGTGATGTCTCAAGGACGTATTGTAGAGCAGGGAAGTCACGATGAGTTATTGGAGAAAAGGTCTGCATACTACAACCTTGTTGAAGCACAACGAATATCTGCAATGAAGGAAGAGAGGAACGCATTGGAGAAAGTAGCCTCTGACGAGACAGAGGAGCAGCTAGACAAGTCGGTCTCCGTAGGAAAGGAGGCCCCTTTTCAGATTGACCCTGATGATGCCAATATTCGGAACAAGCTAGACCGTACTACCTCCGAGAAATCCATATCTAGTGTGGTATTGCAGAGAAGGGCAGCGAATCCCGGAAGCCATTATTCACTGTGGACTTTGATCAAGGTCGTCGGCAGCTTCAATAGGAAGGAGGCTCATCTTATGTTGGTCGGTCTGGTCTTCTCCATCATTGCCGGAGGCGGAAACCCCACCCAAGCAGTCTTTTTCGCCAAGTCGATCCTGGCGTTGTCCTTACCTCCCAGTATGTATGGAAAGCTTAGACATGACGCCAATTTCTGGTCCCTAATGTACCTCATGTTGGCCATTGTTCAGTTCCTTTCATTCTGCGGTCAAGGCATAGCGTTTGCACACTGTTCCGAGCGGTTAATACATCGAGCAAGGGATCAAGCTTTCCGGACTATGCTCCGTCAGGATATCGCTTTCTTCGACAAGGAAGAGAACTCTGCCGGCGCCCTGACTTCGTTTCTTTCAACAGAAACAACCCATTTGGCTGGCATGAGCGGCACGACTCTCGGGACGATCCTTGTTGTCACAACAACTCTGGTAGCCGCTATCGTGCTGTCTTGCTCCATCGGTTGGAAACTCGCGCTCGTTTGCACCGCGACAATACCTATATTACTTGCTTGCGGATTCCTTCGATTCTGGATGCTGGCGCAGTTTCAAAACAGGGCTAAAAAAGCATACGAAGCCTCAGCTAGCTACGCTTGTGAAGCCACTGCTGCTATCCGAACAGTCGCATCATTAACAAGGGAGGAAGATGTTTGGGAGCACTATCACCAGTCGCTCGTGGACCAAGGTAAGAAGAGCCTGCAGTCCATACTCAGGTCCTCTCTTCTCTATGCTTCATCTCAGTCTCTGATGTTTCTGTGTATCGCGTTGGGCTTCTGGTATGGCGGAACGCTTATTGCTCAACACGAATACAATATGTTTCAATTTTTCCTCTGTTTCTCTGCTGTCATCTTTGGCGCTCAATCAGCTGGAACGATATTCTCCTTCGCTCCGGACATGGGCAAGGCAAAGCAAGCTGCGAGAGAACTCAAAGTCCTCTTTGACCGTAAGCCAGAAATTGATTCCTGGTCCCCAGATGGCGAGCGGCTTGATCACATCGAAGGCACAATCGAGTTCCGAGATGTACATTTTAGATATCCAACCCGACCAGAACAACCGGTTTTGAGGGGCTTGAACCTCACCGTCAAGCCAGGTCAGTACGTCGCGCTCGTCGGCGCAAGTGGCTGCGGAAAATCGACGACAATCGCACTCCTAGAGCGATTCTACGATCCTGTCGTTGGCGGTGTCTTCGTCGACGGCAAGGAAATTTCGAGTCTGAACCTTAATGACTACAGAGGGTTCCTTGCGCTTGTGAGCCAAGAGCCCACATTGTATCAGGGATCGATTAGAGAAAACGTGCTATTGGGTGCGGACCGAGAAGACGTCCCCGAGGAAGCCATCGTACAGGCCTGCAAGGACGCCAACATCTACGACTTCATCATCTCTTTGCCGTAAGCTCCCCTTACCCTATAGCCTACCATCCCTAGAACGAAAACTAACCTCGCCCTCTAGTGATGGCTTCTCCACCATCGTCGGCTCCAAAGGCTCCATGCTCTCAGGCGGCCAAAAGCAGCGCGTCGCCATCGCCCGCGCCCTTTTGCGCGACCCTAAAGTGCTCCTCCTTGACGAAGCCACATCCGCCCTCGATAGCGAGTCTGAAAAAGTGGTGCAAGCAGCCCTGGACGCGGCGGCGCAGGGACGCACGACGATCGCGGTGGCGCATCGCTTGAGCACGATCCAGAAGGCGGATATGATCTATGTATTTGATCAGGGCAGGGTGGTGGAGCATGGGACGCATGGGGAGCTGTTGAAGGTTGGGGGGAAGTATGCCGAGTTGGTGAATTTGCAGAGTTTGGGGAAGACGGGGTAAGTGGTTGAGAAGGGGGCGGAGGGGTAGCATAGCGATGGTGTTTGGCGGGAAACTCAGCTCGTCAAGTAATGATGACACTGTTTTGCAAATATGTGCTTGGATGGTGGGACTCCTTTCTCTCCCTATATATATTATACCCTCTAGTAGAGGGGCAGGCAAATGCATGTTTTCCCCCTTTTGGACCTTCTTTAGCATCACATTCAATGATTATCTATGAGAACAGACGGTAATGACTGCCTCCTCAATTCTCCTGCAATACGCCGAATCGGTCAGACGTGATCCATGGTTTTTGACAAATCAAAGACATTCTTTGGACACCCTTTTGGTTTCCACGGGTGGGAGCATCGGCGAAGACGCCGACCTCATCACCACATCACCCTCATCTTTGACTATAACCTGACAAGGATGCCTGTTCAAAAATTGGACCTTTGAAACGTAGGTAACGCGTTTGTTAATGGTAAGCGCTTTGCGAGGCTTTAGACTTTAGAGGCCCTCTTAAATCCGGGCTTCGAGCGGTTTTATTTTGGGCTTCAGCTAAGATCTTTCGAGGCCTGGGATTTTGGGGGTAAACTGATAAAGGTTGGTCTGCGTTGGAACCAAGGATGTTGAAGAACATCAGACGCTGTCCGACGGTCCGACGGGTGGTACTGTGTCATTGAAACCAGACGATCGCCCAAGGAATCAATATCCGATTTCGAAAACCATATTGACTCAGCGTACGGAGCCTCACGCAGCTCATTGCGAAGGTTTTATTCCCCTGGTTCAGGAGCTGCGACGTCTCAGCCTTGAGCAAAAGATCGTAGGTGGCCGAAAGCTTAGTGGGAAGCGGCGAGGGGGGTGAGTTTGAGGGGACAATGATGCATACTCACCATCAGCGGGCCTAACAGGAGCATGTCTCTTCCACTATTTTAGTAGATTCCTAAAGACGGAAGTCCACGCATTAACGAGATCATCTTCGAGTCAAACTTGAAGACTCTGTACGGGTTCTCTCCATGTATCAATTCGAAGATCTTTGCACAAGGTCAGCTCAATAATGACTTGGGAATCATGAGAGATCTTCCCGCAAGCCCCAAGCTCCATACATCAGCACTCGGGCCAAGCTGAGCATCAAATACGACTTCAGGAGCCCGGTACCCAAAAACCTTAGCAGGTCCGCACAATTCGCTCAGCAAGATCTTTTCCCCAAAACCAATGAGCTTCACTTGGTGGTTATCAGGCGCATGATCCGAGAGAAAAAGGCCGACTGGATATGACGAGACATGATATCGGGGGGCCTGCGCTTTCAGAGCTGACCCGTCGGTCGATTCGACCTGACCGATCCAATAGTCGTCTGATATTGGTGTATCATCAGGCTGCAGTGCTGTCGAGCGTGTGAACAGATTTCCGCTGGTTTTATCGAGTTACCGGGAACACCGATCTTATAGATAGGCACGCGGTATACGATGTAAATTATTCTTGACTCCAAAGCCCAGTCAGTACCACCTTAATTTGTTGGAAAACGACAAGGGCAGCTACAGCCGAAGGCTAAGAGAACCCATTTCAGGCACCCACATGCTTTCCCTCGGTGCTCCCCCTTGCTCCCTTTCCAGAACGCCAATAGCAATCTATACACCCCGAACTTAGGATTTGTGATTACCGCTTTCGTTCAGGAAAGGGAGTAGGGCCGCTTTAGGGGAGGCATTGGGGGATCAAAGGGCGAGCACGAGAGAGCACGGGGGAGCATTAGGGAGCCTGAAATGGGTCCCCCACGCTTAGGCGATTGGGAGGAACGAACCAGTCCCTCCCTGCCAAGACATCCCTGAGCACATAGCCCCAGTCATGAGCTATGCATCAAAGTGTGAACGTGCAACGGTCTTCCAATATGCTCTTTGCCGTTTGATGAGCAAGCTGCGCGGAGGGCAACATTGGTTTTGCGATACTTCTTAAGTATCAGCATATGTTAGCATCAATTGGACAATCTTGATTTCATTGCATGGCGGGTGGAATAGAAGCTCTGTTACCCATGAGACGAGGGTGCAATTAAGTCGGGTGAAACGAATTGGTCGTCTACCAGAGGATTTTGAAGACTTCGTGACAACGTGGAAGCTGAAGCAAAGGCTGATACATCTTCTGGACACAACTTCTGGTACTGGGTCCCGACACAATTTTTTAAAGTAACGAAATAACCCTTTCGTAAGTGCCATGGGAGAACAGTGGCATTCGAAGAATCATTCTGTTCCGGTACTTGGTTCGCGGCTGTGAAATTTCCTAGGTGGTGTGTTTGGCGATGTATTACCCAATTGAGACTATTGAAAGGATAAATCTGCGTTGTCCGAAGCACATGCATGCTTGACTGAAACTTGTCAGTAAGCCCATCCTATTGACTCCTTCGACCGTGACCACGATAATGGCTGCCTCCTTTCGCATAAGCCTCGAGGCTGTATATGGCATGCCGTAGAGCTTACCATGGCTTCATCTGCCGAATCGCAATGCAATCCGCTTTCAGGACGTTTCTCACTCGCTCGAAGCTCCTGAGTCTGAGATCAGACCGCTCCAATCGCAGTATTGATTAGGATAATACATCACATAGCGACATGACTACAACCACAATAACTTTTCACGCTTCCCAAACCAAACATGAATGTCAAAGTCAGCTAGCGCTGTTTCCCACGCTAGTCGAGGCGAAAGTGAGTAAGATGAGTGCAGCTCAACTCTACGAAGACCTTGCAAAGAAATATATAAAACATAGTGGGAATTTGAACATATTGCATTACGCTGGAAACTTTGACCTGGCTCCTTCTGATCCTGCTGCGTTTGCGGATTTAGCGTGATGGGTCCCTGACTGAAGAATGAGACTGCGTCCCCTGCCAATCTGCAACAGAGCGGAGGACAGCTTCAAAGCCACGGCTGATTCTTGTCCTTCGAATGGCGATTTCCATTTCGATAAAGAGGAGAAGCATCTTAACGTGAAAAGCAGAATGATCGATGTCATAAGAGATGTAGAGCATACAGTGTGTGAGATCAATCCAGTACTCCTCGTAGCTCAGGAGGATGTTTGATACAATTTTCTCGGATTGGTACGGTCTCGCTATATCACCGTCAAGAGGGGACGTTCAAGCTTCTTTGCGAATGTTATGGAAATAGGGAAATGAATGGTGCTTACAGGACCGCAGGGGTAGAGCAGCACACGAGGCTCAAACGATGGAAACACTTCGTATCAAAAATTGTGATCGAGGCGTAAAACCGAAAATCGTGGCCCACTAATCAGCTAGAACCGTCGGTGTGTCGATGATGAATTCTGATCACACGCCTCGGATTATTCGATTCTAGGTCTTATACCTACTTCTAGCGACATGCTCGGCATCTTGATTTCACCCTTGTGGCCGAATCGCAGAGCTACATCCTCAAACATCAATGCAGCATTTCCATAGAGTTCTACCTCATTCCCTCCGAAGACCCCAAAGCAACGTCCTTTGGCTTCGTCTTCACTGGCATATTGAGTAGAGTTCACAAATAAATTGTTGTACTCTTGCATTCGTTGATGGAGGGTTTGTTCAATCCTTGGGTGATGAAGGGTGAGATGCATAGGTCAAGAACCAGCCCTACTCAAGTTGTCTCAAAGCTTTATGAATGCTTCCCGTCTAATTCCCTTTTTACCTCATCCATGAGAACTTTCCTGATGCCGTCCAAACCGCCGCTTTTCTGTATATACATGTGTCTCCTCGGAAGATACTCGAGTCCAATAAATTGAGGAGGCAGAATATCTTTGAACTGGAACCCTTTTTCATTCACTAGTGCCAACTCTACAGCATGACTGAATTTGGCTGGGTGTGCTGTTGATAGGGCCACGTTGTGTACGCCCGGCGCCGCCTTCGCTGATCGCAGCGCCGCAGTCACACCAATGGCAGAATGTGGATCTAGAATATAGCCTTTTGAGCTGTTGTTGGGCCATCTGTAGACATTGCGAACAGTGCCTACCGTCTCCGCATCTGAAACGCGCTCCGACGCGAAGTCCTTCCTCGCGGCTTCGAGCACTTTCTTTTCGACCCTAAATCCTCCTTTTGCCTTGAATTCGTGCTGCCACTCCTTGACCTTTAAGCCCGCTGCACTTCTTTTCTCCTGCAGATTACCATCTCTGACACCGAAGCCGTAGACATCAAATGCAATGAACCACAAAAGCCGCTCAAAGTTGCTGCTCACAAAAATATCCATCGCCGGAGACAATGTCTCCTTTACGCCCTCGGGGTGCGCCTTGGCCCCTCCACTAGACCCCCCTCTGCGGCACCATTGGCGACAGGTTGCCTCTCATAGGCGCCAGTCTGCCAAAAGCGGTGGAGAATATCGTTCTCGTTTGTAGCGATAATGAGTTTTGAAATAGGGAGTCCCATACGCTTAGCAAAGTATCCCGCTAGGATATCCCCAAAATTCCCTGTAGGGACAATAAAACGGATTGCATCGGTTGAAGGATCGAAAATCCCGGAACGGGTGAGGGAAAAGTAGGATGCGAAATAGTACGTGATTTGGGCTAAAATGCGCGATATGTTGATCGAATTCACACTGCATAATCTCAGACTCATGTTTGTTGAAGGGTCGGCAAAGAGAGCTTTCACAAAGTCCTGTCGGATCCCGTCAACATGTTGTCTTCAGTGAGCATGGAGAAGGGTGGTGTACTTGACAATCATCAAATGTCCCGTCGAGGCTGAGACAGTGCACTGTAGAATCCTAATAAGCTTATCTGCAAACCCAATGAGAAGCACAACTTGAGAGTTAAGGTTTTCGAAAGACATACCATTCTCATCCCTTACTGTCGTCATCTGCGCCTCCTGTATCGGGCTGACCTTCCCGGTCGGATACATTATAAATACCGAGACGTCCTTTTTACCCTTTAAGCCGTAGATCGCTGCAGAACCAGTATCTCCACTCGTAGCTCCAATAACAGTCAGATGCTCCCGATCCCTACCCGTCTTCCCCTTATTTCTCCTAACAAGAAAGAACTCAAAAAGATTACCTAAGAACTGCAACGCAACATCCTTAAAGGCAAAGGTAGGCCCGTGGAATAACTCTAAGAGATAGATTTTGGAGCTGCCGTCTAGTGTTATTGTGGGTGTTATACTAGGTACTCGGAAAGTCGAATACGAATTTCGGATAATATCCTTGAGGGCGGTGGGCGGGATTTCGGCTGGCGAAATATATAAGCTGAAGACTCGAAATGCGAGATCTTCGAAAGAAAGGTCGAGCCAGTCTCGATGCCAATTTGGCGGTAAAGAGGGAATCTCTTCTGGGATGAACAATCCGTTATCTGGTGCGAGGCCTTTAAGGACAGCTTCCTCAAAGGAGAGCTGCTCAATGTCAGCATCTAGAATTGGCTTACTTAGAAGGTGTACGTACGCCATAAGACCCTCCGCGCGTGCTGAGATATTTCTGCGACGCGGTATGCGAAGCCATTGGACGTATGGAATAAAGGTTTGACCTTACAGATATCCCCAAGTGCACCTAAACTCCACGGTGCCGTAAGTGATAAGGACAATATTATGGGTGGAACGAGATTGTAGCTAAGAAAATGTGCGCAGACACGCAGGTAGCCTCGGCAGCTCGCGCCAAGATATGCGACAGCCGCCAGGCCATAAAGTTAAGTATAAAATTCAAAACATCAGTGGATTGCAAAAGTCAACATACATCATAGGTGTAACTTTAAAAGGGACCTTCTGCCTTGGGAAAGTAATGGGTCAAGGTTAACGGGCTTCGAATAAACAACCAACGCAATGTGACTACCCGGACTGTGGTAAGGTGTTTAAATTGCGTGGAAATTTGCCTCAAATTCAGTGCGACTCGTACCCAGCCGTAGCTACTAAAGATATTTTCTAACACATTCGCTAAGTCTGGTGCCTAGACCAAGCCCCTCACTTGATGCCTGCGCAGTTCATGTCTGTCGGGAATGCTCTGGGCTAGAGATACCTCGAGGCTCAACCGAAAGATGAACGGTTTGGGACGCTAAACCCAAAATGGGCTGAATTCGCGAATCTGTCATATTTTTGAAAGCCATGTGCTGACTTTGATTTGAATCTTAGCGCATGACATCGCAATTAGGTCTAATTCTGAAGCGATATGTCCATTTCACCAACAAGTCCGAGCGTGTGGCCCAGGGCAACGGAGATTGAAACTCCGTGGGTTTCTCGTCCGACTCCACGTCTTTGATTGATTGCGCCAGTCTCATCGGACTAAGTGCGATTAGAAAGGCCGTCAGGCGAATCAAAGGGGCACATATCTGTCCTTCATACCCTTCAGAAGAGCAAATACCCTATCCAGCCAACACAGCCGCAGCCAGTAGCTTCAAATTTGTCAAGCTAGTGACATTGTAGCATCCCGTAGGCCTACCCTGGTAGAAACAGGCGCCGTAATCAAAATAGACGGCCTCAACTCCATTCGTTGACATTGTATGCACTAGGCTCTTGACATCCGTTGTCGCTGTTGCGTTATAGATGATGATTGCACTCTGATCCGCGTAGCCGCTAGGCAAGGCCTTGATCGTTGTCACATTGTGGTAGCTGGAGAGGGCATTCTCAAATTCCACCATGGTGTCACAGTAACCAAAAAGCTGAATCGGGCCAGCGGCTCCAGGGTTGAAAACAACAGGCGTCACAATTGATGGGACGTTCGCGTAGACGTAGGTTGAGATGTTGTGGTAGTAGGTCAGGATAGAATTGGTTGCAGCATCCGCACCTACAACGTCGTCGAAGAAGATACCTCCGATAGAGATGTTAGCTTCAGTGTAAGATGTCCATTTGGCGTAGACGTCGATATCCGAGGCAACCGAAGAGTAAGCGCGACTTGCATAGGCGGTATCGATGTAGCCTAATGTGATGACGTTCGGGTATTTGTTGAGATTCGAGATGCCAGTGATGTAGTTGGGATCACTGGGAAAGGATGCAGTGCCAGGTCCGCTGTTGGGATTGATGATGACTTGCCATTGAACAGTTGGATACGCTGCGATGGCCGCGGTGACATTACTCCAAGCAGATGCCGAGGTTCCTGGATAGATATAGAGTGGCAGAAGGATGAACATGGATGTCGAAGGCAGTGCAAGCCAGCACAGGGCAAGGAATATGAGAGACTTCATGTTGGCTTGTTCGTCGATTGGTGACCTGCTGGAAACGTAAAATAGTGGAAAGATTTGGATTTTAAAATATTATATCATACCGTTGGTATATATACTGGCAGAGTCAATGATTTCCAGCTCAATTGTTGTCACAAGGCCCCCAGTTAAAGATCTTGTACAGTCCTTCCTGCAGCGGGCTGGACATTGCTTAAGCGTTGCCGGGCTTGTTCAGGTATAGCTGGCTTACGCCCTCACACAAATAATCCTTGTTAAGAAGCTTTTTGCTAATGCAATGTCCAGCCCGCTGCAGGAAGGACCTGTACAGTTTGTCTGTGCACAAAGCCTGGACCAAATAGAACTTCTCGGCCGAGCAAGGCCAGATGGTTGTATGTCAGAAGAGCGAATGGAACGCCTCACGCAAGGCCAGAGAAGATTATTCGCATATACCTACCACCCTGTAGCCAGCAGTACGATCATATGCCATTGTACTCGTATTTATGGCTCAGTCGCACTCAACATAATATTCCCTAACACATTCTAACTAGGCAACATCTTTCTTGTGTCACAACACGTTCCCTTCGGGCCTAGCGCAGCCTCTGAACATTACATAAATAGTGTTTCTCTTACCTTTCTTCTTCTGTATTCTTAAACTTCATTTACAGCTACCTTCATAGAATTAAACATTTCATTCACGGCTTCACAGGTCGAATATCTTGGCACGGTCTCAACAAACTTTATCTCAAATAAAGATTAGAGAGTTCTTGCTTACTAGGTTAGATGAAATAAAGCTAGAACTTAAAATGATATTTTCAATCATCTACGTAACATGCGGTCATGTATGAAAGCACTTGAAGACAACTCTCAGACAATGCATCTACAATATGAGCTCGCCACACTGTGTTGTGAAGCCTGTTGAAACCACACCATGATCGAAAATCTATGTACATCGTTCTACAGGAGCAAACATGACTTGCATCAATCGTGTTACTTTTTAACAAGATATGTTGGGGGTTACTTGATATATGTAGGCACACTGCATCCATCCTCATGGAAGAATTGCTTGCGCTACTGTCTCACAAGTGCACATAGTGCCTCTCATGCAATTGACCTACAACCAAGCCCATTGCAGCACCCTACACTTGCAGACTTCGCCACCTGCCAGATTCAAACATGCCCCTATAGACGCGCAGCGACTCCCAATATCACCCTCAACCTAAGCCGTCGCCACCATCCTCTCTACCCCAACCCTAGGCCTAGCCCCACTCTTCAAAAAGACATTCCCAACAGGAACACCCCCCCTCCCTACATCAACAAGCACTGTAGCATTCATCTCCATAAACCTCCTCTCATTCACCATGACCTGCGTCATAGCCTTCAACCCATCAAAAAGGTATCCAAAAGTCCACTGCGGCCCCCTCGCCGGCGGCAGCGGATCGTTAAATATTTTGAAATACATATACGTATTGTAAAGGGGGGAATCGAAGACGACCCCAGGAGGGATAAGGTCACCGGCGCCGAAGGCGGCGAGACCGGATTCGGCGAGGCATTCCATGATGGTCAAATAGACGCGGTTGGGGGAAATGGTTTCGCCGTATAATTGGTAGGCGATCGAGACGACGGGGGCGTTTGTGGTGGGGGTTGAGAGATTGGTGGAGGGGGAGGTGTAGGTTTGGTAGGCGGGAGTGTTAGGTTGGAGGTTGGTGAAGTCGGAGTCACGGATTGTTGACCAGGTGCCCGAGGTGAAGTTTGTAGGTGGTGTTGCGATTCGGAGAGTGGTCTCCGGGACAGAGCCATCATACTCGGAGAGGAGCGCCGTCTCCGTCAAGTAGCCAAGAGCAGTGAACCCCCCATCGTTCGCTCCGTTGTTGCCCCGAGCAGGTCCTATCGCCAGCGTGCCGACGAGATTTTTATTGAACTCGAGTCCGAACTCCGATTCTTTGAAGATACCGGTTCTGGACATAATGAGTGCTGCGTAGTAAATACCCCAGATGACATAGTACCGATCTATGGAAGGCGAACCATGCGGTACGAATGCAATGCTGACGCTCAGATAACCGGGCTCTGAGAAAGTACCTTGGATTTGCTGCCCGTTATAGTTCAATTGGGCCATGAGGACGAGTGCAGCTATTGCATTCATGTAGACAGAAAGGGGGGGAATGGGGACTTGGAGCACTACCGGGTTGAGGACATTGAAGTTGAGACTTATGGCTTCTAGAGTGCCGGATTGGGTGCTGTTGGTTAGAGCAAGGGGGTTCGTGACGTTGGCAGCATTGTCATTGCTGAGCGAGGATGAAATGTTGTTAAGGCCGGACTCAGTAGGCGTAACGAGGTTGATGGCATTGTTGACGGGTATAGTCAATGCGCATGAGAGCCCAGCAAAACAGCACGTATAGAATCCAAGAAGGTTCATGTTGGATAAGAATGTCTTGTATGAGCCGTAGCTGTCACTGTACGCCATGATGGGCATTCTGAACGTATATATATATACCTCTCGCCAATTTTGCATCTTGCGCTTGCCGCTGAGGGCAGAACAGAGTTGATACTTTCTGGAAGAGGCGACAAGCGGTCGTGCCCTGAACGCCGGAATGCGAACAACCGTCCCCACAGCATCCATAGATCATCCAGCCTCACACAAGAAAGCTGTTCCGATAATGCAAAAGATCACGACAAGTTCTTTTGATGGAGATATATCTGTATAGGGCAGATTTCTTGTTGATACATTGCTATTGCCGCGGGCGCCATGTTTGCGGTCATGCGCCACACTCACCTTACATTCAACGGTATTTGAAAAAAGGACGAAGCTGCGACCGGAAATTCACTTTGTCTGACGAACGAAATTTCGATTGTTGTACCTTCGGCGAGCTCATTGCTTTACCTAATCTTGTTCTCACGTGAGCAGCACAATCAAGAAAGCAAGCATCCCTATCAGTTTGACCTGGCGTCCTACTGTGCAAACCTTGTTCAGCTCGTGGCATGACGAAGCACTTACCATACGTGTGGCCATGGAATACGGAGAGACCGTTGTCGCAATCGTCTCTCCTCAAAGCAAGCAGGCAGAATAGCATGCTCACAGATAGTGCGCAGAAGATCCCTCAACACACGCGTGGACGACCCACGTGTCAGCCACGCACAGGCGAGCGCGATCCATTGAGTATGACAGCATGACGTCGCAAGCCTCTCCAGCACACAGCCATAGAAACGGCCACTGATGGAAGTATGAAGCAATTCAACAAGCGCAATTCCGCCTTCAGCCTTTACTAGAATTTCCTTCAGGGCAACAATCCCATTAAGCACAAGTGTGCCCTCCTTAGTATTCTTATCCACACAGAAATAGCCCATACGCATGCCTTGAGAACGAACCGTCTCAGGACAATTGGTGCCATTATCGTGAGCGGAAGGATTATCCGAACCACCACCCAAGCTCTTCTCCCCAGCTTCAGCAGGCCAAGGCGCGCGGCGTCTAATATTCTCGAAGCCGGTTTCGATTATTGCGTTGGGGAAGATAATTTCCCACTGAGGGTTTATATCGGTTAAGAAACCATTTGGTTGGGCGGAAGGGTTGGGGAATGAGAAGAGCGAGTTGATGACTCGAACCATAGCTTTGATTAGACTTTGGTAGTGTAGACTGAATGCTACCCAGTGTATCCAACTGAAGCCTATTTAGCAAAGAATCATCAGATCAGAGCCTGACGCCTACGACAACAAGCATTCAAGCGTGGGTATTCGCTCACCCCTTGCTTTGGATTGGTCCCATCAGGGGGTTCCTCGTAATTCGCATGGACGGCAATTACGAGACCAGTCTCAGTCTTTCTCGACGGAAGTCGCTGTGATCAGCAATTTACGGTCTTGCCTGGTGCCAAGCGGAAATAGTCGGAACTATCGATCTCTCGGAAGTCATT
>JAABUV010005144.1_pt1 | contig 15092 bp, 16 predicted proteins | sample 5559971 | NCBI WGS metagenome assembly JAABUV01 (sample SAMN10711881, study PRJNA513362) | rock metagenome | isolation source: Antarctica rocks | place: Antarctica: Victoria Land, Knobhead nord | collected 2015-12-19
TCTTGTCTGCGGTGCTCAACGCCACGTGCTGTGCTCCTGTATCGGTGACGACCGTGCTGGACGGGTGTGCGGCGCGGGGCCGCACTGCTCCCGGAGCGGCCATCAGCGGCCGCGGGTACCACGGTGTGGCCGCCACGGACTGCAGCTGCACCACCGCACAGGCTATCAGGGTGCGGGGTACGCACTCTCGCCCTGGCTGTCACGGTGGGTGGCCGCGCGCTGCAACAGCTGGGCCAGGGTGGCCGAGACCGGGCTGACGGCAGCCGCGGATTCCCACAACTGCGCTCCGGTGCAGGTCGCCGCCAACGCCGAGATGAGGGCGCCGTCCGCGTCCACCCCTTCCGCACTCAGACGCTCGGCGGCGATCACGGCCGGGCTCAACTGCCGCACCTGCTCAAGCACCGCCGCCAACACCACCGGATCGCCGGCAACCACGTCGGGGTTGCGGGCCCGACGCTCCAGCGCAGTCAACCGGGCAACGACAGTGGGGTTGGCGATCTTCTGCCGGCGCCCGCTCATCACCTGGCTCAACATTGCCGGGCTGATCCCCAGCGTGTGGGCCAGCGCGGTCTGCGTCAGCTGATAGGCGCGCATCAGCCGGCGCAACCGGTCGCCCATCGCCTCGCCGTAGTAGGCCCGCTGCAGCATCACGTTGCGGCGCATCGCCTCGGCCGCTTGTGTCGCCTTCGACATGGCACCCCCGCCTCGTCCTCGCGCGAGCTTAACTCTCGCCCAGCAAGTCCCTGGCACGTTCGGTGTCCGCGGCCATCGCCACCAGCAGCTCGTCCACCGAATCGAAGCGTTGCATACCGCGCAATCGGGACACGAAGTCCACCGCGACGTGCTGGCCGTAGAGGTCGGCGTCGGTGTCCAACACGAAAGCTTCAACGGTGCGGGTCCGCCCGGAGAAGGTGGGGTTGGTGCCCACCGACACCGCACTGCGGCAGCGCTGCCCGGGGACCACGGTGCCGACCACCGGACCGCGTCCCAGCACGGTGAACCACGCGGCGTACACCCCGTCACCGGGGATGGCCGAGTGCATCGGCGGCGCAACGTTGGCCGTCGGGTAGCCCAGGTCCTTGCCCCGACCGTCCCCGCGCACCACCACCCCCTCGACCCGGTGCGGACGGCCCAGGGCCGCCGACGCGGCAGCAACGTCACCAGCGTCGACGCAGGACCGGATGTAGGTGGAGGAGAAGGTGACGTCTTGCTCGGACAGCAGCGCCTCGCCGTCCACGGTGAAGCCGTACCGCTCCCCCAGGCGGGTGAGCAGCGCCACGTCCCCGGCCGCCTTGTGCCCGAAGGTGAAACTCTGCCCGACGACGACCGCCGCGGCGTGCAGTCGCTCGACCAGGACCTGGTGCACGAACCCTTCCGCCGAGAGCCGGGACAGCTCGTGGGTGAAGGGCAGCACGCAGAAGACGTCGACGCCGAGTTCCTCGACCAGATCGGCGCGTCGGGCCAGGGTGGTCAGCTGGGCTGGGTGGCTGCCGGGTCGCACCAGCTCAGCCGGGTGGGGGTCAAAGGTCAGCAACACGCAGGGCACCCCCCGGCGGCGGGCCTGCGCCACCGCATGCCCGATGAGCTGCGCGTGACCGCGATGCACCCCGTCGAAGACCCCGATAGTCACCACGCACCGACCCCAACCTGGCACCACCTCGGACAGACCACGCCAGCGCTGCACGGGCGCGAGCCTACGACGGCACGGTGCCGCGCGGGCTAACTGGGCGTTGCTGCAAGGTGGCGGGCCGGACCACCATCACGGTTCGCGCCCGGTCCCCGGACTCCGCGAGCAGCGCCACCACCCGACCCTGGGGGTCCACCGCGGCGTGCACCCCGGCGATCCCCACCGGCGCCAACCAGCGGCCGTGGCTGACGATCCCCGCCTGCCCCGAGTCGACGTCCCGGCGACCGAACGCGGTCAGCGCGGCCGCGTCCATGTCGAGACTGACCCGCGGGTCATCGGCCACCTGCGTCAGCGTGCGGGCGTGGTCCAGCCCGAACACCCCGACCCGGGTGCGCCGCAGTGCCGTGAGGTGACCGCCGGTGCCCAGGGCGTCACCCAGGTCGCGGGCCAGTGCCCGGACATACGTGCCGCTGCCGCATTCCACCCGCACGTCTAGGTCTGTCACGGCGAGTCCGTCGACCTGCGCTGACCTGGTCGCAGTGACCGCGAACGTCGACACGGTGACGGGGCGCGCCGCCAGATCGAGGTGCTCACCGGCGCGCACCCGTGCGTGGGCCCGCTGACCGTCGACCTTGAGCGCGCTGACGCTGGCCGGCACCTGCAGCAGATCACCGGTGAGCGCGGCCAGGGCCGCAGCCAAGGCGTCGGGGGCCAGCAGGGGGGCGCCAGCGGCTGCGGTGACCCGGCCGTCGGCGTCGTCGGTATCAGTGGCCTGGCCCAGCCGGATCGTCGCCGTGTAGGCCTTGGTGGTCAGGCTGAGCAGGCCGAGCATCTTGGTGGCCCGCTCGACTCCCAGCACCAGGACACCCGTTGCCATCGGGTCCAGCGTGCCGGCGTGCCCTACCTTGCGGGTGCCCAACAGCTTGCGTACCCGGGCCACGACGTCGTGACTGGTCAGCCCGGCTGGCTTGTCGATCACCAGCAGTCCGGCGCCGTCCAGTCCGCTCGGAGGTCGGCGATCGGCGGGCATGTCCGACATCCTGCCGTGCCGTGTCGCTGCCCCATCACCCCGGACACCTTCCATGATCAACAGGACGTGGGTGTGACCTGCGAGCGACGACCAGACCCTGACGCCCTGATGATCACCACGGGGTAGCTGGCAGTGGGGCCGAAGCTAGGCGAGGGCGGCGCGCAACCGGGCCAGCACGTCATCGACGCTGCCCTGCGCGGTGAAACCGGCGGCCAGCCTGTGACCGCCACCGCCGAGTCTGGCCGTCACCGCCGAGACGTCCACCGCATCTTTCGCCCGCAGCGACACCGACCAGCACCCCGGTGCGCTCTCCTTCAGCACCGCGGCGACCTGGGCCTCGGCAGCGGTGCGGACCAGGTCCACCACGCTCTCCGTCTCCTCCGCCCGCATCCCGATGGCATCGGCGCAGTGAATGACGGCGTAGGCGAAGCCGCGACCCCCCGCCGCGTCGGGGTCCAGTACGGCCGAGCCCAGCACCGACGACAACATCGCCAGCCAGCCGAACGGGTGGGTGTCCATCAGAGGGCGAGATACCTCGGTGGCATCAATGCCGGTGGACAGCAGCCGGGCGGCCAGTTCATGGGTGTGCGGGCGCGCCCATCGAAACGACCCGGTGTCGGTGACCAGGCCTGCGTACAGACAGTGCGCCAGCTCCGTGTCCAGGTCGACCCCCCAGGCGTCCAGCACGTCGCACACGAGCACGGTGGTGGACTCTGCTGCACCGTCGACCAGGTTGACGCTGCCGAACCGCGCGTTGGCATGGTGGTGGTCGATCACGAGCACCTCGCGAGCGCCGGTCATCCGGTCGCGCAGTGACCCCAGCCGTCCCACGCTGCCACAGTCCACAGTGACCAGGACGTCGACTTCATGGGCCACCTCGTTGGCGGGGACCAACAATTGACCGCCCGGCAACGTGCGCAGACTCTCCGGGGTGGCGGCCGGCTCCGCGAACGCGACCTGGACCGGCACCCCCTTGCGGTGCAATGCGGTTCCCAACGCGAGCGCGCTGCCCAACGCGTCGGCATCGGGGTTGACATGACACAGCACGGTGACCGAACTTGCCCCGGCCAGCACGGCGGCAGCACCACTGGCGTCAGTCTCGACTGCGGGCCCGACAACGCCGACGCTCTCCTCGGTGACGCGCACGCTGGTGACACTCATGCCGGTGACACTGCACCACGCCCGGTACCCGGGTCCACCCCGGGCACAGCAGCCAGTTCCGACGGTGACTCGTCGTCACGGACGCGTGGCTCACGGTAGGGGTCGGCCTCGCCGGCCGGCGTGGCCCCCGCCGCCACCCTGGCCACTTCGGCGTCCAGCGCACGTGCCCTGGCCAGCAGCTCTTCCATGTGCCGCGCCGTATCGGGCACGGTGTCGGCGACGAACGTCAACGTCGGGGTGTAGCGCACCCCGGTGCCGGCACCCACCCTGGTACGCAGCGCTCCCTTGGCCTTCTCCAACGCCAGTGCGGCCGTCTGCAGGTCCGGCTCCTCGTCGACCCTGGCTCCGCGCACCGTGTAGTACACGGTCGCGTCGTGCAGGTCGTTGGTGACCTTGGTGTCGGTGATGGTGACGAACTCCAGGCGTGCGTCCTTGATCTCGAACTCGATCGCGGTGGCCACGATCTGGGCGATGCGCTTGGCGAGCTTGCGCGCGCGGGCGGGGTCGGCCATGACGTCCAGTGTCCTCTCGTTCGGCAGGGTCTCGCCAGGTCTCGGCAGGGTCTGTTGCGGTCAGTCGTGCGGTCCGAGCACCCGACGCCGGGCCGAGAGCAGCTCCACCTCGGGACGACCGGCTACCAGCCGCTCACAGGCATCGAGCACCTCATGCAGGTGGGTGGCATCGGCGGAGACCAGCGCCACGCCCAGCAAGGCTCGCCGGTGCAGGTCCAGGTGGCCGGCTTCGGAGGCGCTCACCGCGAACCTGCGCCGCAGCTCTGCCACCAGCGGCCGCACCAGGGATCGCTTCTGCTTCAGCGACGCCACGTCCCCGAGCAGGATGTCCAGCTCCAGTGCTCCTACGTACACCAGTGCGCCCCGGTTGGTAGCGGTTGCAGACCGGCGCCGCGGCTGTTGGGGGTACTGCAAGTACCCCCAACAGCGGCGGTGGGCCGGTCACTCGCGGGCCTTCTCCTGCAGCTCGTAGGTTTCCACCACGTCTTCGACCTTGATGTCGGAGTAGGACACCGTCAAGCCGCACTCGTAGCCCTCGCGGACCTCGGTGGCGTCGTCCTTCTCCCGCCGCAACGAAGTGACCGTGAGGTTTTCCGCCACCACTCGGCCGTCTCGCAGCAGCCGGGCCTTGGAGTTGCGCCGCACCGACCCCGACATCACCAGGCAACCGGCGATGGTGCCCACCTTGGAGGAGCGGAACAGCGCACGGATCTCTGCCCGTCCTAGCTCCACCTCCTCGTAGATCGGCTTGAGCATGCCCTTGAGCGCGCTGCCCACCTCGTCGATGGCCTGGTAGATCACCGTGTAGTACCGGATGTCCACGCCCTCGCGGGTGGCCAGCTCGGTGGCCTTGCCCTCCGCCCGGACGTTGAATCCGATGATGATGGCGTTGGACGCAGCCGCCAGGTTGACGTTGGTCTCGGTGATCCCACCGACCCCGCGGTCGATCACCCGCAGCTGCACCTCATCGTCGATCTCGATGTTGTACAGCGCCTCTTCCAGGGCCTCCACGGTGCCGGAGTTGTCGCCCTTGAGGATGAGGTTGAGCTCGTTGGTCTCTTTCAGCGCGGCATCGAGGTCGTCCAGGCTGATCCGCTTGCGCGAGCGTGCCTGCAGCGCATTGCGTTTGCGGGCGTTGCGCCGGTCGGCGATCTGCCGGGCGATGCGGTCCTCGTCGACCACCAGCAAGTTGTCCCCGGCACCGGGCACCGAGGTGAACCCGATGACCTGGACGGGCCGCGACGGAAGTGCCTCGGTGACGTCCGCACCGTGCTCGTCGACCATCCGACGCACCCGGCCGTAGGCGTCGCCGGCCACCACCGAGTCGCCCACCCGCAGCGTGCCGCGGGTGATGAGCACGGTGGCCACCGGGCCACGGCCGCGGTCCAGGTGCGCCTCGATGGCCACACCTTGGGCGTCCATGTCCGGGTTGGCCCGCAGGTCCAGCGAGGCATCCGCGGTGAGCAGCACGGCCTCTAGGAGTGCGTCGATGTTCGTGCCGTTCTTGGCGGAGATGTCGACGAACATCGTCTCACCGCCGTACTCCTCAGCCACCAGGTTGTACTCGGTGAGCTGCTGGCGGATCTTGTCGGGGTTGGCCCCCTCCTTGTCGATCTTGTTGACGGCCACCACGATCGGCACGTCCGCGGCCTGGGCGTGGTTGATGGCCTCCACCGTCTGCGGCATCACCCCGTCGTCGGCGGCCACCACGATGATCGCGATGTCGGTGGCCTTCGCCCCCCGGGCTCGCATGGCGGTGAACGCCTCGTGGCCGGGGGTGTCGATGAAGGTCACCGGCCGCTCGACGTCCTCCAGCACGGTGAGCACCTGGTAGGCGCCGATGTGCTGGGTGATGCCACCGGCCTCGCCCTCGCGGACGTTGGCCTTGCGGATGGAGTCCAGCAGGCGGGTCTTGCCGTGGTCGACGTGACCCATGACGGTAACCACCGGTGGCCGCGCCTGCAGCTCGTCCTCGCCGCCGTCGTCCTCGCCGTAGGTGAGGTCAAAGGAATCCAGCAGCTCGCGGTCCTCGTCCTCCGGGCTGACGACCTGGACGACGTAGTTCATCTCCGAGCCGAGCAGTTCCAGGATCTCGTCGTTGACCGACTGGGTGGCCGTGACCATCTCACCGAGGTGGAACAGGGCCTGGACCAGCGCTGCCGGGTTCGCGTCGATCTTTTCGGCGAAGTCCGACAACGACGCACCGCGGGCCAGCCGCACCGTTTCGCCGTCACCGTGCGGCAGGCGCACACCACCGACCGCGGGCGCCTGCATGCTGTCGTACTCCTGGCGCTTCTGGCGCTTGGACTTTCGCCCGCGCCGCACCGGACCGCCGGCCCGGCCGAAGGCTCCTGCAGCCGCGCCTGGGCGACCGCGTCCACCGCCGCCGGGACGGCCGCGGAAGCCACCGGTCGGGGGTCCGGCCGGTGCTCCGGCACCGCCGCCGGGGCCGCCGCGGTAGCCACCGGGAGCGCCCGTGCGTGGCCCACCCGGCCCACTCGGACCACCAGGACCACCCGGGCGGGCGGTACGACCCGCACCCCCCGGTGCCGGTCGGGCTGCGCGTTGCGGCATGGCGCCAGGCGTCGGCCGTGGCGGCATGCTGCCCGGGGTGGGGCGCGGACCACCCGGGCCGGCCGCGGCGGGTCGCGGCGCTCCCGGGCGGACCGCACCAGTGCCTGCCCCCGGCTGCGGGTGTGCCCCCGGGGCGTCCGGGGCCGCTCCCGGCTGCGGTGGGCGCGGCGCACCGGGTCGCGGCGCGACCGGTGCTGAGCTGAACGGGTTGTTGCCGACCCGGGGCGCCCTGGGTGCCGGCGCGCGGGGGCCAGGTTTGTGGGTAGCCGCGGCCTCGTCGGCCGCGGGCCCGGGCCTGCTGGGGGTGGCATCAGCCGGGTCGGCGCGCGGCGGTTGCGCACCGGGCACGTCGACCGGCGCGGGCGGCGCCGCGGATACCGGCTCGCCGACGACGACCGGGGTCGGCTCGTCGGCCGCCGGCTTGGGACCTGGCCGCGGGCCTGGCCGAGCGGCCGCGTCGGGAGCCGCGGAACCGTTGGTCGCCGCTGGGCCGCTCGGCGCCGGCGCAGCGACCGAACCGTTCGTTGCCGCCGGTGCGGCGGGGAACGCCGAACGCAGCCGTCGGGCGACGGGGGCTTCGACAGTGGAACTCGCCGACTTGACGAACTCGCCGAGATCACTCAGCTTCGCCAGGACGTCTTTGCTACTGACACCGAGCTCTTTTGCCAGCTCGTGCACACGGGCCTTGCCTGCCACTGCTCTCCTCACTGGGAGGCCGGGCGGGAGACCCGCACGACCTCGGACTACTGCCGATGAACGGTCATCACTGGTGCTTCACGGCGTGCTCATGGGTTGTCGGCCTGTCTTCTCGTCGAATTACCTGTTTTCAGAACTGTGGGACCTGCCGCCACCGTCACCAAGACGTACTCGGTCACCGCACCGACATCGAACTGACCGGACACCTTGAGTGCCCGCTGCAACGCCCGGCGCTTCTCCGCGAGTCCGACACACTCCTGGGTCGGGTGCACATACGCACCGCGCCCATGGAGCCTGCGTCGGGGGTCGGGAACCACCGTCGTTCCCCGCACCACCACTCGGAGCAGACCGGCGACCGAGGTTCGAGCCCGACATCCCACACAGGTGCGCTCCGGTGCCCGGCCCGAGGGCACGGTACCGGCAGACGCGCTGGTGTGGGAGCAGACCTCACGCTCGGCCACGTCGAGTCTAGCCCTCCGCGTGCCGGGTGGGCGAACCGTCTGCCGCGGCGTCGGTGTCGGGGCTCGGTGCGGCGTCGCTGCGGATGTCGATGCGCCAGCCGGTGAGCCGGGCAGCCAGGCGGGCATTCTGGCCTTCCTTGCCGATGGCGAGGGAGAGCTGGAAGTCCGGGACGATGACCCTGGCCGCGCGGGCCGCCGCGTCCACCACGGTCACCGAGACGACCTTCGACGGGGACAGCGCGTTGCCGACGAACCGCGCCGGGTCCTCGTCGTAGTCGATGATATCGATCTTCTCCCCGGCGAGCTCGCTCATCACGTTGCGCACTCGCTGGCCCATGGTCCCGATGCATGCGCCCTTGGGGTTGAGCCCGGCCACTGTGGAGCGCACCGCGATCTTGGACCGGTGTCCGGACTCCCGGGCGACGGACATGATCTCCACCGACCCGTCGGCGATCTCGGGCACCTCCAGTGCGAACAGCTTGCGCACCAGGTTGGGGTGGGTACGCGACAGCGTGACCTGCGGGCCCCGTTGACCCCGCGTCACGCCCACCACGTAGCACTTCAGGTACGTGCCGTGCTCGTAGACCTCGCCAGGTACCTGCTCGGCCGAGGGCATCGTGCCCTCGATGCCGTTGACCTCACCGCCGATGCGCACCATCACCAGCCCGCGCGCGTTGGCCCTGGTGTCCCGCTGGACGATGCCGGTCACCACCTCGCCCTCGTGGGCGGAGAACTCGCCATAGGTTCGTTCGTGCTCGGCGTCGCGCAACCGCTGCAGAATGACCTGGCGGGCCGTGGTGGCGGCGATTCGGCCGAACCCCTCGGGGGTGTCGTCGCGCTCCGACACGAGATCGCCGTCGGGTCCCACCTCCCGCGCCATCACCCGGACCAAACCGCTCTTGGCGTCGATGTCGATCCGGGCGTCGGCTGCGTGGCCGGTGGTATGCCGGTACGCGGTGAGCAGCGCATTTTCGATGGCGGAGAGCACCAGTGCGGCGGAGATGCCCTTCTCGGCCTCGATGGCACGAAGCGCTGCGACGTCGATGTTCACCGCTCCTCCTCGTTACCGGCTGCCTGCCGCGGGCCGCCGATCGCCGGGGGCGGCCCACTCAGGGCCAGCTCGTTGGCATCGGGCGGGGCGAATTCCACCTCCACCACGGCACGCACCACCTCGGTGAACGCGACGGTGCGCACGGTGGGTGCCGTCGCGCCAGGCAGCACCAGTAGCACGCCGTCTGATTGCACCGGTCCGACGCGGGCGCTGAGTTCCTCGCCGGGTTCGCCCCCAACCAGCTGCACCCGGACCCGGCGGCCGCGGTTTCGGCGCCAATGCCGCTCCGCGGTCAGTGGGCGGTCCACCCCCGGTGTGGTGACCTCCAGGGTGTAGGACGACTCCCCGACCTCCGGGGCGGCGTCCAACGCACCGGAGACGGCACGGGTGAGCACCGCCACGGTGTCGAGGTCCACGCCGTGTTCGGAGTCGATCACCACCCGGAGCACGCTGCGGCGACCGGCCGCCGAGACGGTGACCGAGTCGAGTTCGCAACCGGCGTCGGCGATCACGGTGCTGAGGATTTCGGCAACCTGCTCCGGGGGCGGGACGGGCATGTTCGGGGCTCCCAGCAGTGGTCGGTGGTGCAATTGTGTGCCCGGGGCGCCGAACGTGGCCGGACCGCGGGCAGTACACCAGCCTAGCGGCCCGGGGCTGGCAGGATGACCGCGTGAACCCCGCCGTCTCCCGTCGTGCGGTACTTCGATCGGTGGCTGGTCTCAGCGCCGCCACGATGGTCGCTGCCTGCACCGCGGCGCCACCCGATGCGCCCTCGCCTGTACCGACCACCAGTGCCGCCCCGCCGCCGCACGACGCGCTGCAGCCGCTCGCCCAGGCGGCCAGGGCCGACGCCGTGACGGCTACCGCTGCGGCCACCGCAACGCCAGCCAGGGCTGCTCAGCTCGGTGTGGTCGCCGCCGAACGCACCGCGCACGCCCTGGCACTGGAAGCGGAGATCGTCCGGGCGGCGGGGTCGATCTCCGGCACCCCGGTTGCCCCGCCCGCCACGACCACCCCTGCCTCGGCGCCACCCCCACCCGCCTCGTTCGCGGAGCTGCTCGTCTCCCTCCGCGCGAACCAGCAGGGAGCCGGTGCGCTCGCGATCACGGTGCAGCCTTACCGGGCGGGCCTGCTTGGATCGGTCGCCGCGGCCTGCGCGGCGCAGCTGGCCGTCCTGGGATGACCGCCGACGAGCAGCTCGCACTGGGCGACGCTCTGGCGGCCGAGCATGCCGCGATCTACACCTACGGGGTACTGAGCGCATACCTCGCCGCACCAGCACAGGCCGTCTCCGCTGCGGCCACCGCGGCCCACCAGGCACGACGGGACGGGCTCGTCGACGCACTGGTGGCGCTCGGGGCGACCGCTGCACCCGCCGCCCCTGGATATCTCATCCCGGTCCCGATCACCGACGCGGTATCCGCCGCACGGGTAGCCGTTGTCGTGGAGAGCGACTGCGCTGTCGCCTGGCGTTCGGCGCTGGAGCGCAGCGCGGCGTCATCGGCCCCGGCCGGATCGGCCCCAGCGGGCTTCGACGTGCGCGCGAGCGCCGTGGCTGCGCTGGCCGACTGCGCGATCCGGGCCGCGGGATGGCGGGCGGCGGCAGGCGTCGTCCCGGTTACTACCGCCTTTCCCGGGCAGCCTGGGCCAGGGTGATCGGCGACCTGGAAGGAGCTTCAGTGTCGGGCCAGCGCTCGAATCTCGGCGGCCACCTGGGCAGCGGGCAGCTCGCGGCTCGCACCGTCGCCGAACCGCTCCCGCAGCTCCACCATGCCGTCCTTCCAGCCGCGACCCACCACCACGATCAGCGGCACCCCGATGAGCTCGGCGTCGGCGAACTTGACCCCCGGGCTGGCCTTGCGGTCGTCGAGAATTACCCGGAGCCCGGCGGTGTCCAATTCACTGGCCAGCTGCTCGGCCCCACCCGCAGCGAGATCGTCCTTACCTGCCAGCACCAGGTGCACGTCGGCCGGGGCCACTTCCGCCGGCCAGCGCAGCCCGCGTTCGTCGTGAGTCTGTTCGGCGATCACCGCGACCAACCGGGACACCCCCACCCCGTAGGAACCCATGGTGGGGCGCACCTTTGTGCCGTCCACCCCCAAGACGTCGACGGTGAAGGTGTCGGTGTACTTGCGGCCCAACTTGAAGATGTGTCCGATCTCGATGCCCCGGGCCACCACCAGCGGGCCCGCACCGTCCGGGGACGGGTCGCCGTCACGCACTTCGGCGGCCTCGATGGTGCCATCCGGGGTGAAGTCCCGGCCGCACACCAGGTCAAGCACGTGTCGACCCGGCGCGTCGGCGCCGGTGACCCAGGCCGTGCCGCTGACTACCCGCGGGTCCACCAGATACCGCACCCCGTGCGCCGCGAGCGCCCGCGGACCGATGTAGCCCTTGACCAAGAACGGGTGGGCGGCGAAATCGGTCTCGGTCAGCAGCACCACCTCCGCCGGATCGAGTGCGGCGGCCAGGCGTTTCGGGTCGACCTCGCGGTCCCCGGGCACCCCCACCCCCAGCAGCTGCCACTGTCCGCCGGGCAGCCGCGTCTTCACCAGCACGTTCTTCAGGGTGTCGGCGGCGGTGACGGCCCGCCCGAGGTCCGCGCCGTTGACCCAGGCCACCAGGGACGCGATGGTGGGGGTCCCCGGCGTGTCGTGCTCGTGCGCCGCGGGCAGTCCGTCGAGCGGGATGGACGGCGGCACCGCGGTCGTGACTGCCTCCACGTTGGCGGCGTAGTCGGACCCGGGACAGCGCACGTAGGTGTCCTCCCCTATGTCACTCTCGGCCAGAAACTCCTCCGACGCCGACCCGCCCATCGCCCCGGATATGGCCGACACGATGACGTAGCGCAAACCCAGCCGGGCAAAGATGCGTTGGTAGGCACCGCGGTGGGCGGCGTAGGACGCGGCCAGCCCCTCGTCGTCGAGGTCGAAGGAGTAGGAGTCCTTCATCACGAACTCCCGGCCGCGCAGGATTCCGGCGCGCGGGCGTTCCTCGTCGCGGTACTTCGTCTGCACCTGGTAGAGGGTGACGGGAAAGTCCTTGTAGGAGTTCAGCTCGCCCTTGACGGTGAGCGCGAACAGCTCTTCGTGGGTGGGGCCGAGCAGGTAGTCCCCGCCCTTACGGTCCTGCAGGCGAAACAGGCCGGGACCGTAGGCGGTCCACCGGCCGGTCTTCTCGTACGGCTCTCGGGGTAACAGTGCGGGCAGGCTGATTTCTTGTGCGCCGATGGCGTCCATCTCCTCCCGCACCACCCGCTCCACCTCGCGGAGCACCTTCAACCCCAGCGGCAGCCAGGAGTACACCCCGGGGGCGACCCGGCGGATGTAACCAGCGCGCACCAGCAGCTTGTGGCTTGCCACCTCGGCGTCGGCGGGGTCATCGCGCAGGGTGCGCAGGAACAGGGTGGACATGCGGGTAATCACGGCTGCGCAGCGTAACCGGGCCCGGGGACATCCCCGGGTGATCGCAGCCTGTCCAGGCCATCATTCGGCGTTCGCGCACGGTCCTCATACGATCAGGCAAGAACGACGGGCAGGTTCCGCACGGGAGCCCGCCACCGACCATGGAGGTTCATCGTGCTCATCCGCCGTATCGCCCGCCCGATGCTCGCTGCCGTGTTCGTGGCCGGCGGGGTGGACGCGCTCCGCAACCCGGCACCCCGGGTTAAGGCCGCAGCGCCCTTGGTCGCCAAGGGTGAGCAGGCGCTGCCCAACGACATCACCGACAAGGTGCCCACCGACCCCGACACGCTGGTCAGGGTCAACGCCGGCGTACAGATCGGCGGTGGGTTGCTGCTTGCCACCGGCAAGCTGCCTCGCCTGGCTTCACTGGCCCTGGCCGGCAGCCTGGTTCCCACCACCCTGGCCGGTCACGCCTTCTGGGAGGAGTCCGACGCCGGCGCGAAGGCCGCCCAGCGCACCCAATTCCTGAAGAACGTCAGCTTGTTGGGTGGTTTGCTGATCGCGGCGGTGGACACCCAGGGCAAGCCGTCGGTGGCCTGGCGGACCCGCAAGGGCGCTGAGCGCGCCCAGCAGGCAGTGACCGCCGCGTTGCCGTTCGTGGCCGCCGGGAGTACGCACACCACCGACTCACTCCGCGACGCCGCGCAGACGGCTGCCGAGCGGGGCCAAGAGGTCGCACACCGGGTGGCCGAGAGCGACACCACCAAGCGCCTGGCCGCCCGCGGCAGTGAGCTCGCGCACACCGCCGCCGTGCGTGGCTCCGCGTTGGCCTCCGAACTGGCCGACGAGGGCAGCAAACGGGGGCGCAAGTTCGCCGCCAAGGCGCGGAAGAACGCCGACAGCTGGGGTTCTACCGCCGCCGAGCGCGCCGAGGAGTTGGCCCGCCTCGCCCGCGAACGCGCCGACGAGGGCGGCAAGCGGGGCCGCAAGCTCAGTAAGCGGGCTCGCAAGGAGGCTGACAGGCTCAGCGCCGAGGCCGCCGTGCGCGCCCAGGTGCTCGCTACCCAGGCCTACACCCGGGGACAGGTGCTCGCCGCCCAAGGCAAGAACAAGGGGCAGGATCTGGCCAGTTCATTGCGCTGACCCCCGACTGCCCCCTGCCCTTCGCGTCAGCCCTTCGCGTCAGCCCTTCGCGTTACGTACAGATACTGCGGGTAAGCCTGCGCCACACGCGCAGCATCTGTACATAACGCGGGCCGGCGGTGGGCTAGATGGACCCGCTCGGGCCAGCAGTGAACACCCTGATGGGTTCACCACGCTGCGCGTCCACCAGCAGCCGGTCACCGAGAGGGTCGGCCAGCTCGACAGTTGCCACAGCCTGGCGGGCGGCCAGCGGGCAGGCTCGCGCAGCCTCACCCCGCAGGTCGTAACTCACCGTGGCCAGCAGGGCGACCGTGGTGTTGGTAGCGAAGGTGACCGCGACACCAGCCGGGTCCCCGCATCCGTGCCCTGAGGCGCCAGCGAGGTACGCCACTCGCAACGTGCGACCGTCGGCGGCGAGCACCACCGAGGCGATGGCGACATACCCCGATTGCGGAGGCGACGGTCCGCCGACAGCGACGACCGCGCTCCCCGAGAGGCTCAAGACGATCGCCAGGACGGTCGCCACCCGCGCGGCTCCGACCCCACGTCGAGCCCGTCCGCGGACCGGGCTGCCCGCGCCCGTCTCGGCGTACACCGGCGGGGCGTCACCCGCGCTACACGCACGCGAATCAGGTGCTTCCCTCATCGAACCCCAGCTTGAGTAAAGGATGTGCCCGCAGAACGTCTATGAGGACTCTACCGGCGGCGGCGCTGCTAAACATCGGCTGGCGGGTGTTGCTAGCGTCGCCAACGTGGCCAGGCTGATCGGGTCAGTTGTCCTGCTGCGACCTGCTGCGCGCACGGATATTCCCGCGCTCGTTCCGATCCGCCAAACGCCGGAGGTCCGAGCTCGCTGGCGTGGTGGCCACGACATGATCACCGCCATCACCAACGATTTCGATGAGCCCGACTCGACGCCCTACGTCGTCGAAGTGGACGGACGGGTCGTGGGGTGGATCCAATGGTCGGCCGAAGTCGAACCCGACTACCGCCACGCCAGCATCGACATCTACCTCGACCCCGCCGTGCACGGCCGGGGGGTGGGGACCGACGCGGTGCGGACCCTGGTGCGGCACCTCATCGTCGACCATGGTCATCACCGCATCGAGATCGACCCGGCCGCGGACAATGCCGCTGCGATCCGGTGCTACACCAAGGTCGGTTTCCGACCCGTCGGAATCCTGCGGTGTAGCGAGCGCGGCGACGACGGTAGCTGGCACGACGCGCTGCTGATGGACCTGCTCGCGCAGGAGTTCACCGACTAAGAACGACCGGCGATTGATGTGGCTGGTGATCCTGATGTTACTGGTGTGTCGTTGCGGGTAGGGGCACGGACCCCGGCTTGATCATGGGATTGCTGAAGTCCTACTGATCACCGGGAGGGTCCGTGCCCCTGCTGCCAGCATCCCTGACCGAACCCCTGTGGGTCCAGT
>JAABUV010005145.1_pt1 | contig 15091 bp, 24 predicted proteins | sample 5559971 | NCBI WGS metagenome assembly JAABUV01 (sample SAMN10711881, study PRJNA513362) | rock metagenome | isolation source: Antarctica rocks | place: Antarctica: Victoria Land, Knobhead nord | collected 2015-12-19
TGCTGCTGCCGGGGCGGCGCACAGCAAAGTGCAATGGCCCAGCAGGGGCGTCCTGTCTCGTGCTGGACAGTCCACTCTGCAGTATGACCACGACATAGTAGCAGCCAGCAGACCCGTTGGCAGTGGTGGCAGTGGTGGCAACCCTGCTCGGTGTCTCATTGCCCATCCCATGCGCCCACCTGTTACACACTTGGTAAGCACGCATTGCTCTGACCCTGTATAACACCTGGGGCATGCAGCACTCGACCCAGCAACCCACAGCAGACAAACAGGCAATGATGCAATAGTAAGAGGCACATGGAGACAAAGGTGGCATCACAGACCAACAGGCGTCACACACCAACAGTACCACCAGCTCCCCACTCAAAGCGCGGCTATCAGTAAGAATGTGATTCCCTGATGCCTGCAGCAAGCCCCATGTCAAACCGTGCGACACGCATCTGAGCCCTCGGGAATACTGTGTGCGAACGCTGGGTGCTCGCAGCTCTTTGCAAGTCAGCCCTGAACTTGCGCTGCAAGGGCTCCATGCACGAGCGGACTGCCGGCCGTGACGTCAGGTCAAACCTGCGGCGCCTGCCATAGGTCAGGTGTCAACCGTTAGGCGTAGAAACGCGCTCTCGACTGGACAACGCGCAGGCAGTCCGCTAGACTGAGCTGTGAGGGGTACGAGGCACACACCCATGGCCGTCCACACTATAGGTTGCGGTCAGAGTCAGGGCCTTGCAAGTACAATAAGGGTCGCACGCGATGACGCGCAGGTCCCCAAGGGCTGCGCAGCAGCCACCGCCAGCACACGCCAGTGAGGTCCAGGCGCGAGCGGATGCGCCCAGCAGAGCGCCTCCCTCGTACAGCTCCCGAACGCTGTGGCCAGACGGCGTCGGCAGCACCTCCAGGACGCCGTACAAGCAGTTCCCACGCCACCACAGGGCCAGCACCTGCGCCGCTCCACTGCTCCCCATGGCACCAGGCTACACGCAGACAGCACATTCAGGTCGCGGCAGCAAACAAGCTTGCCTGCTTTCGTATCAGAGAGGGGAGACTGACATGACACAGTCGCCACAGCCTGCACCTGATGGCTGGAGCTGCAAGGGCAGGGGCGATGATATGCGTAATCCTTTGGTGACGGGTGCTCCAACGCTCCGAATGCTGTGTAGCAGAGCACGTGCTGGTGGTGATAGGCTTGGACTGCAGTGCGCAGGACAGCCTGCGCAAACGCGCCCACAATGTGCACCCGGACTGCACTGCTCAGTAAACTGCTCTTAAGGAGTGGCCACTGGCGCACCTTGGGGTACACAAGCCCGTTGCCGGTGGGCTGATCTGCCTGTGCCAGCAGGCCTGCAGGCGCTGTTAGGACGCCAGGGTTGTCCAAATCACTCGCCTTGCATCAGTAAACGGGAGGCACCCACCTGCAAGCAGCAGACGGCCGTCGTTGAGCACAAGTGAGGTCCTGAGCAGGTGTTGGCGATCAGTGGGACCTGCATTCATATTAGTGGCCACGACGATGGTCAGGAGGTTAGCACGTAACTGAAACGTTTATGTAGGGTCTTCTGCTAGTGCTGAGAATTGGGCTAGCTTTTCTCATCTCAGTCCTCAACTAATGGTCTGGAGGCTGAGCTTAAAGAAATCATGATCATTATTACTCTTTATGCATTCATCTGCATGCGGGGCGCGCTGGAGCGTCAACGCAGTGCACCTGTTGGACCAACTTGTACCACTCCACTCATGCCAAGGGCATCACTCGTTCTCGGAACACTGCGTGACACTGACAGGCACACAGCCAGCACTGGGAGACACCATTATGCAAAAAACTTCAAAAACAAGCAAGAGGCGTACGCCAACATTCACACATTCAGCAACTTCATCACACCCACAGCCGGATGTCAAAACTAGCGAGCAGATATAGCACTTGGTCATGCTTGTGATGCTTGCGCCGGCGGAGCGGCTGCTGGAATGCCTCATATGGCAGTGCATGAAATCAACTCATTTTGCCAAGTTGACACGACGCATGGCGCTCGTGGCGCTGGACGCACAGGCGCCGCCGCCAGTGCGGCCAAGCAGCGCCAGAGGATGGCAGCACACGCAGTGTTGGTGACCTAGCTATCAGCGCTGCCCGAAAGACTGAGCACTCAGGCCTGCATGTGCGGCTTGCGCGGGTGCGGCCGCCGGCGCGCCCGCCGGCGCCCCCGCCCCCTGCGGCGCTGCGATGGACGCAGACAGGTCTGCAACAGCTACGTCCCAGCTCGCGGCGGCCGCCTGCGCGCCTGCGCCGGTGTGCACGACGGCGGCAAAGTCCGCCGGCGTCAGCGAGAAGGCGACCGTTGCCGCCGCGCCCGCCGCCAGCGTCACCCGCTGGTATCCCCTGCAGCATCGCATGCAGGAAGTCGTTGCTTGGGATGCGCATGCAGCAATAGAAGAAGTCGTACACAAGCTCTAGCAGGCATGTGCAAAGTTCATAACATCCACAGTGTGATAAGGATTAGGGTAGTGTGCATAACACCAGCGTCCACAACATGCACAACACCACATGAGCTGTGCAGCAGCCGCGCCAATTTTGCAGTGGGGCCCGACCTGAGAGACCGTTGCGGCAAGTCAAAGCCGGCCGCGTCGGCGCCCGGGCGGGCTTTCAGGAAGAGCAGCACCACCTCGTCAGCCGTCACATTGCCTGCGCCGCATAAGGTCCATGCCTCGGCCCCACGCTGCAGCCTTGCTGGACTTGCCGGCTCATCCAGGCTGCCATGCGCTGGCACATTAAAGCAGGGCACTCCTGGCGCCGCCGGCCACACACTAGTGAGAGCACACCGATGAGCACGCGCGCGCCTGTGCAGCGACGCTGTGGCCTGGTGTTGCTCAGCAGCTGGGGTGCTTGCCTGTGTTGGTGACGGTGACTGTGATGCTGTAGCTCTGCGCGGCGCCGTTGGCTGCGGGCGTGGCCGCGAGGCCGGAGTACGCGAACGACGCGTACGACAGGCCATGGCCAAAGGGGTAGAGCACGGGCACCTGCATGGCCGCCCCCGGCCTGTGGGCCGGCTTACAAGGCTCGCGCTGTCCATCCTTCTCCACCAACAGGACTGCAGCTGCAGTGCAGCAGCGCCGCAGCATGCGGGCGGCTGGCTGCACCTCCAATTCAAGGCTCAACCATGGTAAACGAGTTCTGCCTCGTTGCAGTGACGGGCGACGTACCTGCAGGTAGCGGTAGGTGCGCCCCGGGAACGCCGCCATGTCCATATTGGCCATTGGGTTCTGTGCGCGCGGGCGTGGCGCGTGAGCCCCCAAGCACAGACAGCGCCATGTGAGATGCCCCAAAGCAAAATCCATGACAGCATCATTCACTCATGTCCATGCACACGTAGCGCGGGCGACACCCAAGAGAATCCCCACAGCAATATGCCTGCCTGAGTGATGGCGGGTGCGCAGCGACGGACGGCACAGCAGGGCGAGCGCCGCGCCGCACGGCAGACCACCCCGCATGTGATGAGGCACGGCGGGAGCGCGCCATGCGCGTGTAGTTGTCGTAATAGAACGTCACCGGCAGGCGCGCCGAGGGCGACACCTTGCCCACCAGCACGTCCGCAATCGCCTGGCCGCCCTGCGCGCTCCGCGGCAGCACCCTCTGCAACGAGGTGAGCAGCTCTCTGGCTGGCTTTGTGCTGTGCTGCACAAAATGCAAGTGGTTTGTATTCGTCAGCACCGCGCTTGGGTCCCCCGAAAACAGCAGCGCAGCGTGGGCGCCTGCAGGTCATGTGGCCACTGCGCAGGCAGGCGCCACACGCTGCCAGCAGCCCAGCCGTAGCGCCGCAGTGCCCAGGGGCGCGCGCAACAGCGCCGCGCGCGCGCACCATCTCGCCGGGGTACCAGGCGGTCAGGATGGCGTCCATGCGCGGCGACTCCTGCAGCCAGGCCACGTCGACCGGGCCGCCGTGCACGAGCACCACGATGAGCGGCGTGACCGTCAGCCGCGCCAGCAGCCGCGCAAACGTCTCCTGCATGCCCGGCAGCTCCAGGCTGCGCCGGTCGTAGCCCTCCGCCTCCGTGTGCTGGCTGTGGATGTCGTAGCCGCCCTGCGCGCGGGGGCTGGCGGCGCGTCGGCGGCGGCGGTCGCCCGCGCACGGGGGCGCCCTCCGCGTGGGGCGGCTCCCCGAGGATGGTTCACTGCTTGCAGACAGGTGTGGCGGACGCGCCGCCGGCCACCTAAACCGGGCTCGGGACGGCTCGCACGGGGCTGCCGAGTGGCCGCAGGGCGCGTCTGTGTCAGATGAGAAGGCGGGAAGGCAGCAGGGGCGCGCTCAGCGGGCGCGCGCGCCCAGACGCGGGTGCGGCGGCGCTCTGCACCCGCGCGCGCCGGCCGCATGGAGGACAGATGCGGCGGGGGGCGGCCGGGGCGCGCCCAGGCGGAGCTGACGGCCTGGAAGTCGCCGCCGTGGCCCTGGATGGACGACAGGCCCAGGAAGAGGACGCACGCGTCGGCGCTGTCACACTGCTTGGCCGCGTTCTCCATCTGCCAGTCCGCGCCGTAGTTGTCCAGGTACACGCCCTGCTCGAACACGACCTTGTCCGCGCCCAGCGCCCCCTGCCGCCGCGGCGTCGGCCTCATCAGCGGTCACCACGAACGCATACTGGGGGTATCTGGCTGCAGTACAATACCACAGGCGGAGGGGATGCGGGAGGATGGATGGCAGACGCATCGCGGTGTGCTGCCATGCCAGGGTTGCAGACCGCGACCTTTCACTCCTCAATTTGCGTCCCCGCATGGTCGGGCAAGAGCCCATGCTTGGGCGCCGCGGCCGTCGCGCGCGCCGCAGGACGAGCCGCGGGCGTGCGCCGCGCTTCTCGCCTCTGGGCGGCGGCGCCGCAGGCGCCGAGGCGCGCGAGGCGGCCGGGTCGACGGCGACGCGCGCAGGAGCACAGCGACCAGTGCCGCGCCTGACCTCTTTGTCAGACTACCTCGGACTCCGACGGCGGGGCCGCGCCTGCAGCGCCTCGAGCGGCGACGTGATGCGCCGGGCGGGCACGCCGTAGTAGTTGCCCAGCAGCACCTCCGTGGCCTTGGCGTGCGGGCCCATGACGACCACCTTTTTAAGCGCGCCTGCGCGCAGCGGCAGCCGGCGCGCGCCGCCGCCGATGTCCCGGTTCTTCAGCAGCACGATGCCTGCGCGCCGCGCGGGGGTGCTGGCGGCAAGGAAAGCTGCTGGCGGATGCCACGGGGCGCTGGGCGGCGGGCGTGCGGCGCTTGCCAGGACGGTGACACTTCAGGGCGAGCAGGAGCCCGCATGCATCTCTCACGGCATCACGCGACGCGGCGCATGCGGCCTGCTTCTGGGCCGCGGTGATGCCGGCGGGCGGTGCGGCGGGCGGCGGGCGGCGGGCGCGGGCGCGCACTCTTCTGCGCGGCCTCGAGCGCGAGCGCGCGGTGCGCGTCGGAGCCGATGACGTCGGCCCCGATCGCCGAGAAGGGGACCTGCGCCGGCGGGTCGAAGACGCCCAGCCGGAACTTGGCGGCCAGCACGCGCCCGGCCGCCGCGTCGATGTCGGCGGCGCTCACCAGGCCCTGCGCGGGCGCGGCAGGGCGTGAGGACGCCCCACACCAGCGGCTCTGCTGGCAGCGCTCGCCCCGGAACGCATAGCCCCTACACCTGCAGGGCGCGTGGCTCCCCAGGATGCCGGGCAAGCTCGGGAGTACCGCTGAACATGACCAGAAAGGTTCACGCACTTGTCACAGATCATGCTACTTTCGAAAGACCAAACGGGAGGGGGCCCGCAGGCCTGCGCGAGACTCGTGTTGAGATGGCCGGAGTACTCGGTGCAGGCCATGTCCGTGCCGGCCTTCAGCGCCATGGCGTGCCCGCCAGCGTCCGTGCTGCGCCGGCGCAGCAGCAGCACTCAGGCCGGGGTCGCCCCAACCAGACTCCGCACGGCCACTTCACACGCGACGGCCTTCCTGCACTCTCGCAGCAGCTGCACCGGCGCGAAGCGCTGACCTGCATGCCGACTGGCTGTGCGAGGTCGCAAGCCTGCGCCAGGGCCTGTGCCGCCTCTGCGGCAGAGGGCGGGGCGCAGACTGCAACAGCCCCAGCAGCCCCCTGACCTGCAGCCCCTGCAGCCTCACTGAAGCACCCCGGCACCGCTGCTGCGCGGCATGTGCTCAGCTGCCACACGGCCGGCCGGCAGCCTGCCAGCCGCGTCCGTGTCGCTGCGTGGGGCCATGCCCTGGTGCAGTGCCCTGGTGAGGTCTGTACCCGCAAGCGCAGAAGCGGGCCGCAGACAGCTGCCGCCCGGGACACCCGCGCCGCCGCGCCTGGGCGGCGGGCTGCCGCGGGCCGCGCGCCTGGCCCAGCGCCCCGGGAAGGTGATGCCCTTGATGGCGTAGCAGTCCGACACGATGAAGCCGTCAAAGCCCCAGGCGCCGCGCAGGCGGCCCGTCAGCAGCGCGGCGTTGCCGCAGGACGGCACGCCGTTGATCGCGTTGTAGGAGCACATCACGCTGCGCGCGCCGCCCTCGCGGATGCACGCGTGGAAGGCCGGCTCGTACGTCGTCTGCATGTCCCTGCGGCGCGCGTGCGGCCCCGCGCTCGGGCCCTCCCATGGGGGGCTCAGGCTGGTGGCGCCGCTCGCATCAGCGCGCGCCTGTGAGAGGCGGAGGGCCTGGAAAGGGGCGGGGCCGCCGCGGGCGGGCGCGCCTTGGGGACACGAGCGCGTTGAACGACTGCCGCGTGAAGCCCTCGGAGGTCTCCAGGGAGTACGCCACCCAGTGCTTGCACGTCCCCCCGACCTGCACGCGTGCGCCGGCTGTCATGTCGGGCTGCCCAAGGCTCGCACATGCCCCAGAATGCATACGCTGACCTGCTGCAGCGGAGCCGGCCAAGGCTCATGTGTGCCCTGAGCCTGCATGCATACGCCCGCTCTCAACCCCACCCGTGCATGCTCACAAGAACACACACCCCGCTCGCGGGCGCGCGGTGCAGAGCTGCAGTGCCTGCGAACGCGCAAGCGCACAATGCGCGCATGACCCTGAGCATGGCGCGGCGCGCGCCTTGACGTAGGTCGAGTCGTTGGACTGCAGGCCGCGCATGAAGGCGGCCGAGAGCGTGCCGGTCAGGTAGGGGTCCTCGCCAAACGTCTCGTGCCCGCGGCCCCAGCGCGGGTCCCGAAAGATGTTGATGTTGGGCCCGAAGCAGTTCAGGTGCCTGCCCACGTGGCCGCCCGTCGCGATGGATGTTCACATGTTCAGTGTGCAGGACCAGCCTTGCCGCTACCGCTCACTTCGGCCCGTCTTGCGGGATGAAACCTGTATCCTACCCTGGCCACAGCAAGGCGCCGCCGCGGACTGCCGCGGCCGCTGTGCATTGCTGCTCGCGCTCGTGACGCTCCGGCCACGCCTGGCGCAGACGTGCATCGCCCGCCGCGCACGCACGCGCCTGCCAAGTAAGGAAGTCCCTGCCAGAGCGCCGCGCCCAGCGCCGCGCCCGGTGCGCGCACCGCACGGTGCCGGTGGTCGCGCGGTAGACGTTGGCCTTGGCCCGCGCCTCGTCGCTGATGGCCGCCGCGACGCCGCGCACGAGCGCCGGGTCGAACGCGGCCGCCTGGCCCAGGTTCATGGGGAAGCTGGTCGTGCCGCGCGCCGAGTCCTCCGGCGTGCCCAGCCCCAGCGGGTCCGTGTCCACCACGCCGTGCAGGCACTCTGCGCCGGCCGCGCCCGGGTCACCCGGGTCACCGGGGTCACCCGGGCTCCGCCCCTGCCCGGCCTGGGCTGGTGGAGGCGCACTGGCTGCCCCATGCACGGGGTCCCCTGGCCTGCTTGCGCCCAGCGGGGCCGTGCCGGCCCCGCCATGCAGGCGCTGCAAGCAGGGCTGGACAACGGGCGCAGCCCCGCGGGTGCTGCTGGGACGCTGCCCAACTGTGGCTTTCTTTGTGCACCAGTGTGCTATGGTGAATGTCCACCGAGGAGGCCACGGTGCAGCCCCCTCCTGCCCATGCGGGCGCCGTTCAGAGCACTGCGGCGGAGGTGGCGCGCAGGGGGCTGCCGCGCACCATTCCACGCCTGGAAGGCGGGGATGCCCAGGCGCGGGACGGCGCCGGTGGGGTGCGTGGTCGCGTCCAGCTGCCCAATCTTCTCGTCCACGGTCAGCTGGTCCAGCAGCAGGCGCACTCGCGCGTCCACCGACGCGCCCGTGTCCCGCCAGTCCCCGCCGCTCGGCGCCGGCGCGTCGGCCAGCAGCCGCGCGTGTGCTGGGAAGCCTGCAGCAGCGGTGCGCACAGCCGCGGGCGTGAGGCATGACCGGGCAAGAGCGTGGCGCTAGGCTTCAAGGGCCTGGGAGCAAGCCGCTTGGCACCCGTGCGTGCATGCAGCGCATGCCCGGTTGTCACGGACGCCGGGGCACCAGCCTGAGCGCCAACTCTTTCCAAGCTCCAATGTGGAGGCACCTCGCTGCTCAGTCCCGGCGTGTACCCGGTAGGAACCAGTGTTCCGCGCCCAGGCAGCAGCATACAGCTTGGGTGCGCAGCATTCGCACAAGACTACCCGCGTGCTACCTGCGAGCCAGATTGCTACCTGGGCGAATGGGCAGGGCAGCACCTTCGGCCGCGCATGTAGAGCCTGCGCAAGCCCGGCAAGCACGCGACTTCAGCTGTCTACTATGTGCGGAGCTCATGCGCAAACACAAAGAAGGGGGCGCTCTGCTCCTGCTCGTGCACTTGAAGGACACCGTGAGCAGCAACCGCAGCTACGCAACTGGGAAAAGCGTGGGAGGAGCACACCCAGGAGGGAGGTAGAGAGGCCGTACTCCAGGCAGGCAGCTGCCAGAAGCAACACCCAGCCGCGCCGCGCCATTGCTGCGTTTTCTAGCAATTCTCCGACACTGGCTCTCGGCAACTTGAGTGAGGGCTAGGGTTTCCGGGGTATGGCACTCCAACTCGCCCACTTACAAGGGAGCCGTTCAAGGCAGCGTGGCTGGAAGGCAATACACCATCATGGCAATGCAAGCGCAGTCCGGCATTGCAGTAATACCAAAAAAACACATGAACACTACTGATACCCCAGGCCCCAACAGAAGCACCGGCAGCACGTCAGGTGGACAAGTTGTGATGTTGAAAATGTTGGAAATATAGAATGCACAACCTGTATGTTGCCTGCACAGAGGAAAACCAGGGGCATGCAGATGCGGCAGCCGAAGCAAGCCACACAGTATCGCACACATAGCCGGACCATCTGAACTGTAGCAGGCTGAACAGAAGGCGTGCTGACAACCCCGAGCTGAGAATCGAGCTGGCAACGAAAGAGGTAGACGTACAGGAAACATGCAGTATACCAGACTTCAAGAAATAGAGCTGTGGCTGACCAGCGGGCAAGGTGACGGCCAGGGCAGCCTAGCCCATGGCAGCAAATCTAGGTTATATCGCGGCGCCAGGGCCTGCCACCTGTGGAAGCCCGACCTTGCTGAGCTGCAGTCTGCCGAAAATTGACATGCTACACACATTGGCAAGCACGCGGTCGTGAGCAGGCTCAGGCTCTGCCGCTTGGAGCAGTGCGTCCGGCAGCCAGGCCGAGGAACAGCAGCCGGCTGCGGCGCTCCATGCACAACATCAGGGCCATCGGCAGCGCGGCGCCCAGCACCTGGCGGCGCGCAGCGCCGCCTCAGCACGTCTCGCCTCCGCCACTCTGATGCGACAAGTGTTCACTGTGCAGAGCGTCAGTCCTGCACTCTGCTGGCCGCCTCGTGCGGCGCTGCTGGGGGGCATCACTGCTCCGAAAGATGCGCCCGCCTGCATGCGCACATGCGCCACTGGAGCGCTTGGCGGCTGCAGGGCGCCGCCAGCGGCTGCCTGCGCCAGCGGGGGGCAGCCGTGCCTGTGCGGTCAGGCCGAGGATGATGCATTGCGCGCGCGGAGCCGCGCCCGGCGCGGCCACGGCCGCGCAGACCGCCAGGAGCGACAGCGCCACCAGGGCCAGGTGCGCCAGCTGCAGCGGCGCGGCGGTGCGCAGGCGCATCACAAACATCAGGGGCGCAATCACCAGCCCCTGCGCATGGCGGGCCAGGTGTTGGGCTCCCATGCGTCAGGCCAAGCGATGCTTGGACTGCAGCCTGCACATGCGCATGTAGTGATAGCACTCCCATGCAAGTGCGACGGCACGTCCGCGCAACAGACTCTAGCAAGAGGTGCGGCAACCTGACATGCCCGTCGGGGCCTCTGCGCTCCATGCAGCAGCGCTTGCCGACCCGCAGACAGCTGCAGGACCCCCGATGGAGGGCGGCGTCTGGTGCGCGCGCGCCTCGATAGACGTGACTCGCGCCATCCACAGCGGGTTGCTGAGCTTGGCGGCACTCAGGAACTGCGTCAGGAGCGGCGCCTGGAAAACAGCCCAGTGCCCAAAGTGCATCAGCTGCATCCCTGCGATCAGCGCCTCGCGCCAGCGCACATACCTGCGGAGCACCGCGCCAGCCGCCGTGAGCAGGGCAGGCACGCGGGACACTCTGTCATGTGACCTGGGTCCTTGCCAGCTGCGCGCCAGTGAGCGAGACACTGCAAATCGACAACGCGGGCAGCAGCATGTCAGGCGCGCCAGAGAGCGGGCAGAACTTGAGCATGCCGCAGCATTGAATGCACTGCACCAAGGTGCCCCGTGGCACCCATGATCATCTATGTGCCTGTTGGGAGTGAAACAAACACCTCACGCACCCGGTGAATGCCCAGGCAATTAGTCAGGGCGCCAGGCAGACATTGCTGTTGCAGTCGAGGCGCGGGTGCAGGGGCGCACCAAACGGGGCTTGTCAGGTTGGCCGCGGCGAGGAGCAGGAGCGGGACGAGCGTGATGAGCTGGCGGTGGCAGGCCCGGAGCGCCGTCAGGAGCTCGGGCTGCCATACGAATGTACACACGTGCACCGCGAGGACCACCGCGCAGGACAGCAGGTCCACCTGCGCGGGGCGGGGGCCGTCAGGGCTGGCTTGCGCAGGCGACCCAGGCCCACACCTATATTGGCACGTGCTTCAGTGTCAACGCGGTGATCGCACAGCATGTGTAGGACACACAGCATGCAGCGATGCTGCACGGCCCAGCCGCGCTGGCGTATCAGAGGATGCGGCGCGCACACACGCCATGCACACGCGCACGGAAACACGCATGCCACGCGCTCGAGCGGTGCCTCAAAAGGAGCCCGGCACGCGCGCTGATTTCTGAAACCCCTTGGGCTGCCTGCCGCGGCATTATTGCGAGCCCAGCACGCGCACACTCTGCCAGAATTGGTCACGGCAGCCACGTATGTGCCGCGCTCACCTGGCGCATCTGCATGCCCTGCCACCGCGCGTACGCCTGCTCATGCTGCGCCTTGCGAAACGCCGGCCACAGGCGCGATCGGTCCCAGACCCCCGCCGCCGCCGCCGCCGCCGCCGCAGTGCACGCCTTGCAGGCAGCCGGATCGCCAGCTGCCTCCGCACGGCCCCCAGTCGCTGCGAACACACGTGCCTTCTCCGGCCCGTCCACCACCGGCGGGGCCGCCGGCCGCGCCGCTGAGCCTCCAGGAGATGCGGCAGCCACACGCAAGCCCGGCCCGCAGCCTGCAGGCTCTCCGGCCGCGGCGCCGTTCTGCGCCCCACAAGACGCTGGCACACTCGGAGGTGCGCATGCGTCCTGCGCATCCGTGCCTGCCGCCCTGGCGCTCAGCGGCGCGGCCGGCGGCCAGGCCGGCGCGGCAGGCGCCAGCGCCGGCGCGGCGCCGCAGGCGTCGAAGCTGTCGCGCTTGTCTGGCGCGGCCGCCTCGCGGCTGCAGGCCGACGGGTCCCGCGGCGGCAGCTCCGGCACCGTCGACGCCGCCGACACATCCGACTCGCTGCGCTCCGCGCTGGCCGCAGCCGCCTCAACCGCAGGCTGGGCTGCGTGAGGGCCGCCGGCGGGCGAGGCAGCGGGCGCGGGAGCGTCTGCCGCGCCACTCAACACGAGGCCGCTGCCAGCCTCTGGGCCACTGTGAGACGCAGGCCGCTGTGCAGGCGCGAGCAGCAGGCGCTTGATGTCGAGCGCGAGCGGGGCGGCGGCGACGGGGATGCACAGCCCGAGCGCGGCCGCCAGCGCGGCGACCGCGCCGCGCGAGGCCGCAGCATCCGACCGGCTCCGAAACCCGACCAGCAGCGCGCCCGCGCCGCGGACGCCCGCGACAAGGCACGTGCGCGCACGGGTGGTCGCCCGCAGCTCCGCAACGTCAAAGTCATGGCCGTGCGGGGCGGCCAGGTCCCGGTCTGGCAGCTCCTCTATCTCGCCGGGCGTGGCGCGGCCGCAGGCCGATGCATCCGCTGGCACGAGGGATAGGACCACCCAAGCGTCCGGGCGCAGCAGGCAGGATGTCACGGCCAGAACACTGCTGTCCACCCTTGCCGCCAGCCTGCCAGCGCGGACAGGTGCATCTTCAGGGCATGCGCTATGTCACGGCACTACGTCCTGGCAAACCTTGATATAATTGAGCAATACAGCCTGCACATTGCAGCAAACAAACTGTGTGGTCGGCAGCGCAAGAAACAAACCCCATGCACGACCGGGAAGCTCGGACTCAACGTACCTCACACTTTCTGCCGAGGCCAGGTGCAGCCGCATGTCTGCCCTGAGGCTCTCAGGCACGCTGCTGGCTGCAAATGCTTCACCCAGTGCCAGTGCCAGCGCCTGCACATCTCGCGCCATGGCGGGCAGCCAGGCACGAGCGGTGAGAGGCAGCCGGCAGGCTGCGCGCAAGTCCAGGCGCCGGGCCCACCGCGCACTCAGTGCGCTTGCAGGAGAAGGGTCCCCTAGTGAAGTCTGTTTAGTTGCATCTACTTTGCCTCATCAGTAACATCCTCTGCTGTGCACAGCCAACTCTGCATCATTCCCGATCTCGCCGAGTCGGTGGTCTTTTCACATCAACAGCTCAGTCCTGTGGACGTAACGAAGTGCGCTGTCATGGCTCTCGCTGCGCAGGTGTCGCTGACAGCACGGCTGCCGTGCGTGCCACGCGCGCGTGTGCAAGCCGCCCGCCGCTGCTGCGCCGGGCGCGCACTGGCCGTGCGCGTCCGGGCCGAAGCGAAGAGCGACGACGGTCTTGTGTCGCGCGCCGTCAACTGGCTCTCTGTTGCCGTAAAAAACTCGCCAGCGAACTCAGTAAAACAGGCGATAGCAAAGGCGCAAGCCGGTGACTACGACGAGAAAGCTGTGGCGGCGAGGCTGGAGTCGTACATCAACGACCACAAGGTGCGCGGCCAGCGGCAACCGGGACGTCTCAGACACTCACAGTCCGTGCTGGCTTGCACACCACGTCGCGGGCTGAGTTGGCCAAGCGGACGGCTGTCACCGGCAGCTCCGAGGCGCGACGTGCGCTTGCAGGTGGTGGTCTTCAGCTGGACGGCGTGCCCCTTCTGCAAGAAGGCTAAGGCGCTGCTGCGCGACCTGGGCACAGACTTCACCGCCGTCGAGCTGGACCAGATGGGCTCGGAAGGCTCCGCGCTGCGCTGCGAGCTGGCCCGGGTGCGGCCCGAGTGCACTGGTCGGCGGCAGAGCTAGCGACAGCCGGACGAAGCGGCACGGCGGTGGTCCTGCTGGCCTCTGCTGTGGCATTCAGCTTCGGCCCCTCGGACGCGCATGGCACTGCACTGACGCGGTGGCGGCGGCGCTGCAGATAACCGAGCGCACGTCGATGCCCAACATATTCATCGACCGCCAGCCGGTGGGCGGCTGCAACGACGGCCCGGGCATCATGACGCTGCATCAGAGGGGGCAGCTGGAGCCGATGCTCAAGGCTGCGGGCGCCCTCTGAGCGACAGACTGCGCGCGGCCGCAAGGCCAGCCCATGTGTCTGCACTGTAGCTTTCGATGTCCTCGCATGCATTATGTTGTAGCGATGGCCGAATCTGGGCATAGGACTGTGGTTGGCAACATGATTGGTTAACAGCATGGCACGGTCTTCTGCACGTCCTGTCGTCACATTGGTACAAATAAGTCATCTGTCTGTCACTGCCTTGCCGTACGCTACAGCGCGTTCCTGTCCCTGCGGGGCCAGCCGCAGCGGCGCCCCACAGAGCCTTCAGCCGTCGCACTGAGCGACGGCCGCTCAGCAGAAGCAGGCCTGCACGGCGACGCGCTGCTCGGCGTTCAGCTCAGCGGCCGTGGCTGCAAACTCGGCCGGCGCGGCCGCCGCCAGCGCGCGCAGCTGCTCGCCCACGTGCTCTGCCAGGTCCAGCTGGTAGATCGGGTCGGCCACCTGCGCCATGCGGCTGCCTCAGCGCACGCGGCCGCGGGGCCCGTGTGCCGCTAGCGGTGCCGCTGGCTGCGCCGCTCAGCGCTGCCGAGGTGGCCTGGAAGGGATGCGGACGCGGCGAGGCTGCCCATTGTGCTGCTGTCTGCCACCTGCTGCAGGCCATGTGCAGGCAGGCGCGCTAGGTTGTAGCAGCGAACAAGTGCACATGCGCTGCTGTGCAGAGTGACATAAAGGTGTGAGCAGGGACGGGATAGGACGCTCGCGTGCGGGCAGTGCCATGTGCAGAGTACCCATGACAATCAGAGCGGCGAATGGCCAAGTCAGAAGGCAGGTTCGCAAGATGAGTCACCTGATCTGGGTCGTCCGCGGGCGCGTCGCTGTCAGCGCCCCAGTGCTCGCAGGGCGCCGCGTGCGCGCGATGCGCATCGTCCGTAGACGCGTCGCTGTCGGCCTCACTGGCGTCCTCCCAGCCGCTGCTGTCGCCCTCCTCGCAGCAGCCGCCGCCGCCGCCGCCACGTCCAGCTGCGGCGTGCAAACCCTCACCCGTGACTGCCTTTGTCACCCGGGTGCTGTGGCGCCTCAGGGGCGGTGTGCGGGTGCCTGTGCGCGCCCGCAGCAGCCTCGGGGCTAGGAGAGCCGTCACAGCATGAACGCAAGAAAGTGAAACGGCGGGCGCCTGCAGCGGCGCCGCCATATACACCCCCCAGCAAGCGACAGTCGCGGTTGCAGCGCGGCGCACCCTCGCGCGCCTCCAGCAGCGTGTCGGCCAGCAGCGCGAGGATGCGCGCGGGCGCGGGCACCATGTGCCAGCGCTCCGCCTGCTCGCGCGCGCGCGCGCGCGTGCGGATGCCGCCTTCCGTGTCCAGCCGCCGGCCCTTCACCTGCGG
>JAABUV010005147.1_pt1 | contig 15089 bp, 10 predicted proteins | sample 5559971 | NCBI WGS metagenome assembly JAABUV01 (sample SAMN10711881, study PRJNA513362) | rock metagenome | isolation source: Antarctica rocks | place: Antarctica: Victoria Land, Knobhead nord | collected 2015-12-19
AACCTGCCATGACGTGAACCCTCCTCTTCTCTGGAGGGGTGGTACTGGTATGGTAGAAAGATATCTTAGCTTAGCGAAAGGTTAGGCGAGGATCCGTTCGGTTGCGGTTACCCTGAGCGGCGGAGGTAGGGGTAGAATAAAACCGTTTATTCTACAATAAACGTGTTTAAAACACGTTAGCGGTTTATTCATGTTTGTTTATTGGTTTTATATTATGTAAGCAAGCTAAACCCAGCTGGTTTAGCTCGGGGGGTTTGACCTCGCTGTCACCATTGCTCCATACGACTATGGAGTAGATCTATCTTCCTACCACCAGCCATGCCTCCTCAACGCGGTGGCAAACCTCGCAATCAGACTGTTGCTGATGCCTTTCAGAGCATAATCCTATCAAACCGAATCGTTCCTGCAGTGGAGTGCTTATACTGTCACCTTCAAATGGCGTCCGGAACCAGTCGTCTGCAGACTCATCTGAATCAATGCACTGCTTACATCAACAGGCCTTTTAATGGGCCAGCTGCACTAGTTCAAACGATGCTACCATCAGCAGTTAAACCACTATCTACCGCAGTGGTTAAAGCATTGAATCGAACGGCAGCAATGGCAGTCTACATAGCTCCGTCGATGGTCACGTGCCCATGGAACAGTCAATTTAGTTGATACTATAAATATATACCCCCCTGTTGCTACCCCTGTGTTTAAAACATGCTTCAATAAACATGTTTAAAACATGTTTTGACTAACTTCATTTGGTTAGTCAATAAACATGTTTTAAACATGTTCGTGCCCTAGGCGGAGGTTACTGTAAACTTTAGCGTCGGAAATCATCCGCCTATCTACTGAAGTACGTCGTACTTTAGCCCCGCAATAGAAACCACGAATCCACGTCAATAGATGTCTGTCATCGTCTACTATCTCCACACTCGCGTTGCTACGAGGTCTATAGTCTACAGTCCAGCGTCTATCCGCCTCCGCCATGGCAACGGACATTAGAACCTCTGAGCTGAAAGATCCAATTGATGTGGCGGAGTACCTTTTCCGAAGACTCCATGAAGTGGGTGTACGTGGGGTTCATGGCGTGCCTGGAGACTACAATCTGGTTGGTATCCGCGATGGTCGATTGCCATTTGATACTCACCGCCACAGGTAGTTCTAGATTATATTCCCAAGACAGGGCTCAATTGGGTCGGCAATTGCAACGAGCTCAATGCAGGTATTTCAAAGACCTGTTTTTCAGTACGATTAGTACTAATCATATTTTAGGCTATGCTGCTGATGGCTATGCTCGAGTCAAAGGCATCTCGGCCATAGTCACCACTTTTGGAGTCGGAGAACTTAGTGCCATAAATGCCATAGCTGGTGGATACTCAGAATACGTGCCGATAGTGCATATTGTGGGGACACCTTCGACCGTCTCTCAGCGGGATGGCATGCTACTCCATCATACTTTGGGTAATGGAAACTTCCAAGTCTTTGCAGACATGAGTCGGAATATCTCTTGTGCTATGGCCATGCTGAACGATCCTAACGAAGCGGCCACGCTGATTGATCATGCCATCCGAGAATGCTGGGTACAGTCAAGACCTGTTTATATTGCGCTCCCAACAGACATAGTCCAGAAAAAGGTGGAAGGTGAGAGGCTGAAGACGAAAATCGACCTCCATCATCCTCCGAATGAAGCTGAGAAAGAAGACTATGTCGTACAAGTTATACTGAAATATCTTCATCAAGCTAAGAATCCGATCATCTTGGTAGATGCTTGCGCGCAAAGGCACCGAGTTCTTGATGAAGTTCACAAACTTATTGAAAAGTCCGGCCTTCCAACCTTCGTCACGCCTATGGGTAAGGGTGCAGTGAATGAAACTTTACCCACCTATGGCGGAGTCTATGCTGGAAACGGAAGCAACGAGGGGGTCAAAGAACGCGTAGAATCATCGGACCTCGTGCTCAGCATTGGTGCAATCAAGTCAGACTTCAATACTGCTGGTTTCACTTATCGTGTTAGCCAGCTTTCAACTATCGATTTTCACAGCAACTATATTCGCGTCAAGTATTCCGAATACCCAGGCGTTCGGATGCAGGGTGTCTTACAAAAGGTTGTCGCACGAATGGAAAAGCTCAACGTTCAACCGGGCCCTCAAGCGGACAACAAGATTGCAAAGGAAGATCAGGAGTTGTCGAAGGATTTAGTAATCAGCCACGCGTGGTTGTGGCCGCGGGTAGGACAGTGGCTACAGCCGAATGACATTGTTGTAACGGAGACTGGAACCGCCAATTTTGGGATTTGGGAGACTAAATTCCCAGCTGGTGTTACCGCCCTTTCTCAGGTTCTTTGGGGTTCAATTGGATATGCTTTAGGTGCCTGTCAAGGAGCTGCACTGGCAGCGAATGAAACTGGCAACAGACGAACGATACTCCTCATCGGAGATGGTTCTTTCGAGTTAACGGCCCAGGAACTCAGCACTATGATTCGCCAGCAGTTGAAACCGATCATGTGAGATCTCTCATTACCCGGTACACCCCTCATCAAATTGATAGCTTTAGATTCGTGATATGCAACGAAGGATACACAATCGAACGTATGATCCACGGAATGGATGCGTCATACAACGATATCCAGCAATGGCACTACAAAGATCTTGTTGCTGCCTTCGGAGCTGATCCCAAGAATTCGAAGACCTTTCAGATCAAGACCAAGCAAGAAGCAGAAAACCTATTTAATGACAAAGAATTCTCATCCGCACCGTATTTACAGGTAAAACCAATCCAGTTCCGCCGAAACAGGTACAATTACTGACTTGTGCATAGTTCGTCGAGTTGTACATGCCCAAGAAAGACGCTCCAAAGGCTTTGAAACTGACTGCAGAGGCGTCTGCTGCCGTAAATGAGAAGCAGTGAAGCTGAAATCAAGTTGTAAATCTTCAACCTAATACAAATTTTTGATGTATACGATTCGTGTATGATGTAGGGTTGTTAATTGTGATGCCACTGTAGTTGAACCGGGCTAGGATCAAGGCTGATTGAAGAATAAAAATCAGCTAGACCTGTAATCGTCTAAAAGAAATCAGTAGCACATCAGTGGCGACAAAATCTTAATATGTAGACCAACAGGACTTTTCGGCTAATGGAAATCCTGCACGAATATTTGTATAAGAAGTTCCGTTCGGACCCCACAACACCTTTTTTCAACTTCCACATGCTTAGCGAATAAGTTGCAGCACTTCAATTACAACAATCAAATACTCTCATATTATGGAAGAAGGCAAGAAACGAAAATCAGAACACAGCCACGGAGATAGCACGCAAAAAAAGATCAAGGTAAGAGTGATATTAAAGTTTCGAGAGTTATAAAGCGATGCTTACTACTTTCTCCTACCTCAAACCAATTCTCTTTCTAATCATGTTGCGGTGTTTACAAATCATTAGAAGCAATGGGTCGTTCCCAAGAAAAGCCGGAACAATTTCGAGTCTACTGCAGCAAGAATAGAGTCAGGAGATGCAGGCATCTGGGCCACCTGTGAGATGCGCAAGGAAGGCAAATGCACTGCTGAGCTAAGAGACCTCTTTCATGAGGTATGTACGCCGTCTGATCCTTGATGTCTTACGTGGTACTTCGTCGGCATTGACTCCGTTCTTGGTTAGTATGTTATTGATATCTATGGTGATCCCGGACACGAAGACGAGGCAGTCAGCAATGGCGGTGAGGTCGACATTGAAGCGGAGATAGGCAAAGAGGTCCAAGGCATGAAAACTGCTAGCAAGGAGGCTCTTTTCCGACCAGTAAGGATCGAGGTCCAGTGTGGTACGGTTAACAGCCATCTTGGCGATCTTGATTGCATTCTGACACCATTAAGTGCTGTTTTTCAAGACCAAAGCACCGATTGAGCCAGTATCATTCGTGCAGAAGATTTGCTCGGACGCTCTTGAATCTGCAGGAAGCAAGAAGACTCGGTTCGTGCAAAGATTGACACCCATGACGAGGATGGGTAAAGCTACAGAAAAGGGCCTGGAGGAGGTCTCGAAAGTTGTTCTTGGCCCCAGTTTTCATCAAGAGGGCATCACGCCCAAGAAGGTACTGGATGTCTGTCTGTTCCCTCCAGTTGGGAGAATGTCTCGGTTGTATGCTACAGGCCACATTAGGTTTCAGTCACCGTGTGATCATTCATCTCGCCAACGCAATGCTGCATGTTCGCTAATGCTGCTCCTTCGCAACAGTTTGCCATTCGTACAACAATACGCAACCACCACATACTGAAAAGAGATGATATAATCAAGCAGGTGGCTACTGCCGTGGGCGACCGGCATACGGTTGACCTTAAGAACTATGACCTTCTAATCCTGGTGGATATCTACAGAGTGAGCTAACAACCCTTTTATTATCTATATAACCCTGCAGTATGCACCACTGACTACAATGGTTTCGATGTAGAATTTCTGTGGGATGAGTGTCGTAGGCAACGACTACGAGAAGCTGAAGCGCTTCAATCTGGCAGAGATATATGACCCAACGCCAAAACCGGAATAGACCCGGTGGTTGGCGGAGACGTCGCGTGCGTGATATGTTGTGATGCCGCACAGGACAGCGAAATTCCGTCGTCATCTCCGCCTCAGGAAGCTAAGTCTACCTTTGGGTAAGGTACCTATGTATGGTATTTGAGATTATGCAAGCCACGGCCCTTATTACATCCTCCGGGTAGCGTGCTGTTCGACCAACGACATGATCTACACAAGCGAGTATAGGGTTCGGGGCTTACCTCGCGCACATTGCCAATTATTTATTATAGCCTCAGGTGGACCGTAGTGTACATGAGTCTGAAGCATGTATTGTTGCAATAAACGATGCGGATCCACATTCGCGAGTCGCAGTTCTTCTGCCGCGCCGAGACAATCACGTTACTTCTATTTCGACTAAGGTACGTGTACTGCACTCTTGTCCCCAATCCTTCTGGAAGTCCGTTCTGGCATAGGTGAGATGACCCAGTGGTTTGGGACAAATTCTGCGATTGGTGTAGAGAGCGAGTTTTCGGCCCCCTCGAAACCGACTTTGAGATATAAGCTCGGTCTAAACCCAACAAGGCACCCTAAACGGCTTTGCGCTTACCGAATACGTACACATTAGACGAACATGGCGGAAACCCATCTCCTCGACATATGCCGTATAAACGCCAACAAGCTCTTGGCTTCGCGGTTCTCCCACTGCAACTGGCTACCTTTGCAGTATCATCAGTAATGCTCTAAGCCATAGCTACCTTAGCGATGACGGTACATTCTCAAGCGAAACAAGCGAATGAGGCGATGCTCCTTGGCGTTTCATAGGAACGCATGAGCCTTCAGGCGTCTTGAGCTCTACGTATGTACCAATGTCTGATGTTTCCGTCGGTGTACTCTCCTGTTTTCGAATTACGTATACTTGATGTTTCTAAACTGAATGTGCTACTTACTTGCATGTTGCGTTTTCCGGAGCTGCTACGCCATTGCAATATAACAAGCGATTACGCCGCTCTTTTCTCCAACACATCTCGGTAATCTTCTCCTATATTGCTGATAGCCGTGAGGCACGTTGAAATCGTGAGACCATGCATTTACCTCCTATAGCGAGGCTCACCGCCTTGAGCCCTGTGGATACCAACTCAGCATTTTCCCCATATGCACCTCCTTCCCATATTTCACGAGACTCTTCACCTGTCCAAAACTTCATCGAAAACATACTCGTCCCTTTGCATCTAACAGTCTACCAAATGGAAGACATATCAGGTCATCTCCACCGGATTCGTCTTGTCCGCCTCTCCAATGGCTCAAGCTTAGTCTTGAAAGTCAGTCCTCCTCCGGTCACACCGCTCCTCCGACATGAAGGTTATTCCCTTGACTCGGAAGCCCTTATCTTCTCTCTTCTTGCCAAAAGCGGCCTACCGGTACCGCGGGTCATCAGGCACGATGCAAGACGTATCCACATTGGCTCACCTTTCTTGCTCACAACCCACCTTTCCGGCATATCTTATGCCAATGTCCGCCAATATCTTACGCGCTCCGAGCGTGCTGGTATTGAGCGGCAGCTCAAGTCTCTGACAGGCGTGATCAGCCAGCATACCTCATCAATATATGGACCATACGGACCAGTGTCGCTGGTCGCCTCAAACCAGGGCCACAAAAGCTGGCGTGAAGCTTTTGTGTCTATGCTAGAGTCGGCTTTGATGGACGGTGAGGACATGATGGTCAGCTTGCCATACTCGCAGATCCGAGAGCAACTATCTCGAACGAAGAACGCTTTGGATTTGATCAAAGAAGCGAGATTAGTAGTCCTTGGTTTTGGCCAACCCGAGAACGTCCTGATCGATCGGAGGACGAATGAAGTCACCGGCTTGCTAGATTTCGGAAGGGCAATCTGGGGGGACTGGGAGATGGGGGATCCGGAGAAACGAAAGGGAAAGAAAGGTTTATTGTACGTTATAGGGGAGATGCCCCCTTGTTGAAAGTAAAGTATCATTGTGCTGACCAGGCGCAATAGATATACTTGCTATGATGCCGTGGTCACAATCGTAACACATCAATATAGACCGCAGAGGAATACAAGGGAGTTAGACGCTAGGAAGACGTTGACTGTAGCTCTAGCGCAACTGGCTCTCGAGGAATAACGAGGCCTAACATCTCGGAAGCCTGCTAATAGAGAAACAATCGGTTACACTGACGAGCAGTGCGAGTGTTCATGTACATATTGAAACATACTACATTATCCAGCTTTGTGCAGGTCGCCTTCTAAGTGCAATGCATGACCAGTACCTTGTGCCTCATACACCTGTTGAGTGTCATAAACAGATTTACCGAGTCACGTGCTAAGGTGGTCTTACATAATCAGATCTGCGGGCAACCCTAAGGTATCTTAGTGTTCTTGGCGCGGATGTACCCGAGAAAGGGCTAGATGCATGAACGAAATACGACCGCCAGCAAGCTTAATAGACCACGAACACTTTCCTAGACTCGAAATAAGTCAATTACCTCAAGACATCTCTATTGAGATATCCAGTGCTCTAGGTACTAGGGGCTGCGTTGGTCTAAGGTGGATACAAGGCTCTTTACAGCTGCAGCTATTCGACAGGTCTGTTTTGCACGGAACTTTTGGTTCATGCGCCGAGGTTGACATAATCTAGATAGCGATTTTTATTGAAGTCGCCCTTCTCGCATGTCTAGATGAGACTTTCCAACTCCCAAGGGTGTCTCATGCCGGCTGGGTGGCGCGTCTCTCCTCCATGCCCCTTCCCGGCGCATTGCCATCTGAGCCTTGATAGCATAGATACTTCCCGAGCGCTCAGACTGAGGACCGGCGTCAGCGTTCTATTCCCTAATTTTGGCTACGAATTGCTACCCTTGAGCAGATCTAGCCACAAGATGCCTTACAATCCCTTATAAGGGCTTACGGAACATTGCCGACTACCTCTACCTCTACCTTTTCCGCAATACGACTTCGGTATTTGGTGAGCCCCAGGGGTACAACACATTCGGGCGAAACATAAAACATGACCTCGCGGCAGCGGTCGTCCTCCGCTCGCTCAAACAATTCCGAATTTAACCAGAGACAAACCTCAACACCCTCACCTTCCAATTACCCGCAGCAGTCTGGTTCGGCTCTCCTCGAAGACCTCATACTCAGTGACGTCCCCACATACAACGTTAGCAACGCTTCCCCATCTCTGTCGATTCCTTCACAAGGTAATGGTTCTCCATATCCTGCTATCTCGGGTCCTGGTACATCATACAACCAGGCACTTGCGTCACCAAGGCCAAGAGCCAGCACGGTTGCGGAACAGGGCAGTGTACAGCCAAGCACCTACCGTCCCACGCTACGAGCTGGCGGAGGGCAGTTGCTTGGCTACCAACAAGTACCTCGACATACCACAACCACAATGATGGAGCGGCAACCTTACGTTCCCGGGCCCCCTCCGGCACCACAACAGCAGAGTCACATGGTCCCATTACCACCGCCTCCTCCACGCCCGCTAGCCATGAACTCTCATGGCATGGTAATACCTCCCCCACCGGGCCCACCTCCTGGGTCCTCCCTGGGACATTCTAGCGCATGGGGAGGACAGGCTTGGGGCAGGTCGCAGGGCCATCTACCGATACCACCGCCACCACCAATGGCACCAAACCAAGCTAGCTCGCAGCATACTCCGTACAACCCCAGTCAAAACTACCAAAGCAATCAGCCGGCCCCATTAGCAATCCCTCCGCCGCCACCTCAAACTGAGCTTCCGCCTTTGACCTCGGCAACCTACATACCATTTGGGGAATCATTCGGCCCTGGTGTTGGGATCCCTCCTCTTCATTCTCTACAGCAGCCAAGCTTCAACCGAAATGACAGCTCGGAATTTTTTTCCACTGCGGATTCAGCGAAACTCGCAGCAGACCAAAGATTCTTCAATGGGCCGTCATCTGCTATATCGCCTACCAAGGAGCTAGTATCCAACAGTCATCAATACAATCATTCAGTGCCTCAGACACCTCTTACCCGTCACCATCAATTCATACTCCCCACCAGGGATGCACCAGAATACACCTCGTCCGGTCCCCCAATTCAGCCACTACAAAGTGTTTCCTCTCAAGCACAGAGTACTCCCCAAGATGTGACAACCATGGGCGGTCATCATCACACCGGCAGTAACAGTTCTCCTGCTCTCGTATCGCCGAGTGATCCTAGTGTACAATGGCCAATCGATCGTGTTCTGATTTGGCTGGCGGCCAATAGCTTTTCAAATGACTGGCAAGAGGCTTTTAAACATTTGAATATCCAAGGCGCCGATTTTTTAGAGTTAGGCCGTGGTACCGGCGGTAGAGGCAACTTTGGAATGATGCACCAGAAAATTTACCCAAGACTAGCAAGAGAGTGCACTAAAAGTGGAACGGGATGGGATCAGGCTAGGGAACGAGATGAAGGCAAAAGGATGAGACGCTTAATCCGCAAGATCGCCGATCACATTGATGGCCCAAAACCGGCGCAAGCACGAAGGGGGTCAACGCAGATTTTACCTAGTGCGTCGACGGATGCAGGCTTGGAAAACTCTCCAAACCTAGGGCGCACAGATGGATTTATCAACACACCCAGTACTGCGGGGGGAGGTGACGAGAGCCCGGGCCGGCAAGGTTTCAGATCTCCAGGCCTTGGTCCTACTCGCCGCATGATGTCAAACCATCGCAGTAGCACAGCTCCTGTATATGCCAATGGAGGCGCCGCTGCGAGTGAGTCCAATATTGTAGAAGCAGGGCAACCAGCACAGCAGCGCACAGGGTTTACTAGGAGCATCCTCAATGGCATCAATGACGCTGCTTCGAAACGCCATAGCCCCAACACATCCGGTGATATCAGTGCAGGTGGATTAACAGGATCTGGCTTCCTTGGTGACAGCGTACGTCCTTGCTATGATGCAAGCCCTAATAGTGGGAGTCCTTCAGCTCAGCATGCTGTTCTCTCGTCCTCCGTTGGTAGTGGTGGAACTTTATCGGCTCCGCCTTACGGTCGCTATGGCCATCGTAAAAATGGCAGTACCGATTCTGTAGCTTCCAGCAATGCTGTAAGCTCCGCTAGCAACCTTCTACGGAGCAACCTAAACAACGAAAATGGCACGAGCAGTAAATCTCAAACAAGGCGATTTGGCCAAGACGGTCATCGACCCCCGACCTTGGAGGTTGCTGGAAGGCAGAATAGTAATGACGCTCCCCCAAGCGCCAAGGAGCCAAGTAGAGGATTTCTGGATAGGTTCCGCAAACGCAAGAAGGATGATTCCGCACACCCATCACCGGAAGACCACAATCTGGAGTCGCCTACGAGTCCGCTCAATTTTCGATATGTTCCGCCGAGCTTACCATTTGCGCGTGCTGGGATGAACTCGAGTAATACTTCTCTTGATAGACCATCATCAACTTCAACCATGGCCGAGCAGGATAGATTTGCCATGCGAGACAGAGCCTTGACGAGACCAAGTCATGGGAGGAAATATGTTCTCGCGACTCCTGACCACTGGAACTACCGTCTCGTCGATATTACTGAGGCTGATTCTGCGGATACGATACGAGAAAACATTGGCAGAGCTTTGGGGGTTCCAGAAGGTGACTTTGTTCAGATATCCCATACCGAGACCGGCCAATTTGATTCTGAGGAGCCCTTAACCGACACAATGCTGGCGCTCTCTAGACACACAAAAGCGGATGCAATGGGTACTTTAAAATACTTTGTACGCTGGATCCCTGCATCAGCGGCTCACTCAGCGCCTTCATCGGCGGGTCTAGGAATCGGTCTATCACCTCGAGCATTCCAAACTTCTCCCTCCGGCGGTTCCTTTCCCCGAAAAGCGCTAGACGAAGAAGGTATGGCCCGTTTAAGAGCCAATGGCCAAGTTCGATCCAGGTCGCCACCAATGACCTCGAGACAATCAACGCTAAAGGCCGTCAGTACTCCAGCGCGGGATGCTTTTGCGCCGCCTGTAAATAACGCGGATGGAGGCACTAAAGCAAACCGAGAATCCCGGCCAAGGCAAGATTCGGTGACAACGCGGTTCCTTGAATTCAAATCTGCGTTCGACAATGGCACAATAACAGAGGAGAACTGGGACGCATGGCTCAAGGCAACCATTGAAGACAACCGCCTAGAGACCGAGAATAAACAAAAGGCGGATCAATCAGAGCAACCTTCACGACGTAGAGATTCCCCTCCCGACATAGCTACCACAGACATTAAACACGATGGTGTCATTGATTTTGATGCTCCAAGAACCTCACCCTATGAAGACAAGAAGACTGAGACTTTAGTCCCTCTCAGGAAGCCACCTCCTGCTCCAGCGGAGTCTAACACACTGATCAAAGCCAACTCATTGAGCAAAAGGACAAGCGAGAAACTCAGATCATCGGTTTCTGGGCAGGGTGCTGATACGCCGAAACGTCGGTCTCTAGGAGACGCTATAGCGGAAGAAAACATTGAGCGGGGACGAAGGAAAGCTGTAGCTGCTACGCCTTCAGTGAGTGCGCGTATGGGAGAAGCATTGGCAAATGCTAGCTCGACCGCCGGGTCCATTGGTGGCTCCACGATAGGATCAGTTGAGGACATATCAACCGTTGGATCTCTTGGCGGTTCTACCATCGGGTCTTTTGATGGACCAAGTCTGACGGACTCTGGCTCTACCAATCTTTCACGGCGGGATGGCGGCAGTGCGGATACATCAGGTAAGCCAACCCGTGCCTTGCAATCTGTTGATTTTGGACGAAATGGATCTCGAAAGAATAGTCCTGGTGGGTCTCCCCGAAGTCCTGGCTTTACCTACGGGAAAAACAATATGTTGTTCAAAGTACCTGACTATGAGGAAGACTTACCCACAGAGGATAACGGCCGGAAATTAAATATTTCCATACCGATTCCCAAGAACCCCTCTATAGAGAGTCTTCAACGTGGCCCATCGCCAGCTATTAGTCCAGGGTCTGCGGTCCCACCATCGCGAAAGGCATCAGTAATGTCGCGGAGATCTTATGGTCCAGCATTCACGTTCAAGGAAAACGAAATCACGTTTGACCAGAAACCACACTTAGACGAGGAATCCGATGATGACTCTGATGATGGCCTCTTCGCAGTACCACTTGCGAAGAGTACCGCAGCTAAACCGACTGCCACACGAAATGATTCAGGCGATGAGTCTAGCGTTCAAAGAAGACCAGCACTTACTCTGAACACTGAATCTCAGGCACAGCGCAGGATGAAAGGAAGATCTGTGACCTTCAAAACACCAGAAACTGCTAGCACCTCCGGTGCGCAGTCCATGGAGACGTCTGAGCTGGACAGTGAGGGTCATCCCATTCAATTGAAAACCGAGAGCTCTATACCAGAGTCTGCCAACTCTGTCACTGGTTCTGCTAGATCGCCTGATGCGAATTCGAAACTCTTACGACGCCAATCGTTCGCGAGGGATGATGTCTGGGCCAACCGACCACCGGTGGAGGATCTCCTCGATAACCTAGATGCCTACTTCCCCAACCTTGACCTCGATCAGCCAGTAGTTGAAGACCTTGTAGGTTCACCACCTGGATCTCCAGGTTCTACCGTTGAGCAGAATCCAATGGACACCACTACATCTGGTCCAAGCACTCAGTCACGGCGACTGCATACTTCATTGTATGATAGAATGCGACCTACTTCTATAGTGGAAGAGTCAATAGCCGAAGAACCTGATACATTGGGCTCTGAGGACTCGACCCTAAAAAGTCGAGCGACTATGCAGACAATGGCCCAGCGGAGCATGCGTAAATCTGGGGGTCTCGGACGTATGAAGTCCATACGTGATGTTGCAAGGAATGCTTACGGGGGTACCCAGAAACGGAACACCCAGCCATCTACAAGTGCCAAATCTGGTGATATCGTACGCCGGAAGAGTACCAAGATGTTTGGTGCTAATATTGTCCAAATCAAACCCGGTAGAGGTAGCCGTGTCAGCTTGATCGAAGCTGTACCGCAAAATCTACCCGTCGGACAAAATTCCTTCCAGATCGCTAGGGGTGAACTGATTGGCAAGGGAAGTTATGGAAGGGTTTACTTGGGAGTCAACCTTACGACAGGAGATCTTTTAGCTGTCAAGCAGGTCGAGGTCAACCAAAAAGCAGCGGGCCAAGATAAGGACAAGATGAAAGAGATGGTGGGTGCGCTTGACCAGGAAATTGACACCATGCAACATTTGGAACATCCCAACATTGTGCAATATCTCGGTTGTGAGAAAAAGGAGTATTCGATTTCCATCTTCCTGGAATACATTCCTGGTGGAAGCATAGGTGGTTGTCTGCGCAAACATGGCAAATTCGAAGAGAGTCTTGTCAGCTCATTGACCCGCCAAACGCTTTCGGGCCTGGCCTATCTGCACACAGAAGGGGTCCTTCATCGTGACCTGAAAGCCGACAACATCCTCCTCGATACCGACGGCACCTGCAAGATTTCCGATTTTGGTATTTCCAAGAAGACAGACAACATTTATGGCAACGATATCACAAACAGCATGCAAGGCTCTGTCTTCTGGATGGCTCCTGAAGTCGTTCGTTCCCAAGGTCAAGGCTACAGCGCCAAAGTCGACATCTGGTCTCTCGGCTGCGTCGTCCTCGAGATGTTCGAGGGTCGGAGGCCGTGGGCCAAGGAAGAAGCGATTGGCGCCATCTACAAACTGGGGAGCCTAAACCAGGCTCCGCCAATACCGGAAGCTGTGTCCAATGCGATTAGCCCGGAGGCGTATGCATTCATGTTGGACTGTTTTACTATCGATCCTACTGAGAGACCGACGGCGGAGACGCTATTGAAGCAGCATCCATTTTGCAAACCGGATTCCAATTACAACTTCTTGGACACGGATCTACATAGTAAGATTAGGGAAATTAAGGATTCCAAGCAGGTTTCCAGATACTAGCTTATCTGCCTGTTATGTTTTCCCCGGCCTTGGGCTTCATTTCTATCGTTTGGAGCGTTACCAAGTGGATACCACAGAGCCGAGGCTTCGACTAGCAGCGGTTCCTTTACTATTTCGCATTGTTACTTGGATTCCACGACTTACATGGCTGGATATGACAACCTAGCGATTTAACAGCGGCAAGCGATAAGCCAAATGGTCTCTCTAGTAGTTTCCTCCCAGTTAATGTCACGATTTTATGATTTCAAACGATAGGTTGGTTTTCGACGTCGTTTCTCGTTTTCCAAGGGCGTGAATATACACATTATGATACCAGCTCTAAGAGCATTTCGTTAGCACTAATAAGTCGAATTAATCATTCAAGAATTAATAAACTGTCACAATGAATGAAATATTCGGCTGTGTTGCATTAAATACGGGTTACGGAAAAGGGGGTCGAAAGAGCTTGAAAAGTAACACCAATCTCAAAATTCATGCATTGTCTACAATTTCATATATGCGAGAGTCAAGGGAGGATTTATATACTTTGCTGCACGTTAGGTATATTATTCCAGCTCTTGGCGTACTTCCAAGACGGACTGTAGCCTCGCCGCTGCTCGGCATACAATTGACCCTGATGCCAGCGAATCACTAAATTAAGCAGGGTGGCAAGACCTCATCATGATGGACACTACCAGAAGAGGTTCAAGAGATGATAGATCATGTCCTGATTATCACTCTTTATCACCTGGCACCAGCAGATGTCTTGGCTGCGCACGAATAAGATACTCTATTTGCTGTATAGAATCGAAATTCCTACTGGATTGAGAAGAATCTATATCCACAGAAGGTATCAAGTAGGTCAGTATGAGCAATTAATTACGACGCCTCTCAAATGGAGCCCAGAATGGCTATACCCATTTTTCGTGATATCGAAGTAGACATCAGTTCGATGACGGCCTTGTCCTAGTCACTGACCTAAACCCTCAAAGCGTAAGGGGTTTGTGGATCTTGATGTTGCATCTTGAATGAGCCTTGGAAGACATTTGACACTGCGTCGTCTATCTAATGACACAACTAAAGTATTGTAATTTATCAAATCACATCTCAACCCACTTCAGCAGCCACGGTCCAGCGCCGGTCTCATCAACACATTTACATCAACCTTCAATGACTGACTGATAGCACAATTTTGGTGTCACCGCTTTATGTCAGCACAGCCTACCACAACCGTCAATCACTCTGCTCTTCGCCAGAGACTCAGTTCGACAGGTAGATACTTTGATCAGACTCCAGATCATGACAAGAGTGTTGAATGTGACGAAATACAAAGATGGATAAAACCCAATGTTCTCACTTGGTGACCCTTCCACCTGAGATAAAGGGAATGATAGTGGATTGTGTAAGCCATCACGACCGTTGATCGGTCCATTGTTAGAGATTGGCAGCAGAACACTGAGCTGACATTAAGAATTACGTCAGTTGCCTCATCAACCTGACCTGAGTCGCCTAGGCCGTACTTGCAAAACTCTCAATGGTATTGTCATCCCTAAACTATACCGCCAGATAGTTCTCCGGGTTCCACAGCGATGGGAACGCCTGGACTCCCTGCTGGATCTTGTGGTCTCCACTAACAATGGTTTCAAATACACCTCGGAAATTCTTATTGAGCCGCAGCAACGTCCAAGAGAT
>JAABUV010005150.1_pt1 | contig 15080 bp, 10 predicted proteins | sample 5559971 | NCBI WGS metagenome assembly JAABUV01 (sample SAMN10711881, study PRJNA513362) | rock metagenome | isolation source: Antarctica rocks | place: Antarctica: Victoria Land, Knobhead nord | collected 2015-12-19
GGCGATGGCGGCGGGACTGACCGATCATGCCTGGTCACTCGCGGAGTGGTTGAGGTTTCCGACCGTGAAACGTGAAGAATAGCGAACGCTAGTTGCCTGGGACACGACCGTCATGGTAAATGAACGATGGTTGATGGGTAAAGGAAATCCCGGTAAAGCAGCCGAAGTGGCCTCGGATGACCCGCCCGTCCGTCGTTAACCATCAGCCATTTTCGCACCCGGATCGCCTCCGAACCCGGCCCCCGACGACCCAGGATCCCACGGACGAGCCGCGTTATGTCCCAGAGCCCGACGACGCCCCCCCCCGCCCCGAGACCGTCCGGCCCCTGGTCGCGGATCGTCCGGATCACCCGGCCGATCTTCGAGTCCGAGATGAAGTGGCGGGCCCTCGGCTGGCTGGGGCTGCTGCTGGTCCTCCTGCTCTCGGTGACCCGGCTCAACGTGGTGAACAACTACGTCGGCGGCGACTTCATGACCGCCATCTCCGAGCGGAACCCGTCGAAGTACCGCGAGATGGCGATCAAGTACCTCCTGGTCTTCGCCGCCTCCACGGCCGTGGCGGTCTTCGCCAAGTTCAGCGAGGAGCGGCTGGGGATCCTCTGGCGGGGCTGGCTGACCGGCCACCTGCTCGACAAGTACCTGGCCAACCGGAACTATCACCGACTGATGAACCGGCCCGAGATCGACAACCCCGACCAGCGGATCACCGAGGACGTCAAGACCTTCACCACCACCACGCTCTCCTTCCTCCTGATGCTCCTGAACGCCACGATCACCGCCTGCGCATTCTCGTTCGTCACCTGGAAGCTCTCGCCGCTGCTGCTCGGCGTCGCCGTCGGCTACGCCGTCGTCGGTTCGCTGCTGACCATGCTCGTCGGGCGGAGGCTGATCGGCCTGAACAACCGCCAGCTCCAGCGCGAGGCCAACTTCCGCTACGAGCTGATCCACGTCCGCGAATATGCCGACTCGATCGCCCTGCTCCGGGGCGAGAAGAAGCAGCGGGCCCGGCTCGGCAAGCGGCTGGGCGAGCTGGTCGACAACTTCCGGAACATCGTCTCGGTGAACCGGAACCTCGGGTTCTTCACGGTCGGTTATAATTACCTGATCCAGATCATCCCGGTCCTGATCGTCGCCCCGCAGTACATCCGGGGCGAGGCCGAGTTCGGCGTCATCAGCCAGTCGATGCAGGCGTTCGCCCAGATTATCGGGGCGTTCTCGCTGATCGTCACCCAGTTCGCGCAGATTTCCTCGTTCGCCGCCGTGGTCAACCGGATGGGGGCGATCTGGGAGGTCCTGGACGAGGCCCCCGAGCCGGCGGCCTCGAAGATCGAGATCGTCCACGACGACGCCCGGCTGGCCTACGAGCGGCTGACCCTCCGGGCGGCCAAGGACAACAAGGTCCTGATCGACGAGCTGTCCGTCGAGGTCCCGCTGGGCCGGAGGCTCCTGATCCTCGGGCCCGACGGGATCGGCAAGAGCGCCCTGGCCCGCGCCACCGCCGGGATCTGGACCCACGGCGAGGGGCGGATCGTCCGGCCCGGCCAGGACACGATCCTGTTCATCCCGCAGCGGCCGTATACGGCGCTGGGAACCCTCCGCGACCAGTTCTTCGACGCCGATTACCTGGGCCCCGACGCCGACGAGCGGCTGGTCGCGGCGCTCTGCCAGGTCGCTTTCGGGCCGATCCTGGACCGGGTCGGCGGCCTCGACGTCGAGCGCGACTGGGCCAACCTCCTGACCGTCGGCGAGCAGCAGCTTCTGGGGATCGCCCGGCTCCTGATCGCCCGGCCCCGGTTCGCCTTCCTCGACCGGGCAACCAACGCCCTGAGCCCGTCGCGGGTCAAGCACGTCTACGAGGTCCTCTCGGCGACCTCGATCAGCTACGTCAGCGTCGGCGACCAGCCGATCCTCCGCGACTACCACGACGCCGCGCTCGAACTCCGGGACGAAGGCAAGTGGACCACCGGCCCGGCCCGCGAGCCGGCCCTCGCCTGAACCGGGCTTGACCGGATCGCCGGGCCGTGGTAAGCCATCCGATCCATTGGCCGGCAAGGACGCTGGCCGCCGCCTCGGTCCGACCGGTTCTCGCGAAAAGGATTTCCGCGATGGACTCGACCCCGCCGTCGACCCTCAGGGTCATCGCCCACGCCCCCGAGGGCGAACCGGCCCACGCCCCGCACCTGCCGCACCTGGATTCGCTCCGGGGGATCGCCGCCCTGCTGGTGGTCCTGCACCACGCCCACCTCGAATGCCCCCCCTCGGCCGGCCTGGCGGGCGCCTCGTCGTGGCTCAAACACGGCCACTTCATGGTGACCGCCTTCATCATCCTCTCGGGCTACTGCCTGACCCTGCCGACCCTGGCCGACGGCCGGCTCCGGGGCGGCCTGCTTCGCTTCGCCCGCCGCCGGGCCCTCCGGCTCTTGCCGGCCTATTACGTCGCGATGGCCGGCTGCCTGGCCCTGATCGCCACGGTGATCGGCGAGCCCACCGGCCGCCACTGGGACCAGGCCCTCCCCGCCGGTCGCGGGGCCATCGTCTCGCACCTGCTGATGATCCACAACCTCGACTGGTTCTGGCTGTTCAAGATCAACCACGTCTTCTGGACGATCGCCGTCGAGTGGCAGATCTACTTCGCCTTCCCGCTGATGCTCTGGCTCGGCCGCCGGGTCGGGGTCGTGGCGACGGCCTCGATCGCCCTGGCGCTGGGCTACCTCGGCTACTGGGAGGTCAAGGAGACGCCCCGGTTCGGGCTCCTGCCGCACTACTACGGGATGTTCGCGCTGGGGATGCTGGCGGCGCACCTGGGAAACGCCCCGAGGCTCCGGGCGGCGACGGCCCGGGTCTCCTGGTGGGCGGTGGCGGGACTGGCGCTGGCGGCGACCTGCTATTTCGGCCCCCACCACAATTACGACACCCTGGACCTCCCCTTCGGCCTGGCCTTCGGGGCGGGCCTGGTGGCCCTGACCCGGCCGGGGAGGGTCCGCGACGCGCTGGGCTGGCGACCGCTGGTGGCGCTCGGGGGCATCTCGTACAGCCTCTACCTGATCCACGCCCCGCTCCAGCACCTCCTGGTGGTCCGGGGCTTCGGGGCGGTCGGGCTGGCCCGGCACTGGGAATTCCCCGTGATGGCCCTGCTCGGCACGGCGCTGGTGGTCGGGCTCAGCATCCCGTTCCACCGGGCTTTCGAGCGGCCGTTCCTCCCCACCGGCCGGGGCCGGTCGGCTCCTCCGCGGGCCGCGGGCGCCCGGGTGCCTCCGGTCGCGGTCACCGCCGGGCGTTGAGGCCCGATCCGGGGGTCGCGGCGGGCCCGGAGCCGGCCACCCCTCGCGGGCGAGCCGGTCCGTCCCCCCCTTGCGCCCTCGGGACCGCCGAAAGCCCCTCGCCGGGTCCCGGATCGATCGGGACTCGATCGCGAGATCCTCCGCCGACGATCCGGGAGGCCCGGGGGGGCCGCTCGATCGAACGAAGCCAAGCTCGGAGGGCCGGGCGGAGGATGCCGGGCGATCCGGGGGTCAGACTCCTCGGGCCGCGGGGTCCCAGAGGAGCTTGTGGAGCTGGACCTGGAGCCGGAGGGGGAGGCCGGTTTCGAGGATCCAGGCGGCGAGGTCGGTGGGGTTGACCCGCCGATGCGCGGTGGCGACGAGGACGGGGACCCGGGCGGCCAGGTCGTGCCTCCGGGCGTGGTCGACGGCCCAGTCGAAGTCTTCGCGGGAGGTGACGACGTACTTGACCTCGTCGATCGACTTGAGCCGGCCCAGGTTGGCGTCGAGGTTGGCGGCAGCCTCGCCCGAGCCGGGGGTCTTGACGTCCAGGATCACGGCGACCCGGGGGTCGACCCCGGCGGTGTCGATGGCCCCGCTGGTCTCCAGCAGGACGGTCCGGCCGGCCCCGGCCAGTCGGGACAGGAGGGGATGCACTTCGGGCTGGAGCAGGGGCTCGCCGCCGGTGACCTCAACCAGCCGATCACCGGTGGCCAGGGCCCGGGCGAGAACCTCATCGACGCTCATCGTCCGGCCCTGGTGGAAGGCGTGGGGGGTGTCGCAGTAGGTGCAGCGGAGGTGGCAGGCGGTCAGCCGGACGAAGGTGCAGGGGAGCCCGGCGTGGGTGCTCTCCCCCTGGATGCTCCGGTAGATCTCGTGGATCAGCAGCATCCCGGCCGGCTTCCCCTCCAGCGCCCGGAGCCGATGCGCCAGGGCTTCGGCCGGGATCGCCCCGGGCGCGAGTCCGAGGTCGGTCGAGGGGGGGGCGGTCGATGGCATCGCGGGTCGGATCCGGAGGTAAGGCGGGCGGGCGGCTGATGATGGTCCATCTTATCCGAATCCTCCTGGGGCCGGCTAGCTCGACCTTGCGGGCCGGGCTCGCATCAAGGCGGGGGTCTGATTGCGGATTCTTGGGGTTTCGCTCCCTTGAAGGTCCTGGGCCCCTCTCCCCAACCCTCCCCCGAGCCCGCCTGGCGTCGGCTCCTCGGCGTCCCGGGGGTCGTCGGCCCCGGGAATCCGGGGGCCAGACCGACTAACGCGGGCGTAAAATCCCGATAATGATCCTGTTGGGGAACGCCGGTCAGGGGACCAGCCGGTTGACCCGCGCTGCCTCGGCCTTGAGGAACTCGACATCGAGGAACGGATCGGCCGAGATCCGCTGGAACCGGACGTCGCCCCGCTTGTCGATCAGGAAGGCCCCGTGGAGGGGGAGGCCCTCGAAGTCGTCGAACGCCTGGAATGCCTTGAAGACGGCCAGCGAAGGGTCGGCCAGCAGAGGCATCGGGAACTTGATCCCGTCGGCGTTGGCCTTGAGGGACCGGGTCGCCTCGGGGTCGTCGGTCCCGATGGCGACGAGGTCGGTCCCGATCGCCTCGAACATCTTGATCTGCTTGCCGAACTCCCCGAGCTGCTGCATGCAATGGGCGCACTTGTTGCCGAGGTAGAACAGGGCGACGACGTTCCGGCCCTTGTGGTCGGCCAGGTTCCAGGGCTTCCCCTCGGTGTCCCCGAGGGAGATCGGCCCGGCGGGACTCGGGGCCCAGGCCAGCGGCCCGAGCGGCTCCAGCGGAACCCGGGCGACGGCCGACTCGTCGGTCGAGGGCTCGGCGGGGGCCGGGGTCCAGGAGCCGGCGGCCTTCCAGGAGGCGACGATCGCGGCGACCCGACGGGCGACGGCGGTGTCCTTGTCGGCCAGGGCCGCCAGGGGCTCCAGCTTCCGGTAGGCGTCGCCGGCCTCGGCCTCCTTGGCGTTGGCGTGCAGGGCCTCGACCAGCGTGGCCAGGGCGTCGTACTGGCCGGGCTGCTTCGCGGAGGCCGACTGGGCGGCGGACTCGGCGAACCCGAAGTTCCGGGCCGCCAGGTGGGCCCGGGCCAGCGCGACCGGCCCCATCCGGGTGGCCTTGCCGAACGACTCCAGGGCCGGGAGCGCCTCCCCCCTGGCCAGCTTCTGGTAGCCTTCCAGCTCGGCCAGCGCCCCGATCGTCGGGCCGGCGGTCGGGGCCTTGCCGCCAGGGGCCTTCTTGGCCTCCTCGGCGACCATCCCGGCCAGGGCCTTGACCTGCTCGGCGAGCTTCGGGCCGTCCCCACGGGCGGCGTGGGCCAGGCCCAGGAAGTACGCCCGATCGACCTTCTCGGCGGGGACGTCGGCCCAGTCGAGGGCGCCCGAGTCGGTGTCGGCGATCAGGGCGTCCCAGAGCTCGAACCGGGCGAGGGTCTCGGCCCACCGGAGCCGGCCCGACCGCTGGGCCGACCCGAGGTCGTTGGGGCCGTTCTTCTGGGGGTCGCGGGGCTGCTCGACCAGGTTCCGGGCCACGGCCAGGGCGTCGCGGGCCCGGCCGACGTGCCCGAGCGAGGTGGCCAGCCACTGGTTGTTGTGGGCGTAATTGTGGATCTCGAAGGGCATCACCCGGTCACGGATCATGTAGGCGTGGTCGACCCGGGCCGAACCTTCCTGCTGAGAGGCGGCCTCGGCGTGGCGGTTCAGCTCGGTATAGGTGTGGCCGGGCATGTGCCAGGCGTGGGCGATCCCGGGGGCGGCTCGGGCGTAGAGGGCGGCGGCCTTCTCGGCCTGCTTCACCTTGACGTGGTCCCAGAGGTGAATCCGGTAATGGTGCGCCCCGGGGTGCATCGGGTTCCGCTCCAGGACCGATTCCAGGAGGAGGTCGACCGCCTGGCGGCTCCCGATCCCGTCGCTCGCCGCGTTCTGCCAGGTGACCATCGCCAGCCAGGCGCGGGCCTCGGAGTCCTCGGGGAACTCCTGGACGATCGCCTCCCAGCCCAGGAGGTGGGCCTTCTTTCGGGCCCGGTCCTCGCCCCCGTCCTTGTAGAGGGCCTCCAGGGCCTCGATGTAGAGGATCTCGCGGCGGCCCGGTTTGACGGCGTCGGCCCGCTTCCGGGCCTCCTTGATGAACCCCTTGGCCCGCCTGGGGTTGTTGACGTTGGCCATGGCCATCCCCCAATAGGCCATCGGGCAGGCGGGGTCGAGCAGGGCGGCCTGGCGGAACGAGCGTTCGGCCTCGAAATCATAGAACGAGTGGAGCTGGGCGACCCCCTGGGTCAGGAACGCCCGGGCCTCGGGGCTGGCGGCGGCGGCCGGGAAGTCGACCTTGCCCATGCCCTCCATCGGCGTCGCCCGGCGGCGTGGGCCGTCGTCGAACGCCTCGCCGTGGATCGAGTGGCCAGCGGCCGGGACGGCGGGATCCGAGGCTCCGGGCGGGGCGGTCGGTTTGGGAGGCTCCTGGGCCCGCGCCATCGAGGGGGCCCCGAGGACCAGGCCGAGGGCGAGTCCGAGGCAGGCGGACCGATCGAGGCGGAGGGGCATGGCGCGGTCTCCCGAAGGCCGGGCGGTGGGGGGGGGGGGGGGGCGAAGCTCGGCTCGATGGTCCCATTGAACCGCGACCGGCCGCCGACCGCCACGGGGTCCCGCCGGCCGGGCAGATGGCTTGCGGCCCGGCCGCCGGCTCGGCTACCCTGGCAAGGCCGGATCAAGGCCCCCGGGCCCCGGCGGACCCCAGACCGATCTCTCCCGAGGACGTACACCGATGGCCGACGCGCGCAAGGGCGAAGTGACGATGAAGGGCAACCCGATCGACCTGGTCGGGCCCAGGCTCCAGCCGGGCGACGCCGCGCCCGACTTCACCTGCGTCGACACCAACCTGGCCCCGATCTCGCTCAAGGACACCGGCGGGAAGGTCCGCCTCTTCAACGTCGTCCCCTCGCTGGATACGCCGGTTTGCAGCATCCAGACCAAGCGGTTCTCCGAGGAGGTCAACGCCCTGGGCGACAAGGTCGCCGCCTTCACCATCAGCCTCGACCTTCCCTTCGCCATGAAGCGGTTCTGCGCCGACAACAAGATCGAGAACCTCGTCAACCTCTCCGATGCCCACAACCACAGCTTCGGCGAGCATTACGGCGTCCTGATCAGCAGCCTGCCGATCCCGCTGCTGGCCCGGGCGATCTTCGTGGTCGACCCGCGCGGCAAGCTCACTTACGTCGAGCTCGTCCCCGAGATCGCCACCGAGCCCAACTACGAGACCGCCCTGGCAGCCATCCAGGCCGCCTCGGGCACCTGAGATGGTCCGGCCGGGGGGAGCCTCGCGGCGGATCCCCCCGGCCGCTAACCGCCGCCGCCGATCCGGCGGGCGATGTTGGCGGGGACCGGGTAGGCCCGCTCGGGCGGCAGGTGCCCCGCGGCCCGGTCGGCCCGGCCGGCCAGCAGGAGGTCGCGGATCTTCCGGACCCGGGGGGTCAGGTCCTTGATCCCGACGACCCACGATTCGACGTACTCCCGGATCATGTCTCGGCCGATCCCGACCTGGATGCTCCCGGCCGGCAGCGGGGCCCCGCGGAGGGTCCGCTCGGGATCCCACTGGAGGTGGACCTTGGCCCCGAGGAACCGGCCCCGCCAGTCCTCCGGCGACCGGAAGGCCGAGGGCTCGAACGAGGTGAGCACGGCCATCGCCAGCGCCCGCTCCCACCCCTCCCGGGTGATCCGGACGGCCAGGGTCCGCTCCTGGCCCCCCTTCCCGCCCCACCGGCTCCGGTGCATCAGCCAGAGGAACGATGGCTTGATCCAGGTCATCCGGCCCAGCGAGAATGGCGGCACGAACGCCCCGGACCGGAGCGCGGCGTCGGCAATCGCCGGCGAATACGCCTGATAGACGACGATCGTCTCGCGATCGAAGTCCGCCCGGATCTCGCGAGCCCTGGTCATCCGCCCCCTCCGCTCCCCCCGGCCCCGAAGTGCCTCCCGTCCGACACGGGACCGGACCGGGCGGTTCGCCGGCGTCCGCCCGGGTTTGGAAGTGGTCTTGATTCGCGGGGGCCCCGCCGATCGAATGGGGTCGGGTCCGGGAGTCCGACGGGCGGAGGGAGGGATCGACCGATGTTGATGATCGCCGCGATGCTGCTGGCCCTGGCGGGTCCCGGCCCGGGCCCCATGGAACGGGTCCGAGTGGCCAACGACGGCCGGGGGTTCGTGCTCACCCCCTCCGGCCGACCGTTCACCCCCTGGGGGCTCAACTATGGCAACGCCGGGCGGTTGATCGAAGACTTCTGGGAGGCCGATTGGCCGACCCTCGCCGACGACTTCCGCGAGATGAAGGGCCTCGGGGCCAACGTCGTCCGGGTCCACCTCCAGTTCGGCAAGTTCATGGACGGCCCGGACCGGCCCAACGCGAAGGCGCTCGAATGCCTGGGGCGGCTCCTCGGGCTAGCCGAGTCGACCGGCCTGTATCTCGACCTGACCGGCCTGGGCTGCTACCGGACCGCCGACGTCCCCCCGTGGTACGACCGGCTCTCCGAGGAGGACCGATGGTCGGCCCAGGCCGCGTTCTGGGGCGCGATCGCCGCCCGATCCGGCCAGAGCCCGGCCGTCTTCTGCTACGACCTGATCAACGAGCCGTTCGCCGGTGGCGGTGACAAGAAGCCCGGCGACTGGTACTCGGGCAAGCCGTTCGGCGGCTACGATTTCGTCCAGTGGATCGCGCTCGACCTCCGCGGCCGAGCCCGCGAGGAGATCGCCCGTTCCTGGATCCGGCGGCTCTCGGTGGCGATCCGCGAGCACGACCGCGACCACCTCATCACGGTCGGGCTCCTCCCCTGGATGCCCTCATGGGGCCACCTTTCCGGGTTCATCCCCGCGACGGTCGCCCCGGAACTGGATTTCGTCAGCGTCCACATCTACCCGGAGAAGGGCAAGGTGGCTGACGCGATCGAGGTCCTCAAGCACTTCGAGGCCGGCAAGCCGATCGTGATCGAGGAGACGTTCAACCTCACCTGCTCGTCGGCGGAGCTGGAGGAGTTCCTCCGGCTCTCGCGCCCGATCGCCCGGGGCTGGATGGGACACTACGACGGGATGACGCCCGAGGAGATCGAAGGGCTCCGGCGCAAGCGGAGTCTCACCCCGTCGGAGGCCATCTACCTGGGATGGCTGGACCTGTTCCGGAAGCTGGCCCCGACGGACTCAGTCCCGAAAGACTGAGAGGGTTCCGGAAACATTTCCTTGACCTGGCAACGATTGATGACCAATAAACGATGGTTGATGTTCGAGAAATCCAGGACGATTTCCCCGGAGCCGGCATTGCATGTCGCCCCGCTGATCGACCATCACTCATTGGTCATCAACCCCTTGACCTGGCAACGATTGATGACCAATAAACGATGGTTGATGTTCGAGAAATCCAGGACGATTTCCCCGGAGCCGGCATTGCATGTCGCCCCGCTGATCGACCATCACTCATTGGTCATCAACCATTTTCGATACCGGATAGCCTTTAAACCCTCCGGCCAGGGTTCCGCAGGCGGCCTGGATGTCCTTGCCCCCGGAGTAGCGGCGGACGACGGGCTGGCCGACGTGGCGGCTCAGGGCGTCGCGGAAGTCGGACATCTCCCCCGGCGAGGGGGGGTGAAAGCGCCCGGTCGGGTCGGTCACGTCGATCAGGTCGAGCCGGACCGGGGTGTCGCCGATGACCTGGCCGAGGGCCCGGGCGTCGTCCTCGCCGACGTTCTCGCCGGCGATGCAGACGTAGGAGAGCATCACCCGGTCGCGGCGGTCCAGGGCGTGTCGGCGGGCGGCGGCCATGACCTCGGCGATCGGCCACCGAGCGGCGACGGGGACCAGCCGGGCCCGTTGGGCGTCGGTGGCGGCCCCCAGGCTGATCGAGAGCCGGAAGCGGTGCCTCTCGCGGGTGTAGCGGTCGATCTCCGGGACCAGGCCGACGGTGCTGATGGTCATCTTGCCGGCCCCGATCGAGCCGCCGTAGGGACACCGGAGCAGCTCGGCGGCGGCGATCACGCGGTCGTAGTTCAGGAACGGCTCGCCCATCCCCATGAAGACCGCGCCGGTGACCCGGAGCCCCTGGGACCGGGCCAGGTCGCGGGCCTGGACCCACTGGTCGAGGATCTCCCAGGTGGCGAGGTTCCGGCGAGTCGGCATCGTCGCGGTGGCGCAGAAGGCGCAGGCCATCACGCAGCCGACCTGCGAGGACAGGCAGATGCTGACGGCGCCGGGCTTGTGGAGCGGGATCAGGACCGTCTCCACGGCCAGGCCGTCGACGGTCCGGAACCGGAGCTTCCGGAAGCCGTCGACGGGCGAGGTGACCGAGGCATCCAGGGCCAGTCGAGCCAGGGGGGCGACCCGGTCGCCCAGGAGCCGGGGGACCTGGTACGACCGGCCCCAGGCGGCGGGGTCGTGGACCCCGTGGCCCAGGATCGCCGAGGTCAGCCGGCGGGCGGCGAGGTCAGGAACCCCCAGCGCCCGGGTCCGGGCCAGGAATGCCCCGGGGGTCTGGTCGCGAGGGTCCCACACGGCGAAGCCCTCCCGGGCGAATCTCGAAAATGTCCTCGACCTTGGGGCGAATAGCACTACAGTATCGCGGAGGGCGGACCCTCCGCCACCCCGACCGGCCCGGGGATGCGAGACGGTCCGCGAGGTCGCTCGCCCGCCCCGGGGCGGTCCGGAGAATCGAATCCCCGGCCCAAACCTTCGCGGAAGATCGCTCGTAAGAAGGGATGGCAGCCCGGGTGGCCCTTCGGAGGGACCCGGGTTCGTGAGGTTTCCCGCTTCCCCGGCCGGGCTCCGGCCCGGCCCCGCAAGGAGTTTTCCCCAACCATGAAGCGCAACGCATTGGCATGGGCGGCCATCGTCCTCTCGACCGCCGCCCTGGTCAGCTCCCGGGGCGTGACGCGGGCCGTCCCCGCGGCCCTCCAAATCTCGCCCGAAGGCCAGAAGCAGGCCCGGGCCCTGGGCGACGCATTCAACGCGGTCGCCGAATACGTCAAGCCCTCGGTCGTCCAGATCAGCGTCCAGCGCAAGGCCCGGGTCGGCAACCTCCGGATCCCCGGCCGCCCCAACGCCCCCGGCGACCCGCACGAGAACCTCGGGCCCAAGGAACTGGAGGACATGCTCCGCAAGTTCTTCGGACCCGACGGCCGGTTCGAGAAGGAGCAGTTCGGCGGGATCGCCGAGGGAACCGGATCGGGCTTCGTCTATGACGACAAGGGCCACATCGTCACCAACAACCACGTCGTCGAGGGGGCCGAGAAGATCACCGTCCAGTTCTTCGATGGCGAGGAGATGACGGCCAAGGTCGTCGGGACCGACCCCAAGGCGGACGTGGCGGTCATCAAGGTCGATTCGACCAACTACCGACCGCTCCCCAAGGGCAAGAGCGGCACGGTCCGGGTCGGCGAGTGGGTCCTGGCCATCGGCTCGCCCTTCGGATTCGACCAGACGGTGACCTCGGGAATCATCTCGGCCATCGGCCGGAACGACGCCCACATCCTCGGTTCCGACGGGTATGAGGACTTCCTCCAGACCGACGCGGCCATCAACCCGGGCAACTCCGGCGGCCCGCTGGTCGACCTCGACGGCAAGGTGATCGGGATCAACGCGGCCATCGCCACCGCCACCCGCTCCAGCGCCGGGATCGGCTTCGCCATCCCGATCGACATGGCGGCCAACCTGGCCGACCGGCTGATCAAGGACGGCAAGGTCACCCGGGCCATGATCGGGATCGAGCTCCAGGCGCTGAGCCCGGCCCTGGCCCGCGAGCTGGGCAACGATCCCAAGCTCAAGGGCGTCCTGGTCGGGAGCGTCCTTCCCGGGAGCCCTGGCGACAAGGCCGGTCTCCAGCAAGGCGACGTGATCACCGGCTTCAACGGCACGCCCGCCAAGAGCGTCCCCTCGTTCCGGAACCTGGTCTCCACCAGCGAGATCGGCAAGGAGTTCGCCCTCACCTACATCCGCGAGGCCAAGGAGCAGGTCGCCAAGGTGACCCTGGTCCCCTACGAGACCCGGATGGCCCGGGGCAACCGCCCCGACGAGCCGCCGGCCCAGCGCAAGCCCGAGGCCGCCAAGGTCGAGCTGGAAGGCTTCGGCCTCGACGTCCAGGAGTTGACCCCCGAACTGGCCAAGCAGTTCGGCTACTCCGCCGACGCCAAGGGCGTGGTCATCGCCGACGTCAAGGACGGTAGCTCGGCCGACGCCAACGGCCTGGAGGCCGGGATGCTGGTGACCAAGGTCGTCCGGGACAAGAAGGTCAACGCCCTGACCTCGCCCAAGCAGTTCCAGGAGCTGGCGGACAAGGCCGACGAGCTGACCCTCTACGCCCAGACTCCCGCCGGCCAGGGCCGCTTCTTCACTCTGGCCAAGCCCTCCAAGTAATCGAGTCGCAGGACGCCGGGCCCGCCGCCCGGCGTCGCGACCAGACCGGACGGCCCGGCGACTCTCCTCGCCGGGCCGTCCGCCCTTTTCGAAAGGCCAGCACCCTGCCCCGGCACGAGGGTTGGACCATCCTGGGCCCGCTGGAGATCGGGAAGGGCGACTGAGCCGACCGATCCTCCCGGTTGCCAACCCCGCGGCGCAAGGTTACCCTCGGACCATCGCGGGGCACGTCTCCCCGGCCCGGATCGGGCCGTCCGGCCTGGGGGTCTTCGGGGGTCGATGGACGATGGCGGATTTGGGAACGCCCGATCGAGGCGATCCGGGGGGGCGCCGGGGCCGGGTCGCCGGGGCCTTCTTCGGGCTCGTCGGGCTCTGGTATCTCGATTCGTTCGCCCAGGCGATGGTCGAGCGGATGTCCGAGATCTGGGACGGCCAGCGGCTGGCGCCGGTTTTCGCGGCCTATCGCGGCTATTCGCTCTACCCGAAAGCGGGAGGGGGCCCGCCGGTCGGCTATACTTACGGCCCGATGACGGTCCTGGCCTACCTCCCGGCTGTCGCCGCCAGCGACCCCTCGGGGGCGCTGCTGGGGGCGGGCGTCCTGACGCTGGCCTACACGTTCGGGCCGGTCCTGGCCTTGCTTTTGATCGGAACGCGGGGCGGGCCTGGCCGCGCGGAGGGCGTCGCCCTCGGGCTGCTCGTGTTCGCGATCCTGGCGCGGAACCCGGCGCTGGTCTACAGCACGATGAGCCCGGCCCACGACGCGGTCGCGCTCGGGTTCGGGCTCCTGGCCTGCCTCCCGCTGGTGGCCCGCGAGTCGATCGGCTGGCGGCCCCTGGCCTTCTCGGCGGCCCTGGCTGTCCTGGCCGTCCTGGCCAAGCAGAATGCCGTGTTCATCCTCCCCTCCCTGACGCTCTCCTGCGCGATCGCGTTCGGCCTCCGGGCGGGGCTGGCTTACGCGGCGTTCCTGGGGGGGATCGGGCTCGTCCTCGGGCTGGGCCTGATCCGGGTCTACGGGGCCGAGACGCTGGCCCACTACCTGTTCGGCGTCCAGGGCGCCATGCCCCTGGTCGTGTCCCGGATCCCCGACCTGACCCGCCAGTTGGTCGCGATGGCCATCCTGCCGACCCTGCTGATCGGATCGGCCCTGTACCTCCGATCGGCGCCGGGCGGAACCACCCGGCCGCCCACGACGCTCCGGAGCCGGCTGGCCCTGGACCCCTGGGCCCTCCCCCTGCTGGTGGGCCTGGGGAACCTCCCGATCGCGCTGGTGGGAGCCATGAAGATGGGGGGCGACACGAACTCGATGAGCTACACGCTGTACTATCTCGCGGCGGTCGCCTCGATGCTCGTCGCCGAGGGGGCGAGCCGGGGGTTCGGCCCCTCGCCGGAGCAAGGCCGGCGGGCCGTCCGGGCGGTGGCCGCGCTGGCTTGCACCCAGTGGATCGTGTCGCAGGTCGTCCTGGCCCCGACCCCGATCGTGCTCCGGTGGGCCGTCGTGGCCCGTCGGCTCCGCGAGAACCCCAATCAGGTCGCCTACGACTACGCGAAGGGACATCCTGGCTCGGCCTACTTCCCCTGGAACGCCCTGGCCGTCCTGATGGCCGAGGGGAAGCTCTACGCGACCGAGGACGCGATCGTCAACAACCCCCCGCCCGGGGGCGGCCCGCACGCGCTCGGGTCCGAGGGAATGCTGCCCAGGTCCCCCGATTACGTGGCCTTCCCGCCCCACTTCCAGGCGGCCTGGGGGAAGAACGCCGCGCTCGGGCAGTTCCCCGATCACCGGCGAGCCGTCCGGGTTCCCGGCCTGGAGGAGTTCATCGTCTTCGGCCGAGGCAGGGCGGCCGGCCCGCCCTAGCCAGGCGATCGGGAGGCGGTGATCGTCGAAGCCGGGGGCCGACGACAGGGACCATGATCCAGGGTGCCAGCAATGCCGGATCCGACCGAGACCTGGGACGACCGACTCCGGCGGGCCCGGCTGCGCCTGCTCCGGATGCACTACGAGAGCCGGGTCGGGCACATCGGGGGGAACCTCTCGTGCCTGGACCTGATCCTGCTCCTCCACCAGGAGATCCTCGGCCCGGACGACCAGTTCGTGCTCTCGAAGGGGCACGCGGCGGGGGCGTATTACGTCACGCTCTGGACGCTCGGGAAGCTCGCGGACGAGGAACTCGCGACCTTCCACAAGGACGACACCCGGCTCGCCGGGCATCCCGCGGCGGGGGCGATCGGTGAGATCCTCTTCGGGACCGGGAGCCTCGGGCACGGGATCGGGCTGGCCTCGGGGCTGGCCCTGGCCAAGCGGCTCAAGGGGGAGCCGGGGCACGTCTACTGCCTGATGTCCGATGGCGAGTGGAACGAGGGCTCGTGCTGGGAGACCCTGATCTTCGCCCGCCATCACCGGCTGGAGAACCTGACGATCATCGTCGACCGGAACG
>JAABUV010005152.1_pt1 | contig 15078 bp, 17 predicted proteins | sample 5559971 | NCBI WGS metagenome assembly JAABUV01 (sample SAMN10711881, study PRJNA513362) | rock metagenome | isolation source: Antarctica rocks | place: Antarctica: Victoria Land, Knobhead nord | collected 2015-12-19
TTGGCGGAGGTTTCACTGAGCTAAAGATCTCTTTCAAGGGCGGCAAAGACGGTAAGTTTTTCTTCTCGCCATCATCGTCGAAGAGCTTCCAACATCGCTCCCTCATACGTTGGAGAAATGACAATCCAGCAAATGTGCTGTGGTAATCGGAATGGCCTCGATCCTCGGTACTCGTTCGCCCGCTCGAGTCAAATTCTAAGTCTAAGAAGGCTTCTTGTTCGGGATTGCCAGTATCGGAGCGATTATCTGCTGCCTGTGTATTCTCAAGGACAGGAACACCGTTGGATTTTGAAGGCGCTTTTCGTCGGGCTAAGCTTGAGCCGTCCAGATTCGGATCCTCTAAATCGATTCCAGGGATGAGTTGCTTGAGTAGTCGCTCCTGGCGATGCAGCTTGGCCTCGAGCCGGGCGATGTACGTGGGTCCTGCAAGTCTACGCCTGGGAATTTGGTCGTATGTACACTCTAGAATTGATGGGGCATTTAGTTCCGACAGCTCACCCACGTATCGGTTTGATATCTTCGCTCACCGTGCTCATACAACACGCAAGATCCGCAAGGCTGTCGGCCGTTGCATTTGGTTTTCTTCTCTCGACATGGATCACATGCTTTGCCAGTTCGCTTTCGCTTTGCTGCTGGGAGCTCAACATCTTCTCTCGCATGATCCATGAGATAGCAATTGCGAAACTATCATGAATTCCAACACGGAAGTCCTCGAGCAGTCAGAATGTTGTTTCAAAGTCTCGGAGGTGCTTCCTGGAGTTGAGTTGTCAGAATAAACAATGGCGTCATTGCGTTCAACTAAAAAATTCCCTTAGCAGTTTAAAATCGCGGGGAAGGGAAATGCGTGTCCAACCAGGCAGAGAACAACAGAACAACGCAGATACTACTGTACTACAGTACCTTATGTCGATAGATCCCAATGAAGTTGCATTATGGTACATACTTAAATCATCCCTCGGTACGCGCATTATACAAATTCGTGCAGTACTTTCTATGGCCCGATAAGAAAACAAGCTTCTCAGCCGTCCGCATAAGGTAGCCCCCCGCCTTTTGGTAGCGCCAAACATAATTTCACTTATTGTACGTCAATTGTAGTAAGCGAATACATAGAGTACCTTACAGTACAGACTTGGAGCGAAAATGCGGGGTACTCGTACGGATAACTGCCAGGCCCCTGTTGCGCAATCTGTCTCGGGAAATCCCATCGGTGTGTGGCCATACTTCGCATCGTCACCGGATTTGATCAACTGTTTTAATTCCTCTCGCTGATAGTCAGACACTTTACTTCTACGTAGAGTAACGCCTCAGACGAGGATTTCGCCAGCATAATCTTCGCTCTTTCTGCTCCCTATCTGGATCCTTGTTCGGGTGGCCTATCATCCAGGCAAGTAGTGTAGTATATGCATGTCGACGCTCGTGTATGCAGTCTCTGATAAAACGGTCACAGCCTTGCCTAACAAGAACTTGATTCCTGCATCGTGTTATCCCTTCCCAGTGAGAGGCAAGACCGGTAAGAGTTGGGGGGTTTGGTAGGTTCCTTTGAAGCTGGCGTTGATTTGATTTGAGGACTAGAAGGAACCCCAGCTAGGGTCGCCGACTAAGAAGAGTTCAGCGTCTCATGAGAGATAGAACTCTATCGTAAAAGCGCATAAGGCACACCGGGAGCGCATGGCTCGAAGAGTTGATGATGGTACAATGGCACTCAAGTGACGCTGAACATACCCATCGATAATATGTATTAATGGAATGAACAAGTTCATGGACATAAGGTAGTTTGAGGGAAACCAAACGATGTTGTTGAGGGTTACAATCCCCATTGACAAGAAACGTTGAGCAACTCCTATTATATGTTCAGCAAAAGGAAGCGTCGAGTCCGTCCTCCGAAAAGCCATAGGTTGAATGCAGAAACTGTCTTAACACGAAGCAGATCCTCGACTTATAGGTTTCCTACCACTGCATTGTTCGCGGAACAAATATTTCCATCCCTCACATGACCGCAAGACATTTGTCGGAAACGGAGCGGCCGGTAGCCTGCCTCGAGCTTTAGACTTGCCTACTGTTATCAGCTGGCTTATTATCATTTCTGTTAACGAATAAGTGTATCTTAATTTTGAAAGCTACCGCGATATACAAGACATGCTGCCTAATTTGGCACTCGAACCTTCGGCCTGGGCATTCCAACATAGAGCTCTAGTCGATTGCAGCAGGCTGAGCTGAGACGAGTTTGCAAAGTAGGGCTCAAGAGGCAAGTTCTGTTTCAACACTCGCTGTGGTATCTCGATCTCGATCTCGATCTCGACATCTCGCAACGTAGCGCGATGAGACTGAATTTCGGATTCCATTGGTGAGTCATTGCAGACCTGCATCGTTCTGATTGAACTTCGATCGGTTCCACATGGAAGCTGCCACACGTGTGCTGTGTTGATTGGGAGTTCTATTGTCGATATTGCATCTACACAAGTTCGACAGACGGCGGTTTAACTTTAAACGCTGACTAGTTCGAATTTCACGCTAGCAGCGTCGGTACAAGCGGCTATCATATCATTGCCAAGCTTACCACATGTAATATATCCTTAGGCTCGTTAGATAATACGAAGTAGCTACATACAGTAAGTAGGTACCTTAGGTATCAACTCCGTGCGATCCGACCGAAGAGAAGATATGACGTTGGGGGCCACGTAAGGTCTTGTTCCCCGGAAAGAGCATACTCTACGTAAAACCGAGATTTTACAGATGACGGCTGTGGACGGAACAGAGACGGGCTCTACTCGTACGAGTATGGCTCTTAGTCGTTGTTCTTCTCTCGGGATTGCCGGAACTGATGCGCTCAAGGGCACAATGTCAAAGTACTGTACTCCCAAATAGAGGAGGGACGTCAGATCAAGCTTTACGTCGGAGGTATCGCCGTACTGGCGGACGTTTTCGGAAGCCCGTTTGTTGGGACTTCTCGAACCCACAATCCCAATCATGTATCATGTTCAATTCGTGTCGATTGCCAGAATGCAAGCCTGTTGTCACGTAAAATTCATTGGCTCTTGGGACATTAGATATGCTGAGAAACTCCATGCGGACCGTGGGGAGCAAGGGTATTACTCCCGAACTGAGAATTTAGTATATCTTCCGTTTCTTCTCTAGAAAGCTGTGATGTCTCCTTCTGCACTCAATCCTGGACTTCCTATTGGGCAATTCATCTATGTCATACAACAGCTGTCGTCATATATATGTAGAGTAGCCCCCCCCCCATTCTATTCATCACCGTTCTCTGAACAGCCTGCTAAGCGGACGATCAGACTTGGGTTATTGGAAAACCGTTTTAATTTTCTTTCATTGCCATCCGAAGCTCTTGCGCATCTGTTTCTGCCCCCGGCGCCATGGGAAACAACGCTTTAGCCGTCAATGGGAACACCAACCGTGGTGGGACTGCCCAGATTGCCATCACCACGCACGGATCCGATTGGTATTATGTATGACTCATTTGACACAACTGCAGCCATTTTCAGGGGAAATCTCACATTGCAATCAGGCTGCAACCGCTATAATGGGCGTCGCTACCATTTGTTTCATTGCTCTTTCTGCCACGAAACCTCGCTCCGACCGCATCTTCCACTACATCACCGCCGCCATAACTATGGTTGCCACGATTGCCTATTTCTGCATGGGCTCGAACCTTGGTTGGACTCCCATTCAAGTGGAATTTTTCCGAACCAACCCGCTTGTTCATGGCCAGAACCGTGAGATCTTTTACGTTCGATACATTGACTGGTAGGTGACCCTTCCCTCTTACTGATAAACAGCTGTGATGACTGAAATCTGGCATAGGGCTATCACTACTCCACTCCTTCTATTAGATCTTCTTCTCACGGCTGGTCTTCCATGGCCGACTATATTGTACACTATACTCATGGACGAGATCATGGTTGTTACCGGTCTTGTCGGTGCTCTCATCCAGTCTCGATACAAGGTATTTCATTTATCCCATTATAATCCGCCCAAATTAAGCAAAACTAATGAAACTCAGTGGGGGCTCTACTCTTTTGGCTGTGCCGCATTCCTCTTCATAGTATGGAACGTCGGCTTTGTCGCTCCCAAGTATGCGAAAGCCCTCGGCAGCGACATCCACCGCACATTCCTCCTCTGCGGCGTTTGGACCCTTTCCCTCTGGTTCCTCTACCCCGTAGCATGGGGCCTCTGCGAAGGTGGCAACGTTATCTCACCCGACTCGGAAGCCGCTTTCTACGGCGTCCTGGACGTGTTGGCAAAGCCCGGCTTTGGAGCTCTCCTTATATGGGGACATCGTGGCATCGACCCGGCCAGACTTGGGTAAGTTTCTTCTGCTGCTTGGTTTCATGTGAGTTGAGTGATATGCTTATGTACAGCTAGACTCCGCATCCGTGATTACGAGGAGGGACCTCCAACGTCGGACCAAAATGGGGAGAAACATCACGGTAATGGTGACAACAACGGTCCTATCAATGGCTCGACCTATCCCAGCGTAGACGGGCCAACCTACCCCAACACTGCCGCCCCGGAGAACAACGTCTAGGTGTACCAAGCCAGATACGACAGGCGTTCACCATCTTCGTAATGACGGTCAGGGACGTGGGTGGACTGCTTTTGACATCTTCTCTTGAATGTTTATATTCATTAGTCAATTTCTTGGGCTACTCGACAAAGGACACGTAGATGTCAAGCTTAGTATGTAATGGAAGCACGATTTTTAATGAAAACAAGATCAGAGTGCGGAGCGAGTATATTGACCATTCGCCATGTGAAAGAAGCACCTCAAACAGGCCGTGTCAATAGTAGGGGTTTTGGGGGCCTGATTAAGTTATGAACATGTTCGTGGGTTCATTTTCTTCCTTTCCTGACCAGCTTTTTCGAGCTTCCCAGCTCTGCAGTGTTAAAGCTTATCTGCTAGATTCGACCTTTGACGGAGATGGAGGTAAAGGACGAGGCTCTTGGTGGGACTGCTCGAGGAGAGTTGGTTTGAAGAGAGTTTATGTCGGATACAAATTTGGCGCCCGCTGCCGCGGCGACGGAAGTGGGTATGAGATTTGACGCTACAGGAGAGGATGTTGAGATTGGTGACGAGATTAGACTGGAAGACTTGCTTTGAAGGGAGTTGATGTCTTGTGCCACTTGTGCTCCTGCCGCGGCAGCAACGGATTATGGTATGATGTCGGATAGACGCGTGGAGGATACCAATGTTGATGGAGTGGCTGAAGTAGATGATCTTGACAGCACAGAGTTGACATCTTGCGCGACTTGAGCGCCCACCGCGGTGGCTACAGGTGATGGTATTATGTTCGATAATAGAGTCGAGGATGAAGGCGCAGAAAGGGTCGGTGGTATAGGTATTACTGAGTTGACTGAGGGCACAGGTGTTGACGGCAAGGCTGAATTTGGAGACGTGGTAGGTCCAGAACTATTTGACCCCCCACCTGCTGCCACACCAGCAACAGCTCCAGCTACTGCAGCACCGGCAGCGGCGCCTGCTGCGAGCCCAGCACCAACGTTAATCCCCGCCGCACCGTTCACGCCAGCGGCAGCACCAGCGGCTCCGGCTTCGGCATTTCCAGAAAGTTCGTTGCCTGGTCCAGCATCTTTGGGAGGACCTGTAGGTTTTGGGGTGTCGATGCTATTTGAAAGGAAGAAGCCGACGTCAACATGGACGTTACTGTCGTTGAGTCAATTGAGGTTGATGTCATGGATGTCGAGTCCATGCTGCTTGGCATGGAGGTCATCGATGAGCTCGGTGGCATTCTTCTTCTGCAGACACTGGCTATGTCGAACAGGACCTCGCCGTCAGGCCCAATGTTCATGGTGAGGTTTGCAGTAGTTTTGGCTTCTGGGGGTGCCATGGTTGAGCTTGTCGGATCGTTCGCGCCCGTCTTCATGCCCTTGGTGACATCTGTGCCGAGTCCCACTTCAGTTACGCTCGCTGCGACTGAGTCAGTCGCGTTGTTTACCATGAATGGCCGTGGCGACTTTGGCTTCATGGCATCGACACCGCCAATGCCAGCCACTGCCGCTGCTTTGGCTGCGTCGTCTTGAATCATTTGGGCTAATGAACTGCTCGAGCTCAGAGCAGAGTTGGCTGCACTAGAGTCGATTATATTGCCCGACTGCACAGGCGCAGGCGTATTAATAGCAGCAGTGATAGGGAGCGCCAGGTAGTCACCCGGAAGCCCAATCGATACACACACCAGAGGCTCGGCTGCCGTGACTTGCTGCAGACCCGTCTTACGAGTCGACCAAAAGGCTCCTGAAAGACTGAAATGGGTCGTCGAAGAGTCAATGTCACTCCACGCTCTGATTTCGAAATCGTCGAGGCTGATCACATCAAGAAAATTGATACGGCCGGCGTCTGCAACTCGATAGGTGCCGGGCCTGCACACGACATCCTGGCGACAGCCACCTGCTATGGGCGTCGCACATAGCGTCTCAGGAGAGCATTTCGGACCCGGTGCCGGGGCAACGGTATTGTAGCAAGAGCCGTTGATTTTGGGACCAGCACAGGTATCGCATAAGTCCCGATCACAAGCGAACGTCAAGCGTCGGTCTTGAACCTCGTAGGCCGCAAATGTTGCTGCCTCACAGAGATGCCCTAGAAAGAACACGAGGAAATAGATGGCAGCACCTGTAGGAATTGGTAATATCGCTATGGCAGCGACTTTGGGAAGAAACGTCAGAAAGGCCACTTGCACGAACGAGATACTGTTTACAATTGCAACCTGATGTGCACAGATATGTCCAGGTGCCTTGTCTATTCAATATGAAGTTTGGAGAACGAAAAGAAAAAATCGATGGAGAGTAGCTGCGACATTTCACACATTGCTTCCATGTGGCAAACGCAAGACTTTTTATTGCTGTCGTGAGATCAGTCATCACAAGCCCGAGAGAGGGTAGGTGCAGCGATCACCCATGCTCCGAATCAACTTTTCCGGAATTCGAAATTTGATATGAGGAGTGATTCGGAAACTTTTAAGTGGCCAAGACGGCCCATCGCACGTTGGAAAGCATGAAGGAGGTTTGGGTATTTAGCTGATAGTGCCAAAACTCTTCGCGACGAGCGTTTCAAGATGTGGGGTGAGAATATTCGACGGGAAGCGAAATTTGTCCGGTAATCTCCAAGATCACCATCAACGCTCAGCTCAATATCTCTTTGATAGACCGCTATCGCATGTTCGTAGGATAGGAGGATAAGCCCCCGTTGTGGTTGCACCCCAGTGATCAATGAATGAGAAGGTCTCTTGAACGTCAGGAACGATCACCGGCAGTCAATTGCAAGACAATTGTAAGATGGAAATCGATAGGCATTATCAGTATGTGACAAGAATCGGTGGCAGTACATGAACGCGGACAAGGGACATTCCACGCCCAGAGAATGATGCTGGGGAGCAGGGAGGAAAACTCTGGAATTGCATGTACATATTTAGTTATTGTATACCCGCGGGGACCTTAAAATAGATACCTTACAGTACTCACTACCTGAAACCTGTGAAACGCCCTTGACGCTAGCTTATGTATATACGCGCCATGATCTCTCATCATCAAAACGGGGGATGTCAGGTTTCGAGAAGAGACATGAGAAGCACCATGATTCTAACTCTGGAATATCTTACAGATTAAACAACAGGATCAACACCATGCTCCTTGATCGGTCACGCGCACTGATCGTGTGGGCCAGCGAATACGGTTGACGGAATCTCATGATAGAGAGCGGCAGCTTCGCCGCCCGTCAATGAATTTGTTCCTCTGGGGATGCGCAGTGTGAAACATGGCTGTCTCTCTATTATCCTGTCAAATAATATTGATTTTTACTATGATTCTCTAATCATGACAATAGTTCTATCCCGCAGGGTTTCTATGCCTATTACCCAGCCTATATAACATACCTTCGATGTGAATGAATGCAAGCACTGCCGACAATTTGTCTTTCATCTTCATATTGTTACCTAGACGTTATGGGTCGAACTTGGATGCATTTCCTGGCATGCTTGCTGGTCACTCTGGCCTTGACTACAACCTGTAGCGGTGACGACTCCACATCGTCCCTGTCCAGCTTCAAGTCGGCACCACCGCTGCAACGTCGCGTCGAACCATCTGAAGTCCACGCGCTTCCCGGCACGGATCTGACCTTGTCTCTCTATATCGGTCGACAAATCGGTAGACACGCTATCAATGTTGAGTACCACGGCATGGCCCCGGAGTTGGCCCGTTTCGTGGAGGGTCTGGCGGTGGATCAGGATAATTGGAATCTGCCCCAATTCGACTTCTGGCCAAGTACTAAATACAATCTCAAGCTTGAGCTCCGACGGACCGTGCCGGATCGCGAGGACCCGCCCATCAATGCTGCCCTCCTCACAGCCATATCGGGGGTCATTACGGACCTCGCCACGCGCTGGGACAGGGATAATGAGTTCACTGCTTCCATTGCGGACACTCAGGGTGCCCACTTCACCATGAGAGTCTTCTCATCAAAGGGGCTTCCGTCGGAGCAGCAGTCCGGAGAGAGCTTCGATGATGGGGATCTTAACATCATCTTCAGTACCAAGAGGGAGATTCTGCGATGGTCGAAGCGGAGAGACCTTGTCTTGTTTCTAGGAAATACCGCGAGGTCAGTAGGAATTGCCTGTTCCGCACATCCAGGATCTAACCGTGACATAGCTACTTCTTCTACGCCTTTAACGCAAAGGACAACCGCAACGCGCAGCTCATCCCCTACAGTGGTAGACCCTACGACGAGGGCAAAACGCCTACCCAAGCTCAGCTTGACGCTTTCGCAGCCAGCATCCTCCGGCCGGCCTTCTCGGCCAAGCGGTTCAATCGCGTAGTCCTTGTGGACCACGCGCGAACTGGAAAGTCCCTGATCAGCTTCGCCAAAGTCCTGAAGGCGACCGGTATCTACATGGACCGACCCTATCTTATCAATCTCGCCTACCCAACCTGGAGGGACGACGGCACATTCGACGAGGACGACACCGTCCTCAGGCAGCTGACCAGGATCGAAGTTGGGGCGGGATCGGGTCGGCAAAGTTTTGAGCGGCTGGACCTCGGTCATGTTGGCCGGATCCTCCCATACTATTCGTCCGAGCATTGGGAGACGCCGTGGCAGCAGGCGTACAATCCCGACAGCGCCACGGGCCAAGCCATCGTGCAGCGAATCCTGGCACGGCTGAACGATCGCACATCGTGCACGTCTTGCAGCTGTCTATTAGGTAGGGATTGCGATACATATGACTGGACTACACCCGCGCGCAACGGGTCGGGGTTTTGAACGAGGGATCTCGGTGGCAAATACATACTATTAACAAGATAGGGGAAGCATGTATGAAGTTTATGTATGAAGAAAATTGGTTCTTTGGGCGTTGGAGCAAAACTGAGGCTTTGGGTACAGAGTAAAATTTCCGCGCGTATGTATTCGAGCATATATATACAGTAGAGCGAATTAGCCGCTTTGACTACCTACGGAGCCAACCTTGAAAAAGGTTTACCCCCCATTCATTGAGCACTTATAAAAAGCTTAACTGCCAAAAGAGCAAGCAACACCCGCGCAAGGCATGGAAGCATATGTTATGTACCTACCTTACGGAGCGTGTTTCTTTTCCAAAGCCGAGTAAGGACAACAACCCACGCGGCTGCAGCCGAATTATGTAGGCCCGCTTGAATTAGGTTGAAAATGCCCAAACTTTCTCGAAACGAAAAAACACTAAAAAGATTCCCAGTACATACAGTACGTCACTAAAACTCGACACCCCCCTGCTCCTTTCCCTCTTTCCTTATTATATTACACCAAAGCGCCAAAAAAAAGAAGAAAAACCCCCCACTATGAAAAAAAAATACAAAGAGTCCCGTATTAAGGGCATGTTTTTCGAAACCCCCTTTTACACGGGACAAAAAGGGAAGTTTTCATATCGGCGGTTTGTTAATGGTTCGTTTTTTTTCTTTTTCTTTTTCTGGGGCTTACTGGGTTTGTTTTTGAATGGGGAGTACATAAAGGCTGACTGACGGTATGCAGGTTTAAATCGGGACACACATTTAAGGGAAAGGGATATTTGGGCTGTAGGGATTTCGCGTGGTTGTTGCGTAAGAAAAACCGGTTTATCGAGTTACTCGATGGTCGCGAAGGGGCCTGATGATTTTTTACTCAAGTCGTCGAATCAAAGTAATGTTTCCTCGGGGAAATCAGATCGGGTATCTCAAGATTTAGCAAGTATGTTCGCATCGATTGAGATGTGAGATGTGAGATGGTGGCTATAGTATATAAGTTGTGTTTGCGTATGAGAAACGGTTCTGAACAGGCTCAGATCTAGCAGAGATTGTATTGATACTTGCAGTTTTGTATCCCGATATTCAAACTTATGCACTCGTGCTGATGGGATCAGTCACGATCATGAATTACCCGCCATCATTTCGAACGTTACCTCGATTCCTGAAGCTAAATCGAGGGCGAAGTTTGTTACCAGTTAGTGAATGTAAGGTTACGCTCGGATCTGACACATTCCGGTGTTCGTGGTTTGAATCTGCATGCCCTGTTGTCGGATGCCGCCGGCGCATCTGGCAAGTCATACCAAGTCGTCAGACTCCTTCGACTCCTTCGAAAAAGCGTATAGACCTTCGGTACTGCGGCAGCGGTGTTGGACTCCACCCCCTACAATAGCGTCTATCTTTCCCATGGCATTCCTGACGGCAGGCTCGATGGTGCCGTCGGCGCAACATAGTATCCCCTTGCAGAACAGCTCAGCCTCTTCACACATCGGATGAAATACTCAACATCCGCTCAACTGAGCAAGATAGTCAAAGCAATGCAAATAGTGCTCGCGGTGAAACAGCGATTCCGCGCCGGAGCTTTCCTCTTGGCCGCCTTCACGGTGGAGTCGTCCTACTTCTTTCCGGATCATGTCCAGACAATGCAACTGGTGGAACATGGAGACGCCGACCTTGTCCACTATTCCAGTTTTGGGTCTTTCAGTGGGCAACTCCGCCGTTATCCGTGAGAAGCGCAGTCCACGCGGCATCCCCAGAAGGCGTAACATCCCGAAGCTCCATGTGTTTGACAAATGGCAGTTCCAGTTCGAAACATTGTCCGCAAGTACTCCGTCCCCGCCCCATGTCCGGGATGAGAGGTTTTCGTAGAAGAAAGATTAAGCAGGTAGCTGCAATTGCGAATGCGGTCGAGATGCAGACTGTTCGTTGCCAGCCTGTGGAAGCAGGCCGCGAAGACATGAACATGAAGTGCTGCGGATAAGCTGTCAGCTGCGGACGGGCAAATCCCGGGACTTTTCTGTACAATGGAAGTGGAAATTGAATGCGTAGAGGGCGATACTCGTAATCTTCTAGACGACAATGAGATGGATGAACAGAAGACAACACTAGACAAACGAGTGATCCGAGTGTACACAAAGCTCAAAGGGAGGATGAGCTAACAGTGTGCTGCCTTTACACCGGTCGTCCTGACGATGATCTCCACGTTGCAATACCGCGTGTCATTCAATTTTACCTGATACACCACCGGCTAAACTGTAAGAATTGCAGCTCGCTAGCGTTGCAATGTATTAGATAGAATGAAACGGCAAGAGGCACAGCCATATATTGCCTCGAGTCAGGAAAAGATGTGATTTGTGAAACATGTTTGTTTGATGTTTCTTCTGAGATAGCAGTATGAAAGCGTTGTTGCGAACTGAACTATCCTTTCTGAGGTTTATTCCGATCATGCTGGGAATATTTCCAGGAATTCATCCTTCGGCCTGCTCGGTGGAGGCACAACCACCAGCAGACTCGAGGACGAAACAGTCTCACCGACCCATCATCATGATGGAGGGATCGCTCAAGGCTTTCTTCCTTGTCTTCATGACGCATACTTGCAAAGACTTCATCTTTTTCGCCGACGTTCCTTCGATATTCCTAGGAAACTCCATGTAGATCATGACATTGGAGTGAGGAGTGATTTGATTAGCCGGAGCTGAAGCAGTAGCAACAACAACGGAAGGTAAGTCCAAGAAGTCAGGAGCTCCTAACCGACAGAACCAACACAACAACGAAAAGGTCAAGACGATCGTGATGAGCGAGCAAAAATTCTCCCGTAACACAAACGTCTATAAAGTAGTAAACCTCACCCACCCACTCTCTCCACCATATGTACAACCACCTCCCACATCAATCCCACTAAATTTTCTACACCAGCCCCAACATTCCACACCAACACATTCACAATGCACTTCACCAAAGCCATCTTTCTCGCCCTCATCAGCACCACCGCCGCCATCGTCTACGACGAGAAATGCGTCACGACCTGCGAGACCGGCTGCGCGGCTTTGGCTTACGATCCTTACGGTGGAGATGTCGCGTACGGCTTCTGTCTCACGCAATGCCCTAACTCTTGCGGCTGCTAGAGTAGGCCCATTGGCAAGAAAGGCGGAGTGAATCTAACCCACAACGGGTTTTTGAAGCTTTCTTGCTCTCCGAGGTCTGGCGACGTTGCTGACTTAGAGGTGGGTTGATCTGGCAGCTTTCTTTCGCCGGAGACGCCTGACTAAGATGGTATTCGACATTGGAGGTGTGTTTGGGTTCCGGAAATGGGTTGGAGCTGTCGCTGGTCGCAGCGGCGACCCTATCTTCAAGCTTCGAGGTTTATGTAGACGCGGTATATTTAGCAAGGTGTCGATCAGTTAACAGTAACAACACGAGATACAGCATGCCTGTCTTTAAAATTTCGCTGCTACTGCTTCATGTAAAAGTTTCACCCCCTTTTCAAAACAATCCCGATTCATTGCCACTTTCACGTCACGAAGGCCAGTAATATTGGAGTATCGATAGCAGTGACGCCGCTGATACGTCAATGCCTCGTATCAAGGCTTGCGGAAAGAATCGGTATAATGAACATTTGCGGACAGAGCGGAAAGGCAAGAAGTCTACAAGCAGCCATGACAATAAGCAAACCGAGCAAATCCACAAGGGCCCGATGAAATTGAGATGTTCTTCAATAAGGAGGGGTTTTCACAGTCGTCTTGATCTCACATCTTTTATCTTGAAACGAGTGCGGCGTTGGACAAGATCTACTACTGGCGGGCTGAGAGTGGAAGGGAAGGGGGAGGAACGGAGGGATTCAGATGATGAGGGGAGTGGAGGTCTTAAAGACGGGCGTACGACGTTATGAAGATCGCCACCAGAACAGGTAAGAAAATGCGAAACTTTGGGATTTGGCAGACAAGGTTGCTTTGCTTTCCTTCTTGAAACGTGTGTTCTCGTATGTTGAAGCCTGCAAGACACTTGGGTGCAATGACTTTCAAGGCTCAAGGTCAAAGTGCTTTTGTCACGAGTTCCGCAAAATTTGATATCTTTCTACCCCAATATGTTTTCGGTCTCGCTCAACAGACACAAGAGGGTCAAACTTTGGTCCTGATACAGGACAAAGGAACGTCATTACCTGCCCCGACGTGGTTTGCGGATGACCACATTACCCCAAGGGTCTGATGAGTTTTCTATTATTTTCGTCGAGAATCAAGCAGATCTGGGTTCAGGTCTTTGAGATATCGAGGCCGAAGTCGTCAGCGATTACGACTCCTTCTATGCTCATAAAGACGTGGATCTAGGTATGGAGCGCTCATTGTCATACCCAACCGAACCTATTACGTTGGACCCAGAGATCGCTGTTTCACGGCTTTCCATGCAATGGGTCCCATTATTCACAGACAAATTGTGGAATTGTGGTACGAAGGCTCTGAAAAACCTTTCGGGCAGTATCTCGGTGAGCTAAGGGATCCAGCGAAACTACGAACGATGGCACAGTGGATTTGTAAGACTCAGCAATGCCGCCCACTTTCTAAAGCCTTCAAGGATTACGAACATTGCCTTTCACTAGAAGAACACATGTGTCGGCACCGAATCTCACCGTGATGGACATGTATCAAAATTCTTTCCTCTAGACCTGAGTTTTCTCGTAAGAATCTTGGACCCGAGGAGGACTGCATGTCGAACAATCGCATTCTGGTGCGCCAGGAACACAATATCTGATGCGAGATCCTCCCAGCTGCAACCTCTTGGGATCAAGTATATTGGTCAAGTCCAGTAGTAAATGCTGCAACCGCCGCAATCTGTGGTCTGGAATCATGGAATGGTGCTGGGAGCTTGCCCTTGCAAGCACCGGGATGCCAGTTTCGATGGAATGGAACCATCCGCGAAAAGACTCGTCGTGCACCCACTTGTGTTTGAAAGCCGCATAACCCATGCAGTATAGCTCGCCATCCTCCTTGTCTTTGACCGTCATAAGTTCTCCGATAGCCATCTGTTCACCTCGCCAAAGCATGAATGGCGCACCCAGGGCTTCATATCCGTCACTGCCGAAAACGCCTTTGATTTTATCCAGCATATCCGCGAGGGCTTTGTTGTCCTTTTCCGTAGAAAAGCACAGGAACTGTGCTTTTCGGCGAAGGATGTACCACCAAGAAAAGTACTGTCCAACCACAAATGGTGTATATAGCAATAAATTATCCTTTCTATCTTCTGACCCGTGAATATAGCTCAGGAGATACTGGTCAGCGATATTGTAGAACCTTGATTGGAGATCGATTGCAGCGTGGAGTAATGGGTCGCGGTATTTGGATATAACTTTCTCGGACTCGGAAAGGCGCTTTCGCTCATCCGTGTAGAAGTTGAACCATCCAGCAATGCCTGCGGAAACCAGTGCTCCCACGAGAGAGATAACAGATATGATAATTGACGCAACGTCGACCATGATTGCGATACGACGTCGCTGCGATCATAATCACTCAGTAGAGTTCCGGTTGTTCCTATACGAAAGATCTCTAAGAGTCAAGGATGGGAAACAAACCAGGTACTTCCGTACCTGTCAAAATCTTGGCGTTACGAGTACTCCGTAAACTTCATAGTCATGTGACCTAAGCACTGTTGGAAACACTGTCCCTGTGTGGTTGGCAATCTCGCTTAGCCCTATAGGGCGCGGGAGTTACCTTCGTAGTCCCTACTTCCTAGAGTAGTTCAATCAATATATACACATGCACATACTCCTTCTGACCCTCATATACCAACAAACACTTCCATCAACAGCTACCTAGT
>JAABUV010005154.1_pt1 | contig 15076 bp, 17 predicted proteins | sample 5559971 | NCBI WGS metagenome assembly JAABUV01 (sample SAMN10711881, study PRJNA513362) | rock metagenome | isolation source: Antarctica rocks | place: Antarctica: Victoria Land, Knobhead nord | collected 2015-12-19
GTGCTTGCGTTCTCGCAGGCGGATAAGACCTCCCTCTACCTGGGCACGCAGTACGTGATGAAGACGGTGGATGGCGGCCTGAACTGGAAGGAGATCAGTCCGGACCTGACCGGGTCGGGCAAAGGGGATTCTGCAACCGAGCCGGTTACGGTTGCCAACGCAAAGGAGCGCGGGTATGGCGTGGTGTACACGATCGCACCTTCGCCGTTGAAGGCGGAGCAGATCTGGGCGGGCAGCGACACCGGTCTGATCCACCTGACACGCGACGGAGGGACGACCTGGGAGGATGTGACGCCCAAGGGGCTCTCCGCGTGGAGCAAGATAGCGCTGATCGAGGCGTCACACTTCGATCCGGCGGTGGCTTATGCGGTCGTCGACCGGCATCGCCTGGATGACACCCGGCCCTACCTGTATGTGACCACGGACTTTGGAAAGAGCTGGAGCCTGCGGGTGGAAGGAATTGCGCCGGGACACTTTCTGAACGCGGTGCGCGAAGATCCCAAGAAGAGGTCGGTGCTGTATGCAGGGAGCGAGTTTGGCGTGTTCTGGTCGGCCGATGATGGCCTGCACTGGAGATCTCTGCAGCGCAATCTGCCGGTGACATCGGTACGGGACATCGATGTGCACGGGGATGACCTGGTGATCGCGACGCATGGGCGCTCGTTCTGGGTGCTGGACGATGTCGCTCCGCTGCGGCAGGTTGCGGAGGCGGAGCGGTCGAGGGGGGCGTTTCTGTATGCGCCGTCCGCGGCGACGCGGGTGGACAACGACAGCTTCCTGGGGACACCGCAGCCGCCTGAGGAGCCCCAGGCGAAGAACCCGCCACAGGGTGCGGTGCTCGACTATGTGCTCAGGACTCCCGCCAAGGTTGTGCAGCTGCGCCTTTATGACGCGGAGCACAAGCTGCTGCGCAGGTACACCAGCGGAGAAACGCCGAGGGGCTGGCCAGGAACGCTGCCGATCGCGGAGCGATGGTTTCCCGCGCCGCAGACACTCGAGCGAAGTGCCGGGGAGCACCGCTTCGTCTGGGATCTCGCGGCGGGTGGTTCCGGCTTGGCGACCGGCGATGACGATGAAGACGATGCCGGGGCGCCCCCGGGGCCGCGGGTTCCGCCGGGCAGGTACACGGTGGAGCTGGTGGTGGACGGAGCCACCATGCAGAAGGAGCTGACGGTGGCGATGGATCCGCGGGATGCGGCCAGCATCAAGGACCTCCAGGAGCAGTTCCGGCTGGGACAGTCAATCTATACCGATGCGTTGCGAAGCCGGAAGGCGATGGCGGAGATGCAATCGGTAGCAGCCGAGCTCGACAAGCTGAAGAGTTCAGGGGCGCAGGAGAACGAGTTGAGCTCAGCCGTGCAGGTGGCGCGGGCTAGGATCGCAGCCCTCATAGGCGGAGGCAGCGGAGCGGATACCGACGAGAGCCTTGGGCTGAGTGCGACGAGTTCCGGCCTGGGTGCGGTTCTGCGAGTGGTTGAGAGCGGCCATCGAGGAGCTCCGGCTTCGAGCGTGACGGCTGGCGCCCTGCTGGAGAAGGCCGCGGAGGAGCGGATCGCCCATTGGACGGCGTTCAAAGGGACGGAGCTTCGGAAGCTGAACCCGCGGCTGCAGCGGGCTGGACTGCACGCGGTGCAGGTTGGCGCGATCGAGGAGGCTGTGAGCTTCGTCATGACGCGCTGAGGTATTGGAAGGTAAGGGTGACGGCCTTAGAGATCTATGGGCTAAGGAACGGTGACGCTCCGTTCAGCCCGGCGGGTATTCCGATCTTCGTGGTAACTCAGGGTGTTTTTGCTTGATGCAAGCGGGCTGGACGGAATGGCTCCTCCATCGCCGATGTTAGTTCCATCTACGTAAATTCGCTTGCCGCACTCAACACATGCCCTTGCGCCGGGTTCAAGAATCGCCCGCACTTCATGCAACGAGCTCGACCGCCGCATGCAGCACAAAAACGGCTCTGTTGCATTAACTTTTGGGGTCACAAGCTGTTGAGTAACGCTACGACGGACAACGCTACGACTTGTATGTCGATCGGCTGTTCTTGAGTTAATGCAACAGAGCCAGATCCGGCGACTGCCACTTCTGAGCTTCACGGAAGCCATTAGCGACCTCAAGATCTAGGCTCGTCGCGTGGCCGCACGCCAGATGGTTACTGAGGTCGCTGGCGGAAAAGAGGAGTGCGCCGGATACGTTCTTCATAGCATGTTGAGTCTCGCAGACCAAAGGGACAGCGGCAATCGCGGAAGCTCCATCGCACTAAGCTCAAGTCATCAGGGAGTGGCATTCAGAACCGAGCTTGTATGACCCTTCCGGTCAGGCTCAACAAGTGCCTTGGACCTTCCTTCCCCGTCCGATACGAAAATCCGATGCCAACTTTCCTGTCTTCATATGCCCCACCGCCGGCCCGAATGAGCGACGAGCTGGCATGCGGAGCTGGAGGCTGTCTCCCCGCCTTCGTCGGGCAGGTTTGAGAACGGCGCGTTCAGGCCGCTCAGCCTGGGAAGAAGCCTCGGGGTGTCTAGCTGAGGTATAGCCTAACGCGACGTCACATTTGGGAATACGTGTGGCTTTTCACTATACTTTTCGAGCGAGGCGATGTCTCGTTAGGTTCTAAAGAGCCTCTGCGTAGGAGCATGATTGTCGATTCGCAGAGAAGCGGGCGTAAAGCTGCGAGCAGCATGCTCTGTTTGGCTAAGCAGCCATCGGAAACAGCTAACGATGGAGCTCCCGTTTTTTCTTAGAACAGGAACTGCGCTTTCTCATGTGATCGAATGAAGGATCGGAGTTCTTCAAGCGCAGCTCTTTCCAGTTCCTCAGCAACGCGCCACCGTTGCTCCGATGTTTCCGCCGTTTGCCAGCGAGCGCTGAGCAGCTCAAGATTGTGCAGCATCTCCTGGTACCCCTCGTGCTCTGCTTCCAACGCAAAGCCATCGCGCCAAGCACGAACGGCAACGCCGACCAACGCAAGACACAAGCCGAGGATTGGAGACCATTCGAAGGAAACGAAGAGCCGTGCGATGGCACACCCCAACGCGAGTGCGAGGGTCATTCCAGCAAGGAATTCGGCCAGCCAAGTCAGGGAAATGAGGGAGATACCCGCGAATGTACTGTCCTCGGACGATAATTTATATACGACAAATTCTCGTTGGTGATCCAGTCTCAACGCACGATATGAGTCCAACAATTGTGCCCTCGTCTCTGAATCCTCGGAAGAATTGCTTGTTGTATAGCTCCGAGGGGATCGCACCGCGATTGCGACAGTTCCTGCATCTTTTGGCCAACGACTCCCTGAAGGTTCCGAGTGAAATCGGCGAAGCCGGTGTCTCGCTTCCCAATCAGGTACGCCACTTGGGTCTTGTCGTTCATAGCCTTCACATCGAGAAGATAGCGAAAGTGCCATTGCCTCAGCAGCTCGGTGACAAATCGATTTTTAAGCCAGCGTTGACGCACTGGACCGTAGCGAGAGGCCAAAATGGCCAATCGCAACCCCTGCGATGGCGCAAACTTCCAAAGGGCGTGCCAAGTCAGGAGAATCATGGCGTCCCTGAGCCCCGATCCAGAGTTCAGCGACGTAACCGAGCAATGCGGCGGCCATCGCCAGGACCGCTCCTGTTCCCAGCACCTGGCTGATGCGTTTTAGTGTTTTGGCTGATTCTGGCAGCTCAGACCGGTGGCCCGATCGCGATCGAGCAGTTGCTAGTGGTGTGTCAGTCCGATGCCCTCAGGTACGCCTATCGGCACTGTCACGCCAGCGATATCGACGATGCAGTGCAAGAGTCGCTAATAGTGGTCTCGCGAAAGATCACAGGCTTGAGAGTTGTCGCCGCGTTCTCATCGTGGTTGTTCGTCGTCATCAAGCGAGAATGCCGCAAGCTCGAGCGGATGATGACAAAACACACTGCGCTCGACGATGAGATCGTCGAACGCCACTTGATGAATAAGCGAGATGAATCGTTGCGAATCGATCTCGCCCGTGCGCTCGAGTCGCTTCCGGCACATTACCTTGAAGTGATCCTGCTCCGCGATTTTGAAGAGTTGACGATTGCGGAAATCGGAGACCGCCTTGGCGAGCCACCAGGAGCGGTGAAGAGCCGGCTACATCGAGCCAGAGAGCTGGTTCGTGAGTACCTCTTAGGGCCGAACCATTGCTCGGCTACGAGAAGGACTGCTGCGCGCCGATGAAGCTCGTTTGCCGTTCAAACGACGAATGGTGGATTCTTGTTCGCTACTTCTTCTCGAGACTTTCAGTGGACCGCGCCGAACCCGTGATCGCGTGGCGAATCTTCGCGAAGGGAGCGCTGTCGTCGAAGTGAATCGCTCCGTCAGAGACAACGACTCCTAACTCTTGCCAGAGCGAATCCAGATCGACGTATCCCGCCTTATCTCCCATCGTTCCATTGAGTGTTTCCAATACAGCGGTTCCAGTTCCTTCATCAGCGATCCTCAATACCTTCGAGAGAGGCCAGTCCTGGTCGATTGCCCCATGCGCGGCCAAAATTGCAATGAGTCCGTCCCGCAAGCCTTTGCGATTGTCGGTCTGTTTCCGGATGGTCACATCCGCTACTAAATAAAACAGAGCGCCGCCCCAGTACGTACTCGCCCAACTGCGGGTGTGATTCAGGCCTTGGTCTTGCCTTTGAGGTTCGCCCTTCGCCATGTTGCGAACCATCTCTCCCCAGACAGCAATTGCAGACAATGTTCCATTTCGTTCACGGGCTATGGGTTCCAGATATGTGGCGAGGCCCTCTTCCAGCCAATGCTGATCCTCGGGAAGTGATGGCAGCGCCATGTGCACCAACTCATGCGTCATGACCCAATCGTTTGCCAATACATCTTCAGTCGTGTGCTGCCCGAGCCGGATTCTGGTGAATCCTTGATAACCGCCCACGCCGCCCCAGGTGGTGCCGGCCATGACCCCAGCCCGCGCAGCGATGGGCACGACCAGAATACGGGCACGCGCGACGGGAAACCTTCCGTAATAGGCTGAAACAGAATCGGCGGCGGTTCTGATCCAGCGAATCAGTTTGTCAGGCGGGAGGTCGAGGTCGCCTGGTGCGAAGTCGATCTGAATCGCGGCCCCGCCCACAGAAATCGTTCTTGATGATGCGACCTCCGCTTGCCAAGGTGGGCCTTGAAGCGGACTGGACATTGCGGTCGCGGCTCGTGCAGAGACGACACACCAACAGGACAAAAGCGACTTGAGCACGGACCGGCGGCTGGCCAGATGGTCCATTCCGGGTGTTCGCGTACGCATAGATGGGCGTCGAAAGATTCTTCCCTTCATAGATGATGATGCGCGAGACAGATCGAGGTTACAAATGCGGCGAAACGCCGCTACAGTCAGCCGTCGTAGGCATGATCTAGCTGTTGACGAGGAAGGCCGCCGATTGACGATTTGTTGCTCGGACTGGTGACCTCTAAAAGGATGCGTGTCCCGCAGAGAGATTAAGAATCTATATCCCATTTCCATTCAAGCCCGGTTGCCGTCCTGTCTGAGTCTGTCGCGTCGAATCTGAAATGCTTACGTAGGCGGCGTCCCTGACTCCGCCCGCATTCACGCGACACATTGAGACCATCTTGCCGTCAACGGGCACTCGGAAGACACAAGCGGCCACCCGCTCCTGGCCCTTCTCACTGAGGAGTTCAAAGGCGCTCATGAAGTGGTGCGATACTACGGAAAAATTGTCGATCCTGGCTCTGCCCAATAGGTAGTCCCACGCCAACCTCGGCGCACTCGTTCCCAAACCGGCGATGCGCTCAAGTGCCCATCGACGAAGCGGGCCAAGGACCCAGCGAGGATCCACCAGCAGAACGCCGCCAGCGCGGCAGAGACGCTCGAGGATCGTATCGTCCCGACAATTTATGCCTCTCAGGCCGCGATATGCGCATGCCCGCAGCATATCGATGTCGTCCTGGTTCCATCTCTGAGGATCGGCAGAAGAACCGGTGGGTGCTTCCTCGTTTGGTAAACACCGAACACCTCCACCCGCGAACAATCTGGATGACCAAATGTGAGCGCGTCAGGTCCGTGTCGGGTCAGTCCATATTGCCCCAGGACCACCCCAATTCGTCGCCATAGTTCTTGCGCTGTCACGCCGGGAAGCCCCTCCAGCGTTCGACCAACCTGCGCGACCGGCTGAAAGGACAGCAGTCCGAAGGCGTCGCGGTTCTTCAAGCACCAGTCGACGATCAGTGGGACGTCTTCGAGGTTGTCGCGCGTAATTGTCAGCGTCGTTGCCGCGCGGAGCGCAAGCCCCGTTGCCGGCGTGCTGAGCGAATCATGGCCGCGAACTCTTCTCGTAACGGCATGAGGGTGGCCTCGTTGGCCGTGTCCTTGTATCCAAGCCTGCCTCGTTGCGTGATGTCGACGTGGATCGAAACCTCGGTGAGCCCGCCTTCCCTCATCAGGCGCTCGAGGAAACCTGGCCGGCGGCGGAACGTGTCGCCGTGGGTCATCACCATCGGCAAGAGACCAATGCGCCGCGCATATTGAAGAATCGAGACGAGGTCCTCGATTGGTAACAATGTGACCTCGCCGTCTGTGATTTGTACATTCCCTTTCGGGCCCAGCCACGCTCGAAGCTCGTCGAGCTGCTTAAACGCCTGATCCAGTCCGATAGGCGGACGCGATTCGCATCAGCGCCAAGATAACAACCGGTGCATGCGAAGTCGCACCGTGGATGAACGCCGAGCGTGGCGCCGCACCCGGTCGCCTGCTGCCCGAAGCCTTGTCCTGGCGTACGCCAGTGCACGTCGAGCGAATCCCAGCGCGCTCGCAACAGCCGTTGTTTTTCGTGTGGCACGGGCGCTCGGAGCAGGTCTAGGGCTCGGAATAACGGGTGCATCAACGATTCTCCTTGCTCATCTGATCATCGCCGCCACCGCAGTAGCGATAGAAGCAGCGTTCGAACGCCCTGATCAGTCGCTTTCCTGTTGGTCGCGGCTCTTGCAGAGACGACGCATCAACAGGACAGAAGCGACTTGAGCACGGACCTGCGGCCGGTTCGGTGGCACATTCCGTGTGTTCGCATAAAAAGCGCACATAGATGGAATTCGAAAAACTCCCTAGTGAGTTGCAGAGTGGCGCTGCTGGGAATTCAAAGTCCAGTCGTATTCCAGATAGCTGACGGTTGGGTTGTTTTTCCGAATGTAGTCTGCGACATCGGGAGCGGCGTGCTGTTCGACAAAGTTTAGGACGTTCTCCCCTGAGATGGCTGCGCGAGCGTAGGAAAGCAGTTGGCCGGCTGCCGAGGTCATTCCATTGAAGTCTCCCGCATACCACTTGAGAATCGGTGAAAGGACGATGGTGTCCTTACTTCGGTCTAGCCGTAGCCCACGTACGGGGTCGCAGAAGAATTCGAACGCAGCCTGATTCAGTTCTTGATCGAGGTCATTGGCGGTATAGGCGAATGGACGCAGCTTTGGGCAACTCGCCGACGCACAATTGATCACGAAATGGATTCGTGGATCGTGCATCTCCCGCCCGTGCTTCTCGATCTCATCAAGCGTCAACTGTTGGCCCGCGATGGCATGCTTATGTTTGTCGAAGAAGCCATTGACTTTCTTGACGCTATCGGTCTTGCCGTCGACATACTCCAGTACGTCATCGAGAGTAAAGGCGTTATAGGCATTGATCCAGAACGCCAACCGCGCCGCGTCGGAGGGCAGTTTTGCCACATCCACGTCCCGCAGGGATTCCAGATAGCTCTTCAAGGCCGGACGGTCCCGGCGGAGGCCGACATAGTCCACCGAACCGGCAGAATTAACATCCCGGGCCAGAATCGGGGTCAACGCGCTCTCGACAGCCTGATGGGGTTGCGCGCTCCTCCCAAGCAACGGGAGACCCAGAAAGCACAATCCCAGCAAAACCATTTGTATTCTTTTCAATGGAACCTCCCTGTCTGGGAGATGCCCCAGATGACTCATGGTTACAGGCCGCAGCTAAGTTGACATAAGTTTCTTAGCCCGCACATTGTGAATGCCCGGGGTTCAGCCGCTCCGGCATCAAAATGGCAGCAACCCGGTAACCTCTCAGCGACCTGTGCATCATGCATGAAGGGAACATTGAACGGCTTTACGGAACGGCGACACCGGGCCTGCCCCCAAGCGAATGCACGGATTCGGGTGCTTATATGACGGCTGAAATGACTGCAATGAATACTGTCTCCAAGAGAGAACGATTCCGCGAAGCCGCACCTGAGGGAGCGTTCTTCCTGGACACAGATCCCAGCGCGCTTCAGATCTATTTGAGGCATCGCGATTGGCTGAAAGAGGGAGAATCAGTTCTCGGTGCCGAGGTCGCGGGTCAAGGCAATATGAACTTCATTGTTCGAGTAACAACCAACGCCCGGTCCTTCATTCTCAAGCAATCGAGGCCGTGGGTTGAGAAGTACCCAGACATCGCTGCCCCTTTCGATCGCGCCCTGGTCGAAGCGAACTTCTATGAGCTCGTGTCCTCCAGTCCGGCCGCAGAGTTCATGCCGAAGTTCTACTGGCTCGATGAAGACTCCCGAATCCTCTGTCTTGAAGATCTCGGTGCTTTCGGCGATTTCACACACCTTTACTCGCGAAATCGGATCCAGGCGGCAGAAGTTGCAACATTGGCTGGGGTTCTCTCAATGCTGCACGGTACACCAGGGCGTTTGAGGAATCGGGAGATGCGTTTGCTGAATCACTTTCATATCTTTACCTTCCCCTTCCAGCCAGCGAACAATCTCGATCTCGACAGATTTACACCCGGTCTCGAGCTTCTCGGCGACGAAGTTAAGAGGAACCAGAAATTAAAAGCCCAGATCGCCGAGCTGGGTGACGCATACCTGTCTGGAGGGGACTTCCTTCTGCACGGAGATTACTTCCCAGGCTCCTGGCTCCTCAGCCGGTCGGGGGTGAAGATCATTGATCCGGAGTTTGGATTTTCCGGACCACGTGAGTTCGACCTTGGAGTGATGTTGGCGCACTTGTGGCTAATAGGAGAATCCGACGTGTTGGAAACAATGACACGGTGCTATGCACAATGGGGCGATCTCGATCAAAAGCTTGTATGGGGCTTCGCTGGAGTCGAGGTGCTGCGGCGCATTCTGGGCGTTGCCCAGCTTCCGCTATCCCGTGACCTCAATCAAAAACGCTCGCTAATCGAAGATGCCATTCTAATGGTGATCTGATGAGACTCATGTCACTCGTTCTCGCATTCAGTGGGCTATTGTTGCCAGTCGCAGGTCTCGCCCAACCTCCCACGCCGGTGTGGATCGACACAGATCCGTCTGTGGCGCTCGGCGGTCACGAAGTGGACGACGGATTTGCACTGATCCAAGCCTTTCACTCTCCAGAGTTGGCCGTTCGTGGCGTAAGCGTTGTCTTTGGAAACGCGCCTCTGGAAACGGCGTGGCCGATTGGCAGGGACATCGTGGAGAGGTTCGGCGCCAAGAACATCCACGCGTATAAGGGAGCTTCCAGCGCCGCCGATCTCGGCAAAGAGACGGAAGCTTCAAGAGCGCTCGAAGCGGCCTTACGGAAGGAGCGTCTTACCATCCTGGCAATCGGCCCGGTAACGAACGTGGCCACCGTCCTGAAGCTTCATCCAGAGCTGGCCGCGAGGGTTCTTCAAATAGTTGCTGTGGCGGGAAGGCGCCCAGGACAACGCTTCGTCGCAAGCCCGACCCAGCCGCAGGCCTTTCGAGATTTTAACTTCGAACTTGATCCTGTCGGGTTTCAAGTACTTCTCGACTCGGGAGTCCCCCTGGTCCTTGCACCTTGGGAAGTTTCGTCCAACGTCTGGATTGATCGCAGCGACCTAAACCGCCTGAAGGGCGGAGGCCCGGACGTGCAGTACTTGCTCCCACCAGCACTGGATTGGCTTGACTGGTGGCATGACAACTTGGGACTGAACGGATTCAACCCTTTCGATACCCTGGCCGTGGGTTTCCTGACATCGCCGCAGCTCTTCCAATGCATGAACTCGCGGGTGGGAATCCAGACCGCGCCAGACGACGTCACGCCAGAGGCTAAGAGCACGCTGAAGCCTTACTTATATGTGTCGAGCGATCTCAAGTCGCCGCACAAGGTGACCTACTGCTACGCGGTTCAGCCACAATTCAAGGAAGATCTGTTCCTTCGCCTGCTAAATCGACAAAAAAACTAGAACAACCGACCAGATTTGCTCCCCTCGACAGCCGAGAACCTCGCGCTCTCCCTCTGCTGGTTCTCGATCGCATTCCTCAGCCCGCGAAGATCACCAATTCGGCAGGACTCAGGATGTCTAACCCTAGCGAGACATCCGCGAAAATGGCTCCTCGTTTCTGAGGGTCGCTGTAACCATTACCCCCGCCATGCATCTTGCAAGTGAGAGGATCTTTCGTCGTTCGGACCCGCCTCGCATGCATGCACGTCGGGGAGAACAAACCTCCGCGCGTTTGATTGCGACTTCTTCGGTTTGAAGGAAATGCTGATGGATTTGCCCTAGCAAGAAAGTTGCGCTGGGAAGATGCTGCGAGCTCGCTCGTTGGTTCAGAAGATGCGGAGATTCAAGTGAGATATATCGCTAAGGTCGTCACCTTCTTATTTGTCTTGTCGACTTTCTTGCCGCTTGCATTCGGACAGCCCGAGGCAGGATCGATCACCGGGACCGTCACCGATCCGTCTGGAGCGGTCGTCGCGGGCGCCGTTGTGACGGTCAAGAATCTGGACACAAACGCAGTGCCCAGCACGCGCTCCTCAGTAGCCGGCATCTACACGGTCGTTGGCCTCGCCCCGGCGACCTACCAAGTCACGGCGACCGCCCACTCGCATTAGCGTGGAAGTTGGTCTCTGACCGTGAATCTTGTCGGTCGGGAAGCAAAAGACGGTTGGATGAAGCTGCACCGTTTCATCCCCTTTGAGTCTTGCGCTGCATGTTGGGCAAACATTATCCCTTGCGCTCGTAACCTGGGGCTTTCTCGCGCATCGTGAATCCTATGGGCCGGTCATGTCCAGAACGCTGAAGATCATCCTCGCGACTGTGGTGCTTGCGGTGGTTTTGCTCGCCTTCATCTTTTTGCCGCTGCGCGAGTGGATGGTTGCGATGGTCGGATGGGTGCGTTCACTCGGCTCACTCGGTGTCGTGGTCTATTCGCTGATTTACATAGTGGCCACGGTTCTAGTCCTTCCCGGCTCTGTGCTGACATTGGCGGCCGGCTTTCTTTACGGGCCTGCTTGGGGAACGCTCCTCGTCTCGCCCGTTAGCGTACTGAGTTCAACTCTGGCCTTTCTTTTGGGAAGGTCGGTTGCGCGTGGATGGATTCAGCGACGCATTGCTAACAATGATCGCTTCGCGGCAATTGACAACGCGGTTGCAGAGAACGGATCTAAGGTTGTGTTCCTTCTTCGGCTCTCCCCTATTGTCCCCTTCGCCCTGCTGAATTATGCGCTTGGACTGACTCGAGTTCGCTTGCGCGACTACATCCTTGCCTCTTTTCTCGGAATGCTTCCGGGTACGTTCCTTTATGTGTACGTTGGATCCTCCGTGGCCAACCTTGCCACCCTTGCTTCTGGAAAGGGCAGCCAAGGCCCTTGGGAACACGTGCTTTTCTGGGGCGGCCTAGTCGCCACGCTTCTGGTCGTCGCCCTCATCACAAGGGCTGCACGCAAGGCACTCGACCAAACTCTTCCAGCTCATGCAGACGCCCCAAATCCAGGAAAGACCCGCTCATGACACAGCACTCAGCCCAGCTCGGTCCCATTGACGAGTACAACCAGAGCCTCATTGACAATGTCCACCCCTCGAATTGGTCACAACCCGAGCCGTCTGGACTATACAACCTAGTTGTGATTGGAGGCGGTACGGCCGGTCTCGTTTCCGCCGCCGGCGCGGCCGGACTGGGTGCCAAGGTCGCATTGGTCGAACGGCAATTCCTCGGCGGGGATTGCTTGAACTATGGATGCGTTCCGTCCAAAGCAGTAATCCGGGCAGCACGCGTAGCCCAGACTGTGCGGATGGCATCGCGCTACGGTGTTCGCGGCGCAGATGACATCTCAGTTGATTTCGCGCAGACAATGGAGCGCATGCGACGCTTGCGCGCTGAGATCGGCGAACACGATTCCGCCAAGCGACTTCGCGATTTCGGTGTAGATGTCTTCCTCGGCGATGGGAGATTCGACAGTCCAAGTTCATTGAATGTGGATGGTCGGACGCTAAAGTTTTCACGCGCCATCATTGCTACGGGAGCTCGAGCCGCCCATCCTACAATTCCTGGCCTTGAGGAACCCGGTTTTCTAACCAACGAAACACTGTTCTCGCTCACGGAACTCCCCCGCAGGCTATGTGTGATCGGTGCTGGCCCCGTAGGCTGCGAGATGGCGCAGGCTTTCCGTCGTCTGGGTAGCCAAATTTGCTTGATCACCCGCGGCGCAGGCCTTCTGCCTAGAGAGGACCGAGATGCTGCATCGATCCTAGAAGTTCGCTTCCAGCAAGAAGGAATCAGGGTTGTAGCAAACGCCACGATCACAAGTGTGGAGATGACCCATGGCAGCAAGACTGTTGTTCTCGAAACTCCCAGCGGACGTTTGCGTATCGAAAGTGACCAAATCCTAGTTGCGGTCGGGCGAACCCCGAATACCGAAACCCTTGATCTCGGGAAGGGTGGAATTGCCTATGACGAAAATGGAGTGACGGTGGACGATCACCTTCGAACCACAAACCCGCGCGTGTACGCAGCGGGAGACGTCTGCTCTCAGTTCAAGTTCACACACGCCGCAGACGCCTTAGCGCGTTTGGCCCTGCGTAACGCTCTGTTCTTCGGGCGAGGCAAAGCGAGCTCACTCGTCATTCCTTGGTGTACCTTCACGGAGCCCGAAGTCGCCCACGTTGGCATGACCTCAGAGCAGGCAACCAAGATGGGTGCTGGGGTGGCCACATACAACGTCAGCCTGACGGACGTCGATCGAGCCATAGTCGACAGCGAGACTGAAGGGTTTGCTCGGGTTCACACCGACGCGTTTAGCGGACGAATTCTCGGAGCAACACTGGTTTCACCGCATGCCGGTGAAACCATCTCCGAGTTGGTGCTCGCGATGGTACGGAGGATCCCACTTACCGCGCTCTCTTCCACGATTCATCCATACCCAACGCAAGCCGACGCCTTGAAAAAGCTGGGAGATCTCTCTATGTTCGCGCGTGTGAAGCCCTGGATCCGAAACCTGCTGACTCGTTACTTCAGAGTAAGGAGATAGAATGGCTCGCGATACAAGCGTCTGTATTTTCTTCAAGCCTCCGATTGCAGGTAATGTGAAGACCCGATTGATTCCACAGGTGGGTCCACACGGTGCGGCCGCTTTAGCGGAAGCGTTCTGTCAGGACACTTGGGATGCTGTCGCGGCACTCGAATGGGCGATTCCAATCCTCGCGAGTGCCGGTCCGTTGAGCTCCGATCTTCTGCCCGATCCGAAGCCGCTTTCATGGGTTCAAGGTGAAGGAGACCTTGGAGCTCGGCTTGAGAGGATTTTGATGAGGGCGCTGGAGGTAGCACCGATAGCGATTGTTGTGGGCACTGACAGTCCGGGAATGCCATGGCGCTTACTCAACCACGCCCATGATGCCTTGCAATCAACGGATGCGGTACTTGGGCCTTGCGAGGATGGCGGGTTCTATTTGCTCGGTCTCCGCAGGTGCAGCCCCGGCCTGCTGGCTGACATTGCCTGGAGTGAATCGACTACCTTCATGCAGACCTGGCAGAGATTGATCAATGCTGGCCTCAAACCCGGAAGGCTTGATCCGTGGTATGACATTGATCTGCCGGAAGACCTCGACCGTCTCCAGGCAGACATCGGCGCTGGAGCAGTGGTAGCGCCTCACAGCGCAAGGATACTTGCGGACCTGCAGTGCTCAAGAAAGAGCACTCCGTTGTCTTCGGAGAACGCTGAAAACTTGAGCGCCCGAAACGGCGGAACTCACCTTGAATGAAGATCTCGATCATCATACCGGTGTTGAACGAGCGGGAGGACCTACCATCAACGCTAGATGCCCTAGCTGAATTGTTGGGTATTCACGAGATCATCATCGTGGACGGTGGCAGTACAGACGGCACGCGTGACTGGCTTTTTGCTAAATCATGCCGAAAAATACGGCGCCTTGAAGGCACGCGTGGTCGGGGCAATCAAGTCAACGCTGGGGCAGCAGCGGCGAGTGGAGATGTCTGTCTCGTCCTCCACGCCGATACCCGCCTGACTGCCGAAGCACTTTCACAGATCGTCGAATGTCTAAAGGACACGATGATAGAAGGCGGCGCGTTCCTTCTTCGCTTCCGCGAGACAAGCCCTTGGACATTGAGGATAGTATCGGCTGGCATCAACTTCCGGACACGGCTCTTGCGCAGAGCTACAGGAGATCAAGCTATCTTCTGCCGCCGGAGCTCCTTTGTGAAAACGGGCGGTTATCCAGACTGGCCCGTCTTTGAAGATGTTGAGTTTGTGACACGCCTTCGACGCGCCGGCAGGTTTGCCATCCTTCCATCGCATGTCACAACGTCTGCGCGCCGGTATATTGCCTGGGGGGTCATGAGGACAACGGCTCTCATGTTTGCGCTCCAAGCTAGCTATTGGTGCGGAGTTTCGCCTTTTCGATTACAGAAGTGGTATCGCGACGTGCGTCATTAGCACGTGAATTTGATTTCGGCGAGCCACTACGCTGCTATTGCAAGTGGGGACGATGCTTCAACGGTTGCTGCTCCCAATCGCCGGTTCGTGCTCCCCGCTGACGTCTCCTCGCGTTGATTTCGGCCGCCATCGAAGGCGTCATCATCAGCTCAGCGCGAACGTGCCCCTCGCCGTCCAATAGAACGTACAGCACGTCCTGCTCTTCTTGCTCCTTCGAAGAATCGGTGCCCTGAGTGGTGATCGGGAGTGCCTTCTTAGTTTCCACAACCGACCCCTTCCATCCCCTCTTTCTTATCCGCTGCATAGCGACGGAAGAGACAGGTTCGTTCTGGCCTGCCCGATCTTTTGTACCAGTGACGAGTTAGTGTAGCGCGGCGAGTTTTGCAGATATCTCGCCGCCGTCGAGGGTGTGGGGAAGTGGGAAGCGCACTTTGCTTTCCACTTCTCCATACCC
>JAABUV010005156.1_pt1 | contig 15074 bp, 28 predicted proteins | sample 5559971 | NCBI WGS metagenome assembly JAABUV01 (sample SAMN10711881, study PRJNA513362) | rock metagenome | isolation source: Antarctica rocks | place: Antarctica: Victoria Land, Knobhead nord | collected 2015-12-19
TGCCCTGCGCTCTGAGCCCCTGCCTGCATGCTCTGACCGCTGGCGTTGGCGTCGACCCCAGCCCTTGCAGCGCCCTGGGCGCCAGCGCTGGCCCCCGGCTGCCGCACAGCTTGGCCGGCCCAGCCGGCCCCTGCCTGCCCTGCGCCCTGCGCGCCCGCATCGGCGCCTGCCGGCCGCATTGCCGCCGCGGCGCCCCCAGCGGAGCCGGTGCCCGCGCCAGCCGCGCCGCCGCCAGCCGCTGCAGGCGGCATGGCGGCCATACTTAAGCGGGCTGGCTGCGTGCCGCCCGCCGCCGCCGCAGTCGCCGCCCCCGCGCCCCGCCCGCCGCCGCTGGCGGCACCAGGCTGCGCAGCCTGGGCGCCGGGGCTCCCGCTCGCCGGGCCGGCGCCGGCGGCCTGCGCGCGCCCCGCCGCGGCGCCCGCGCCAGCGCTCACCTCCACCTCCCGCTCGCCGCCGCTGGGCGCCGTCGGCGTCCACACCGCCTGCGCCTCGCGGACGGCGCCCGCGCCGGCGTCGCTGCCGGCGCCCGCGCCGGCGTTGCTGCTGGCGCCCGCGCCGGCGAAGCTGCTGGCGCCGGCGGCGGGCGCAGCGGGCGCAGCGGGCGGCGGCGCGCGCAGCTGCGACGCGTAGTGGCCGACGGGGAAGTCAGTGTCCTTGCGCGGGCGCGGCGCGTCGGTGACGACGGGGCTGGGCCCCGCGAAGCGGCCGTGCCAGCCGCCCACCACGTACGCTGCGCCCCGTGCACAAACGCCGAGTGAGCACAACTGCAAGCCCGGGAGACAGCCTACTAGGTGATTTACGGCTGAGCCCCCGCAGTCTGCTCAACTGGCTATCCACATGTTATGAGCCTGCGCCTCCGCCTTTGGTTGTATGACAAGAGGGCTCGCACAGTACCTTCACTTCTTGCAGGTCAAGACACGCGCAGCGCACCTCCTGCCACCCCGAAGGGGTTGTCTGTGTCAGGGGTCAGCTGCTTGAAAACCGCGGGCTGGGCGCTGTAGGCGAGGCCCGTGGTGGGCGCAGCCGCGGGCCCGTCTGACAGTGCGGCCGCGTCAGCGTGTGCGGCGGGCAGCGCGGTGCAGCACAGCAGCGCCACGGCGGCTGACAGCTGGACGCTGATACGCCAGCGCCGCGCCATGGTGCATGCGCCCCCTCCGGGCCCACCCTCCGAGCCGCCCTCCTGGACTCCGCCACGGGCCTTCTTGCTGTTCTTGGGCAGCTTTTTGTGACAGCCTTGCACCTGCGCCCAGGCTCACAAGGCTTCAATTCAGCAGGTCCGTGTACGCCGAATCTACATCTTGTTATATACCGTACTTTGCCCTGGCCCTGGGCGCAACTCACGCACGCCCAGCAGCTCATGCAGTGCCACTGCTGGCTCCTTGTGCCCGCATGCGGTGCACGTGCAGGCAGCTGTGCTTGCAAGTTGTCAAGAATGCCTGTTTCTCGGATGTACTCAAGCTCACTTGACGTGAAGCGCAGGGCTCTAACCGGTTCCCAGTGCAGGCTTGTGGGGTAGGTCGCAGCCGTACAGTCCAAGCTTCTGTCCTTAACCGCCACTTGACCTTAAGCGCCACTTGCTGACCACCACGCAAAATACGCGGACGGTGACAACAGCCTTAGCCTAACACGAAGTGCTCAAGCTCTCAAAGGCCTTGCACCACCCTTCCCGCAAGCGGCCAGCAGGAGTTCCTTGCGCATACCCTGCAGCTCTTGAAGCAGGGTTGGCACCACAAAACTGCACTCAGACGCCTCGGTCTCTAGAGCAGGCTGCCAGTAGCACTGTGAGTGCAAAGCTTATCCTGTGTGACATCTCCTGCTGCGCAAAGCTTGAGGGAGTCTGTTATTGCTTCGCTCCCGCGCTTGCTGGTCATCGTCACTAGGCGCAACTGGTGTAGGAGAGCGTGGACGATATGAAGAGCGGCGGCCTGTCGTCTTCAGCAAAGCGCATCCAGAAGGAGCTTGCGGAGATATCGCTTGACCCGCCCTGCAACTGCTCAGCCGGGCCCAAGGGCGACAACATCTATGAGTGGGTGTCGACGATCATGGGGCCGAGCTGTGCGCCCCAGACTTGCGTGCCGCCGAGTATGCAGCACGCGGGAGTGCCATCAGCCAACCCTGCTTGATGTCGTCTGCCTCAGCAGAGCTGTGCGCACGACAAGTGGTTGCAGCGCTGTGGTTATCTGCACCTAGTTCTGGCCCACGTGGCTTGCAGCAGCTGATGGCGCACCTGGCGCACCTTGCGTGTGTGGTGTCTTGCTCGCCCTGGTGGCTGTTGAGCTGTGCCCGAGCGAGGCACCACGCAATATCATGTGGTGAAACAACTATGTGTGCCAGGCTTCTGTGCAGTGTGTGGCGGAGTGTGTCACGCGCGCTGCGCGTCGTGGCAGCAAAAGTGAGGCCGGAGTGTTGTATTGTTGCAAATTTTGTGGGGAAGGCTGCAGGCTTGCCTTGAACGTCAGTATGCGCCTGTGTGTCTCACAACGTGTGCGCTGCGCTGCGCGCTGTGGCAATCAAACCGTGGCCAAGCGTAGGCGCCGCGCGTTGCTCTCGTGTTTGTATGAGCACGTGCTCACCAGAGTCAAGCTATTGTTGACACTTGGCTTTTGAGGTGATACAGAGCGTGGCGCGTGGTTATGTCTGTTGCGCGATGTGCAGGCTCGCCGTACCAAGGCGGCGTGTTTTTCCTGGACATACACTTCCCGCCAGACTACCCGTTCAAGCCGCCGAAGGCGCGTGTATCGACCTGCCACAACCTACGTACACTTGCTGTGCTGCCTGCTGCACACGACAGGGTCAAGCAGTGTAGGGCGGCTTGGTTGGCACTGCGCAGCAGCCGGTCTCGACTTCGCAAGTGTAGCTACGGATTTCTGAACGGCGTGCGGCTGACCGTGTGCAGGTGGTGTTCCGGACGCGCATCTACCACTGCAACATAAACAGCAACGGCCAGATCTGCTTGGACATATTGAAGGACCATTGGAGCCCCGCGCTGACCGTGAGCAAGGTGCTGCTGTCGGTCTGCTCGCTGCTCACCGACCCAAACCCTCGTGCGCGCCCCGTCACGACACCCCGCCTTTTCCGCGTCTGCGAGTTGACCTTGCAGCGACTGCTGAGGCGCACCCAGCAATGGCCACATGGCTGTCCCACTGTCTACAAGTTGATCTTGTACAAAAGTATAACACAGGCAGGATCCCCTCGCTCAAGCTGTCTGGTGCCAGCAAGAAGCGCAGCTGCCACACAGGCAGCTGCCTGTCTGGGTTGTCTAAATGGTCTAGATGGAATTGCGCGAGCGCGCAGAGGACCCGCTCGTGGGCAGCATCGCGCAGCAGCTGCTGACGGACCGGGAGGCGCACGACAAGACCGCGGCCGAGTGGACGCGGCGCTATGCGCAGGGCTGAGAGCGCCTGCCGCGCGCTGCCGCCCCCGCGCCGGCTGTGCGCGCCGCTCGCGGCGGGGCGCACGTTGCCGAGCGCCTGGACGCTCCGGGCGCTGCCCGCCGCCCTGTATCAACCGTAGGCAGTGCGTCGCCGGTCAGCAGCGCTGGTAGCAGAGCGCGCTTGCTCCACGGTGGCCTGTGGCATGTGCTTGCATGTGCTGCCATGTGCTGCATGTGCGGCAAAGCGATGTTTGCTATGCAACGCTTGGCAGGGCAGCTGCTTGCCATGGGCATGCTTGCCATGGGCGCTTCGTTTTTGCGAAGCGGCAGCACTTGCGTGCCCATGCAGGGAGGGGCGTCCGCGCACCCCCTCGCGCTGTCGTGTCTGTCGGAGGTATTGCTGCCGCGGCGTGTGCTGCACAAACTCTTGGCAGTGGCGCTTGGGCGACGGCAGGCTGGGTGCATTCTTTTGGTCGAGGTGAGCCGATGCAGCGCCGGCCGCGTGCTCGTGCCAGCAAGCCGGCGGCATCGCATGCGCGCTCTTCAGGCGGCGTGCGCGCCATGCGCGCGTGGCGCGGAGCGCGCTGCGTGCTCCGCTTGCTCATGCAGCGCTCGCCGCCGGCTGTACAGTGCTTTGTAGGCTAGGTGGGCGGGCAGCGGGGATTCAGGCGCATGCCGGCACCATACGCCTGGTCCAGTCAGGCGCAGTGTCCGGTGCAGCGTCAGCTTCAGGCGTGGCGCCTGGATGAGCTTTTGTTGAGTGGCGGCGCGTCATGGAATGGCGGCGCCGAGTGCAGGCTGTATGCGTTTTTGCAGCGCAAGCGCGTCTTTCCGCCAAGTGGCGCCTCGCGAGCGCCTACGAGCGCCGCCTGCGCCGTGCGTCGCGGCACGTCGCGCATCCCTGGCGCTGTGCAGTGCTCCCAGCGCTGTGGGCGGCACAGATCTCATGCAGGAGGCGGGCCTTCTGACCTGGCTGTGGCTCATGCGCAGTGCGTCAGCATGGGAGCTGGCAGGCGTTCCCTGCTTGTGCTAGGGCTGGTGCATGCGCTGGCTGGCTGACGACCAGGTGCGCACCGTGCAGGGGTGCAGGGGTGCAGGTGCTGGGCCGATGTGCGAGTAGGGCAAGGTAGGGTAGGCAGCTTGGTTTGCCCGGGATGCTCGTATGGGAAGTTTCTGCTTTGTGCGCGTGTGTGCCCTGCGGAGGGTCCTGTTTTGGCCGAGCGTGCGCCGCAGCGGCTCCGCCGCCCCATGAACCTGGGAACTGCGAACCTGAGTGCACAGATCTGAGTTCCGTGCACAGGCGCTCTGCGCAGGCTGTTCCCAAGACCACGTCACTGCTCTGCCAGGCTCGGCGCCCGTCACACCAGCATGACATGTGTGCGAAAGTTATGTGGACGCATTGAGGCCCGCATGCAGATACCTTTATGTGGCATGTGGCATGCGGCCTTGCGCTTGATACCAAGCCAGGTCAAGGCAGCATGCCTGCCTTCTGCAACCCTGGCAAGGGCCGCCTGGCAGCAGGCGGCCGCGCCTGAGCGGCCGAGCATGTGCCCAGGCCGTGCCAGCGGCCAGCATGCGCCCAGGCCGTGCCGGCCATACGGCTGACCGACATGCAGGACCAGCATGCACCACGTGCACAGCTGCTCAAACACTTGTCCGGCACGCTGGAGCAGACCCACAAGCAAGACCCCTGCGCGCAAATGCATCACTCCGCTTTGGCCCGCCGCGACGGCCGCAGGTACGGCCGCGCCAGGCGCCACCAGGCCCAGGCCATCCCCGCCGCGCAGTAGGCCGACGTCAGCAGCAGCGGCAGGAAGGGCAGCCGCTTTTCTAGCACGAGCGGGTGCACCGCGGCGCAGTACACCTCGAGCGCCGCCAGGCCGCACAGGTATGCGGCCTCGCCGCGCGCCAGGAGCGGCTGCCCCACCCCTCGCCCTGACCCTGCATGTGCATGCTCAACGGGACCTGGGGCGCTCGCCGCGTGCTGTGGCGCATCTGCGCGGGTACCGCCGCTCAGCGCCTCCGCTTCGTTGCCGCCCGCAGCCGCGGCCTTGTCGGCCTCGCCGCGCGCCGGCTCGTCTGCGGCGGGCACCTCGTCGGAGAGGAGAATGCCTGACGCGGCGGTGTAGATCCCGTAGATGAGCAGCTGCGCGCACCAGCGCGCGTGTCGTGGTGAGCATGCACTGGAGCACCTCAGCGCTGAAGATGCAGAGGGCCGCCCAGGGGCAGATAATGCGTGGCACAGGCTGCGAGCTTCTCCGCTCCTAACCCTACCCTATTCCACGCAACAGGCTGGCACTGACCGCGCTGCACTCCAGCATGCAAGCCCACACTTGGCGGCAGCCAGGCCTGATATGCTGAGTTGTGAACGTTTCACAAGCACACGCCTGCCATACGGAAGGGGTTAGGCATGTGGCCTGCCGGGTGTCCTTGCAGGTCTCTCTTACATGCACAGGCAAACCCCGAAGAATGCAATGCCGAAGCCGCAGCCGCCCAGCAGCGGGTCGAGTCGGCAGGGGCCGCGCTGCGCTACGCGCGCGCGCCTTGATGGGGTACTCGGCCGCCGTGAAGAGCAGCGGCAGCAGCGCGTAGTGCGCGGTCGCGCTGAGGAACAGCCAGTCGGCCGCCGCGCGCCGGCCGCGCGCCGCGTCCAGCGCCAGCGGCACCGTGACCATCAGCGCGGCCTTCTCGTGCACATGGTACCCCGCCATGAAGCTGCGCGCGCCCGCGCGCCCCGCCTCTCAGACTTTCTTAGAGTGGCTCTGCAAAGTGATGCTTGTGAAGCCAGCAACACCTTGCAGAAGCTGTGCTCCCGCAAATGCTTAGCGGCCTCACATGGCGCCCCGCCGTGAAGCCGCACAGCGCCCATGCGCACTGCCTCTTCATGGGCGACAGGTGCGCACACTCGTGCGTAGCCGCATTGTCGTAAGACTCTGTTTGGAGCTGCAGAGGGGGCCGTGCACTCTTCGCGCAGCAGCACGCCTCTATAAAATTGATGGCCTGCAGGCGCTCTCTGCACGTAGCCAGGCGCGCCTGCACATCGCAGCGTAGCTGACCGCATGCACGAAGCCGGACGGGCTCGGCGCGCGCCAGAGCCTGATCAGGCAGGGCGCCAGGGCGGCGAGGACCAGCGACAGCGCCGCGCCCGGGCCCACATCCGGCAGCACCGCAAAGCTGCTCACGCCCACGAGGCCGCCTGCACACCACCTCACGTTACTCTCATAAATACCCAACCCCGCACATTCACAGTCAGCGCTGCTTTTAGACATTGGTTGCAGCTTGCCTACAGTGCGGGCTCGAGGAAGGCGTAAAGCGAGGCGCCGGCGGCGGGTACCTGCGCCAGGAAGCTGGCCGCCGCGTGCGCCGCCGGGCACACCGCTCAGCACGGCTTCCCAGGCTCATGCACGGATGCTTGTCAACATCCATTCGTGGCACGCTGTGCTGCGCATGAGTCACAGGGGGTGCAGGGTTGCTGGCATGAGGGCACGCCTGTGAGGTGCCCAGTCGGCATGTGCGCGGCGCGGCCCAGGAGCGACAGCGCGGCGGCGAGCGCCTTGTCTGCCGCGGCGTACAGCGCCCACACGTTGGCCGCCCAGTAGGCGTGGCACAGGCCGCGCTGGAAGGGGAACAGCCGCGCCAGCACCTGCCGGCCCATGCGCGCAGCGCGTGGGGCGCCGCGGGGCAGCGCGCGTGCTGTGGTTCTGGGGGTAACTTATTGGCAGGCGTGCCATTTGGCAGGCAGGAGAGGGGCCGCGCCACGGCCCCGCCAGCATGCAGAGCAGGCGGTGCGGGGAGCCTCGGGGGCGAGTGCGCCAGATGGCGCGACGCCTCCCACATTGCCCGGACCCAGCTAGCCTGCTGGGCACACGCATGCCGACCGCGCATACGCAGCCCGCGCATGTGATGTGATTGTGTGTGGTGGCTGTGACGGGTTGTCAGCGCTACAGAGCCTGCTGAAAGCCCATGCGCGGCGCGGGGCGGACCTGCCGGAGCTGCCCCGCGAGCACAAAGGGCCCAAAGGACGCCGCGAACACGCCCGTGACGCACGCGCCCAGCACCGCAAAGCGGCGCAGCGCATGCGGGCCCCTGCGCGCGCAGGGCTCAAGGCTTGTCTCTTTGTTGGCTCGCCAGAGTCTGGGTGTGTGCATGGCCCATCGTGCTGTCCTCCCTACCACTTGACAGCCCTGCACCTGATAGAAGCCCTGGGAGCGACTCCGTGGGAGCTTGCACGAGTTAAACAAGGTATCACGCTTGACACATTACTTGCGAAGCGGATACCGCATCGCTCTGACAGTCCTGATCCTGAGTCCTTATCTTGGTGCAACAGGCTGACAAGGTGAGATGATGCCCATGCTCCCGCATGCCTGCTACATAGGATGAGCAGGTTGGGGATGGGCAGCACCGGCAGTGGTGCCGCAGCAGGTAGACAAAGTAGACCGGCGCCAGGCACGCGAACAGGTGCTTCATGTTGAGCAGCACAGCGAACAGCACGCCGCCCGCCAGGTCGCGCCCCTCGCGCACGAGCGCCAGCGACCACACCAGCACGCCTGCGGCCGCACGCCCATCATCTTGCCAAGTCCGCCTAAGTCCTGACCTACACAAAACTGCTTGATGCTCATGCACACCAACTCTCACATGCGTACACGCGCAGGGTTATGCTCTGTGCATAAAAGACAGCCAGGCCCCGCATCCTGCGATGCTATGTGGCTGCATAGTGTTACAAAGGCGGTCAGGAGGAGGAGGAGGAGCAACCCCCCACAGCATGCACGGCACACACACTGCAGGTCGCGGCCAACCGCCGTTGCGCTCGGTGCGCAGCGCGTGTGCGAGTCACACCAAGCAGGGCCGCCTGGGCCGCTGCGCACCCAGCAGCAGGCCATTGTACTGGAAGTGGATGTGGTCTACAATAAGAAGCCCCGCGTTGGCGACCAGCAGGAAGACGAGCACGCTGCGCTGCGGCTCGCGCTCCCGCCGCGTGGCAAACCATGCGCCGGCGACAAGCACCGCGTCGCTGACGATCACGCTGCCGCGCTGCGCGCGCGGCCGCCAGCGTTGCGCGAGCGCAGCGTGAGCTGAGCGTGCCACGCCGAAGCAGGTGATGCGGGAGCGCTCGCGCATGCCGGTGTGGAGCAAGCGATACACTGCACTGCAAGCCTGCGCCGCGCAGCTCCGCTTGCGCTCCCGCCACACGAGAGCCTTCAGGCGCCAGGGAGGCTCGCAGCGCTCGCAACACAGTGTTTGATGCTGATGCGCTGCACACGGGGTGTTATAGGTCGAGGCAAGGCTTTGCTAGTAACAGGAGGGGGTTGGGCTCTCATACTCTTGAGAGCAGCGTGAGGTGGCAGTATCACGTGGCAGGCCGGCGCTCTAAGGCAGGTGGAGACGTATAACAAGCGCACTTGGAAAAGCACAGTGCGGTCACTGGCATAGTCCAAGTTGTTGACGTCCAGCATGGCAGGCTCCGCCAGCCGTGCGGCGTGCGCGAGCGCCCACTCGAACCAGGCAAACAGCGGCGGGTAATCCAGCGTCCATGGCGACGTGGCGTCTGTGTACCTGGGCCAGCGGTCCACCCTCGGCCCCGAGCCCACCCTCCTTGGCGCAGCGTCAAACAGAGCGGGGCGCAACAGGCGCGTGGGTGAGACGGTCAGGTGTGACTCACGCCGATCTTGATCACTAGTTCTCAGCAGGCTACTCCACAACTGTAGGCCCACCACAGGTGGTGCACGCTTACAAATACTGTGCTAGCTAAATGCAAAGTAGCAGGTGCTCCAGGGCACGCCAGCGCCATGGCCCGCACCACTGGCGCAGTGGCAGGCTGCTCGTGACTGCTAGCCAGTTGCGGTGGACCTCAAAGTCGGTGGAGTGGTACGCGGGCGCCAGCAGCACCTTCAATGCTGTGACGAATGCGATGAAGCGCCAGCGCATCTGCGCTCGTGCCTGTAGCGTCTAGGCTGCAGGGCCTAAGCGGCACGCTTTTCAAGGAGAGTGATCGCCTCCTGCATTGAGCAAGCGAGGCCAGCGGACTGAAGCAAGCACATCTCCCCATTCCGCCACTGCAGAAAAGGAAAGACCAGGTTTTTATAAGGTCCTAATTAGGACCTGGGGGCCGCATGCTGATTTGTTGCTTTTTGCACCTTTCCAGGCCAATTTTCGCTCGCCTTCATTTCCAACCCAGCCTCCTAGTGCTACTTTGCAAACATACACAAGGTGCGTGCCCTGCCTGTGGGCGCGGGGCCGGCATGGCTGTTGTTGGAGGTGATGCTGTGCATGCGCAAAGCCATGCACTGCCGGCGGGGCCTTCGTGCAGAGGCTTACCTGTTACTTTCCTGGCCCGCACGCTGCCGATCGAGCGCGGTCTTATCCCGATGCTGGCCACCCTAATTGCGCCTGCGGCTGCTCAGCAAGCCTTGGGCTCTGCCGCCCCTGTGCAGCTATCGTAATATGCCGACGAGGGTTGCTCTGTTTGTTCATTGCCTGTGGGCGATTTGAGGCAACAGCGAGGCAGTGTGTCGGCACGGCCGTTGCATCGACCGTTCGGTGGCGCGTTTTCGGGCTGTTCTCTTCGGTACTGCGCCTCGACGTGATCGTGGGGATGAGACGACGTGTGGAGTACGGACAAGACGGAGCGGGGCAAGTGTGGTGTGGACGGTAGAGGGCCTGACAAGCAGAGTGTGGGGCGCCAGGCTGCAATGGCGTTCGCTCTGCTCTCCGCTGCTGGCGTGCGCGCCCCTGTGCAGGCCCGTCAGGCTGCTGGCTCGCGCCGCCCTGCGGCCCGGTGCGCCAGGTGCGGCTGCACGGACGCTTCCATGCAACTATCTTGATATACAAGTGGAGCGCACCCTTCACAGCTGTGTACATCTCCCTTTCCAGTCAGTCTGTGGGGCATTAAGGCAGACGAAAGTTCACATTGTATGTTCAGAGTTGTTCTGGCATGGATTTTAACCGAGGTGCTCAAGTAGTCGATCAAGTTTCGTGCCTGTTTGCGCGCTGTCAGGCCTGACTGAAACGCACGTCGCTGCACAGGATGGCGCCGCGCGCGGTTGCCAACCAGCTTGCGGCTGAGACGCCTTTTGACAACTTCTCTTTCGAGCCCATCCGCGAGCACCAGGTGCTGCTAATACCTTGTTTACAGGGTCGCTGTGCAACTTGCTGTGCTGTTGCAACAAGGAAAACAGTATGCAGGGATGGTCAGGGCGCGTGATGTGCTTTGAAGGTGGTTGAGGGGAGAGTCTCAAACTAGTTTTTGCTTTTATACAGCTTTGTTTTACAAGCGCTGCCATCTGCCCATGCACCGCCAGGCGTTGAAAGGAGAGTATTTGCGCCGCTGCTGTGCTAGAAGCTCGTGTTCAAGTAAGTACTGAGCTGTATAGAACATCCCTTGGTGCTGCACCTTCTTATGGACCTTGTACTTGCGCACATCGCATCCTGGGCCCTACCAAGTGTACATTTTCTTGCGTCAGCTTGTTGCGACGGCGGTGCTGAAATTGCAGGTGAGCCGCGCGATGACCAGCCGCTACTTCAAGGACCTGGACGAGTACGCGGAGTGCGATGTCATCATCGCCGGCGCGGGCTCTGCAGGCCTGTCGTGCGCGTACGAGCTGTCCAAGCACCCCGAGGTCAAGGTGTGCTGCTTGGCCGATAAGTGTTTGCATTGCTGCGTCCAACTCTGCAGTAAGAAGACCTGAACCTGAATGCATGCGTCTCTTGTAGTCATGCACATCATGCACAGTGACATGCATGAAACATCTTTCGTCATGATATCAGCTGCAGCTCGGCTGTGGTGTGCGGTGCTTCTTGCAGGGAGTAGGCGGTTGTTTTGTGGTGTGTGCTGCTGCTTGCAGCGCTGCAGCGCCCAGCTGATTGTTAAGATCAAGCTGCATGCAGTGCTGCCTGCTCGTTCCATTCTGCTCGTTCCATTCTGTGCAAAGTGAGCGTGAGCAACGCGCGAGCGCGCAGGTGGCGATCATCGAGCAGGGCGTGGCGCCGGGCGGCGGCGCGTGGCTGGGCGGGCAGCTGTTCAGCGCGATGGTGGTGCGCAAGCCCGCGCACGGCCTGCTGGACGAGCTGGAGGTGCCGTACGAGGATGAGGGCGACTTCGTGGTCGTCAAGCACGCCTCGCTGTTCACCTCCACGCTGCTGTCCAAGGTCCTGAAGGCGCGCGCCCGCGGCTACACCACCCTACCCAGGCTTGCAAGCGGCGTTTTCAGGGACCACTCACACGTGTGGCGCAGCGTGCGAGGTGTGGCAGCACAAAGAGCTACCCAGTTTTGCGCAGGAGTGCAGACATACAGGCGCTCGACCTTTGCTCTGGTAGGTTGTGACAGCGCAAGCAAAGCCACACCCGCGCGGTTGTTCAACCGCGTACACACGCGCCGCGCAGGCGCCCAACGTGAAGCTGTTCAACGCGACCGCGGTTGAGGACCTGGTCGTGCGCGAGGACCCCGCGCGCGGGCGCTACGTGGGCGGCGCGGTGACCAACTGGACGCTGGTGTCGCTGAACCACGACACGCAGATGTGCATGGACCCCAATGTGCTGGAGTCCAAGGTCATGGTGTCGTCCACCGGCCACGACGGGCCCATGGGCGCCAGCGGTGCGCACCGCTGCGTGCAAGCCAGGGGCATGGGAGCGGCGCACAGGCGTCTGGTCATGCTGGCATGACTGGAGGTCCTGGCGGGCTTGGTCGAAAAGCTGCCATGTGCGTGAGTGCTTTGTAATGCTTGTGGTGTTTGCGTGGTCTGCACGGACATGCGGAGGACGTGCGTGACTTGCGGAGGATGGGCATGACGAGGGTGATGCCATGCATGGCCGTTGAGCGGGGAATGCCATAAGTGCTGTGCTCAGCTGACACATTTTCACGGCGGTGCGTGCGCAGGCGTGAAGCGGCTGCAGAAGCTGGGCATGGTGAGCGCGGTGCCGGGCATGTCCGCGCTGGACATGAACAGCGCTGAGGACGCTGTGGTCAACCACACGCGCGAGGTCGTGCCCGGCATGGTCATCTGCGGCATGGAGGCGCGCCCTTCATGACCGTGTCCCTCGCACTCTAGACAAGGCATAATTGACACAGATTTCTGACGCTTGTGCTTGGATTGGTGGCGGAGGGGCTGCGCCCCTCAAGCCGATGCCAAGGTCACATGACGATCTATTAGCAGACTTCATGCTCATGCCTGGCAGCATGTTCCCCAGCGTGCCAAAAAGTATACCCTGTACATGTCACGTCCATGAGACTGCAAGCCTAATTTGTTCACATGTGTGCGCAGGTTGCCGAGCTGGACGGTTGCCCGCGCATGGGCCCCACCTTTGGCGCCATGTTCATGAGCGGCCAGAAGGCGGCGCACTGTGCGCTGGCCTCGCTCGCGCGCCAGCGCGCCGCCGCGGGCCCTGTCGAGCTTGAATTTGAGGCGCGCAAGGAGCTGGTTGCGGCCGCCTGAGCGCCGAGATCTGAGAGGTCATGATAGATTTAGGGACGGCGTCATCGGTATGCTGCTGATGCGGGTCCCAGGGACCTCGGGTGCAATGCGCAAGGGTTGCTGCTGTGCCTGGGTGTAGCCCTTGGCCAAGTTGGTGAGAGGCTTTGTGGGTCTTGTATGCATGCATGTGGTGTGAACTTTGGCGCTGCACAAGCGGCCTAGCGCATATAGACACCTGTGTAACATTGAGCGGGCCAAAGTGCATTTACGTCTGTGATCACACCTACACATAGGGTTGATAGTGTGACGATGTCAAGACTGACGTCTGAATGACGTGGTGAGGGAGGAAAGCAAGCTTGGAGAGGGGACAGTCGGGTGCACAGGGTATGCATTGCTTTTCATGTTCATCCTGCCAGCGAGCATGCAAAAGCACGCTGTCATTCATATGGTACCGTGCCCATTCTCAACGCAACCAGCCCCCCTTGATAAAGCTATTTATTTGCAAGCCATTAAGAGGCCCATAGCCGTGTGTACACAGTGCTGGATGCCTTGCCTGGTACATGTATGCAGCCACGCCAGATACGCTGGCGCTCAGTCCGCATAAGCGCAACGCGGCGGTCTCTACCAAGCACCCACGCACACCCTGCACTCGCTGACCACCCATGCACAGCTAAGCTTCAGGGGCGTGGCGTGTGATTTGACAGCGTCCTGACAGTTGAGACCCGAGGCGGCAGTGCCGCCAGCGCAACCGCCAGCGCAATGCTCGGGCACATGCGGCCTCACCCTCGCTTGGGGGCGGCGCGGCGGGGCCCTAGGCAGATGACGCAGTCAGCAGCGCGACCATGCGGCGGCTCTCCTCCACAAAGTCGATCGGCTTGATGCTCGCCACGCTGAGGCGCTGCCGCAGCTCGCCATTGTACTCCCTGCCAGCATGTGCGACACCAGGTCGGCGCACTGGACAGCACACCAGGGCCCTAATCTATATACCTTACTCTGGCATCGATTTCATGTGATCATGCTCATGGACTGCCTCAAAGGCAGCCAAGCTCGCTGCAGTTCGGTCCAACTCCTTGTGCGTCGCGGAAGCGAGCTGGCAACATGCGCGTGCCTCGCAACGTTCCCTGCAAGTGTGCACACCGCAACGCAGTGCCGGGGACGCTTGAGGAGCTGAGCAGTTGAGGAGGGCAGAGGGGCATGATTTGAGCCAATCTGCATGAGGACAGAAGGGCGCGCACTGCGTGCGCGACTGCACGCGCAGCAGCCACTCGCCCCAGGCGGCGCGCTCGAGCAGCGCCTCGTAGGGCTTGGGGTCGGGCGCCTCCTTCAGCGGCGCCACCTCGTCCGCCGTCTTGCCCAGCAGCACGCGCGCCTGCGCCCTCACGGAGGCTGTTTAATTTATTTTATTTTTCCTGCACCATCATGTGGCGCACATTTACGCAGTTTCCGGTGACAACATTGGACAGTGTGGCCATGAACACACGGCATCCGGCGCATATCTGCATCATGTGTTGAGAGCGCCTTGGCGGGGTCGCAGCCGTGCCAGGGATGTGAACCCTTGCGCATCCCGCCGCCCTGACCAGGGGCAGGGAGGCTGGACGCGCGCCTGGTCGTCGAAGACGGACAGCGTGCCCTCGCCGGACGCGTCGCACACGCGCGCCTGCATCACGTAGCGCCTCACCATGGCCGGGTACGTCTGGCCGTCGTGCTCGCAGAACCAGCCGTCGCCCTGCGCGACCACCTGCGCGCGCCGCGGCGCGCTCGCGGCCGGCCCGGGTCTGCCGCGCGGCCCGGCGCTGGTGCTGCCACAACCCGCAGCCTGTGGCACTAGGCCGGGGCTGCTCGGGCGAGGCGCTCCCCAAATGGGGGCCGCCAGCAGGACTTTGCGGCGGCAGGGTGCAATGGCCGCGGCGAATGCGCCTTCCCTTGTCGCTGCTCTTTGGATTATGATGGCAAGCGCCGTTGTCTTCTGCCCGAGCAGCACCATGAGCGCCCTGAGCAGCCCACCTCTGCAGACACCCCACTCGGACTGTGTGCGAGTACCTAGCCAAGGCAAGCATGGCCTCCGCCATGTCTTGGGTGCGCGGAGGCGGACGTCGCAGCTCGCGTCACCTTCGTGCTGGCCCGCCGGCTGACGCAAACAGCGCGCGACGGAGCAGCGCAAGCAGTGGGGCGGCGCGCCGCGGGGCGCGCCTTGCGGTTGTTGTCCGGGCAGGCCTGGTAGTACAGGGTCTGCGCGGGGTCCACCGCGGCGACCGTCGCTACCACGCTCGCGTACTCCGGTTTGGCGTCTGCG
>JAABUV010005157.1_pt1 | contig 15073 bp, 14 predicted proteins | sample 5559971 | NCBI WGS metagenome assembly JAABUV01 (sample SAMN10711881, study PRJNA513362) | rock metagenome | isolation source: Antarctica rocks | place: Antarctica: Victoria Land, Knobhead nord | collected 2015-12-19
ACGCCTGCCTGGCCCGCATCACCGGCGCGCCGCCCCCGTCCCTCCTGCCCCAGGCCCAACAGCCGCCGCTTATCCGGCCGCTGCCGGTCGCCGCGTAGCGTCGCGCACCCTCTGAGCGGGTACCTTCTACCGTACCACTATCGACTATCGACTATCGACTATCGACTTCCGACTATCGACCCACTCACGCTATGTACGCGTCGGAGATGTCGGCCTGCATAATCATCTCACGCAGCTTGGCTATAGTTTTGGCTTCGATCTGGCGCACGCGCTCGATCGAGAGTTGCAGGCGCCCCCCGACTTCGGCCAGCGTACAGGCGCGTTGGTCCCGCAGGCCAAACCGTTGTTCCAACACCGTCCTCTCCCGGTCGGTAAGAGCGGCCATAGCCGCACGCACCTGCGCACGTCGGTGCGTGCGGCACGCCGCGTCGTACACCACCTCCTCCGGCGAGAGCGTGTCGTCGTCGGGGAGCAGGTCTCCGAGCGGCACACCGTCCGCGGTGACTCTCTGGTCCAGCGAGATCGTCTCGCGCACCGCGGCGAGCGCCAGGGCGACCTTCTCAGTCGGGGTGTCGAGGGCGGCCGCGATCTCGGCGATGTCCGGTTCGCGGCCCAACCGCTGCTCCAGGTCGCCGGACGCTTTGGCGACGTGCGCGGCGAAGTCCGCCAGGTGGACGGGCACATGGATGATGTGCCCGTACTCGTTCAGCGCGCGGGTGATGGCCAGGCGGATCCACCAGTAGGCATAAGTCGAGAAACGATTGCCGGCGCGGTAGTCGAACTTGTCGACGGCGCGGAAGAGGCCCAGGTTGCCCTCCTGGACGAGGTCGGGCAGGAGCGCGCTCCGGCGCGCGTAGTGGCGCGCGACGCTTACCACCAGTCGCAGGTTGGACTCAATCAAGCGCCGGCGCGCCTCCTCGCCACGCGCTGCCAGGTCCATCATGGCGCTTTGACGCTCGGGCGGTATCCGCCCGGCGGCGAGTTGTCGGCGCGCCTGCGCGCCACGCGCGACACGCTCCGCCAGCAGTATTTCCTCGGCGGCGGAGAGGAGTGGGATGCGGCCGATCTCACGCAGATACAGCGGCAAGCTTTGCTCGAGCCCAGTCGCATCCTGCATCACGGCTAATCCCATGTGCCCTTCCCCTTTTTTATACCCAGCTAGCCTGCATTATTCATGAACACCCATTGCACCACGGAGACACGGAGGCACGGAGATTTTTTAGGGCTTCATGGCGCTCTGCCCGCGGCCTACCGGGGACGTTGACCCTTTTTCTGCTCTCTCCGTGTCTCCGTGTCTCCGTGGTGAATAATTCAGGCTAGTAGGATGGCTGTCGTACGGCTGTTTGGCCCCGTCATTCCCATGGTGATTGCCCCTATCGTACCACTTAGCGGACAATTTGTCCATTGTGCGATAATAAAAATGGTCGAGGCCGCGCTACGCTATGGTATGGATGAGGGAATCGTTGGGACGAATAATGGGGACGCGCCGCCTCTCGACGCGTGACCGCTCCTGACGTCGTGGAGGATAGGGCCGGATGGCAGAGACGAAGCGCGACAATTCCATCCAGGTGCTCGCCAAAGTCGTGGCGATCCTGGATCAACTCGCCGCGGACGGCGAGGTCACGCCGGCCCGCTTGGCCGACCTCATCGACGAGCCGCGCAGCACCGTGTACCGTCTTCTCAATAGCCTGCAACAGGCCGGCTTGATCGAGCCCGGCGTGCAGCGCGGCGCGTACCGCCTCGGGCTCAAGCTGTTCCGTCTGGGCAGCGCCGTGGCCGCGCGGTTCGACGAACGCCAGGCCGCGCTTCCCGTGATGGAGCGGGTGCACGGGGAAACGGGCGAAACAGTCTTCTTGTGCGTGCGGCGCGGCTTCGAGGCCGTCTGCATCGAGCGCCTCGATGGGCAGCGCGTACAGTCGCTGGCCCTGCGCGTCGGCGGTTCACTCCCGCTCCACGCAGGCGGCGCGCCCCGCGCCCTCCTCGCCTATGAGCCCCGCGCGTTCTGGGACGAGTACCTGGCGCATGGGGACCCGCGGGTCTTCACTCCGCACACCCCCGCCACGCGCGACCAGCTGCTGCGCGAGCTCCAGTCCGTCCGCGCGTTGGGCTACGCCGTGAGCGACGAAGACGTCACGCCCGGCATCGCCGCGATCGGCGTCCCCGTTTTTGACTACACCGGCAAAGTGCGGGCCTCAATCTCCATCAGTGGGATTCGCGCGGCGATCCTGGGCGACGGGGCCGGTATGGTGGACCGGATCGTGGCCGCCGCGCACGACATCTCGCGCGCGCTTGGCTTCGACGCGCGCGCGTCCAGCGGCGGTCTGGGGGATTAGCCGTTGGGCTGGGTGACGAGCTTGCCCCAGGTGGCGCGGCTGCCGATCAGGTCGAGCGCGGCCGGGACCTCCGCGAAGGGGACGTCGCGGAAGATCAGCGGCTTGATCTTGCCCTCCCCGTACAGGCGCATCAGCTCCTGGTGCGTCTCTAGGATGACCCGCGGCGCCATTGTGCGGTAGAGGCCCCAATGCAGGCCGACGATCGCGTAGTTCTTGACCAGCGCGTGGTTCGTCGGCGCCTCGGCCATGCGGCCGCCGGCGAACCCGACCACGACGAGGCGACCCTCGAAGGCGACGCAGCGGCGCGAACGGTCGAACACGTCGCCGCCGACCGGGTCGAAGATGACGTCGGCCCCGCGTCCCCCCGTCAACTCTTTCACGCGCTCGACGAAGTCGCCCTCACGGTAGTCGATGGCTTCCTCAGCCCCGAGTTGGCGGCAGACCGCGACCTTCTCCGTGCCGCCGGCCGTGGCGATGACGCGCGCGCCCGCCGCGACGGCGAGCTGGATCGCGGCCGAGCCGACGCCGCCGGCCCCGGCGTGCACGAGCACGACCTCGCCCGGCCGCAGCCGCGCGCGGCGGTGTAGCCCGACGTAGGCGGTTTGGTAGACGATGAAGTGCGCCGCCGCGTCCTCGAACGACATGGCGTCGGGGATCGGCAGCATCGCCGCCGCCGGCACGGCGACGCGCTGGGCCAGCCCGCCGCGCGGCAGCGGCGGCATCGCCAGCACGCGCTGCCCCTCCTGCACGGTGGTCACGCCGTCGCCCACGGCGCGCACCGTCCCGCCGACCTCGGACCCCGGCGTGAAGGGCAGCGGCGGCTTCTCCTGATACGTGCCCTGACACAGCAGGATGTCGAAGAAATTGAGGGAGGCCGCTCCGACCTCGACGACGGCCTCGCCCGGCCCCGCCGCCGGCGCGTCGACCTCCTCCAGTCTCAGTACGTCCATGGGGTCGCCCAACTCGTTGACGCGCCACGCTTTCATCGTTATGCTCCCTCTACCTTCTATAGGGCGTACCCTATACGAAATCGTGTCTTCATGTTCGCATTGTAACGTCTTACCCTATAGACGCGTTATACATAGGTGGCTGAGGGGCGCGCCCCGCGATTGTGCTGGCGTCCGCCGCTGGCTTGGCCTTAAAAGACCATGGCAGGGACCGGACCTTGAAAGGTCTCGCGGCGACCGTCGCGGCGGCGCGCGATAATGGGGAGGAGCGCGTGGCGCGCCCAGACAGACCTTTCAAGGTCCGTCGTCTGCCATGGTCTTTTAAGGCCAGGTTTTGGTACGACGATACAGAGCAGGACAGGGAGGGCAACGAATGACGCGCGGACGACGACTATCCTTGACGCTGGTACTGGCGCTGCTGGCCGCGCTCGCTGTTGGGACGGCGGCCTGGCGGCACGACACGGCGACCGGACCAAGCATTCATATCGCTGTACTGCGTACTACCGCGATCAGCCCCTATCCGATGGCCGCGGCGATCGCGGCGCGGACCGGGCGCGGTTTCGTCGTTCACCAGGACGGCACGGTCGATGTGCTTGACATAAATAATGGAGCGCTCTTGCGCAAGGTCAGGGTGGGCCAGTTCGGCTATAGCACGAGCGACATCGCCGTGTCCGAGAGGACGAACCGCGTCTTCATCGCCTGTGACGGGACGACGGGGCAGGGCGCGACGGTCGCCATGCTCGACGCGCGGAGCGGCCGGGTCCTGCGCACGACCACGGTTGGCGTGGGCGTACACGACGTCGTGGTGGACGCGCCGCACGGGCAGGTCTTCGTCGCCACGTTCAAGGGGGTGAGCGCGCTCGACGCGCGCACGGGCGCGGTGCGGCATACGTACGCGCTCGGCACGGTCGTGCAGCGGATCGCCCTGGACGCGGGGACGGCCCATCTCTTCGCCGCGACGGAAGGGACCGACAAGCGCGGGCTGATCCCCATCACCGGCGGCGCCGGCGCCATCGTCATCATGGACGCCCGGACAGGGAAACTGCTACACGCCACGGCCGTGGGGCGCGAGCCCGGCGCCATGGCGGTGGACGCCCGCGCGGGGCGCGTCGTCGCGGTCAGCGCGCTAGACCGGATGGCCAGCGTGCTCGACGCGGGCACGGGGCGCGTTGTCCGGACCGTCACGATCGACGGGCAGCCCGAAGGCGTGGCGGTGGACGACCGTAGCGGCCATGCCCTCGTCGCCGCCATGGGATTCATGAACAACATGGGGTCCGACAACCAACGGAACGAAAAGTCGGGATAAGACATGCTGGCCGTGGAAACGAGTGACCCCGTAGGGGTGGGATGGCGACGGCTACGGCGCGGGTGGCGGGTCATCGTCGCGCGTGACCGGATCGCGCAGGGGGCGCAGTTCGCCACGCGCGATCGCGTCCGGCAAGCTGAAGTGATACCGTCCCAGGAGATTGACATGGCTGTACCCCAGCGGTGAGAGGCGCGCCACGTCCTCGTCCCGCACCTCCAGCCCCTGCGCCCGCATCTGTGCCAGCGCCAGATCCGTGTACCGCGTCGCCCAGAGGACGAGCATGTTGACCACCAACCCTAGCGCGCCCAACTGATCTTCCTGCCCCTCGCGGTACCGCTGGCGCAGCTCTCCCTTCCGCCCATGGAAGACGGCGCGCGCCAGACTGTGCCGGCTCTCGCCGCGATTGAGTTGGGTTACCATGCGCCGCCTGTAGGCCTCATCGTCGTAGACAGCGAGCAGGTGGAGCGTCTTGGGGATGCGCCCGAGCTCACCGATCGCGCGGGCCAGCGCCGACTGATGACTTCCACCCTGGAGCGAGCGCATCAACTCGACGGCGCCGACCGTCCCCATCTTGAGCGAGCCGGCCACGCGCAGCAGGTCATCCCAGTGCTGCGTGATGAGTGTCGTGTTGAGACGGTGGCGGGCCACGCCGTTGAGGCCGCCGTAGTCGGCCTTGGGATCGATGCGCCACAGCCGGGCGTCTCCGGCATCCGCCAGGCGGGGCGAGAATTGATACCCCAGGAGCCAGAACAACCCGAAGAGCTGGTCCGCGTAGGCGCCGCTGTCCGACATGACGATGGTGGGCTGCACCTGTGTGTCCTGCTCCAGCAGGACGGCCAGCAGGTACGGGCCGTCCTTGAGCGTGCCGGGGACGACGATGTGGTGCAGTCCGCTGAACTGGTCGCTGCTCAGGTTGTCATAGGTGACACCGACGCCAAAGTGGACAGACGGGGGGCTGGCGCCGGCGTTGATGGCGCGCACGGTCGCCCTCGCGCTCCACCCGCGCGAAGAGCGCCACGATCACCTGGTCAAGCACGTCGAGGGCGTCGTCCTGGGCGCGCGCCTCGTAGACGCGGGCGAAGGCGAGCAGGGTGGCGACGCGGCGGTCGGGCGGCATGCGCGCGATCGTACCCGCCCACGCGCCCGCGGCATGCCGGGCCAGCGCCGTGATGCGGCTCGCCGGGACGTGCGCCAGGTCCAGCCCGCCGACGTCGAGGGCCTGGAACGCGCCGAGCCGTTTGAGCGCGCCGACGAGGCCCGCGGCGGTCGCGCGCGTGGGGGAGCGGCCCAACTGTTCGAGTGGGCTGACGCGCTGCCCGGTGGGGACGACGACCAGGCGCTCCAGCCGCGCGCGCTGCACGTCATCGGGTGCGGCGGCCAGGGTCTCCCACAGGCGCGCGGCGACGCGGTCGCGCACACGCGCCACCAGACGGGACAGGGTGGTGACGCCGGGCAGGAGCACCTTCCGCTCGACCAGCCGCGCCGTGGCCAGGTCGAACAACATGCTGGGGCGCTCGGCGCTGACCCACGCGCGGGCATAGAGCCAGCGCACCAACCGGACGTGCTCCGGCTGGTCGCCGAAATCGCGGTATCCGTCGATCCGCTTGATCTCGTCGGCGTGATCCCACCGGGTCTCACCGACCCGATAGCGGTCCAGACAAGCCTGGTCGGCGATGCCGAGTTGCGCCGCGACGTAGGCGGCGACGCCGGCGGGCACGTCGTTCGGGTCGACCAGGAAGGTTCCCAGGAAACGGACGGTGGTGAGCTGAAGGGCCAGGCCCAGGCGATTGTGATCTCCGCGGCGCCCGGAGATCAGCGCGCGGTCGGCGTCGTCGAGATAGAAGGAACGCGCGAGGTGGGCGGATGTGGGCTCGCCCGCGAAACGTCCATAGCGCCGCTCCTGGTCTTGCGTCAGGAAATCCACCGGCATGGAGACGCACGCTCCTCTCTCTGCTCCAGCAGCATCCGCCACCAGGGCGTTAGGTGTATGTTGTCACGAAGGTTGCGGCGGCCGCAGGCGTGGAAGTTACCATTTTGCCACGCAGGTTGAGCCGCTTGTGCCCCAAAAAGTGAGGCTGCGTGAACGCTTCGCCATAAAGGGTGAGGGCGTGCGCCGATTAGCCAGTGCGCGCGTCCTGCGATAATAGTAGGTGTGGAGCCCAAGCCTCTTTCATGCCTGGTGGCGGCCCGGTCTCGCGCCGATTCCTATGATAAGAGCCATTCCCACCCGATGACGTCGATCGCCCGCATCAGGAACGTGATCCTGCTTGGGCGGGCGAGGCCGCGCCACAGCGTATCGATCATGCGCTCGACAAAATCGGGTAGGGGCGGCGTCACACGGGCCGTGAGCAGGAACCGGGAGAACACGGCGCCCATGACCAGATCGACGACCACGCTGGCGTCAAGCTCGGCCCGGATCTCGCCGCGCGCCTGGGCATGCGCGATGCGGGTCGTGAACTACCGCAGACGCGGCGCGAGGGTGGCCTCCTGATAGGCGTCGAAGAGCGCGGGATTCGTCGCCGCCTCGGCCAGGAAGCGCGGCAGCAGACGCTCCACGGTCGCGCGTGGCGTCTCCTGCTCTGCGGAGCGCGCCAACGCGCGCAGGTCTGCGCGCCGGTTGCCGGTGTCGACGATGGGCGCCTCGATGGACCGTGCGCTGCACCTGCGGGTCGCGCAGGTAGCGTCGCGTGTCGCTGCCGCGGATGAGCTTGTCGCATGCGAGGATTGCGCGCCCTCGAACGCGCGCTTGACGTAGCTGAGCCCGAAGGCAGACTGATCCCCTTTCTGCTGTGGCCCGTCCCGGAGCTGCTCGAGCGGCGCCGTCGCGTCCGCACCCAGGCTGGCGGTCTGGCGTGCCGTTGGGTGCTTTAGATCGATGCGCGACCGGACCGGCGGGTGGCCGGCCCGGCCGAGGTTGCTCTACCGGCGGCGGAATGCGGCGTTCAGCGCCGTCGTCCCGAAGTTCCACATGTTGTCGGCGACGTTGATCGTGACTCCAGGGGGGACGATCTCGTCGATGCGGTCGAGCACATCGCCTGACAGGTCGATCCCGTCGGCGGCGAGGTAGGTGTCCAGGTGCTCCATGGTGCGCGGACCGATGATCGCGGAGGTGACCGCGGGGTGGCGGGTGGCGAACGCGACCGCCATCTGGATGAGCGTCAGCCCGGCCTCGTCGGCGAGCGCGCCGAGCGCGTCGGCGGCGTCGAGCTTCGCGGCGTTTGACGGGTCGCTCGCGTCATAGCGTGCCGGGAGGCGCCCCAGCCGCGCGGCGGAGCCCGGCCCGCTGACCTCCTGGCCTTTGCGGTATTTGCCCGAGAGCCAACCGCCGGCCAGTGGGCTGTAGGTCATGACGCCCATTCCGTGGCGCAGGCAGGTCGGCAACACGTCGTATTCAATCGCCCGGGTCAGCAGGGAGTAGGGGGGCTGTTCGGTGCGAAACCGTCCGTGGCCGCGGCGATCGGCGGTCCACTGAGCCTCGACGATCTCAGAGGCGGGGACCTTCGACGCGCCGAACGATCGGATCTTGCCGGCACGCACGAGGTCGGTGAGTGCGCCGAGGGTTTCGTCGATAGCGGTGTTCGGATCGGGAACGCCCACTTGGTAGAGGTCGATCCAGTCGGTCTGCAGCCGGCGCAGCGAGCCCTCGACCCCTTCGGTGATCCACCGCCGCGACGCTCCGCGGTGGTTGGGATCCTCGTCGAAAGGAGGGCCGAACTTCACGGCGAGCACCACCTTCTCGCGCCGTCCACCGGCCAGCGCCTTGCCGATGATCTGCTCTGACTCGCCGGCGGAGTAGCCGTCGGCGGTGTCGATGACGTTGATCCCCGCGTCCAGCGCCTTGTGGATGATCCGGACCGCGTCGTCGTGATCAGGGTTGCCGAAGGCGCCGAACATCATCGCGCCCAGGCACATCTGGCTGACGGAGACGCCGGTGCGTCCCAGAGGTCGGTAGTCCATGGTGAGCCTCCTTGTGTGGCCGCGAGCGGCTCGCGGCGGGTAGAATAGGAGTGGATGCGACAGGCGGACAACCTGTCCACTTCACTGTAGCGGATAACGGATACCCTGTCCACTTGGAGTCCCGATGCGTCCGGACCAGTTGCCATCACCCACGAGACGAGCCGACGCCGCGCACAACCGCGCCAAGATCCTCGCGGCCGCCCGTTCCGCGTTCGCCGATCCTGAGGCTGACGTGTCGATGGCCGAGATCTCGCGACGCGCGGGCGTCGGCATGGCGACGCTGTACCGCAACTTCCCCAGCCGCCAAGAGCTTCTTGAGGCCCTCTTCATGGACGAGGTCAACGCCGTCTGCACGGCTGCCGAGACGCTCGACGGCGAGACGCCCGGAGCGGTGCTCATAGCCTGGCTGCACCGGTTCTTCGCCTTTGTCACCAGCAAGCGCCACATCGCCTCCGCGCTGCTCGAGCGCACGGACCGCAGCAATCCCCTATTCGACAACAGCCGCGCCCGCGTGATCGCCGCCGGCCGACCGCTCCTCGCCGCCGCGCAGCGCGCTCACGAGGTCCGCGACGACCTCTCCCTCGCACAGGTCCTCGACCTGGTCATCGCCATCGCCCAGATCCACGGTGAGTCCGGCTACCTCGAGCCGATCCTGCGGACTGCGCTCGACGGCCTGCGCCCCTCGGCCGCTGTGAAGCCCGTATAGGACGAGGTGGCACGCCGCGTCGGGGTGCACGCCTCCGCACGGCGCCTGGCCATCATCGGGTCCTGGTAGCAGCCCGGCCTGATGAGTCTGGACCAGACGGTCCTCGACACGCAGATCGAACAGGTGACGACCGCCCGCGATTACCTCGCACACCGGACGCATCAGAACGTGAGACGCAATCGGGCTGTTAGTGGAATAGGCCCGCAATGGTGCTTGATGAGGCTCTCCTACACGGCTGGCAGCAACGCGCGCATCTCGTCGCCAACGCTCTTGTTGGATGTGGCCGGTGGGCGCCCGCTTTTTCAGGACGTGCGTCGGCACTTTGCGCAATCACTGGTTTACTCGTACCGCATCAGCTTCTCCGTTGCGTGCAAAGCCCAGAGCGAGCGCGACAGAAATTCCGGCGGTTTGAGCTTACACCCCCTAGATCATAGCCACTCAGGAGCATGTTGTAGATTCCGTCCTGACGCTGTGCCGGATGCTCTACACCCTCGACTCAGAGGCCGTGGCCTCCAAGCCGGCGGCCTCGCGTTGGGCGCGAAAGGCCCTGGATAAGCGATGGGCGGGGCTCATCCAGCGTTCCCTGGCGGGCCAACACGATAGCGCGGAGACGCCGGACAGTGACGTCCGCGACACGGTAGCCTTGGTCGAGTACATAGTCGCGCGGAGCCAACAGCAAGATTTCCCTCCCTCATAGGTAGGGTAACTTGGACGCCCGTCAGGGTAGTTGAGTACCCACGGAAGAGGCAAACATATACTCGCGCGGCAGCGAACTGGGCCGGCGCCGCCCGCGCCGCGCTTGCACGTAGAGGTTGTACCGCCGAGGGTCGAACGGCGAGCGCGCCACGAGGAACCGCCCTTGCGCTGGGTCACGGTCCCCCTCGGGACCCGGCGCCGTCCAGGTACTCCAGGCGAGCGCGCCGTCTATACCCGAACCGTAAGCGCTCCACCCTGCCTGCTCCAACCGGCCCGCGTAGTGCGCGGCGACGGCCGCGATGTCTCTGTCCGTGGTGAGCGTCGCTCCGGCATGCGCTCCATCTCTCGCCCCACGGCTATGGGTTGGCGCTTGCCGATCACCCGTGGGAGGCGGAAGATCGGGCAGCAAGCGTGGAAGTTCGCGCGGGTCCGGCAGCCCTAGCAGGGGCAACGGCTCCTCGTAGGTTGTATCCAGGGAGAGGCGTACGTCCGTCAATCCATCGGGCGTGGAACCGGCGTCGACGGACAAGCGACGATTGCCTTGTACGAAGAGCGCCTGCGTGGGGTCCGCGCTGCTGAAATCGCGCTCCGCGTGCCCTGGTAGCCTTCTCCGTTCTTGCCAACCGTTGTCCAACAACTGCCGGCGATAGGCGTCGAGCAGGGGCGCCCAGGGCTGGTCGACGTCGAGGACGATCGTATAGGCGCCGGCGTCGGACCACTCCATGCTGCCGGCGATGTGACTACCCTCGGGCAGCGGGATGGCGGCGCGCGGGTCGGTAGGCAGTTGTCCAACCAGCAGTCGCGGCGTCTCCCCGCCTTGTTGCCGCTGGGATCGCGGCGCGAACAACCGCCGCAGCAGATCATCGCGCAGGCGCCTATCGGGAGAGCCGCCGACGGCGCCTCCGGCGTGCGCGTGCGTCGCGTTGACGCGCCTATTCGACTCGCGCTCCCACGAGGGCTGGTCGCCGTCGTGGACCCGCTCTATCTCCAGCGTCAGGTAGTACTGCCCGCCGGCCCACGGCAGCTCGAGTATGCTGAAAAGAGCCTGCCATAGCTCCGCCGTTTCGACATCCGGCAGCATCCACGCGCTCCACGCCAGCGCGCCGTCGATACCCGCGCCGGTGCGCGCCCAGCCTATCCGCTCAAGTTGGGCGATGTAGTGCGCGGCGACCTGGGCAATGCCCTCATCGGACTCTATTCTGGAGGTGGCCGTGGCGCGGCTTTCGCCGCCGCCGCCGTCCTCCACGAACAGGCGGCTCCCATCGGGTGGAGGCGCGAGGGCGGAGAGGATGGCGGCGGGACGATCGAGCAGACGCCGGACGTCTCGAAAGCCGCGTGGCGATTCGTCGGGATAGCCCAGGAGCGTCAACCACACGAGGGTACCGCCGCTCTGTTCCACCTCGACGTGAACGACGAGCCGGGGGCCGTCGTCGCTCCGTACATACTGATCGCGCTGGCGCTGCTCGGTATCGGCCTGTTGATCGTCCGCCTCGTCCGCCGGAGCCCAGCCCTCGATGGTCATCTGGACCCGCTGCCAACCGTCAGCAGTCAGCCGCTGTCGATAGAACGCGTACACCTGCTCCACCGGCGCGGCGGTTTCCAGCACGATCGTGACGTACTCTCCCCCATGGATTGCCTGGCTACCGAGCAGGCGCCCGGAGGGCAGCGGGATGTCCACGGGCAGGTCGGGCGGGAGCTGTCCGACCAACAGCCGCGTGTCCTGCCGCCCGGCTAACCCATCGTGCGGAGACCCCAGTAGACGCAAGACGAGCGCCTGCAACGCGTCGTCGCCGTCGCGGTCCAGAGAGCCCTGACCCTGTCGTTCATCCATGGACATTCTCTACGCGTCCGCCCTCTTTAGCTGCATGCTGGCGGGAAACGTTCCGGCGTCGACGATGGCCTTGCTCAACGGACGCACGATCTCGCGCAGCCGTGCGCAACGCTCGGCGCCGAGGTGGTCCCACGGCGCGCGGGCCAACTCGTCGGTGCGCTCCTCGACCACGGCGCGCCGCGCGCGGCCCTCTACGGTCAGCGCGCCGTCGGCGTCGAGCCAGCCCCGCTCGTGCAGGCGCGCCTCGGCCGCCGTCCACTCCTCCTCGGACCATCCGCGCTGCTTGCGCAAGCCCGACGCCGGCGCATTGCCCGCGGCCGTATAGGTGATCAGCGCCTCGATACCGGAGAAGCCTTCGACCAGCAGTGCGGCGATGTGGCCGTCGCCTCTGTACTCGCGCAACAGCGTGATGGCGTGCCACAAGGCCAGGTGCGGCGCGTCGGGCCAGGGCAGCGCGGCGTGGCCGGCGTAGAGCGCGCGGCCCTGGGGCGTACACGCCGTGCTCGCCGCGCGCGCCAACTCCGCCGCCTCGGCCACGGCGGGGCTACCTATGCCATGACCATCGGAGCCGTTGCCGTCGCCCAACATGCGCCGCAGGGCTAGGTCGACCGCCTCGAAACGCGCGGCGATGAGCGCCTCCGGCGTGGCGCGCCGCCACGCGGCGGGGATGACGCTATGCGCGAGGGCCGGGCTGAAGTTGTAGAAGGTGGCGATGACCACCTCGGCCGAGACGGGGCCGAGCGGCGCGGCGCGCGAGGCGAAGTAGCCACGGGACCGGTCCTCCAATCCGGCGCGCGCGTAGGCTTGCGGGGCCTCGGGAACGAAATAGATCATCGCGTGGTACGGCTCGAGCGTCTGATACATCTTGCGCGCCAATGGAATGTCTTGTGCCACTATATATATCCCCCTAAGCATGAACGCCTTTTGCACCACGGAGACACGGATGCACGGAGATTTTTACGAGCGTAATACCGCCTTGCTTCACGACAAAGCAGGGATATTCGCTCTTGTCTCTCTCCGTGCCTTCGTGTCTCCGTGGTGAATAATCTAGGTTAGTACGCCTCCACGCCGCCGGGTACGTTGGCGGCCTTCTCGATGGTCTCGATGGCCTGCTCCGGCTGGCCGGGATCGAGCCGCGAGAGATCGGCGGGCGCCGCCTGCCGCGCGGCGAGGTCGGCGGGAGTCAGGAGTAGGGCCTTGGTCTCCAGGAACTCCTCGAGGCCGTACGTGCCGAGCTCGCGCCCGTGGCCCGACTGCTTGTAGCCGCCGAAAGGGGCCAGCGGGTTGAACGGGCCACCGTTGATCTCGACCTGTCCGGTGCGGATGCGCCGCGCCACGCGTTGCGCCCGCGCGGGGTCGCCCGACCACACGCCGCCGGCCAGGCCGTACATCGTGTCGTTGGCGATGCGCACGGCGTCCTCCTCGTCCTCGTACGGCATGATCACCAACACCGGCCCGAAGATCTCCTCCTGGGCGATGGTCATGTCGGGGCGCACGTCGGAGAAGATAGTTGGGCGCACGAAGTAGCCGGTTTCCAGGCCCTCGGGCGGCTCCGCGCCGCCGGTCACGAGTCGCGCGCCCTCTTCCACGCCTTTGGTGATGTAGCCGCGCACGCGTTTGCGCTGCGTCTCGGACACGAGCGGGCCGAGCGTCGTGCCCTTAGTGAAGGGGTCGCCGGGCGTGTAGCCCTCGGCCACCGCGCGGGCGATCTCCTCGGCCTCGGCCAGCCGTGAGCGCGGGACCAGCATGCGCGTGAGCGCGCTGCAGGTCTGGCCCGAGTTGAGGTAGCACTTGCCCACGCCGTCCTTGATCGCCCGCTGTAGGCTTTCGCCCTCAAGGTCGTCGAGGATCACGTTGGGCGACTTGCCGCCGAGCTCCAGCGCCACCTTCTTGACGGTCTGGGCGGCGAGTTCGCTCACGCGCCGACCGGCGCGCGTCGAGCCGGTGAACGAGACCATATCGACGTCGGGGTGGGACGCGATGGCCTCGCCCACGACCGGGCCGGTCCCCGACACGAGGTTGAACACGCCCGCCGGCAGCCCGGCCTTGTCGATGATGCCGGCCAGCATGAAGGCGTTGAGCGGCGCGACCTCGCTGGGCTTGAGCACGACGGTACACCCGGCCGCCAGGGCCGGCGCCACCTTGGCGGCGATCTGGTGCAGCGGGTAGTTCCACGGCGTGATGCAGCCGACCACGCCGACGGGCTCGCGCACCACCAGCGCGTTGCCGACCTCCTCCTCGAACCGGAAGTCCCCCAGGATGCCGGGCATCGAGCCGAAGGTCGTGGTGGGCAGGCCGGCCTGGATCGCCACGGCCAGCTTGAGAGGCATGCCCATCTCTTGCGCCACCAGCGCCCCGATGTCCTGCATGTTCTCCTTGAGCGCGGCGGCGACGCGCCCCAGATACATGGCGCGCTCCTCGACCGAGGTTTGCGCCCAGCCGGGGAAGGCGTCTTTGGCCGCTTTGACGGCGCGGTCGACGTCGGCGGGCACACCGTCGGGGATGTGGCCCATCACCCCTTCGGTCGTCGCGTTGACCACGTCGATGGTCCCGGCGCCCTCCGACGGGACCCACTGCCCGCCGATGTATATCTTGTCGTGTACATGCATTCGTGTCGTGTCGTCTTGCATTAGTCCTGTTGCCTCAACTGTTTCACTCGTCACTAGACCGCTGGCTGCTCGATAATCAGCCGGACGTCGATGTTGCCGCGCGTGGCGTTGGAGTAAGGGCACACCTTGTGGCCCGCCTCGACGAGCGCCTCGGCCTCGGGCCGCTGTAGGCCCGGCAGTTTGATGTGTAGCTCGACATCGAGCCCGAACGCGCCGCCCTCGGCGGGGCCGATGCCGACGCGCGCCGTCACGGTCGTTGCGGCCGCGTCCAGCGCCATCTTTTGTCGCCGCGCCACGCCCATGAGCGCGTTTTCGAAGCAGGCCGCGTAGCCAGCCGCGAACAACTGCTCGGGATTCGTGCCCATCCCGCCGGGCCCGCCCATCTCTTTAGGTGTGACCAACGACACGTCAAGGTTGCCGTCCGACGAGACCGCGTGTCCCTCGCGCCCACCCGTCGCCGTCGCCTCCGCTGTGTACAAGATCTTCAAGCTACCTACCTCTTTCGCGCTCATAGCGCCCTAACAGCTACTGTACGGTCCGCAAAGAATTCGCAGTGGACTCCGCCCGTCGCCCGTCGCCCGTCGCCCGTCGCCCGTCGCCCGTCGCCCGTCGCCCGTCGCCCGTCGCCCGTCGCCCGTCGCCCGTCGCCCGTCGCCCGTCGCCCGTCGCCCGTCGCCCGTCGCCCGTC
>JAABUV010005159.1_pt1 | contig 15068 bp, 14 predicted proteins | sample 5559971 | NCBI WGS metagenome assembly JAABUV01 (sample SAMN10711881, study PRJNA513362) | rock metagenome | isolation source: Antarctica rocks | place: Antarctica: Victoria Land, Knobhead nord | collected 2015-12-19
TATTTGCCTTTGTGGCATACAAGAACCCGAGAAGTTTGCCGCAGACTCAGGGTCTTGAAAAGCGAAGGGATTCATCGAACAGCAAGCAGCTTTCATGGAGTTCTTGGACCTGGGTTAATCTAATGCCCTGTTTTCCCAGCATGTATTCAACTAAATCCTAACCTTAGGAAACAACTTGGCGACTGCCCAGCGAAAGGTGAAGGAGAGCACTCCTCTCACCCCTAGTCTCCTAGCCGGCTTGCGATCTTGGTCTCTGCTCAAGAAGTTCGATGCTGTAAGATTTTACGTCGATAAATGAGGTTGTAGATGATCTCGAGGAGGGCAGAGGAAGGGGATGAGGAAGGAGACAAGGAATTCGCGCACGGCTATGGTGAATGTCAGCTATAGATTCACATGTGAAATCAAATGCCATGGCAGACGAAAGGAGTTACCTGCTAAAGAACACTTATGCGCCTGATAACGGATTGAAGGGGAAGGCGAGGAGATGCTCGCAAAGCCAGAAGATTGTTGTCGTTGCTGCAGAAGTTGTTGTGCGTCTTTTAAATTACTGAGGCGCCAACAAATGTGATAAATGAGGCGAGGCAAAACTTTGATGCCGTTGGGCACCATAGTGGGGCTCACGTCACCTGCCCTATGACAGTAATCCTGACCAATCTTCGGTGAAATAAGCGGCTTTACTGGTCTTGGACTAGTGAGAAATTCACGCGACCGATACCACCGTTAATACTTTAAGGCCCTTCCCTTTGTCAGTCATTTGTTTCGCATAGCTCTGTAATACCCTCGCGACTCGTCATTCAATGGCTCTGCTCTCTGAGAGCATGATTGAAATCATTGAAGCCAATCCCATCAAAGACGAATTCAAAACCATCACCGTCACATTCAAGTCTACCTATCCCAATGCGAGGGTTACGAACTCGCCAGCTAGTTATGAGAACCTTCTCACCGATCGAAGTACGTGCAGAGTACATTTTTTGGAACCTAGCTAATGCAAGACAGTCGGAAGAGATCTGGCTCTTCGGTCCATAGGCACTTTAATGTTACTCCCAGCTGCATCGGCTCTTTCCTCCAGAGAAAGGTTTGGATCTCTTAGCGGTGACATAGCTTTACTATACTCCAGTCTTTCCTCAAGCCAAACCGACATCAAGCTCATCGCTGGCTTGCTACACACTGTCGTTGCTCAGGAGGATGATCAGAAGATATGGACCAAACTATACGAAGTCCTTGAGCGAACCAGGCCATTACCGCAACCAATCACTCCTCCCAAATCCCGCCCATCTTTCACATCCTCGTTCCAGCAGACGCCTTGGTCCTTCAACACGGGCAGCTTCGCAGATACCTCTGAGCACAGGAACCAGATCGATGACGCCTTGAAAGAAGAGCTCCTCCCAAGCCTCAGAATCGATATCCCTGATTTCATCCACGCCGTCTTTGGGCTTGTCCCACGACTTGATGAGCTGGCAGAGAAGGTTTTCGATATATGCAAGGAAGGAGATGCACCTTTATACACAATGGGCAGTGGCTGGGCTAAGTGGCCTCCGAGTGCTAACGAGGAACTCGTACTGGAATGGCTTCAGGGCCTTACGAACCAGTTTGCGGCGTGGACCACCGAATGTAGCGAGCGTTTTGCAGCTGGACGGCAGATCTACCAAGGCCCTGGCGTCTACCTTGATGGATCCGCCGTCAAACGGAAGATGGATGTTGGTATTACAGCACGCCATGGACAGAGCAAGGGTGACGAGGACGGAGTCGAGGAAAAGTCAAATACACCGATCTCGAACTGGGCTGAGATCCTCGTGACTGGAGAGTTGAAGAGCAACCCCGTCCAAGATGGGCAGACTCCAGCATGGCTGGACCTGGCCACGTACGCTCGGGAGGTTTTCCGTACGCAAGACCGGAGGTTCGTCCTTGGGTTTACCCTCTGTGGATCTATGATGCGCTTGTGGCAGTTCGACCGATCGGGCAGCTCTGGATCCTCCTCGTTCAACATCAACGAGGACGGATTCAAATTTATTCATGTCATGCTTGGCTACTGCCTCATGAACGACACGCAGCTCGGTCTTGACCCTACGATTCAGCAAGCAGACGGCAAGCGTTACATGGAGATCACCCGAAATTATAAGATCGAACGACTTATTCTTACGGAGGACATCAAAAAACAAGCGGTGATTGTTGGCCGAGCGACGACTTGTTGGAGGGCATATCGCGATGGAGATGAATCGGAGGAACCTCTCGTCGTCAAGGACTCATGGCAATATGAAGAACGACCTGAAGAAGGGGAGCTTGTCAAGGAGGCAACCGACAAAGGCGTGCGAAACATCGCCCGGTACTATCATCACGAGACGGTCCAGGTTGGCGGGAAGAACGATGATACCATAGAGAATGTACGAAAAGGGATGATAAAAACATGCGGTCGAACTACATTCAGGCAGAGGTCCTTTAACGAACCTGATTTACCCACCTCAGAGTCTTTGGGAAAAGCTGTGGCAGGCCGAGGTCAAAGCCAAAGTCTTTCACGAAAGCGATCATCAAGTTCAGCCCAGATGGCGCCGCCAGCTGGTAATAAGAGATCCCGCTCAAGCCGGCGGTCCAATGACACAGGGACGCCTACACACAATCGAATCCATCGACGTGTCATCACCAAAGACGCTGGCAAGCCCATTTACAAGGCCTCGTCTCCGCTGGCTATCGTCAACGGATTCGTCGGAGCTATCTACGGTAAGTGTTGTCGGCATAAGCATTAAAAACGTATCACTAACTTATTCAGGGCATGAGTCTCTACTGAATGCTGGGATCCTCCACCGTGATATATCGATTGGCAACATGATGCTCACAGAGAACGAAGATAACGGTTTCCTCATCGATCTCGACCTTGCCAACAAGACAAGTGATGATCAAGCTTCCGGTGCACCAAGCAAGACTGGCACCAAGATCTTCATGGCCATCGGGGCGCTTCTTGGCGAGTCTCATAGCTTCATGCACGATTTGGAGTCCTTCTTCTGGGTGCTTTTCTGGATCTGCATACACTATGATGGTCTGGATGAGAAGGGCAAGGTGAAATGCAGGATCGTTCCCCAATATGAGAAGTGGAACTACGCAGACACCGAAGAATTGGCGAAGACGAAAACTGGTCAAATATCGAAAGATATTTTTGATATGGTGGACGGTTACTATACTAAACACTGCAAGCCACTGATTCCTTGTCTGAACGAGCTGCATAAAGTGGTATTTCCGGAAGGCAGGAGATGGTACATCGAGCACCAAGAGCTCTACTCCGATATTAAAAGAACACTCGAGAAGGCAAGGGACAGTCTCAAAAGCTAAGCTATCACATGGTACTAAGTGTTCTATAGCATGAATTCGAATTGAGTTCAATCGATTTCTGCTTTGAACGTCTCCAATCTCTACTTTGCTCGAATGGTGAAGCTCGTTTGAAGTTCTTAGCAGACTTGGACCTCGCAATGACATGCACTAAAGAGCCGATTTCGGCCCCTGGAATAGCAGGAACCAAGATCTTCATGGCCATCGGGGCGCTTCTTGGCGAGCCTCATAGCTTCATGCAAGACCTCGAATCGCTCTTCTGGGATATGTTTTGGATCTGCATTCATTGCACTGGACCAGATGGAAAGAGTCGAAGATCGGAATTCGAAGACTGGAATTTCTCTCTACAGAGAGACTTGCAAAAGAAAAGGCCGGCCAGGTGTCCAAGGGTATATTCGATAATATGGATACACGCGTCACCGCTTACTGTAAACCGTTGATCCCTTATCTGAAAGAACTTCATGAAGTTTGTTTTCCTGGAGGTGTCCGATGGCTAAAGGAGGATCGTGGTCTTTATTCTCGAATGAAAGCGGTATTTGAGAAGGCAAGAGAAGATCCAAAGATTTTAGTTGGATGAATGTATTGAATTGAATGGAATAGACCTGAATTGGTCTCTATGAATAAGCTTTCGCTTTCATGCTTGATGTCGAGAGATAGTGCCAACCTATAAGCTCCTTGCGGTCCTTATGGCCCTTCAAGGGCTTCCAAAAGCTTAGGCCATTTCGTACTTTTGTAAATACCTATGTAAAATGTCACAGGAAAAACCCCTGTCGATGAGAAGCTAGACTATTTGATCACATTGATACCCCGTCACTGCAGAGTCCAGTGGCGTTGCTCCCTTCTTGTCCCTCGCAGATACGTCGGCTCCTCTATCAAGAAGAATCGTTGCCACTTCCGTACGTCTTGCCAGTCCAGAGATCCTGTTCATTATCGCTAGATATAATGCTGTCTGCAGGTTGTGCTGTCGGTCAGAGACACAGGCGCCGAAATTATTGCCAGACGAGCCAGAGAATTTTCTAGCACCGGGTTTGTCCTCGGCTATGCAACGCTTGAGCCTTGGGCCTTTTTCTAGAAATAGAAACTGGGACGAATTGGATGCTGGAGCCGGAAGTGAATGCTGTGCGGAAGGATGAGGCGCAGCAAGAAGGTTCGAGAACACTTGGGGGTGACCACGATTTCTAACTCGAGAGATCGAAAACGATGTGGTGTCCTGAAGGCGAGGCTTTTAGCCCACAACAGGTTATAAGCAAACGAGAACGATACAGCTAGACCAAATCTATTTTCAAATTAATGAGAGATGAGCAAGTCAAGCACTGTCTTGGAGAATCAGGGAATTTTTATCACGTGCTGGAAGTTCTTTCCCCCGGGGGAAAGAACTTCCTTAATGCGACCAGAAGATGGGAAATCCTGTTCTTCGGCAGACAGTACTTGTAACGTGGCCGACTTCCCCTTTTCATAGCTGTAGAGGGAAATCAGGGACGGCGTGTAAATATGAGATACATAGAAAGTAAACAGAATAAAAAGTAGACGCAAAATAAGGGATGGATTCGATGGGCATTGCTGTTGCGGAAGGTGTGGCGACTGAGCAAGGAATGGGGAATACTCAAAGACTGAGGGTAGTACTCGCGGGAAGAGCACTCGCCAGGGGAGTACTCGCCACAGGTAAATCCTTCAAAAACTGACGGTAGTACTCACCGGGAGAGTGCTCGCCAGGGCTAGATCCTTCAGAACCTGAGGGTAGTACTCACCGGGGGAGCACTCGCCAGGGGAGTGCTCGCCACAGGTAAATCCTTCAAAACCTGAGGGGAGTACTAGCCGGGGGAGTGCTCCCCTGGTGAGTACTCCCTCTAGTTTTTGTGGGATTTGCCCTTGGTACTCCCCTTACGAGTACTTCCCTGGCGAGTACTTCCTTTAATTTTGTGGGGTTTATCCTTAAAGAGCACTCACTTTGGAGTACTTGAGCCATGAAAGCACTCATTTAGTGGCTAATGTCAAAGTGTCGCGATCTCACCGGGCTCGAAATAGTTTACAATTATTTAAATTGAATGGCTGAGTTTGCTGGAATTGAATTATCGACCAAATCGACGATACTTTGCGTTAGCTTTTATATAGCAAGATCTTTTGGATGGTCAATGAGTCGGCGCTATTGTAATTAGCCAACAAGACTTCCGGTGAGTATGTTGATGGTGTGAACAACTTTTGATGTTAACCACGCCTTGTGGTGTGGACCACTTTTGGTGTACACCACAGCTGATGGCGTGAACCACGCCTCGTGGGGTAGCCCATTTTGGGTGTACACCACGGCTGGTGATGTGGACCATGTTTGATGTACGATACACCACTGCCCGCTACTAGTCACGTGATGAAAGCTCCTTGTTCTCGAAGCTTGTTGGCGCGCCTCATCCTTCCGCAGCATCCACTTCTTGCTCCCCATCTCCAATTCTGGATCCTCCCGCTCCACTGGCATCCCCAAAATACGTTAACTCAGGAGGCACTCTGAGAATGGCCCGTGATTGGGCAGGTTAAGTGGTGCATGTATGGTCATCCTGGCTCTCCTAGACTTCTCCTAGGGCTGAAGGTACAGCTCGGCTGAGTCGGTGTTGGATCAAGAGGGAGCAAGCTGTGTTGGCTCAGGAGGCCTCTCCTAGGAAAACCGAAAATAGAAGCTTCTTCCCCCAGGTCCTCAGCATTGCTGTCGAATTGGTTGTAAAAGATATAGTACCTGCCCCGAAACCGCAGGGCAACATAACCTCTGGTTCCCATCTCCAGTGGTTAGCCGTCGACTGTTCGAAAGTTAGTCCGTCATCAGGCTGATGAAAATAAGAAATAAAACTTCCTCTGTTGAGCGACTATCATCTCATCTCAAGCGGAGCCGGATAGTTGCCTAGTAAGAAGGGCGACTGTGACTGAGCTCGCTGGCTGGAAGAGGCTGTGGCGAGTCTTCAGGCTAACTACTCTAAGGCAGGCGCCAACTCGCGTACGCAAGGCAACAATGCGTTGTGGAGTTGCGCCATTTGCGATATTAGTAATACATAGTACTAGAGCCCTATAGGTTTAGGCCCCCGGACGGAATGAATTCTTGCTTGCTGCAGCCAATGAGAAATGTTCGCCGCCTTCTTGCAAAAAACAATAGCGCCCTCGCCGACTTCGCAAGCCACACCCTTCGTGAGCGACATCCTGGGACATCCAAAGCAGTAGGTTGACAACAAAATTGAACACAGCGCGGTCTTGTCCTTCTCTTATGCCAACTGAGTACGAGTAGTGAAGTAAGAATACGCAGGCGCAATGGCTTTTGATAAGTTCGGGATTTTTGTATGTAAAATTCGCTCTATACACACTGAGGCATTTATTGCGTTGTTTTTTTAGGCCGTGTAACTTGACAGAGATATTCTGGGACCTCTTCCTCGCAAACAGATGAAGTAACGTCCGTCCCTGGGTCGCGAAAAACCCGAAAAATATGAGGGGTACTTTGACTTCAAGCAACTTAAACTCTGCGCACATGTTGATATTTACTATAATTCTGTATAAGTCGTGTGCTGTAGCTACTTTTGAACATTCGGGACCCCTCCCACCTATAAATTACGTTCGCATCGTCGCCTTCGCGCCTGATTCGCAGAGAGCCCCCTTCTATAGCGTAACAGAGTTCCTTCCCTACAGCACCACCGTTAAGCTCTTACCACTCCATAATACTCATTAAACGGTCTTATCTGAGCCTCAGAGCCTTACTACGATGCTGGGAAGTCATCATCAGCGTTGTGCCTGCTGTGGCGCGCAAATTCATGCAAGGTCGCCACGCGCGTCGGTACTTCCAATCAAAGCAATTACCGATCCGGCTAGTGCGAAACGACCCCGCACGTCCTACATAATCATCACCGTGTAATTTACTTATGTCATCTAGTGAGCCAAGTGGACTGTCAGGCCTATGGCTGTGCGGACGCTGGGAATATGAAGATCTGGCTCCAAAACACTGTCCTAATAATAGTCGATTGCAGAATCAGCTTCTACCAAAACACACTCTCTGAATTTTACCCCGCACAGGCGCTGCTCACGCTATACCGCAAGCAGTAACGCTCAGTGTCTAGAACTTACAGGATGACTGTCAGCGTGCGCTACTGCAAAGACAGACGTCCACAGTACAGCCGTTATCGATACTTGTACAAGGAGCAACACCGGCCAGCGTTGACGACATTTTTCCAAGGACAGGCGCGGCAACGACCTCGGCTGCCAGAGGAGCATTTTCTGAATGTGGTGTACGGCGCCGTAGATGTGGACGTGCTGCTAATCATCGGGATGAGAGACGAGGCACCGGTCGCAGCCTTGTCGCATTTGGTGCTAGACAGCAGGCTACTCGAGGTTCACGTCCAAGCTAGTGAACAGACGCGGCGGATTCGTCGAGGGTGCCACGGCGGTGACGGCGATGGTGACGACAACAAGGACAGCAACAATAGCGGGTCGAATTTGACGGCCTTGGACTACCGCCCCAGTCTCATTTTTGACAATGACACGACCGGAAACGAGGCGGCAAAAAGATTTGCCGAACATTACCTGCTTCCCTTCGTCCACGAGGACCTGCAGCGACTGGCCAATATGGTGCGCCAGGTAGCCGACTTCCCACGCCCAGGCATCGAGTTCCGCCACGTGCTCGGCATCTCCCAGCAGCCGGGTGGGCTGGCCCTGTGCACGTCTCTGCTGCAAACCTACTTCACCGGTGACTGGGCCAAAGTCGATGCGGTGGCGTGTTGCGAGGTCGGCGGCTTTGTCTATGCGTCGGCGTTGGCCTCGCGGGTCGATTTGCCATTGGTGCTGATTCGCGAAGCTGGCAAGCTCCCCCCACCCACCGTTTCTGTCATCAAGCCCCCGTCGCATATCTCGTCTTTGGCATCCAACAATTCGAAAGAGAAGCGGATCGAGATGGAGCGGGATGTGGTCCCGAGGGGCGCGTCGGTGGTGGTGGTGGACGATGTGCTTTCCACGGGGGAGACGCTTTGTGCGGTGCTACAGCTATTAGATGAAGCTAGCATCGGCGCCGAGGATGTCAGCATCATGGTCGTGGCCGAGTTCCCGGTCCACCATGGCCGGGAACTGTTGCGCCAACGTGGGTTTGGCAGAATCAATATTCAAAGCCTTTTAGTCTTTAGCGGTGCTTAGGAAAGGAAGGAAAGGATCTCGGAATCTTGGATTTGTGATAGGGATACCTTGTGGTATGTGTGATTCGGGCAATTTGGAACTTCTGCCCTATCATTTATCTTAGTGGGTGGGTTTCATATGCAAATTAATCAATCTCGTTTTCACGACCAGGGTCGAGGAGTGGGCCGCCAAGGGCCGGCCTAAGAGGGGAAAGACTCCGCACAGCCACAAACCTGACAGCCACATGCTGGACTTACCTGATTGACATAAATTTAACTTAAGTTACACCGTATTGATTATGCACCACCGAGCTTTTACATTGAGCAGCGCGCACAGCTCGCCGCACAAGGGAAGACTCAGCCAAAGGTTACTGACAACACGACCAAGGGCCTGGAATCGGTGTTGAAGAAGTGAAAGAGGTAATTCATCGTCCATCGAAATCTGTGGTTGCCGTCGCTAACGAAATCACTATCTAGGTTTTAACACAGCGTAACTCTGTTGGGAGCGCACGTCCTACTTAGTTATTCCCTTCTCTTTCAGGGAGCGTGGACAAGGTTGAAGAAGAGGCTGGAGCTCAGCAGCAGTTTGCGAGGGATCCAGTGAAGGATTCGACATTTGAAAATTTCGCATAATTGGGGGGGAATTCGGGGCGGATTCCTCTAGTAGACCAGTAACGTGACCTAAAGAGCGAGATCCATTGGGTTCTAACAGGCTTCGAGGATTTGATCTCGATCCAGACCAGTAACGTGATCCGGGTGGAATATTGTGCGAGCCTTCCCAGGCGAATTGGTGAGACGAGCTAGCAACAGGATTGCGGCTTTTGCATACGTGGGTGCTCAGCCCTATTGCGGTCATGTGACCGTGCATCAGGTGACAAGGCTTCAGGTTTGTCACACCCTCTCAGTTTACATATCACTCCAGTTTGCACAACCTTTCAGTCTACATCCCCTTTCAATTTGCACACCCTTCGAGTTTACAAAAGTGCATACCTTCTTCATCTTCTTCCTGTTTCCGCAGCTTTTGAACTTACACAGCTTCTCAGTTTGCATACCAAGTAAGCTTAATGAACTTTTAAGATATTTTCATAAAATATGAAACCTTAGCGAGTAAAGACTCTTTGATACCCAGGGATCTTCCGGTCGCAGAGACTCTATCAGCGGCGATAAATGGCGCTTACAAATCTAAATAATAAATGCTTTAAGAATTAAAGACTTTAATTATTATATGAAGAAATCGCGTCTACTTTGTTCTTCTGGATAATCATCTGCTCGCTGTCATGACTCCCGATACTCTCCGCCTCCTCGTGTATAATTCCTGCTTTGTTTCCAAGACCATCCTGTGCTGAGACCAGGCTCGCCTCCGCTGCGGGCCATATTGGACAAAGCGTGAATCTCCGCCGATCCTCCGTATGAGGTGTTGAAAGCTGCCATGAAGGGTTGCAAGCAGGCGATGTTGCCTGAGCAAATACTGAAGTCGACCTCGACAACGGACCAGATGAAGAGGAAAACGCCCGATAAGGTTGGGTCGTCGGAAAGAGTCCGGACGCTAAAAGAGCGGAGTCGAAGGATCGTGAGAGCGATCATGCTATAGATTGTCGTGAGCAGCTGGGCGGTTACACAGTTGTAAGAAACTCACGGTAGTCGTAGACTGAAAGCTATCACAACGGCAGTCTTCCGTCTCAAAGCCATCTCGAGGTCTTTGACGAGGAGGACTGACATGGTAAATAGAGCCACCTCAATTGCGATGTCAAAGGCACCGATGACCTGCCAGCGATTTAACTATATCCAAGTCAGTGCAATAAAGGTTCCCAGGCGAGGACTGACAAACCAAGTCATAACACTTCGTGTTAATAAAGATCCACGGGTGAGCCAGGTCACATCGTAAAGCGATGATGAACATGGAGAATGTCAACCAAATGGTTGTCGCGATCAGAAGTCCTTTTGATACCCGTTGATGCTGCTTGCGAGGTGTCAATCGCATGAACAAGCAAGTCATCGAGCATTTTGAACCCCAAAGCGTAATCAACAGGAACAGATCACTAGCGTATACAGCCTATCACATCAGTCAAAGTCTCGGAACACTCGTCTGGTGACTGCACCTTTTGTAGCCCAATAAGTTCTGCTGGACTGATCAAATCTTCCGCTTTGTCAAATCCTTTGGCGACGGCGGTGAGGACGAGTGCGGAATACATGATGCCGAAACCCTGAGATCATGTTTAATGTATATTCTCTCGACCAAGAGCATTTTAGGTCGTACCGCCGCTAAAAACAGGGCGTAATCATCACGTCCGAATGGCGGGCAGATATACAGTCTTCGACGAAGCGGGAGACAGGGCAGAAGCTCTTTCGATATTCAACTACCAGCGGATCCATCGCTTCGCGGGGATAATGTCTTTCGCACTCGTCGCGTTGCACATTTACGCCGCTGTTCATCACGACCCTACGTATTCCTTCCGCGTGCCTGGGAATCTTTATTTGTTCATCATTAGTCACATAGTCACTTCCTCAGACACGTCACTCACCGACTGGTAGGGTACATCTTCTCTTAGCTTCTTGGTAATACTCTTATTACGCTTCAGCGTTAGCTCTGGCGCCATCTGAGTGCTAAATCGTTCGTCAATCTGGTCTGTCTCCATGTCTTGGCTGGGATCTTCGACTTCATATCCGTAGTTCAGCTCTTTGTCACTTTATATCGGAACAGCGTGTTTTGAGGACGCCTCTCACGAGCAGTGATCATCAAGGTCGATGGCGAATTCAAAATAAGCCTCATCGTTCATGACAAATTGAACGTCGACGCAGGACAGTACATCAACTTGTGAATACCATCGGTCAATTTTTGGTCCTTCCTGCAAAGTCATCCGTTCATAGTAGCGTCGGGCGAGGAAGGCGAGCAGACGACTCGGAACTTATTGATCGATTCTCAGAAAGAATTCACCTTCAAACTTCAGCGGCTTGCCAGGTATGAAAGCGGATCTGATCGAAGCGATAGGCCAGCCCTTCTCTGAGAGATTTTGAAAGAGTTCTCGTGATCGCTTCGGAATTTGGAATAGTCGCTCGATTGTCATACCTACGACAACTGATCCGAGGCTACAACGACTTCACCACTCGCACACGGCGGATTCGCTTGGTCTGGCAATAAGAGAACGTCGGTAAGAGCGCAGGTCGTCATTTGGCGGATTAGTCGCTAACGATGGCAGAGGATGAGGCACGGGCGCAAGACTTTTTAAATCAAGCCTTAAAGAAAGATGCACTGAAATGACAGCTACGTCCGTAAATTGCAAATTTTATGCCGAGATTGATGTCACTAACTCGTCTAGATCTTACGCATCTTCATCTACTACGCGTCCGGACAGCTTGAGCATGGCTTCTTAAACGAGGGTCAACATCGTCGAGTCTCTGCTCACAAGGGGACGATGAATCTGAATGATGTGTTACGAGCGGAAGTATTCAGAGAGTATAAATCGAATAAGTCAGACGTGATGCTTGGAAAAGAGAGGAGAAGCTTGGGAAGCAGACACTCGTGTGGACGGCGTTCCTGGGCCTGCTTGTCATAGGTAAGGCTCCTGGCCCGGTCGACCATAATGACTTACTGATGGATACCGTAGTGTCTGGATCTCAAGGAATTCGTGATGATTTACAAAGGCTTGTGCGGGGTGAAAATGGATTATCAACCACATTCATACTTTTGGTATACGCCACAGCCCGCTACTAGTCACGTGATGAACACCCCTTGTTCTCGAAGCTTGTTGGTGCGCCTTATCCTTCTTCAGCATCCACATTTAGTCCATGTTTCTGTTTCTGTTTCTAGGAAAAGGCTCGTGGGCTTGCTTAAGGAGGACTTGTTGAACCACTATAAGCTTTCACAAGCTCAAAGCAATGGACAACCAATCTTACAATAGGTTAGTACTAGGAGCAGTGGTTTTTGATGCTATCGCTTTTTGTTCTGGAACATAATTCTGCTAATGCTAGGACCGTTCTGAAGGCCCTACCTAGAAGACCTGGTATACACATGGCTAGTTGGCGATGACATAGCGCTTTCGAATAGCTTCAGTAAATGTGAAAGGTCTCGCTAAATTTGGTGGGGGGGGCCGGAGGAATTCTGTCACCTGGCACGGCTGCCTGGCTCGTACTGGCAGAATCGGCGGTAAAGTTGACAGTACTTTGCCAGTCTTGGCATTTACGGTACTGCCTTTTGCTGCGCTTCATAGGGCGGTCTCTGCCAGTGCTATCTTCGGAAACATCATCCTCTTGCTAATCATATATTGGAAGTTTCATGTGGCTGACGGTCAAAACAGGAGCCTTTTTTTCAGGGTCAAACGCATGCCCACTTCTTTTCTTTGGATATCCCAGACACCAAATTTGATTGCTGCTTATCATAGAGGTGGCCGATTCAATGATGTGCAAATCCTTGACGTGCGCAAAGACATTGGAGGTGGTGGAAGCGAATAAGAGGACCCAAGGCGAGGAGCATCCTGACACTGTCTGTTCAACCCGCTGCATGTGATGTGACAATCAATTTCCAACGAATTATGTCAATACGCCCGTGATAATCTGAACGTGAAAGGAAGGATACTTCTTAAGATAACGTTTAACTCTTTCCATCAGAAGTGTCATTGTTGTATCACGTTAATACCTAAAATCTTTGGTCAAAAGTCTCGACGATTAATGCCTAGCGACGCTTCCGACGCGATGTTCCACCCACATGCTCGTTGAAAATTTCGCGCAGGAGAAACTTAAGCATCCCCCCCAGCATACGCGGACTCTTTGGGAAAGAACTTCCCTGTTGTGATTGTGTACTCCTGGAGTTTCTCAAGTGTATCGAACTGGGTAGCGCATTGGCCGGTATTTCCTGTGTCAACAAGGTCGACAAGATTGACGAATTTCCCCTCAAACATCTGTTCCCGAGTATTTTCACGATTAGCTTTGTTCTAAATTATCGTTTCCCCAAAGTCCACGTTCGGGGTTTACCTTTTTAGCCTTTTTGAGGTCCTCAGGAAGCGGGAAAATTTCCAGGGCGAGAGATAGTCCCCGCCAAGATTGAAGGTCGTCAACTTCGGTCCCATAGAGGCTATTGAACTGTAGCACCAGAGCTGTCTTGAAGCTATCATGGGCCTCTCCTCGTTCAGGATCATCGCGGTCCCAATCAAAAAAGTCACACATGCGATAGAATTCCTGAGTGGAGGAGGAATTTTGCCGATAGCTGAATGCGGGATATTGAGCGAAGAAAACATCAAGGGGATCCATCGAGGGATGACTCATGCGAGTCTCCTTTTTCTTCTCCTTCCTGTTTCCGTTCTTGTTTTCACCATTCGTGAACGACTGCTATCACATGTTAATTAAGCTCCAGTAGGGAACGTAGATGGGAACCTGCATTCGTGAAGGTGTGGGAGAATTTGCACTCGTTTCCGAAACGGCACGTGCCCGACTCCTCGAACTAGTAGCAGATGCCAGCCATTTCAGCTGCCGCTTTGCACAAAATCACGTTGGCGACAATGAAAGTGCACGTTCAAACGTAGTCTTTGTAATGTGAATTCAGGTGAAGTGGGGTAAGGGAAAATAGAAGGTAGGAAAGTCATATCAGAAACGGGTGGTTCAACGATTTATGCATGTGACTAAGAACTGAAGCTGTGCTATGATTGACAAATCTGATGACTTTTTTTAGATCGAAGATTGCGAGCCGCGATCTATGGGTTATCATGTTCATCTGAATGGTTGATTCGAATAATTCGTGTGGAAGCAAATATGTACCAGGCAATGCTTCAATGAGCATAAGCTGAAGCCGAGGACATGAGTGGCTGAAGTCTATTGCAAGTGTTTCGCGGATGCAACTTATGCCATGGTTCTTACATTAAAGAGCTGCTTATTGGACTTCCCCATGGGCACCTTTACTGGAGCCGTTGATAAGAGAGCCATTGGCTTGGTTATCCTTTTGCATACTCCAGCGAGTCATCTACTGCCCCGGCAGCAAAAATATAGCGGAACTATCTGCAGCTCATCATTTTAGGCCGCGTTCTTCGTCATTCGACTCAATTGAGCGATTTGCAGCTTATATCGGCTTTTCCCAAGAGCTGAATACGAATCGCAACGGATTGATAAGACCTCTTCGTGAGAGATTTAATAAACAGGGAATGGCGAGACGCATGAGCTTATCACGCGTGATGCGCTCAACGAGAAAAAGTCTGCTTGCTTCAAGAAAGCGTTTCTTCAAGCTAGTGCGCGTTGCTTGGTTGGATTTCAGCATGCATGATTCTCGTTCACATATCACTGCTTCCCTTCTGATTACCTCTATTGTTCGCTGTTTTCAAATTGCCACCCTCTCTTTCATATCATGTCTGCATCATACTCGATGACCGGTTTTGCCGATCGAGATTCCTCAACTAGTTCTTCAGGCAAGTGGTGTTATCTGGTTATTTGCTTGCATCACGAATGGGCTGCTGACATCCAGACGGTTCAGATGACCTGTCAGTTGCCGGCAGCTTTATGGAGCCGGAGAATGGCAACCCGCCTCAAGCATTGGAGACAACTTCATCTCTTGAAGGCCTTCAAAGCGCCGAACAACGGAAGGTACTCAACATTGTCGATCAGCTCCGCCAATGCGGTCTTGAGAGCACGCTGTCCTTGCCC
>JAABUV010005160.1_pt1 | contig 15067 bp, 17 predicted proteins | sample 5559971 | NCBI WGS metagenome assembly JAABUV01 (sample SAMN10711881, study PRJNA513362) | rock metagenome | isolation source: Antarctica rocks | place: Antarctica: Victoria Land, Knobhead nord | collected 2015-12-19
TATCCCGCCAAGTCGCCGCTACGCGGCGCCTCCACCTTGCGATTTTCGCGCCCGCAAGCCCCTTTTGCCGCACTTCTCACACGAAAGCTTCGCTTTCTCTCACCTCCCCCTTACGCTTCGCGTTGCGACCTCTCAGCAGCCTAGCATGGCGGCGTTGAGCCTGTCAAGGGCACGCATTTATGCAGCTGCCGTGCATGGTTATGCACCGCGACGCCGGCGGCCTCGCCGCTGCGAGCCGGCACCGGGGCGCGGCCGCTCGCGCCCGCGCCACTGGCATCGTCCCCGCGTCGAGGCCCGCAGCTCCCCCGCTTGCTTATAGAGAGATGCCAATGGCGAGAGCTGAGTCTTGATCCTGTGTCTTGATTGTCGGCAACCACTGTCCCCTCACGTCGGCACTGCGTGGCCCCTCTACCACCGCCCGCCGTCGGCAACAAGTGTCCCCTCATCCACCAGACAGCAGCCCCCGCTAGCGCCGGTACTGGACCGCCACAGGGCCGCCGCTTCCCCCCAGGTGTGAAACTGCGTGGAGATAGCGCCGGTGTAGGCGCGTGCCCCCACTGATCGACCCACCTGCAGACGCGCCCGCCGCGACGTGTCCAGCCCGCGCGCCGCCCTGCCCGTTGAACGCACGCCGCCGGCGGCCCCACGGACGCGCCGACGCGCCTATAGACACCAGGAGCCCCGCTAGGGCCGCAGGGGCACAGGAACCTACCAGGCCCCCCAACGCCCGCGAGCCCCCCGTCAGCGCGTGAGAGCCGCGCGGCATCCCTCTGACACCGTGTGCTACACTACCAGCGGCGGCCGACGGCGCGCTACATGGGGCGGCGCGTCGACGGTAGCCCCGTCCCCTGCATTCCTGCCCTCCGCTGCGCTACACTGCTCATCATGAGCGGCCATCTTCCCCCACCCCCCCCCGACACCGCCTCTGGCAGTCCCCCGCCGCACGCTCTCCCCGTGTCCAGCAGCTCGACGACACTCGCCGCGCCCTCGCCCAGCTCAAGCACAACACCCGCGCCCACGTCGCCGCCTGTAAGATTCCATAGTTTCTGCGCGCAATCCCATAGTTCTTGAGCCAGAAGTCCCACGGTTTCTGAGCCATCTTGCAGGAGCCTCTTCTTCAGACGTGAAAAGGGCCGTCTACATCGTCCGTGACACGCGGATCGGCGCACAAACTCTGGGACGTTTGGCAGGGTCGCGCACGAACTCTGGGATTTCTGGCGCACGAACTCTGGGATTTCTGGCGCAGAAACTCTGGGATTTCTGGCGCAGAAACTCTGGGATTTCTGGCGCACGAACTCTGGGATTTCTGGCGCACGAACTCTGGGATTTCTGGCGCAGAAACTCTGGGATTTCTAGCACCGTTCACGCTTGGACGCGGCTCAAAAACTCTGGGATCTTACATGAGTGTCGGCAACGGGTGTCCCTTCTCGTCGGCAACACATGTCCCCTCTACTCCCCTCCCCCATCGGCATCCACTGTCCCCTCATCCAGCAGACAGCGCCCGTGTAAGGCGTCACAGGTGCTAATAGTGGTGGCGACGTCGTTTCCGGGATCGTATCGGCGCGTAGAATTAGGCCGGGAGGGGGTGTGGTCACGGGTGCGACCCAACGTCGCCACCCCTATGAGGTGCTGCCCCATCCTACAGCGGTGGAGGGCGAGCGCCTGAGCGGGGAGGTGCGCGCGCTGCGGGTGGCGCTGCGGGTGGCGCTGCGGGGCAGCACGCGTGCAGAGCAGTCAGGACCCGCGGACACAGTGGCTCCCCTACCCCCGTGGTTTGTGGCGTCGGCGCAGCGCGTCACACCGGCCCTCGGAACAGACAGAACGGGTGCCCGGCCGGGTCGAGCATCACGCGCACCTCCTCCTGTGGTTGGTACGCGGCCAGCGTTGCTCCCGCCTCAACGGCCCAGGCCACTGCCTCTGTGAGGTCCTCAATGGCCATGTCCAGGTGCGTCATGATCTGCTGTTCGCCCGCCACGCTCGGCCACACCGGCCGGACGTACTCCGCCTCGAACTCGACGTTCAACGTCGTCAGCCCTGTCGCCCCCGCCGGTGCGCGCAGTTGCGCCCAGCCATCCTCCGCTGGAGCACCGGGTCTTGGCCCGTCCTCGTTCACCACGGTCCACCCCAACAGCCGCGCGTAGAACGCGGCGAGTGCCCGCGGGTTGGGCGCTCCGATCGTCGCCGCCGACAGCCGCATCCGTGGGTGCCTCATCTCTCCTGCCTCCTCACGCCTCGTGCGCCACCCGCTCTCCCCTCGACCTCGACCTCGACGGTCTACGTGTACGATCCGAGCGTTTCGGCGCGCCATCCCAGTGTCTGTGCACCACAAGTTTCACCGTTTTTGAGCCATCGCGCCGGAGCCTCTTCTTCAGCCGTGACAACGGGCGTCCTGTCCCCGCGTCCTCCTGCCCCTATGGCACCCCGGCGCCCCGGCGCCGCCACGCCGCCACGCCGCCACGCCGCCACGCCGCCACCAGCGCCTCATGCACCTCCACGATCTCCCGTCCTTGCAGCCGCAGCCCTCCCTCCTCGGCCACGCGCGCCTGCGCACACCCCCACAGGCCCCGCAGCAGCGTCGGCGTCCCCTGCCCCCGCCACGGATGCCCCGCTGCCAAGTCGGACCCATCCGTGCACCCCGTCGCTCCCCACAGCAGCGTGGTTACCGCGATGCTGTCGGGGTCCCCGGCCATCGTGCGCGTCGCCATCGCGGCGATCGCGGTACCGCACTGCCCGCAGCCCGCCTCTCCCGCCACCAGCCGCAGCGGTTCCCCGCACCCCGCGCACCGCTCGCGCAGCAGCACCCGGTGCCGCGCGCCACGGCCGTGACTATAGCACCGCCGCCGGCGCCCTCACCCTGCCCGACGTGGCCCGGCTCCTCGCCACTGTCCCCGCCCATGCCACCGGCCCCGCCACGCCGGCACCCGCCGCCCGCGCCTACCTCGGCGAGGCCGCCCACCCCGCCACCGGCGAGGTCCGCACCCTCCCCTCCCGCGCCGCCTACCAGCACCTTCGCACCGTCACACCCCTCGCCTAATCACGGCCCCGGACGCGCGCCACCGGGCCAGCCCAGGCCCGCGCGCCCCGCGCGGTAGGAAAGAAAACGATGCTCTATCTCATCCTCATCCTTATCGTCCTGCTCTGCCTCGCCCTCGTCGTTACGCTCGCCCTCATCATCGCGCGCGTCCCGGACTAGCCGGCGCCGGCTAGTCCGGGACGCGCTTCATCGAAAGGATACGCCAGCGATGGCCCCCCACGATACCACCGCCCCTGACACCCTCCTCAGCGTCTCCGAGGCCGCCACCACCCTCGGCTTGCGCCCCGCCACCGTCGAGCAGTACATCCAAAAGGGCCAGCTCGCCGCCGTCCGCGTCCCCTGTGGCAAGGCAATCCGCATCTTCGTCGCCCACGCCGAGATCGACCGCTACCGCCACGCCTCCCTCGGCGGCCAGGGGTGGCTGCCGCCGGGCGCGCCCGGCGGCAGCCACCCCAACATCAGGGGGCGTACACCCGGCGGGCATCCCCTCCGTCGCGCCCGTGCCCGACGCATGAGCGTGGAGCCGCACGCGGCACGCGGACTGCATACGAGTGGGCGGCATGCCCCCCTAGCAAAAGGACACCCCGTGCAGTTCTACAGCCTCCAGACCAAAGAGACCATCGACGTCCCCGATGATCAGGTCGAGCGTACCACCATGGCCAATGGCCGCCCCGCCGCCCGCGCCACCATCGACCGCGACGGCAAGACCCTCAAGCTCTTCAAGTTCCTGCCCGCCGACGCCGCAACGCCGACGGCACCCACGACGCCGCCGCCCCCGGTCGTGCCAGCAGCCCCCAAGGCGAAGAAGGTTAAAAAGTAGACGCGCCGGTGGTCGACGTTCCGTCGCCGCCGCCCCGCGTGTGGGTGCTCGCCGGGCAAAGGCGGCGCGTCGCCGCCTGTCTAGTACGACAACGTTAAGATTCGCCTGCGCCGTCAGGCACCGGTCAATGTCATAGTGCAATACGACGAGAGTAGGCGGAAGCCAATAGTCAGTCGGGTAACCAGCCCGAAAGAGGAGCGAGATGGTTCGACAAACGTATGTGACGGCGGAAGAGGCCCTGCGGCTACGCGGCGCGACGGGCGTGCCGGACATCGCGGGCTACCAAGACCTGCTACGGAACATGGATGATGGGATGGCCCTACGCGTCGCCATGGGCGGCCTGGACTCGCGGACGGCGGAAGAAGCCAACTTCGCGCAAGCGGCGCGGGGACTGGGCATCGCGGTCGCCTTCTCGCAGCTGCGCGAGGACGACAACATCCCCTACCTCCTCGTCACCCGCAACCCCAACACCCTCACGCCGCATGTGGCGCTGGGCATCCCCGAGGCATAGTCGATAGGTGATAGGTAATAGTAAGCGGCAACTCGAACCGTGCAAGCGGGACCATGCGTGGACGTGTACTAACCATTGACTATCGACGATCGACGTCCCGCGCGCTGGCCGCATGCACCGCGTCCGGCGGCATGGTCCCGTCGACCACCGCGATGCGCTGGCCCTCTACGCGGGACGGGAGGATCAACTGGTGGATGTTGTCGCGCACGCGTCGCAGCGTTTCACGCCGCTCAGCCGCCCGCCGCATCCGCGCCGCGCTCGTCGGTCAGGGGCGGGTGTGCGGCGACACGACGCACCGGCCGTCCGGGGTGTGGTAGGATAGCGTCGGGGCGCGCGGCCCCCTCGCGCCGCGCGACCGCCACGCCAGGAGGGGCCACCACGATGACGCTACAGCCGCACACCACGCCGGGCGACTCCGGCGAGACCGACCTGCGCGCGGGCGCCCACGCCCCCAAGGACGCCGCCCGCGTCGCCGCCTACGGCGCCCTCGACGAGGTGAACAGCGCCCTCGGCCTCGCCCGCGCCCTGCGGCCTCCCGAGGACCTCGACGCGACGCTGGACCACCTCCAGCGCGACCTCTTTGACCTCGGCGCCGAGCTCTCTCTGCCCCCCGGCGCCGCCCCGCCCGCGCGCGAGCCGCGCGTGGACGCCGCGCGCACCGCCGCCTTGGAGGCCGAGATCGACCGCTTGCGGGACGCCCTCCCGCCCCTGCACACCTTCATCCTGCCCGGCGGGACCCCCGCCGCCGGCGCGCTGCACCTCGCCCGTGCCACGTGTCGCCGCGCCGAGCGCCACGCCGTCGCCCTCGCCCATGCCGACCCCGCGGGCGTCCGCCCCGAGGTCGTGCGCTATCTCAATCGCCTCTCCGACCTGCTCTTCGTCCTCGCCCGCGCCGCCAACGCCCAGGCCGGCCTCCCCGACGCCCCCTGGCACCCCGACCCTACCACCCCTGCCTAGCGCGCCTATCATTATGTAAACAGTGGCGCGACGGAGGGCGACGATTGCCCACCCCTGCGCCGGCGTGCTCGATGGACGGACGGCCCCCGCCCGGCGCCGGGTGTAGTCGCGGCCCTCGCGGCCCTCGCGGCCCCCGTGCCCCCCGTGCCGCGTGCCCTCGCTACCGTTGCCCCTCAGCCACAGCCCCACGCTTACAGAGCACGAGGAGTACCCGGCATGACCACCGATCAGACGACGCCACAGAACCCGCTGACGCAGTATCCCACGCCGCCCTTCCCCACGCGACACATCGACCCGCCGGGTATCGAGTCCCAGATGGACCCCAAGCCCGACTACGGCGAGCAGTCGTACCGGGGCTCCGGGCGGCTCACCGGCCGCGCCGCCCTGATCACCGGCGCCGACAGCGGCATCGGTCGCGCCGTCGCCCTGGCCTTCGCGCGCGAGGGCGCCGACGTGCTCATCTCCTACCTTGATGAGGGCGAGGACGCCCGGGAGACGCTGCGCGTAGTGCAAGACGCCGGGCACAAGGCCGTCGCCGTCGCCGGCGACATCAGCCAGGAAGGGCACTGCCAGCAGCTCGTGCAACGCGCGATCCAGGAGTTCGGCCACCTTGACATCCTGGTCAACAACGCCGCCTTCCAGCGCACCTACCCGAGCATCACCGCGATCCCCGCTGAGGAGTTGCAGTACACCTTCGCCACCAACATCTTCAGCATGTTCTACCTCTGCAAGGCAGCCGTGCCGCACCTGAAAGAAGGCGCCACGATCATCAACACCGCCTCCATTGAGGCGGTCCAACCCGAGCCCATGCTCCTCGCCTACGCCGCCACCAAGGCCGCCATCGTGAACTTCACCAAAGGACTCGCCAAGGAACTGGTGGAGAAGGGTATTCGCGTCAACGCGGTCGCCCCCGGCCCGGTCTGGACGCCGCTGATCCCCTCCACGATGCCGCCGGAGCAGGTCGCGCAGTTCGGCCAGCAGTCGCCCATGCAGCACCCCGCGCAGCCGGTCGAGCTCGCCCCCGCCTATGTGTACCTGGCCTCGCAGGAGTCCAGCTACGTCTCGGCCCAAACCATCGGCGTCACCGGCGGCACCCCGCTGTTCTAGCCGCCGGTTACCCCCGCTGGCGACGGTCGGGGACAGCACAAACCATCACCCCGTCGTCGGAGATACCGGGAGATGAGGCCTCCCGCGGGCGCGGTGTCACTGCGGGAGTCCTCAGTGTACGCGACGCCCTCCCCGTCGGTGCCGACCGTGGGCGTGGCGCGCCCCACAGCCAACGCGCCGGGCGTCAGCCACCGTCGTCTGTGGATGGGGTGTCCCCGTCGCTCGTCCCGCCGCCAAGGTCCAGCTTCTCGGCCGGGTACGTCCCCTCGGCACCCTCGGCGCCGCCGCTCGGCGCGGCGGTCTCGCCCGCGCCACCCGTCGCATCGGTGTCCGGCGCAACGTTCGCGTCATCACCGCCACCGGTGGCCGCATCCGTCCGCTGATCGTCGCTCATCGTCTGACCCTCCTTCACTGCCTATCTGACGCAGGACGCTGCCCATCCGAGGCTATCGCACACGGCTGGTCTGTCGTCCGGCCCGCGGGCTGGCCCTCGTCATCGTCTAGCCATTGCCGTCTCACAGCTGTCCCGCGCGTCGCCTCCCTCAGCACCATGCCGGCTTACGCCTCCTCACCGACGATCCCCCGCGGATCGTCGCTCGCGTGCGCGTTGTCGCGGCTGGTGTCGGTGGTGCCGAGATCTCCCCCGTCATCCACCGCTTCGTCGTCTCCTGCGTCGTCGTCGGTTTCGGCGCCCGTCGTGGGCGGGTCGACATCATCGTCGGTCATGGTGTCCCTCCTTGTCCTTTGATCCCGTCATATATACTCCCTCATCGTACACCAACGCGCTCCTTTGTCGACCACGGCAAGGAGCACAGTGGTCAGGCCGCCGACATCCGCGCCCTCGTCGCGTCCGACGACGGGACCACGTCCTGAACGCGAGCCCGCGTTCGCCCGCCGCGTCGGCGCGCACCGCGCCCACAGCGCCGCATGGAGGCGTTCGAAGCATAGGTCTTGTAGGGACTGCCCCCGCCTTTACAATCACTCACAGCGCCTCTCAGCACGTCGCTCAGGGGGGGACATTCTCCCATCGCGCCGCTATCGGCATCGAGGCCTGCGGCGGCCACACGTGGAGGTACCACAGGCCGAGGCCGTCACGCCACAGGAGGAGGGGGCAGCGGGATACGAGGGCGCGGGCGGGGACGGGAGCGCCACAGTCGGGGAGCGGGGGCCGGACATCCGCGACGCCGGCGCACCACGCACACAGGGCCGCCGGGCCACCGCCAAGTTTGTCGTCGCGTCCCCGCCCCCCGATTGTGGCGCTCCCGTCCCCGCCCGCGCCTCCCCCGCAGCCTCGACGCCCCTGGCACGCCGTTTGCCGCCGCTGACGGCGCCCTTCTCTGGCCCCTACGGCGGACGACAGGGACGCGAGCACCGCCCTCAGGGGACCGTGGGAATCGGACGCCTCGCCGCTGCGCGCGGCCTGGCTCTCCGCTTGCTATGTCATCCTCCGGTGGGTCGGACGCCCACGGACGACGCGTGGTGAGGAGGGAGCCCATGGTCTCAGCGGATGCGGATGGCGCGCGTCGCCGGGCGGATGGCCGGTTTAAGCGTTGGTTGCTGCAGGGCTACGCGCCCACGCAGCGCGAGGGTCCCTACGAGAAGGCCACGCCCCACCAGCACCCCTGGTGGCGGGTGATGTGTCTGACCGGCGTCGACTACTTCTCCTCGTTGGGCTACGCGCCGGGCATCGCCGCCCTCGCCGCCGGCGTGCTCTCCCCCGTCGCCACGCTCATTCTCGTGCTGGTCACGCTCGGCGGCGCTCTCCCCATGTACCGCCGGGTGGCCGCGGCGAGTCCCCACGGCGACGGGTCCATCTCCATGCTCGAACGCCTGCTGCCCTGGTGGCAGGGCAAACTCTTCGTGCTCGGCCTCATCGGCTTTGTGGTCACCGGCTTCGTCATCACGATCACCCTCTCGGCCGCGGACGCGGCGGCGCACCTCGGGGAAAACCCCTACACGCGGGCGCTCCACGGGCACGAGGTCGTCGTCACGTTACTCCTGATCGCGCTCCTGGGCGCGGTCTTCCTGCGCGGTTTCAACGAGGCCATCGGCATCGCCGTCGCGCTCGTCGGTGTCTATCTCACGCTCAATCTCGTCGTCGTCGGCGCGGGGCTGGCCGCGATCGTGCGCCAGCCGCACGTCGTGCGCGCCTGGCGGGACACGCTCACGCACACCTATGGTAGTCCCCTGCCGTTGATTGGCCTGGCGGTGCTCCTGTTCCCCAAACTCGCGCTGGGCCTGTCCGGGTTCGAGACCGGCGTCCTGGTCATGCCGCTGGTGCGTGGCGACCCCACCGACGACCCCGCGCACCCGCTCGGCCGCATCCGCAACGGGCGCCGGCTGCTCACCGCGGCGGCCGTGATCATGAGCCTGTTCCTGTTTGCGAGCAGCATCGTCACGACGCTGCTCATCCCGCAGGCGGCCTTCCGCACGGGCGGTCCGGCCAACGGCCGCGCGCTCGCCTACCTGGCCCATCGCCTCCTGGGGGATGGGGTCGGGACACTCTACGACGTGAGCACCATCGGCATCCTCTGGTTCGCCGGCGCCTCGGCCATGGCCGGGCTGCTCAACATCGTGCCGCGCTACCTACCGCGCTACGGCATGGCCCCGGACTGGGCGCGCGCGTCGCGCCCGCTCGCGCTGCTCGTGACGGCGATCTGCGTCGTCGTCACCCTCATCTTCCGCGCGAGCGTGGACGCGCAGGCGGGGGCCTACGCGACCGGCGTGCTGGCGCTGCTCACCTCGGCTACCATCGCCGTCACGCTCGCGGCCCGCCGCCGGCGGCAGCGCGGGGCGACCCTTTTCTTCGCGGGCGTCTCCGTCATCTTCGTCTACACGATCGGGAGCACCATCATCGGGCAACCCGCGGGCCTGGAGATCGCGGCGGTGTTCATCGTCGCCATCGTCGTCGTCTCGCTGGTCTCCCGTGTGTTTCGCTCGACCGAACTGCGCGCGAGCGGCGTGGAGGTGGACGAGACCGCGCGCGGGTTCATCGCCGACGCGGCCCGGGGGACCATCCGTCTCATCGCCAACCATCCCGACGACCGCAGCCCGCGCGAGTACCTGCTCAAGGAGCGCGAGGAACGGGCGGTCAACGGCATCCCGCCAGGCGAGCCAGTGCTCTTTCTCGAGGTGAGCGTGGCCGACGCCTCGGAGTTCGCGCCGGTACTCCAGGTGCGAGGGGAGGAGATCGGGGGATATCGGGTGCTACGCGCGCAGGGAGCCTCCGTGCCCAACGCGATCGCCGCCGTCCTGCTGTACCTGCGCGATACGACGGGCGCGCGCCCGCACATCTACTTCGCCTGGACCGAGGGCAACCCACTCAAGTTCCTGGCCAAATACATCCTGTTCGGGGAGGGCGACATCGCGCCGGTGACACACGAGGTGCTGCGCCAGGCCGAGCCCGACCCCGCGCGGCGGCCAGCCATCCATGTGGGGTGAGGCGCGGCGCACCCCTGCGCGTCACGTAGCGGCGCTCACCCCGCATGGATGGCTGGCCGCCGCGGTGTGCTCACCCGACAATGGCTGGGCTCATCCAGCGAAGGCGGCGACGGGGAGGGCGAAGAACAAGATCGCGGCCATGGCGTAGAGGGCGAGAAGCTGCGCGCCCTCCAGCCAGTTGCTCTCGCCGTCCTGCGCAATGTAGGTGAAGACGAGGACCAACAGGGCCAGAATGGCGATCTCCACGGGACTGAACACGAGGGTCATGGGGTGCGCGGCGAGGCTGTAGAGCACGACGACCGGTGCCACGAAGGTGGCGATTTGCACCGAGGAGGCCGAGGCGATGCCGAGCGCGAGGTCGAGGCCCGAGTCGCCGCTGGGCGCGTCCGCGGGGCGGCCGGGCCGGCCGCGGGCGAACCTGAGGGCAGCGTAGGCCTCGGCGACGTTGCCGGCATTAGCCACGATCACGATGCCAACGAACACATCGGTCCAGCCGAGCACCTGCGTCACCGCCGTTACGGTCCCCGTGAGGATGTCGGTGATGGGGATGAGCGCGACGGTCGCGCCGACGAGGACGGCCACGCCCAGCCAGACGGGCCAGCGTCCCACGGCCGCGCCCCGTTCCCGCCCCTCCTCGACGAGGGCGTGGGTCTCGCGCGCCGGTGTGGCGCGGCGGCCAAGTGTCTCGAGGCCGAAGATGCCGAAGGCGACGTAGGCGGCGTAGATCAGGAGCAGGACGACGGCGATGCCGACGCTGATCCCCTCGATGGTCCGTGCCGCGACGTGCCCGCCGAACGTCGCGCCCAGGGAGGGGAAGAGCACCGCGGCGAGGGTCAGCATCATGAGCACGCTGTGGTGGCCGGCCTCGTCGCGTTTGAAGCGCGGGCGACCGTAGGTCAGGCCGGCGACGACATAACAGAGGCCCATGATCAGGGCCGAGTTGCTGATGAGCGCGCCGATCAGGGTCGCCTTGACCAGCGGGATGAGGCCCTTCTGCACCCCGAACACGCCGACCAGGAGGTCGGGCGCGTTGCCGAAGGTGGCGTTGAGCAGGCCACCGATCTTGCCGCCGAGGCGGTCGGCGAGGACCTCGGTCGCTGTGCCGATGAACGCGGCGAGCGGGATCACGGCGCCGACCGAGAGGAAGAACTGGAGCCAGGCGGGCGCGCGCAGGGTGGCGGCGAGCAGCGTGGCCGGGACGAGTAGCAGGAGCGTGCCCATCACGCGATCCTCGCGCGTGAAAGCCACGCGCGGCACGCGCCGCGGATCGCTCATAAGGCCGGGCGTCCCGGCATCGTCTGGTGCAGCATACCCGTCAGCATACCGGAGCGCGGGGGGGCGCCGCTGGCTTGTATGCCCGAGACCGTCCATTTCCCAAAACCTTAGGAGGTGTAAGATTCCAGACCTCGCCTTGGGCGGGGCTACGTATACGTGCAGCATGGGTGGCCGAAAACGCACGGGCCATCGGAGACGTTGAAGCAGTGTACAGGCGGACAATCGCCACACATGGAGACGTGGAGGAGAGCGCCCCACGGCCCACCAGGCCCTTAGCGCCCGCCTACGCCCCCGTCAGCGCGTGCGTCCGCCCCGTCCCGCGTCCCGTCCCACCACGACCTCCAACACGGCCGCCGCCGCCACGCGATCCGCTTCAAGGGCGGCCATTACCTCCATCAGCACGCTCGTCGCTTCGTAGCACCGCTCACAGTCGCTCTCTTCTAACCAGACAAGCACCTCACTCACGCGCCGCTTGTGCCCCTCCGTGCGTGCCAGCCAGGCACGCGCAACGCGCTCCACCTCCGCACTATCGTTCATCGCCCCTCCTTGTGGTGTCACTCTAGGATTCCACCCTCGGTGTAGGATTCCAGGTGAGGTGCGCCGTTGTCCACTAACGGTGCGCCGATTGTCCCTTTAACCCTGCGCCAATCCTCCACCTTTGTGCCTCGCCTCGCCCTCTCACGCCTGCTATCCCCTGTGACAGGACAGCCCCCCCCCGCACCTCCCCCTACTCTGTGCGGATCGGCGCAGGGTATCCGGCATTTTTTGCAGGATCGGCGCAGGGTTTCGGGGACAATCCGCGCATCTCGCGCGGAATAGCGCCCCCGTCACGCCTGCGGATGGCGCATGTCACCTGGAATCCTACAACCGCCACGGCGCGCAGCGTGCACCCGCTGCATAAGCAGCGTGCAAGCGCACGCCAGCACCCCCACACGCCACCTACCGCCCTGGTGGGCGATGGATAGCCACGGCATTGTGCTGGCGCTTCATCCTCTATTCATGCCCCCCGCCGTATCTTGCCCTCATGCTTGATCGCACCGCCCTGCTCATGTCCGCCGATCCCGCCCGCCGCTACGCCTGGGCTATCCTCGTCGCCCACGCCGACGCCCTCCCCCTCCATGCCCCCTCGCTCGCCGACGCCCGCGCCGTCCTCTCCCACCTTCGCCCCGACCTCATCGTCCTCGACGCCGCGCTCCCCCCCGCCGACGCCCGCGCCCTCCGCCGCACCATGCGTACCCATCCCCGCCTCGCCCGCGTCCCCCTTCTCCTCGTGTGGCCCGCCCTGTGTCAAGAAACGGCCGAGCCCACCATGGCCGCCCCCCTCGACGCGCTCGCGCCCGATACGCTCACACGCGTCTGGCACGCCCCCCTTCCTCTCCACGCCCTGCTCTCCGCGCTGCACCCCGTCCCCGTCGATACACCACCTCCGTCGGGCTCCCTCCCCTCACGCCAGCCCTAGCCCCCGCGCGGCGGCCATGTCGCCGGCGTGCGGGCCGACACGCCGCTGCGCTACACTACATGCATATGGCCGAGCATCCCCCCTCCGAGCCCCTGGCCCCGCCCGCCGCCGCCGCTCCCCCGCCCCTCACCACGGAGCGCACCGGCGTCACCGACGCGTCGCACCTTGCGCCGTGGCCTGACCCCGCGGCCATCGCGCGAGACGTCACCGTGCGCCTGACCCCGCTCATCGACCGCGCCCTCCAGCGCGCCGTGGCCCCCCTCGCCAACACCATTGCTCAGCAGACCGCCACCATCGACCGCCTGGCTACCGCGCTCCACGCGCTCCAAGTCGCGCTGCCAAAGCCCGTGGCACTAGAGATGGCGCCGGACGCGCCGACGCGGCATCCCCACGCGCTCCAGGCCTACCAAGACGCACAAGATGACATGGCAAACCGGGAGGATGCACAAAGGGACAGCGCAGAGCGGGAGGACACCCCGGACCGTCGCATCGCCGATCGCCGCACCCGTGACGCCGTGTGGACCGCACCGGACCGTCGCGTCGCCGATCGCCGCGCTCAGCAGGATCGGGATCGCTTCGAGGACGCCGTCCTGGCCCAGTATGTCCCGCCACCCCCCGCCGCCGCCCTCCCACACCCGCCGTCTGACACCCCGCCCGCTTCCTAGCGCGCCGCAAGGACCGCCAGCGGCGTGACCAGTCGCTGGCCCTCCCCTCGTCGCATCGCCCTCACCCATAGGGTCCTCTCGTCGCACCCTGACGACATCCTCCCGCACCTGCTATAGTCTCCCCAGCAGCCTCCATCGTCTATGTCCCGTGTCGTCCCGGTGCCGCCGCTCGCCCCACCGCAGGGACGCCCGGGCCTTCGCGCAAAGGCTGCCGCCATGCTTCACCCCTGCCCGCGCCCCCCCTGCCCCGACTGCGGCGCCGACGACGCCCTCGCCTTGCGCGCCATCTGCCACTATCACCCGCCCCTGCCCCTCCGCTGGCTCGCCTCCTTCTGCCCTCTCCACCTGACCCACGCCTACGCCTGCACCGCCTGCCACCATCGCGTCCTGATCAACACCATCCGTCCCCACGCTCCCCTCCGCGCTCCTCGCCCGCGTCCGCCCCACCGCCTGCCCGCAAGCACAGATCGACACGAGCCCTGACCATACGTCGCTCGCCCGACGCGCGGTTGATGGCCGCTCCCCTGACCGCCTGACGGCCACGACGTCGCCCGTGGTAGCGCGCGTGCCGGAGCCCCCCTGCGCGTGACCAGTGACAGCGGGCGAGGGGGGCACACCGTGGTCTCATACAAGCGAAGAGATCGGCGTAGCACTGACTCTATTGCGTCAGTGCGGTTTTATCGCTATACTAGTCGCACAGGAGCCATCGACCCCAATGATCCGATGGACGCCCCCTGGGTGGATGCGCCCCACGCTCTGTGATCAACCGTGCATCCGCGCACGAGGGGCAGCGGCGGTGTGCGCGTGCCGTGCATCGTCTGTCACGGCTGTCGTCGACCGGTACATGCGCCGTCAGTGAGCGGGGACCAGCGCGGTAGCTCAGGCATGATCGTCCACCAACGGGTGGAGGCCGACAGGCGCGTGGGGACCTTGTCGGCGGTAGGAAAGGGAGGGACGCGGAATGATGACGCACGCACGGCAGACAACGGACGCGTGGGACTACGCGGAGACGGTGGCCGCCGTGCTGGCAGCCGGCGACCCGCGCGGCTGGACGGCCACGGAGATCGCGGAGACGCTTAATCTATCATTGGATGTCCAGGACGTGCAGCGGAACCTGGAGGGTTTGGTGGCGCGTGCCCGACTCACGCGCCACGGCATCGGACGGGAGGCCCTGTATACCCTCCCACCTCGCGCCGGCCAAGCGGACGCGCGCGCGCGGGGGCGCGAGACGATGCGCCACGGCAGGCAACGCCCACAGGCCGTGGGCCGCGCGGACGGGGTGACGGACCCGCCGCTCGCCCTGGAGTACGCGACGGTGCGCACGGCCTACGAGGCGCTGCGCCGGGGGGTCGTCGGGGCATCCCTGCAGGGTGCGGGCACATGCCCACGCCTGGCGGCAGAGATGCGCGCGCTGGTGGCGCTCGCCGCCGCCCTGCACCAGCATGAGCACGCGGCGGAGCGTGGCCGCGGTCAGCCTGAGCGGCGTCGGTCTGACCGGCTGTGGGCGGCGCGGCCGCGGGGCGACACCGCCGCTACACGGCCCCCTCGGACACACGCGCCCGCCGCGACGAGCACGTGAAGGCGGCTGCATCGCCCTGTGCTGGCTGTTTAGTTCATCCGTGCAACAATACTGTACCTGTCGCTGCACGGATGAACTAAACAGCCAGCACAGGCCGTGATAACGGGGCTGTAGCTCAGGTGGGAGAGTGCCACAGGACACTGTGGAAGCAGCGGTTCGAGCCCGTTCAGCCCCCATCGTGTCTCCCACACCTCTTAGAAAACCCACGAGTGCCAGGCC
>JAABUV010005161.1_pt1 | contig 15066 bp, 16 predicted proteins | sample 5559971 | NCBI WGS metagenome assembly JAABUV01 (sample SAMN10711881, study PRJNA513362) | rock metagenome | isolation source: Antarctica rocks | place: Antarctica: Victoria Land, Knobhead nord | collected 2015-12-19
CCTGCAGCGCCTGGGTCAAATCTGCTACCGTGGTCATAGGGACGCTCCTTTGCTCCTAAGGTCTTCTACACCCTTATGATGCCAAAGAAGCGCCCCTGCTCATTTCTTAGCTTGATGCGAGTGGGCCTCTTCTCTCGCCCCCCCCGCCCCCTCCGGGGGAGCCTGGGGAGATGCCTCCCCCCAGACCCCCGCCAAAAAGATAGTGTGGCCGATAGTGGAGCAGGCACTGGCGAGCGAGTCAGCGTTCGTGGATACGGTCGGTGTGACAGGCAGGCGCGGCGCATGCAGGGACCGTGGGGGCGCACAGGCACGGGCCGTTTCCCATCTCCAGACCCCATGGCTCCCGCACTGTGTGTTTGGCGGGGGTCTGGGGGGAGGCATCTCCCCAGGCTCCCCCGGAGGGGGCGGGGGGGCGAGAGGTGAGAGGTGAGAAAAGCTAGTTAGCCCTCGGCGAGAGGTGAGAAGGGAACAAGTAGACATGGGTAGGGAGAATCTTTGTGATGGGAAAGATAGAGGGGATAGACATACAAGGTGGCTGATAGCAACCAGGAGCAAGATAACGTGACACCTCATGCCAACGAGGACGCCCAACGGCCACGGCCGGTGATGGGCCGCGCCCGACGTGTTGGCGGAGGTCCTATGACGGGCGTGGCGCTGGCCGTCATCTTCGTGCTCGCCGTGGCGATCGCGCTGGCGATCATCCCGCCTGCGACTCCGGCGGCGTCCGTGGGGCGGCAAGCGAACGTACTGGCCTCCTCGCCGACCCGCACGACAATGACGGTACGCCCACCGACGGCTTTTGTCGGGGGAGCGACCCACGACGCGATCACGATCTCCTGGCGGAAACCCCATCCCCTCCCCGTCGGCTATCGCATCTACCGCGCGACGGGACGTTTCGCGCCCTATACACTCGTGGGGACGGTCAATGAGCCCGATCTGACATCGTTCACCGATGCGGCCAACCTGACGCCGGCCGCGACCTACGTCTACACGGTAACAGCGTTCGATGGACAAAACGAGAGCGCCCCAAGCAACCCCATCGTCGCGGTGCTGCTCCCCGGAGCGGCGCCGACGGTTAGCCCAACCGCGACGGCGCAACCAGTTGGTCCGTTGCCGACGTTCGCGCCGATCGCTCCCGCGACGTTGACAGCCATCGCACGTCTCCCGAAGCCAGTCGGCACACCGCTGGCTGTCCCAGGAGCTTCCACGACGCCCGGCCTCGTCGTACCGGCCACGACGCCTGGCCTCGCCCTACCACCCACATCACCCGTGAGTGGGGCTACCATCCCCACGCCCGTCACGGGAGCGCCGACGGTCGCGGCGCCGCCTACTGTATCCGCTCTGACGACCGCGACGCCATTAGCGGCTGCGGCGACGCTGGTTCCGCTGCCTACGCGGATAGGCGTTGGTCCGGCCGGCGTTCCTACGCGGCATCCATGATGGCCCCATATGATAGCGACAAGCCACGGGTGTCGATAGTGCAACAAAGGATGCTGCCATGCCACGCCGGCTAGCCATACGCCTGGCGCTGGCGCTGCTGGGACTCGTGGTGGCGCTCGTGGGCGGCCTCGCCGTGCTCATTGCCGCGACATCCGCGCCCGTGCTCCCGCCCCCGCCATTACCTACAGCCACGGCGCAACCAGGCCCGCAAACGACGTCGATCGTGTCCGCACTGGCGCTGCCGACAGCGACTCCGCAACCCGGACCATTAGTTCATCTTTGCAATAAAAATGGGTATAGCATGTTGTGGTCAAGCGGCCACTTTCAGGCAGACAAAGCGCAACATCTGGTATACCCCAGCTATTGCAAAGATGAACTATTGGCTCAGCCCGGCATGAGAAGTGGGTTGGGGGCCGACCCCAACGGTGCGGTGCGCGCGCTGATCGGCGCCGATCCCGCGAGCGACATCGCCGCCGCCGACACGGTATACCGCGACAGCGCTCATCCACGCGCCACCGATCCCCCGTGTGACCCCGGCGGTCAGTGGTCATTGCAGGTAGACCCTGAGAATGTGGTCGGCTATCCATACAGCCAGCCGCCCAGCGCGGCCGACTGGGACCGCGCCGCGACGGTCGTGGATACAGTGACCTCGCTGTGTCCCGCGCCAATTGTCTTGTCATGGTACGCCCACGACAAGGCGCGTCCGTCCTCGGACCGCTGGACCGCCCTGCTGCCTTCCACACCTACCGACGGCCCGACGCTACAATCCTACGCCCTCGCGCACGCCCGGCAACTGTAGTCATGAATTGATCATAAACGTGGCGGCGTACTCGAAGTAGTCGCGCATGGCCGACAGCGCTGGCTCGGCGACGCCGACTTCGTCGAGCGTGGCAAGCATATGGCCGAGCCAGGCGTCACGCTCGGCTTGCCCGATGGCGAACGGAAAGTGGCGCATGCGTAAGCGTGGGTGGCCGCGCCGTTGTGAGTAGGTCGTGGGTCCGCCGAAGTATTGCATGAGGAACAGGGTGAGCCGATCTTCGGCCTCGCTATGGTCGTCGGGAAATAGCGGACGTAGCCGCGGGTCGGCGTAGACCCTGCCGTAAAACGCGTGCACGAGGCGGCGGAACGTGTCTTCTCCGCCCACGAGCTCGTAGACCTGTAAGCGTGTGTCCGTCATGTCCATGTCTCTCCGAATGGTTACTGATTGGCGCCCAATGTGTCGTTGACCACCATGTCACGGTATGTATCGTGCTACCCTAAGGATAGCGCGTGACAGACAGCTAGTGGATAGTGGAGAGAGATTCTGATGACGACAGAGCGGCCCCTGGCCGATCCGGACCGCGACGGTACCCTGTTCATGTACGACCTGACCGTCGCGCCCGAGCCGCCCCACATCCGCGACGCGGCGTTGCGCGCAGCCACCGCCGCCGATGTACCGGCGCTGCAGGACGCGATGCACGCCAGTGGCGAGTATCTCGACGATGTCGTGCGGGCGCGTCGCCTCCACGGTCGTCACCCCTACGTGGTAGAGGTGGACGGCAAGGTCGTGTCGTACGGCTGGATCGCCTATAACGCCGAACCGCTCGGCGACCTCGGCATCTCGTTCCAACTCAGGCCCGATGAGGCCTATATCTACGACTGCGCCACGCGGCCCGATTACCGCGGCCGGGGGTACTACCCGGCGCTGCTGCGCTTCATGTGCGACGCGTTGCGGCGTGAGGGACGGCGGCGCGCCTGGATCGGCACGGCCCCCGGCAATTTCACTTCGCAGCACAGCATCACGCGGGCCGGCTTCGCGAAGATCGCCGACGTCAACTTCACGCGCCGTCCCGACGGCTCCTTTCGCGTCGACATCTACGGCGTCCCCGGCGTCGCCCCCGACGTGCTCGAGGACGCCGCGTGGTCGTTCCACGGCCGTCCGCACGCGGACGCGGGCATCTCTGCAGAAGTCGATGGTCGATAGTCGATGGTCGATGGTCGATGGTCGATGGTCGATGGTCGATGGTAGGCTGGCGCACTGCCTGTAGCCTGCCGCTTGCCACTCTGGCGCACGGTCTCTACAATACCCTCTATCGACTATCGACTATCGACTATCGACTATCGACTATCGACTATCGACTACCCCGTGTTGCGCACGCCCGCCGCGATGCCGCGCACAGTGAGGGCAAGGGTATGTTCGCGCGAGGCGCGTTCGTCGGGCGGTAGGTCGGCGCCGCGTAGGGCGCGTAGGGCGCGCACCTGCACGTAGCTCAGGGGGTCGACGTAGGGGTTGCGCCGATCTATGGTGTCACGCAGCACGGGCGCGCCGTCAAGCAGCCGCGCATAGCCGGTGACGCGCAGCACCGCTCGCTCCGCCCGCGCGAACTCATCGTGGATCAGCCCATAGACGCGGGCGCGCGTCGCCGGGTCCTCGACAAGGTCGGCGTACTCGGCGGCGATGGTCATGTCGGCCTTGGCCATGGCCATCTGGATGTTGTCCAGCAGCGTGCGGAAGGGTGGCCATGCGCGGTACATGCACGCCAGCCGCTCCCAGCCGCCGTCGTCAGCATCGCCGACGGCGCATAACGCGTGGCCGGCGGGGTACCAGCCGGGGATGACGTGGCGGCTCTGCATCCAGGCGAAAACCCACGGTATCGCGCGGAGGTCTTCCAGGCGGCGCGTGGCGCGGCGTGAGGGCGGCCGCGACCCGATGTTGAGCCGTCCGATCCAGCGTACCGGCGTGGCTTGCTCGAAGTACGGCAGCAGGTCGGGGTCGTCCACAAGGGCGCGGTAGCCCCCATAGGCGGCGGCCGAGATGCGGTCCATCATCGCGGCCCAGCCTTCTTCATCCTCCCGGCGCGCCGTGTCCTCGCCGCGCAAGGTCGCTAGCAGCACGGCCGAGAGCGTTGTCTCCAGGTTACGCCGGGCGATGGGCGGCAGGCCATACTTCTGGTTGATGACCTCACCTTGCTCGGTGCTACGGATGCGCCCCGCCACCGAGCCGGGTGGTCCCGCCAGGATCGCCTCATGCGAGGGACCGCCACCGCGTCCGACCGCGCCGCCGCGCCCATGAAATAGCTCCAGGCGCACGCCGTGCCGCGCCGCTACCGCGACGAGACGCTGCTGCGCGCGGTACAACTCCCAGGCCGAGGTGATGACGCCGCCGTCTTTGGCGCTGTCGGAGTAGCCGAGCATCACCGTCTGCACGTCGCCTTGCGCCGCCAGCGCGCGCCGATAGGCCGGGTGCGCGAGCAGCGCGTCGAGCAAATCACCGGCGCGGCGCAGGTCGTCGATCGTCTCGCAGAGGGGCGCGACGGGGAGCGGACCCAGCGTATGGGCCAGCAGATGCGCGGCCAGCACGTCCTCGACGCTTGTACTCATGCTGATGATGAGCATGCGGATCGCCTCGGGCGCGACGGCGCGCTGCGCCGTGCGGGCGGCGCGCAGCAGCCCGATCGCCTGCACGGCGCCGTCGGGGCCGCTGATGCGTAGTGACGGCGCAAGCAGGTCAGGCGGATCGTCCAGCAGACCGTCGAGCAAAGCTAGGCGCTCCGGCCCGGTCGCGTCCTGCCAGGCGGCCCCTATGCCATGGGCGGCGGTGTCAGCGGACACGCAGGCCGCGGCCAGCACGGCGTGGACGTCGTCGCGGTGGAGCCGTAGGTCGAGCGGAAGGAGATGCAGCCCGAACAGCTCGACCTGGCGGATCAGCGCGCCGAGCGGGCCGCACAGTAGCGCGTCGTCGGGCGGCGCGGCTACAGCGGCGGCGACGGCGCGCAGGTCGGCCAATAGATCCTCCGAGCGTCGGTAGGCCGCGGCGTGGTCAGGCGAGGGCGGCCGCGGCGTGCCGCGCACGCGGTCGAGCGCGAGCGAGAGCTTTTGCCACACGAAAGAGAGCTTGCGGCGGAACGGCTCATCCCTGTTGGCGTCGCCGAGCGCGACGGCGTAGTCGGGCATGGCATCTTCATCGGCGGCGATGGAGCGCGCCAGCGCGTCGGGGATCGTGTACAGGCGTTCCGACTGGCTAAAAAGGGTGGCGAGGGCGCGCACCTCGTCGCGGTAGCGCGCCAGGACCAGACCCTGCTGCAAGCGCAGCGTCTCGGTCAAAACCTCACCGGTCACATGAGGATTACCATCGGCGTCTCCGCCGATCCAGCTGCCCAGGCGCAGCAGGGGTGGCACGCGCCACGAGTGATCCGGGTAGCAGCGCCGCAACTCGTCCTCCAGGGCCTGATGCACGGCGGGCAGGGCGTCGAGCAGGATCGTGTCGACGTAGTAGAGCGCGCCCTTGACCTCGCCGAGTACGTCGATCGGGCGCGAGCGCGCCTCGTCGGTGCGCCACAGCAGCAGGATATGCTGGTAGAGGTCGTCGACGAGGGCCTGGCGTTCGTCGGGGGCGAGGCGCTCGCGCTCCAGGCGCTCCAGCAGGTCGGCAATGGCGCGGTGCTTGGTGAGGATAGAGGCGCGCGTCGCCTCGGTCGGGTGCGCCGTCAGCACCAGGTCGACACGCATTGTATCCAGTGTCGCGGCGACCGTAGCGGCGTCCAGCCCCTGCGCGGCCAGTTCGCGCACCGTGGCGACAAGCGAGAGGGGTTGGGGGCGCGGCGGGACCTCAGAGGCATTGGCGCGCCGGCGGCGCACGCGGTGCTGCTGCTCGGCCAGGTTGACGAGACCGAAGTAGGCGGAGAAGGCGCGCACCAGCACCTGTTCGTCGTAGGGGGACAACCCTTCCAGGATGTCATGCAGTTGGGCGCGCGCGTCTCCAGCAAGCGCGGCCCCAACGGGCGCGCCCTCATCACCGGTATCACTGACATTGGGCGAGGGAGTGGACGGAGTATGCAGCCGTTTCGCCAGTGCGCGGACCTGTTCCTCCACATCAAAGAGCCGCGCGCCCTCGGCGGCTGAGATGACGCGGCCCAACAGATCGCCCAGCAGGCGTACGTCCTCGCGCAGCCGCGCCGTCTTGTCCTCGGTCTCCACTACCATCATTGTCCCCTGTATCACTCGCCCCTATCAACCATCGACCATCGACCATCGACCATCGACCATCGACTTGGGTATAGCCGATGTGCGGCCACAAGGCAACGGCACAATGGCCGCAAAAGGACGTTGCGTTGTGTGCGCGACCGTGGGGCTTGTTATGCTATATAGCGTGGAGAGCATGACGAGCGACGAGGACGCGCGTGACTATAGGGCGCTACAGGCGCTCTACGGGGAGTGGACGCGTGGGGAGCCATCACGGTTCGCGGTCGTGGCCGTAGGGGCGCTACAGGGCGTCTACGATGCGCAGGCGACAGCGCGCGGCGTCATGCTCACTCTGTCCGAAGAGGTTGCCCGCGCCTTCGTCGTGCCGCTGTGGCCGCTCGATGGCTGGCGCCACCCCCGCTTCGTCGTCGAATCGTACCGCCGCCCCGGCAGTCCTCTACCCATCGCCCCACAATCCGACGACCCGCTCGTGCGCGACTTCCTCATTGCTGAGGAACTGCGCCGCGCCCAGGAACGGTCGGAGACTCCTGACAATTACCCCTACGCGCTCATCAAGGACGGCGCGTTGCTGGGTCGCTACAAGCGCGTGACACAGGCGCGCCAGCGCATCGACGCGGCCATGCCTCCGTTGGCGCCGGTCGTTTTCACATCGCTGCGGCCAGCCCGCGTTGGCTCCTTCGACCTGATGGTCTTGCAGGCGCTCGTAGACGCGTTGCCAGCCTGAGCGGCGCGTCGTCCGACTCACGACTCGCGTTAAACGCGCCTCATGGTCCGGGGTTGTCCTGCCCGCTGGCGGGACGCCCGCAGGGCTCTTGAAATCCCCTGGCTTCAGCCATGGGGAAGTTTAAACAGAGACAAGGAGGGCTGATGGACCAGACGCATCATCCTGCCGCGATAGGCCCGTCTTCTCGCGCACAAGCAGTCCGACGTGGCGCACCATGCGCAGCGCCAGTTCCTCCGGCCGCAGAGGTAGGAGGAGAAAGTCATCCGCGCCCGCCGCGATGGCATGGGCGTGAACATTCGTGGGCGCGACGAGCGCGATCGACGGTACCCCCGCCGTACGAGGGTCGCGGCGCAGATGAGCGAAGGCGTCATCAACAGCGCTGTCATCTGTTATAGCGACCAGGAGAATAGCGTCCGGTTGAAGGCGGCCAGCAACTGTCGCGGCGTCTGTGTGTCGCGCGCACGCCGTCGTGTAGCCCGCCGCGTGTAGCATCGTCAGGACGGGGCGCACGATCATGTCGTGGTTAGCGAGCGGCGGTCCCACGGTGACGACCAGCACGTGGAGTAGTTTAGAGTGCTGGGCCAGGGCGCGAGGCCGCGCGCGCGCTTCGAATAGATAGCCCTGACCGCGCACCGTCCGCAACGGAGCGGCAAAGGCGGGACGTGTGAGCTTGGCGCGCAATCGCCCGATATAGACCTCCAAGGCATTCCCATCGCCCTCATAGACCTCACCCCACACCGCGTCGAGCAAGGTATGCCTACCAACCGCCTGCCCCGGTTGCCGCATCAGCGTCGCCAGCACGGCAACCTCGCGCTGCGTGAGGCTAGCGCGCCAACCCATATCGTCTACGATCTCGCGCGCCGTCATCCGCAGCGTCAGGCCGCCCGCGCACAGCGCGACGTCACGCGCCAACGTGGCGTGTATGCGTGTATGGAGTTCGTGTAGGTGGACTGGGAGGTCGATAATGTCGACAACACCCAGGGCAAACACCCGCTGTCGTAGCGCACGATTGGCGTCTCGCGCCAACGCTATAACGGGCAGGTGGGGGGCCGATCGGCGCAGGGATGTGAGCGCTCTAAGTGCGCCATCGTGCGGCTGTTCGATGACGACGATACCCATCACGTAGGTGTGGGGCGTCGCGGCCATACTGTGGTCAAAGGGGAAGGGGAGAGTGTGCGCGGCGCAATCCTCCTCTTCAAGCAGGAAACGAAGCGTGGTTTGTGTTGGCGTATCGCCTCCTACCACGATAACACAACGATCAGGGGCCGGTACCATGGAAACCTCGGAACACGTCAAAAACGTCAAAGTGTGGGGCGTTCATCTCATCGCGTGCTGACTAATCGTTCGCGCATGACCAACCACACGAGCGGCGGACCTATGCGTTCATAGCCGTGCTGCCCCGCTCACTCGATGATTGACGCGCTACTAGTAGTCCGTCAAGCCTGGTTTAAACAGTTGGGCGGGACGTCCCCCCTGGGACCGCCGGCATCCTGCCGGCAAGCGCTTGCCGGCAGGATCGGGGGCCCCTTTGGGGAGTGGGCCCAGGAGCAACTGCTCAGAGTTCGCTTGACAGACTACTAGTCCAAAGCATACTCCTGTCCGGTATGGTCCTCCATAAACAACTCATACTGTTTCTGATACTGTCTGGTAGGTTGGCAAGCCAGGCGGCGCGTTTTGAGATGCCCGCGCCTTAAAACGCCCCTCGCCCTCGATCCGGTCAATATGAATCAGGGACCGCTTGTCTGTGCGCATAGTGGGCGCGCCGGTCGCTCCGCACGGCATTCGCGCGCTGGCGTGATCCTCCCCCCTTTTCTATGTTGAGTGGGGCCAGGCGCTGGTATAGCGTTACAGTGAGGATAGCAGATGCAGGTTACGTTTTGGTTAAGAAATGGCCGTTTCGCGGTTAAGATTTGGTTGCGATTCGCGTTGCGCGGTTACGACATCTTAACCAACCGCGAGTTGTCCGCAAAATCGCGCCTGATCGGGCTTACTAGCAACGACCCCTTGAAGAGGACGATTCAAGCGCTGGGCCACAGGGCGGGGCGGCGGACAGTCCGGCCCACGCCTCATCCGGCGATGGAGCGGTGAGAGGTAGGCTAAGCCGTACCGTCGTTCCTCGTGTACCGCCGCTCTCCAACAACACACGACCCCCGTGCGCCTCGACAATCGCTTTCGTGATCGCCAGCCCCAACCCGCTGCCGTCGCCGGCCCGGTTGGCATGCCGCCCGCGATAGAAACGCTCGAAAACGTGCGGTATCTCATCGGGGGGGATACCCGGTCCCTCGTCGCTCACCTCGACCACCGCCCATAGCGCCTCCGCACATAGACGCACGCGTACCACTCCGCCGTGCGGCGAGAACTTTATCGCGTTGCCCAGGAGATTGCCGAGCGCCTGTTCCAGGCGTGGCGCGTCGTGCATGATCATGAGCGGCGGCGCGTCGACGGTGAGCGCGACCTTTTTCACGGCGGCGGCCGGGCTGTTGGCCGTCACGACGCGCCGCAACGTCGCGCTAAGGTCGGCCTGTTGGGGCACGATACGGGTCAGTCCCGCCTCGAGGCGGGAGAGATCGAGCAGGTTGCGCGTCAGCCACTCCATCCGCTCGATCTGCTGTGCGCCAGCGTCAAGGAACTCGCGCCGCGTCGCCGCGTCCTCCCCCGCCCCGTCCCGTAATAAGTCGTTGAACGTGCGCAGCGCGGTGAGCGGCGTGCGCAGTTCGTGCGACACGTCGGCGACAAACTGGCGTAGGTGGTCGCGCTCAGCCGAGAGCAGCGCGAAGCTTTCGCCGAGACGGCCGGCCATGTGGTTGAATTGATGCGCGAGCTCGCTGGCCTCGTCGCGCCGACCGCCCTGGACGCGCCCCTCGGGGACGCGCCCACTCAAGTCGCCGGCCCCGATGCGCGTCGTCGCGCGCGTGAGCACGCGGAACGGCGCCGTCAGCCGCTCCGAGAGCAGTCCGGCGAGCACGATGGCGAGCAGCAGCGCCCCCGCGGCAATCCAGGCCACTTGCGCCATGAACTGTTGCTGCTGGTAGGCGCGGTCCGTCAGCGGATCGGACACCGTGGTCGTGGCGATGGGGGCCGAAGGCCGCACCCCTCCTATCTGTATCGGCAGGGCCGCCGAGCTAGACACGGGGCCGAAATCGTCGCGCGTGAGGTGTTGCTCCGCGTCCCCGAACGATCCCGGCGATTCCGCGATAACCTTGTTGTCCAGGAGGCTGTCGACGCGTATGCGGACGTGCAAGTTCGCGCTGAGTTTCGTCACGACGCCGCGCAGATCGTTGGCCGTCAGGTCATAGCCTGAGCCGGCGCCTGGGGCGAGTTGCGCGAGCAAGGTTGTCTCCAGCCGATTGTCGATGGCGAAAATGGCGGCCGCGGCGTTGCTGCGATAGGTAGTCTCATATTGTTTCTGTAAGACTCCGGCATAGAGCAGCGCGATACTGATACTAATCGCCAGAATAGCGAGGGCGATGATGGCGACGAAGCCGGCGGTGAGGCGCGCCTGCAGGGAGTGAAACATCGCGCTAGCCCTCCGCGAAGGTATAGCCGGCGCCGCGCACGGTCAAGATGTGGCGCGGCGCGTCAGGCTGGTCTTCGATCTTTTCACGCAAGTGGCGGATGTGCACGGTCACCGTCGTCTCGTCGCCGAGCCAACCGCCATCGTCGCGCGCGGCGCGCAGGAGCGCCTCGCGCGAGAAGACGCGTCCGGGCGAGCGGGCCAGTTCATGCAAGATCTGGAACTCTGTCGCAGTGAGGTCGATGAGACGCCCCCCCTTGCTGACCCGCCGCCGCTCGATGTCGATGGTCACGTCGCGACGGATGATGACCGAGGGGAGGGCAGTGGGGGCATAGGACCCGTAGGCGCGGCGCAGGAGCGCGCGCACGCGCGCCACAAGCTCGCGCACGGCGAACGGCTTGGTCATATAGTCATCGGCCCCGAGTTCCAGACCAAGCACGCGGTCCATCTCCTCATCGCGCGCGGTCAGGAAGAGGACAGGGAACGTGTGGGCGCGCCGGAGTTCACGGCACAACTCGAAACCGCTCATGTCGGGCAGGCGTACGTCGAGGATAGCCATGTCCGGCGCGCGGGCGGCAAGGCGCTGCAGAGCTGTTCCCGCATCTGGCGCCCAGTCGACGCGCCACCCCTCGCTCTCAAGGGCGTACCGCACGCCCTTGGCGACCGGCTCTTCATCCTCGACCAGGAGTATAGAGTGTTGAGTCATGATCTTAAACACAGTGTAGGCGCGGCGGCAACTGGGCGGACGCGCCTCTCGCGTTTACCGTCGCCAGGTGAGAAAGTATCTGATCGATGGATCTCGCCGGCGCCGTGGCCGCCACCGCCACGATCCTTTCCAGGGTTGACGTTCCAGCACATGCGCCAAACGTTCCACTTCTCGCCGACACCCCAACGTATCGGCGACATCACGGTACATGCGCAGTAAGCGCCGATAGCGCGTACCGTGCGTCGTATACATGGCGCGCAGCAGAGTTAAATTGCGGCGCGCCGCTTGTATGAAAAGCGCGTTTTCCTCCGCGACAATCGCGTTGCGTTGGTCGGTATGGTGGGCTGTGTGATGGCGCATGCGTCAACTCTAACAAGTGTATAGTATTTACTGTCCGGGCTGGGGACAGGGGGCGTTCAGATACCTAACCTTTCCAGGACTGTTCGCGTTGTGGCGTCGATGGCGCGGTCGTCGACAAAAGGGGCTTTTCCTCGTCCGGGGCCTGTAATTGGTATCCCTGTCCTCGTACTGTCACGATGTAGCGGGGATGATCGGGGTCTTGCTCAAGCTTGCAGCGGAGGCGCCGCATGTACACACCAATCATGCTCGACGTGACCTGTTGAGCGGCAGGTCCGAAAAGGTGGACCATCAACTCGTGCTGATCGACAGCGCGCTCGACGTGGGTCATCAGATAGAGGAGCAAACGCATCTCGCTAGGGGTCAGGTGAATACGCTGCCGGCCCGGAACCGACACTTCCAACTTATCGACGTCTAGCTCCATGAGCCCAACCCGCATGATATCGACGCGGGACGCGTGCACCAAATGACTGTGGCGGCGCAACACTGCCTTCACCCGCACAATCAACTCCGCTGGCTCATACGGGGACACCATATAGTCGTCGGCCCCCGCCTCCAAAGCTTGCACTTTATACGAGACATCGGTCGACGGGTTCAGGACGAGCACGGATGCCTGGGGAGACTGTTTGGCTACAGTGCGCACGAGATCAATCCCATCGACGCCACGCGCCGAGGTATCGACAATAATAACCTCAAACGAGCGTAGGCCGGCCTGGTACTCCGCCTCGTCCGCTGTATGAGCGATGACGATGGGCTGGTTGAGAGGTTCCAACAGGCGCGCGACCAGCCGGGCGTGCATGTCGCTGCTTATCGCTAGAAGGATGCTCACGGTTTTGTGCTCGCTTACACCGGGGCGCCGTGCACGACGTAGGTGGACGACAGCGCGCGGTAGTGGATGGCGGCGCGGCGCGAACACGTTGTATCCGCACGCGCGCCGCCATCTGTATCAACGCATCAACGCATATTAACCCTCGATCGTGACGCTTGTACTCGCCACCGGCTTCTGGCACGCCTGTGGTATCGCGGTGGTCAACACCGCCCGCTCCCAACGTTTGATGTGCGGTCGCGCGTCGTAGACATGCACGACCGTACGCAATGAACTGAGCGCCTTGACATAGGTTAATTGTACCTGCACCGTTGCTTTGCCAGTCCTATCGGTACGCGTCGGGATCGTGACTTGGCGGTTGTGCGGGAAATAGAGCACGACGCGCAGCGGGAGGTTGGGCCGATAGCCCACGCGGACGGTCTGCGTTTGCGCGCAGCGCACGATACGGTTGCCGGATGTCGTGACCACCATGTCCGACACGGCCAGGCTCTTCGTGACACGCGCGGAGGGGAGCACGTTGACCCCCTCGATCGTCACACGAATGGCCGCGCGCCCGTAGCGCAACCTGACGTTCCCCGGCGCCTTGTATGTGAGCAGGAGACGGCCCTGGGGGTCCATTGTCGCGTTGACCGCGATCGTGCGCAGGCCCGGAGCGGCCACGGTTACGCGGATCTGCACGCGCGGCGCGTAGGACACGGCCAAGCGCGCCAGGTCATTGACGAGGACGGGCGACGACGGCAGCGTCACCTTCAATGGGGTATGGACGCGCACAGGTTTACCAGGATGGGCGGAGCCCGCCTTACCCGGCGGGTTCTGTGACACGCCTATCGTGGGAGGATTGGACGATCCGCCGCCAAGCTGGATCGGGGTCGGTGTGCTCGCTGGCTTAGTGGTGAGATTCGATCCACTGCCGATCACAACAGCTAGCGGCGTAGCGGACGGTTGCGGCTTGCTGCCCTGACCGCCACTAAATATGGGCGCGGTGCCGCCGGGCATGCCTGGGGCGGGCGTATTTGTCTGCACCGGCACGGGTGTGTTGGTCGGCGCCCCAGGGGCCGCCGGGACGGAGGTGTTCGTCGGACGCGGCACGGGCGTGTTCGCCGGTCCACAATCGAGGCATACGACTACGGGCGTACTGGTCGGCTGTTGGGGAGCCGGCGTGTTGGCTGGCTGCCCTGGCGCCGGCGTGTTGGTCGGCGGCTGTGGGGCGGACGTGTTCGCTGGCAGGGGCGTAGCTGTGTTAGTCGGCAGGGGCGTAGCAGTGGGAGGAATGGGCGTAGCAGTGGGAGGAATGGGCGTAGCAGTGGGAGGAATGGGTGTAGCAGTGGGAGGAATGGGCGTGCTCGTCGGCGGCGGAGCCGGATTGCCGAGGTTGCCAACACCATCGACGCAGCCACCGCCGCTGCCGCCGCCACTGCCGCCGCCAACTGTGAAATCGACCGAGCAGGAGTTACCGACCGTCCGGCCACTGTTGTTGTCGACAAGTCCCGCGTCGCGGAAGATGCAGGGTATGCCGAAGCTGGGGCTGGCGCACGCGCCCTGGAACTGATACGCACCCGTATCCGCTGTATCGGAGCCAGAGAATTGCCCGCGCAGGAGGTAGTAGTTGGTCCCTCCGCAGACCTGCCCGGTGTAGTACATGCCGGTACTATGGGCCGCGCCGGTCGCCGTGTTCTGCACCGTCACGACGCCGCTCGGCGTCGACGGCGCGTTGACGCACATATAGTAGTAGACCGATCCACCACTGGGGATGCTCTGGGGGGTCACCGTGATGTTAGTGATACCCCCGCTGTCGGCCTTGGTGTGAACGGCGAATAGTCCAATGCCCATAGCCGCGATAACGAGGGCGGCGATGCCACGTCGAATCATTGTGTACGCTCCGTTTCGTAGAATCATCGGGGATGTCGGTATTAAAGCAGTTGGTTCTACCCGCCGCGCGGCTTTGCCTGGCGCGCGGCCAGCCTGGCAACCCATCCAGGGGTGTCTCAGGCGGTAGGAAACCTATGACGAGAAGACGTCCAACGTCCCATTCCAGGATGTCTGTGTCGTAACCGGCGGCGCCGAATCAAGCGGCTGCGCCCGGTAGATAAGCTTCATGGCTACCTGGTAGGTCCCAGCGGGCACCGCGCGATTGAGCGGCAAGGCCAGACTCATGGCGGCCCCGCCCAACAGATCGCCGATGGGGATTTGCGCCTGATACGGCGCTACTTGCCCCTGGCGGCTGAAGGTCAGGACGGCGGCGGTGTGATCGATCACCGTGCCTGTGTTCTTGAGGTTTATGCTCAAGACGGTACGTCCCTGGATATGCGCCGTACGCACCCCGTCGATCCGTAGCCCCATAGGGGCGCGCCCACGGACCCGGACGTAGACGAGGCAGCGCACCTGGCCGCTAATTTTAAATGTCTTCTTACCCTCTAGTTTCCGCTGAATCAGGCGGCTAGGTCAAGCGGAGCAGGGGTTTCTGGGGCCGCGCGCGGTCGCCGTTGGCCCCAGAAACCGGTGGGTAGATGGTCCGTCCGGGCCTTTTTTGTGCGAAT
>JAABUV010005164.1_pt1 | contig 15057 bp, 24 predicted proteins | sample 5559971 | NCBI WGS metagenome assembly JAABUV01 (sample SAMN10711881, study PRJNA513362) | rock metagenome | isolation source: Antarctica rocks | place: Antarctica: Victoria Land, Knobhead nord | collected 2015-12-19
GGGCGCCCGCGCCGGCGCGGCGGCAGACATGGAAGAGGATGCCGTCAGCCCGCGCACGCTGCAGCAGGTGAGCGCGCGGCGGGGCCCACGGCCCGTCGCCCCGTGGTCGAGGTGCACGCAAACGGGCTGCCGTGCTCACTCGGGGCATGCTGAGCCAGTCCTACACGCGTGCAAGTGACATGCAGGCGTCTGCCTCTGAGCAGCCTGACATACAAGCGCTCACTGCGCCGCAGAGCCGGGGATGCACAGCTGCACCCAGGCTTGACTCCGCCCGCTGGCAGGCAGGGCGCCGGGCGGCTCAGATGGCCGCGCATGAGGTCTAGGGTTAATACCCTCGCGCGGCGCAGGCAGTCGCGCGGCTCGCGCAGTTCACGTCCGAGGACGCGCCGGGCGCCGGGGCGGCGCCGGGCGCCGGGCGCGCGGCCGACCTCTTCGCTGACAGCGACCCGGGCGACGACGAGGCGGGCCTCGCGGGCGAGTCCGACGTCGCCGTCGTCTCCTACGCGCGCCGCATGGCCGAGCCGGCTACGCCCAGCCAGGCCGAAGACGGCGGCGCGGCCGGCGGGGAAGCCGACGAGCGCGGCGCGGCCGGCGGGGCGGCCGGCGGCGGCCCGCAGCCCGACGCGGCGGGCGCGGCAGGCGCGCGAGTGGCGGCCGCGGGGTTTGCGGAGGTGGGCAGGGTCGCGTGCGCCCCGCACCGGCTGCTGGCGGCGCAGGCCGCCGGCGCGCGCATGCTGCTGGGCCTCATCGATGACGTGGACTGCGCGGTCGTGGAGGCGCGCCTGGGCTCGCCGCCGGCGGCCGGCGCGCCGGCGGCGGCCGAAGCCGGGCAGGCCGTCGCTGAGCACATCGCGTCCGTGCCCGCGCTGGCGTACGTTGCGGCGGGTGCGCCGCCCGACCCTGTGCAGGGTTTGTGCGTTCAGCAGCGCTGCGAGTGGCGGCGTCCTGCTGAGGACCGCCGCAGCGGCGCGCCACAGAAGGCGTGCGGCGGGGGCTGAGACATGAGCCAAGAGGAGTGACGCCCCATTACCTTGCTCCACGTGGCTACGCCACGTGGGCGGCAGCAGGCAAGGCAAGGACGCTGTTCGATCGACTGGCCAAGTGCAGCGACGCTGTTGCTGTCGGGGAAATGCTGTGTTCAGCCTGGCGGCCACAGACTGCACACGCAGAGCGTAGGCGGCGCCCTCACATGCCAGCGAACCCGCAGCTGAGCGCGTGTGACAGCGGGCCTTTGCGTGCGGGCGGCCGCCAGGCAAGGTGCAGCGCAAGGCCGTGCTGCTGGGGGAGAGGGGCGGGGCGGTGGCGGCCGCCATCGTGGAGGGCGCGCGCCTGGCCTTCCTGTACCATGCGGCCGCCCCTGGGCAGCCGCACGGGGCGCAGCAGGCGCGCCCTGTGCTCGCACGGCGCACTGCGCAGGAGGCTGCGCCAGAGCCTTGCCGCGGTGCGACTTGCAGGCCGCCTCTGCCGCATGTCACACAGCCTCGGTGTTCGGCAAGCACTGCTTAGTGAACACACTTGCAATAAATCCGGGGCAAGCATGCAGCACTCTTCCGCTTTTACCACTATTTTTTTATACAGCCTGTTGCTGTGCAGCTATGCAGTGCTGCCTGCAGCAGGCTGCCAGGAGCTCTCTGAGTGATATAAACCAGAGCGCACTGCCGGCAGGTGCTGGACCTGGGGCTGGAAGAGGGGGACGCTGTTACAGGCGCGGCGCTGGTGGCTGTTGAAAGCACGCAACGGCTGGTTGTCCTGACTAGGAACAAGCTGCTTTCATACGTGCTGGTGTAAAGTATCCCACACTCGGCAGCACGCTCCTAGACTTGCAGGGTACCCTGCACGCACTTGTTGGAGTCTCGCTGGTGCCGCTCCATAACTCTAATGAGAGCTGCTGTCATTCCCAGAAAACACGCCCCCACTGGTCAAGAACACAAATTGGTGCTCTAGCACCAGTCAGGTGAATAAACAACAGCAACCAGACTCTCAGGTCTTGACTTGGATCTGCGCCTCCTTCCAGCAGCTACCTTCCCGCGGATCCCAACACCAGAACCAGCTTCTGCTCGCAGAGCGCGCTCGGCTACTTTGGTAGAAGGCCGCCAGCCGGCGCAACCTTGGTTGCTCACCACCGCGCCACGCACTTACAGCCCGGGCGTGCCAGACGTCGCTGTCCTTACAATCTGCAGCAGGGCTGCGCGCGCACGCATCCTCAGGTCAGCACCTGCTGCAAGGCCCGCTGATCAGGGCAGCACCCTGACATGCACGCCTGCGCGGCGACAAATCTGGCAGCTTCCAGCAGGCGCGGCGGGAGTTACCGCTGCCGACCACCACAAAGACGAAGAAGCCGAGCAGCACGGGCTTCACAGCCGAAGACGCCTTTGACTTCTGCAACGCGCGACACGGGTCGGTCAGGATGTGCGCGCAAGCACGAGGCACAGGAGGCAATGCAGGCTACCACACAAAGCTCTCCTCCGCCAGCGTGCGCAGGCGCAAGGCGCGCTGGCAGCTCGGCAGCGCCTGGGCTGCTCGAACCCGCCCGGCCGGGCCCGCCGCGTCGCGCACCTCCTTCGTCACGCGCTTGTGCATCAGGCCGCTGAACTTCTCGCTCTTTGCGTTGGTCACGCGCTTGGAGAACACCATGCTGCCTCGTGGACCTGCTCGCAGGACTCCCGCTTGTGGCAGTAGCAGAGCTTGCAGGTCGTGTGCTTGGCTGCTGGGTGCGCTCACGGGCCTTCAACAAAACTTTGGCTTTCCTTTGGCTTCGAAAAGAGAAGACGTCCGTGAAGACCTAGCAGGGCTTCAGCCCATGCATGGAAAGTGGCTAGGTGCAGTGAAGTGAAAAAGAACAGCTGAGGTTCATCATGCACTGACTGTGTCTGAACCCCTTATCGTATGACACGGATGTCACAGCTCAAACTATATATGTTTGGAGCCTGTGTCAGCCAGCTGGGGCTGCTCATGCGTGGAACTGATCGCAACAGTGCTTCCTGCTGGGGAGCCCGCCGCAGGGGAGCCAAGCCCTTACCCACTGGCGTTAAAATGTCCTGCGTGAAGCGCACACAGCAGCGGAAAACTGGCTAGGAAGGCCTGGCGACAGTTGCATGTGCTGGAGCCGCTGAGCAAGCGCAACAGACCCATGCGGTGCTGAACAAATCCTGTGTCCACTGGAGGGCAGCAGCGTGTCCCGCGGAAGCGCGGCGCCCAGCGCCGCGGCGGTCGCATGAAGCTTATGCCATGTAAGCAAGCAGAACTCACATACACCCCTCTCACACTCCCCACGGAACCTCCATCGGGGCGACCTGTGCCCAGCGCCGCGCCGCTCGAGGAGCTACTGCGCATGATGCGATGCTGTCACGGGCGACACCTCCCGTGTGCTACAACCGCAGCGCGGCGGCGCGCAGCCAGGCACGGAAGCCCCACCCAGCCTGCTCAGGACGCGGCGGTGGGCGCCTTGAAGTAGGTGTTGGGCACAAAGGGCATCTTGGTCACGGTGGCCTCGTTGGCGCGCCCGCGCACGACCACCTTGAGCGGCGTGCCGGCCTTGCCGAACGACTTCTTCACGTAGCCCATCGCCACGTTCTTCTTCAGGCAGGGGCTGAACGCGCCGCTGCTGATCTCGCCCACCTGCGCCCGGGCGCCAAGCTTGGCGCCGGTGCGCTGGGCTGCGCTCCAGCGCAAGCTGCAGCGCTTTCCGTATGAGACACATATGGGATGGTAAATAGGCAGCCAGCTTGCGCTGGATGGCAGCGATACTTATTGCGGCGCGAGCCTCAACAAGGTTGCCGCCTGTGTGCTAGCCGCAGCGGCTCACCTCGTCACAGAAGGCCACACAGGCTGCATCTGCACAGCCGTGCCAGCCCACGCGCTCCCAGCATCATGCACTTTCCATGACTTAACCATGCACGGGAACGAGACGACTGCAGAGGGAGGCTGCCAGCCCGTCCACCCCTTCCTGCGCATGACACAGCACGGCGCCTCCCAGGACCACAATAAAAAATTGTGAATAAGCCCGAGCTGCGTGCGCGCGCCTTCTCGCCCTCGGGCGTTTGGATCTCGCTGTGCGCGCGCGCGGGCGCGCCGCCGGACACCAGGCCCACGCGCCGCACGCTCACGCCGTCTGCCAGCTGCTTCTTGATCACGTCGCCGCCCAGGAAGTCGCACGCCTCGCGCCGCCGCTTGCCGATCGTCCAGGTCAGGCCCGCCTCCACCGGCGTAATCTCCTCGTTCAGGTCGTTGCCTGCGCCGCGCGCGCACCTCATCGGCGCAGGGCTCCTCACAGAGCAGCCGTAAACAGAGGAAGTAGTTGCCCATGGCCGCAGCAGCTGTCTGCGGACTGCTGTGCGCGGCACGCGGCACACGCGTGTCTCGCGCCGGCCATGGCCCGCATCGGGCATGGACGCGCGGGCCCCATGGCGCAGGACCAGGGGCCGGACCCGGCGCCGCCTTGACAGCCCGGGGACGGGGCGGCCTCCAGGCAGGCGCGCGGCGCCGCGTGCGCCCGGCCGCGCGCGGGCGGCGCACCGTACAGGCACAGGCCGGCCTCCAGGCGCAGCGAGTCGCGCGCGCCCAGGCCGCACAGCCGCACGCGCGGGTTCTCCAGCAGCTTCTTCGCCAGCTCCACTGCCTTGTCGCCCGGCACCGAGATCTCAAACCCGTCCTCGCCGGTGTACCTGCGGGCGTGCGCGCGGCGGCATGCTCTCAGAAGTGCATCGAGACAAAGAGGGCTCTTGCCACAAGGAGTCAGCACCTTGGCGGATCACTGCACACATCATAGGCTGGATATCCGAATAGACTTTCAAAATTGCTCTGTTTGGCTGAGAGACGGATCAGGGTATGTGCATGGCAATGGTCAGGCTGCCTGACTCAGGCAGAGTCACGGGATGCATGGCGACATATCTGTGCACAGCATGCATCTGCTCATCGCAATGCCTGGTTCAGTGGCTCCGGACACATCGTCAACCTGGTGCCTAAAAACACATGTGGCACAAGTGGCACAGGCGGAGCGCGGCGCGCCCGGTGCGCGTGAGGTAGCACGGGATGCCGGCGATGTTGGGCTTGGCGAACTGGCTGAAGAAGAAGTTGTCCAGGTCCAGGTCCGTCAGCTTCGCCAACGTCTCCACCGCGGCCGGGCCCTGCAGCGCGATCAGCGAGCGGTCGTCGTGCACGGTCATCTCCACGTCGCCCTGCGCGGCAGCAGCGTGTGGCGTCAGTGCCGTCCTGACAGTCGGTTAGGAACTCGAGTGACTGGTCACAGGATGAGCATGCGTGAGCGGAGGTAGAGCGTGCGCAAGTATTCAAGAGGAGGGACCGCAGACATGTAGACCCATAGACAGAGTACAAACATGCACCCGAAAATGCGTGTGGCATGCAGAGCCAAACAGCAGGCGTGTAGAGTAAAGGGCAAGCTATGAGGAACAGGGCGCCACCTCAAACTTGTCCAGGTGCTTGCCGATGTGCGCGAGGTCCTTCTCGCGGCAGCCCGCGTTCACGACCAGGTACACCTCCGAGGGCGACACCTGCATCACAGCCTGAGCGTTCGGGGTGCGCAAGAGCTTCCAAGCCGGCAGGACGTGAGCCTGGCGCTGCTTGCAGCAAGGTCATGACCAAGCGTGCAAGCCACGGGGCATGCATGCTTGGTCACACTCGCTCGCTGTTTGCATTCACACAGTGACAGGGGTGACACGCTTGTGCATGAAGGCCTCAAGTGGCCCCTGCTTTGCATGAATTTTGCAAGCGGGTCTCCGCCAGCTATGGCTGCTTTGGCGGGCCGGCGCGCGCGCTGTTTGCCACCCTCGCTTAATTGCTGGTGTCTGCATGCAGATGGAGGTCCACCAGGGCATCCATCTGATATGAGGGCCACGCAGGGACCTTGGTGATGACGGTGTCGTCGATGATGCCGCCCTGCTCGTTGGTGAACACGCTCAGCGTGCCCATGCCGTCCTTGACGCCCTGGATGTCACCGACCACCAGGCCCTCCAGGAACTTGATGGTGTCCTTGCCCTGCGCCACACCGGGTCCTTGGTGATGGGCGAAGCATGTTTGCTTCGCGTGTTTGCCCAGGCAGGCGCGGGTGAGCATGATCGGAGCGCGGCTCACCTTCAGCGTGAGGCCACACATGTGGGAGACGTCGAACAGCGAGCCGTTGGACCGGCAGTGCAGCGTCGCCTCCACCAGCGAGTCCTTGTACTGGATGGGCATCGACCAGCCCGCGAACGGCACCATCTTGCCTGCGCCGGTGCCTCGCATGTGCTGGTCAAGCTGGTGAGCAGCGCAGCTCCAATGCAGAGCAGTGCACACCCGCTCCGTAAGGTGCCAATGCGCCTCAACGCAGGCTAGGCCGGCAGCGCGGCGCACCGCCATGCTCGACGTGGAAGTCATAGAGGGGGGTCTTCAACAGGTTGGCTTCGTCTGCAAATGCGCGCACGCCGAGCAGCTGGCAGGCCACAGGAGCCACCCGCGCGCCATGCGCGCCAATGCAGCCAGTGCCTGACAGCCTGGGGAGCACTTGGGACAGAGCTCGCCGCATGGCTCCAGCTGCTGTGTGCGATCAGTGAAGCAATGTGTCACGGCAACCTCTCATCCTCAGCCTCTCATCTGTAGACTCACAGATGAGCTAACCCTGATAGAGCGCCTCTATTGGCTTCCTCCCGGAGGGGGCAAGCGGCCCTAGGAGCCTGGCTGTCAACCCATCAGTGTTGTCTGAACTCGCTTGTGCCCGTGCGCGCTTGAGCAGTGGTCGTGCGCAGGAGGACAATTCGTATTGTAAGCGTTCTTTGACACTGTTCGCTGTCATCTTGCATCATAAACTTCTAGCCGTGCTGAGGACGACTCCAATGGCTGTCCTGCCGCCAGAGAATGTTATACTGCGCAGTTTCTTGCAGAGCGGCATTGACAACGAGCACCCCCGTACAAACCACACTGCGCAGGCGCATGAGTTTGATGACTGCCGGTACTCTATGAAGAGGCACGCGGCGTCAGATTTTAACTACTACTCAATGCATATGACGAGCTCTGACAACTTCTGGTATCAGCAGGTTACGGGACGCGCCTGATGTCCTCACGGTCTCCTTCGCGCACACATACCCGCTGCCCTCCGGCACGGTAGAAACGCTCGCAGCTGAGTATGCAGGAGCGGCTGCAGTGGCAAAGGAGCCGGAGCTCGGCTACCAGGTCACACTGCAGGTGTGATGCATGAGGTGGCGCTCAACCCGCTGCTCTGCTTCACTCCAATAACCTGATTGACTGCTGGTGCTGAGCAGGTGTCTGCAAGTTCGCTGCGAGGGCTGGCAGAAGGGCAGCGCGGCGCGGTCCTTGACAAGCTGGCGGCCGTGCGCTTGTATGCAGTTGCGGCAGAGCTGCGGTGGGCACAGCGTCTCGCAGCGATTTCAGCACCTTATACTAACCCTGCACTATTGTCAGCTCGCTGTCCTTGGAGCGTGCAGGCGGCTGCTAGCAGCCCTGGCTGCCGGCGAGCTCGCAAGCACGCCCGCACAGGTTCCTCCCTGCTTTGGTCCCTATGAAATGTCCCCTTCCTCAGCCTTCGTCAGCAGGCGTGTGTACAGAAAATTTGTATTTGAGGACTGCCATCCTTGAGACGTGCACAGTTGACATTAGCTTCAAACGGACTGTGTGTAAATCCCTCAGTAGCTCCCAAACCTATGCCCTCCACGCGCGTACCATGCATCACCGCTGCTGCGTCGAGCAGGCCGTGCTGGCGCGGCCGGGCGCGCCTTTCTATGTACGCGGCGAGGAGGCTGCGGTGACGGCGCTCTTTCCCTTCCGCCAGGGCGAGGGCCGCGACGGCGCACTTCTGAGCGCCTTCGTACAGGTGTGTGCGAGGAACGGATCAGCGAAAGGCTCCTATGCGCTCTTTTGCTGCTGCATGAACAACGAGCTCATCAATGTGTCTGATGCTTGACAGACGCCCCTTGCCGTACGGCGCCCACCACATGTACAGCAGTGCACTTTTTGCGGCCGCACTCCCGGCCGGTCCTGTTGCAGGCATGAAGTCCATGCAGTGCTACCCCGCGAGCCCATGCCACAGCCTTTGGCCATGCTGCAAACCGTGTCGCGCTGGTAGTCACGGGTTGAAACGGAGCGATGCGCAGGAGTTTGCAGAGGCGCGCCGAGCTGCCGCCTGCGCTGACGCGCCCCGCTGCACATACATCCACCCTGGGGTGAGCCTCCTCCCAAGAGACATATCCTGGACCTGCACAAAGCCATCGGATTTGTGTCTGCAAAGCCTGGCTTGCTTTGACCCCGTGTTGATGCTCGGCCTGGCGCCAGTCAAGCGGCCCAGTGGCGCCAGTCAAGCGGCCCAGTGGCGCAAGTCAAGCGGCCCAGCAGCGCTAGCGCACCTCACGGATGCTGGCATTATGCCTTGCGACTGGCCCGCCTGCCCGCATGCACCATTGGCAGCATGTCTGCGGCGCGCAGCAACCGCCGCCCTTCGCGCTGGCGGAGGCAGCCGCTGGACCCTACCCAATACCCTGCAGCGGCGGCGGCCACCTGGCCCTGGTAATCCAGCCGCGCCATGTGGCGGCGCCCGCGTGCGTGGACGCCGTGGCCTGGGCGCTGCTCACGCTGTACGCGCACGTGGACGTGCACATCAAGCGCTTCAAGGCGCGGGCCGCGCCCAGCTGCAGCTGCTCGGCTTGCCTTTGTCAGGCGTGGCTTTGTGTTGCTTTGGACGAACAACATGGGCCACGCTGGTCGTGACGCCTGGGCAGCACGCAGCTGGCTATATGTGCCTGGTCAAGTATTGTCAAGTGTTGGGGTCTCATGAGTGCCAGCTCACACCATAGTAGCAGACAAAGAGCATCCCTCGCTCTTGGTACGGGGTGTGTCGGGTCTCTTGCACGGTGTGGCATGGTGTCGTCTTTGACATGGTGCCTCTTCGGTGTATTTATCTCAGATCTGGCGAGACAAGTGCATGCTATTCTCATCAAGTGAGTGGTTTGCCCAAAGCGTGAGCGAATAAGGCGTGTAAACATGGGGTTGCCTCAACGCGCAGGGCTTTGTGCACAGCCAGCTGCGGCAGCGCACAAGCGCCATGCTGGCGGCCCTGGAGCGCACGGCATTTGCCGCGAGGGAGCAGAAGGCGCGCAAGACTGTGAGCGGGCGCACGTTCATCGAGCAGGCAGTGCCTGCAGAGTGAACTGGGCATGTAAGACTACTTTTCAGAGTCACTCAGACTTCAAGATTGCCAACGCTACAACCAGACACGCAGACACTCAGGCGCATGCGTTTGTTCCAGACATTTGCCTCAGTGCACCTCAGGTGGAGGCATCCATGGCTGCATCGTTGCACATACCTCAGTGTCACATCAAGCGCCACTGGTTCGAGTATGTGTGGAGCCTAACACCGACACACTTCCATTCCACAAGTACCATTTGCCAGCACACTGCAGACCGGCACACCCGCAGCCGCCCCGTCAACGCACGCACGCATGGGACATCAACTGGCCGAAGGTGATGGCAAACGCTTCCTGTGCTGCTGCTCTCAAGTCCGCATGCCTGGCGCTCAGCTACTTGACATCCACCAGCTCCACGACAAAGGACAGGGTGGCATTTGGGGGAATGGCGGGCTTGGCGCCTGTCGACCCGTACGCCTGCAGGTCACACCGCACCTCCTTGCATGCATCATGCACCAGTCGGCACCGTGATGCTGAACAGTGTCATCAAGGCGCAGAAGGAGCGCAGATGCCACACAGCCTCTTTACCCAGCTCTTTAAACTTCCAGACAGATCATAGCTCTTAGGTGCTTTCACTCTGACACAGTGTGTTGCGAAGCGCTTGCAGCATCGTCAGGCAGCCCAGCGGCGTGGCACATGGAACAACGCCCAGACCACCCAGCGCACTGCAGGCAGCGCACCATCTGCGGCGGGATGGTCAGGCGGCGCTTGTCGCCCACGCGCATGCCCTCAACGCCGCGGTCCCAGCCCCTGCATGTCGCAGCGCCAATGTTACACTAGTGTCCTTATGTCAGTTCTGAACTGCATGTATACCTACTGCAGTAGATGCAATGCTTATACGTTCACATTGACCAGAGAGGCGCTGATACGGAACAAGCTGTAGCGGGCAGGGAGCTCACTTGATCACCTCGCCGACCCCTGCGCAGCACAAACGGAAGCCCAATCAGTGTTTGCTGATACCTGGGTTGGCACACTATCGGAGACATAGACAGCTGCTGGCTTCCTGCAAGCGATCCGGCTTCTGAGCACAAAGGCACAGCACGTGCATTGAGCAGGGTCGCAGAGCATGCCAGGCACCGCCAGCAGCCGCACGCACACCCCGCGACCCAAAGTCGCAGGAAGCCTGCATGCACTGCCTGGCCAGACACGACCACAAAGTATGCAGCACATGAGAAAATTTTATTTTTGGGCAGCGCACCCAGGCGGAAGCTGAACGTGGCCTTGCCCTTGGTCTCATCGAACACCTTGCCCTTGTGCGTGCCCTTGTACCGGACCACCACCTGCGCAGGCAGCACACATCTCTATCCGCACCATGCGCAGTACCCTCCGCAGGCAGCCGGGACCCAGGCATGCGAGGAAGGAGCCGCGCTAAGCGCAGCGCATGCTGGCAAGCATGCCAGAGGTGGTCGGGGGAAGGCTGCAGTCTGGTGCGTCTCCAGTCAAGCAAGGTCCACAGGCGGTGGCGCAGCAGGTACCTGAGCGTGAGCTTTCCAGGTGGATGGCCTATGTGCTGTCTCTATCAGCTCGGCTGCGAACAGGGGACTGCAAGATACAGACCATCAATCCTTTGCGTCAAGCTTCAAGCCGTTGGAACCTCCGCTTCACGCCGCTTCAGCACTTGCACTGGCCCCAGAGCCCAGGCGGTGTCAGCCAAAGGCGCTACGGGGCGCACCTTCTTCCCGGGCTTGGCCAGCTTGCCGTTCGGCTGGCCAGGCGCGAGCTCCTCGATGGCAAAGCCGTTCTCAAACGTGCGCACTTTGCCGCCGGCCTTGCCCGGCGTGCCGTTGGCTGCACGCGCGCATGCACATGAGCATCAGTCCCACGGCCTCCACACATCTGACCGCACGAAGCCAGGGCAAGCAAAGACTCCTTGCACGTGGCGTGGCATGCAAGAAGCCATGGCATCATACCATGGCATGTAACGAAACCCATGTGCTTGCATACCATCAGAGTGTCAGACGGCACAGACCTGGGGCCTGTCTGCATATCTGAAGCCCATCCAAGCGTTCACAGTATATTGACCTATTATGCGAATCTAGTACACATACATGCGCTCATGATTGAGTCACAACAGGTTCAAAAGGAGCGCACCGCTGGCGGCTACAGGGGCCGCCTCAGCGCCGCCCCTGGCCTTGGCAGCCTCCGCTTTGGCGGCCTTCTTGGCAGCCTTGCCGGTTGCCGGCTGCGGCTCGGGCCTGCGCGCCGCCAGTAAGCACAAGCACGTGTGAAAGCAGAACAGCTCTTGGCCTGGCGGCCTTCACACCCCTCACTGTGACAACAGTGCGTCACGGCTGCTCCTCTACACCTATTAAGAAACAGCGTGTGGCTTTCCTGGACAAGGAAAAGAGCCAAGTATATACATGACCTCTGCAGGGCGGTGCGGCCGCTGTGGGCCTCCTCCCTCTTGTTGTTGTCTACAAGACACAAATTGCGGTCCATGCAACACACCTGGCCGCTGCAGCGTCGGCGGCCGCTGCCCTCTTGGCCGCCGGTGTAGTCTCGGCCGCATCCGCTGACGCGCCGCTGGCGCGCTTGCGCTTGCCCGCCGCGGCCGCTTTGGCGTCTACAGCCGCCCGCTTTGCCTCCTGTGCACGCTCTGAAGGAGGATCAGCAGAGGTGTGACCTGCTAAAATGTGCTCCTTCGGTCACGCCAACCAAACCATTTGAAACTCTTGGGTGGCCAGCTTAGCAGCTCTTTCGGGCAAGGGGCGTTGCCATCTACCACGGTGCACAGACCGCAGCTTGGGTGCACAGACTGCGGCTTGCGGAGCGCAACCGTGTTATCCCCCTCTTGGGCATCGACGTCCCTCCCTGCAGCCCATATGAACTTCCAACACTGCATGAAAACCGCAGCGCGCGCCACGAGGCAGCGCGCCGGCAGTCGCAGACCAGCGGAGCTCGCGCGCGGGCGCAGCAGGGGCGCTGCACGGCCTGCGCACGCCTGCGCTCCGCCGGCGCTCCGCCGGCGCCTCCTCCGCGGCGCGCTGCACGGGACTCTTACAACTGGGGGGGAAGAGAGTGCTGCTCCTCGTGCGCCTGATTGCAGGCGCACCTCCTGCGCCTGCTCGCGCGCGCCGCCGGCCGCGGGCGGCTCACCATCCATGACCTCCACCACGCGCGCCACCGCCGCCGCCGCGACGCCCTGCGCCGCACCTGTGCCGTGTCACGGATGCTGACCCAGGCCTGCCGACCCTGCTTCGTGGCGGCAGGCTGGTGCTCGACCGGCCGCGCAGGGGAGGCACAGCCGCGCCCTGGCAGCACTCTGACGCGCTGTGCAGTGAACACTCCGACTTTCCTCCGCCGGCCACATTGGCTTCATCCTGTATCAGCCAGCTGCGGCTGTTCACAGGCGCAGCCCTGTACAGGGCTGCACAGCATGCAGACAGTCGCAACTGTCTGTCATCAGGGCATGTGCCTGCAACCGCTCACATGCAACCAAGCGCCAATCAGCAGGCCTGGCCATGCACAGCGCGCCGTGCGACACCCCAACAAAGAGGCCTCCTGTCAGACAACAGGCGAGCATTTTCGCATGCCTTCTGCCACAGGCACTCTCTCTGTGCTCTGTGCAGCAGCGCCTGCTGAGCATTGCACAGGCACAGGCGTGGAGGCCCTGCGCACCGAGCGGTCCGCTGCGACGGCGCCCTCCTCGACCTCTGTAATCACGACGCCAGGCCGCGCGTCCTCAAACTCGTCGTCGTCGTCCTCGTCAGCCCCCTGCGGTGCAGCCGCGGACGCGCGAATGTCAGCAGGTGCCTGGCTGCCACCCCCTGCCCCGCCTTTGCCAGTCATCGAGCGACAGCGGCAGGCAAGCACCTCTTGCACAGGCACCCAGGCACTGGGCCGCGCTGTGCGCGCGGCGCGCACGGGGGCGATCAGGTCGGAGACGTCGATGCCGCGCTGCTGCAGCTTGCGCAGGGTGCGCGGGTCGACCATCGCATGGGCATGGCCATGGCCATGGCCATGGCCGTGGGCCTCATCCTCGTCGTCGTCGTCCTCCTCCTCATCTTCATCGTCGTCTGCGCCCACGGCCGCCGTGTGCTCAGTGCTGAGTCGCGCGTTCCACTGCTGGAACGCGCTTCCCATCAGCGGCAGGACACATCCGCTTGTCTTTGCTGCAGGTGCGGGGAGCGCTGACACACATGCGCCTGTCCAGCACGCTCGCTATCCTACCCTACCCTACTCAGCTTGTTGCAGGAGCTGCTACGCGCACCTGCCCGGTGCACAGACTACAGTAGTGCGCCTCTGAACAGAGCTGAACACGCAACGCAAGACTTGTTGCAACGCCACAGCACGGCTGTCAGAGGGTGTGCGGCCCAGGCTGCCAGCTCAACCTGCACCCGCCGCCGGGCGCGTGCGGCGCGCGGCGCCGCGCCGCGCCCTCACGGGTCGGCCATGCGGCCGCCTGCGGCCAGAGGGGGGCCGCCACGGCGCGCACCCTCGTACTCGGGCATGTAGTAGCCGGCCAGGTGCACTGCGGCGCCGCCGGTCACGCTGAACTCGCTGTAGGAGTCCAGCACGATGTCGAGGTTGCAGCTCTCCTGGCCGCCCTCGCGCAGCGAGCACAGCAGCACCGCCGGCCCGTCGCCCACCTTGGCGCTCAGGCCCACGCGCTGGCCAGCGGCCGCATCCATCGCCAGCGTGGCCTGCGGCAGGTCGCGGTACACGTGAATTTGGCACCGAGGCTTACGCGCTGGCCAGCGGCCGCATCCAGCGCCAGCGTGGCCTGCGGCAGGTCGCGGGGCATGTTGATATTGGCGCTGAGGCCCACGCGCTGCCCGGCGGCCGCGCCCAGCGCCAGCGTGGCCTGCGGCAGGTCGCGCAGAGGCGCAAGGGTGATGCCTCCAGGGAAGCAATAGTGAGGTTGCTGGAGGGGAGCGCTGAGCGGTGGGCGGTTGGTAGCGCCAGTGCCGGCTGGGCAGCGGGCGCTGGCGGGCGCCTGTGTGTGTGCGAGGCGGGCAGGCGCTGCAGGGGCAGCCTGGCAGTCCCTTGCTGGTTGCTGCACGCCACACACCTGGCGGCAGTGCCGCAGTCCCTGGCTGCAAAGCACGCGGGCGGTGGCGGGAGCGACGGGCCCCGCGTGCGGCTGGGCTGCATGCGCGGGTGTCTGTGTGTGAACGAGGCGGGCAGGCGCTGCAGGTTTGGCCAGCCCGCCGCTGGCACCCGCCCAGCCTCACGCAGAGCCCGCCGCCGCCGCTGCCGCCCGCGTGCCTTGCAGCCCGGCACTGCAGCACTGCTACTGGTGCCAGGTATGCAGCAACCAGCAAGGTGATGCAAGGCTGCCCAGCAGGGGAAGCGGCGCTGCAGCGGAGCGCCGCCACAAGGAATATACAAGCGCTTCTTGTGTGCGTTGTGTCATTTCTATACATTTCGGGCTTGTTTAAGAGGCACGAATACAGTGGTGACCTGCACTACAAGCTTCTGGATGACGGCAGGCATTGCTTACGTTGGTGCGCGGACATTCATGGCGGCCGCCACACGCTGCACCAGGCAGCCGCTCGTATTGGGCACTGTGACCTATGAGCAGGTGGCCGCGCCTGCGAGATGTGCAGCTTGCACTCCTCCGGCGGCGGCACAAACGCGCCCACCTTGCCGGGCTTGACTTCCAGGCCCCAGAACACGTTCATGGGCTCGGCCATAGCCCCGCACCTCCGCTCAGACGTCCCTCTACCTCTCGTATTTGTCTTTGGTCTGGAGCAGGCAGCACTCGCTTGAGAAAGTACGACTTGACCCTACCCTTGATATATTTTTCTAAAGAGCTATCGAGCTGGTCGACCAGCAGCTTGGGCGATGCCTGCGCTCTGCCACTAGCCTACAGGGGAAGCGTTCCAAGACTCTTCAAGGGTGCTCACTGCCAGTCGGTGCACCTGTCT
>JAABUV010005165.1_pt1 | contig 15056 bp, 16 predicted proteins | sample 5559971 | NCBI WGS metagenome assembly JAABUV01 (sample SAMN10711881, study PRJNA513362) | rock metagenome | isolation source: Antarctica rocks | place: Antarctica: Victoria Land, Knobhead nord | collected 2015-12-19
TGCCTTCCTCGGCCTCGTGCCGCTGGAGCCCAGCCCCGGGGACCTTACCCTGGAGCCGGCCCCTGCCCTGCCACTGCCTGACGCCGCCCTGCCGCGTCGCTCGCGAGCGTGCAGCAGCGCCCAGGCCCGCTCAGCCAGCTCAGACAGTCCGGGGGCCGTCTTGGACAGCAGGCCGCCCGCCGCAACCAGCCAGCTGCTTGAATTGCCTGCTGGCACGCCGCCCACAGTGGCCGGCTGCCCGCCAGCACCGCATTCCGACAATGGAGCCGCAGGGCAGTGCGCGCCCGGCAACGCATGCGCAGAGGCTGCAACAGAGGCTGCTGCAGTCCCCCAAGCAGAAGCGCCCCCGGAGCAGCTGGATCAGCGGGACGCGCGAGCGTGCCTGGCACATGTTGCCGCCTGCCATGCATGGCTGCGCGCGCGCGCGCCGGCAGCGGCGGACGAAGCGCTGCACAGAGCCCGCCTTGGCGCCGCGGCCGCCGTGCGCCCCGCATGTCATGACAAGCCTGGAGGCCCGTGGCCTGTGGAGCCCGCGACAGCAGCGCCAGCTGCGCCCGGCGTGACATCCGAGCCTGCTGCGCCTCCAAGCGGGGACGCATCAGGCACCGACGGACGTGCCGCTGTGCGGGGGGTGCCGCTGGCTTCGGGGCCTGCGCCAGGGCTGGACGCCCAGGACGTGGCAGGCGATGCGCTCCCGGCAGGCAGCGCACAGCCGACCAGCCCAGGACCCGTTCTGGCATGCGCCGTGGCAGCAGGCCCACGGGACGGGCCAGACCCGGACGTCACATTCGCAGAGTTTGTAGAGGCTGTGGCGCGCTGTGTGGTGCGCGCCTGCCGGCCCGACACCCTGCAAGCCTAGCCGTACAATTGTTTGTGCTCTGCACTGCTACGCAAAGGCCAAGCGATACAACATGCTTTTGTGAAGCATGATTGATGTGGGGCATGTCAAGGTGCCAGGAGCTGGGCATGCCGCAGCTCTGCTGCGGATAAGAAGTCACTCACTGGGCTACTGCGACAGGCGCTGCGGACGCGGGCGGCTGCCTCATCGGCGGAGCTGGACGCCTGCCTTGCGGAGCTGCTGCGTGCGCCGGACAGCCGCGCACGGGACAGCAGCGCCGTGGTGTCGGATGTGCAGGCGTTGGAGTCTGTGCCTGCTGGCGCAGCGGATCCGGGGGCTGACTTGTCATGTGTGCCAGGCTCCCGCTGAGTTTGGTGCTCGTTGCATGAGGTGAGCCCTCGAGGGCTTGTCGCAACATCTATGCAATGCGAGCAGCGCGCGGACGCAATGTGACGCTTACACCTAGCAGTGCCGTCAAGCATGGCTGCGCCAGACCTAGCCTCCCGCGCCGCCTCGCCCGATTTCGCGCGCAGCTGGTCATACCCGCGACATGGCTGCCTGCGCGCAGGCGCCGCGCCTGGTCAGCGCCAGCCGCCACAGCTGGCACATGATGACAGCACCCACAGGCACAGTGGCACACAGGAGATTTTTGAACGGGGCAGTGCAGGCGTGATTCGACCACCAGTCTCCAGTCCCTGCACCTTGTTAAAGTAAAGCGCCGACGCGCCACACACTGCCTCATGACATAGCTCAACACGCGGGGAGCCCGGGGCAGCAGCGCGCTCGCCCTGCACCAGGCAGCGCAGGGCGCGCCGTGAAGCCGGAGGAGACGGCCTGCGCGGCCAGGTTGCGCAGCTGCTGCGAGGCCTCCTTGCTGCACTTGGTGTAACCGACCACATTCGCGCCGCTCAGCACCAGCGCGACCACCACCACCAGCAGGTAGTCTGCGCGGAGTCGGCGTAAAAATTCATTAATTTGCGTACATTTCCAGCTTTCCAGCCGAATGTGAAGCTGATGTCAGTGCCGGTGGCCTGTTCCTAGTGCAGCAGCGCGGCGGGTGACACATGCGAGCAGACTCACAAGCAGCGGCTTGGCTGCTGATGCAGCCCAGCAAGGACACTGAGCTGGACTTCAACAGCCAGCCAGCGCAGCTACGATGTTGCGCCGGGCGCCACACATAGTTTTGCTGTACAGTGAGGTGCCGGCCAGGTGGCTGCATAGAGGTCAGGGCCCACAGCCACTATGCAGCCGCCCTGCACACGCTTGTGTAGGCTTGAATGGGCCTTGGCACGCACCGATCTTCAGCTTGACGAGCGCCACAATGCCCATCAGCAGCCACACCAGCGGCTGTTCCACCCCATCGGACCACACTCAGCACACAAGCAGGCAGTCCTCAGACACTTCTCATGAGTTGTTCTGAAGTGCTGTCAGAGAGCGTATGGACAGGGCTCGCAGTTCTGCCTTACACATTCCACAGAAGGTTAGACGATCGCTGCAGAGGCATGTGCACTCTTGCTGTAGCTCATCGGGGCTTGCAGCGACGCCGCCTTGCCGCACCATAATCCACAGCGTCCACCAGAAGACAGCCTTGTCCTTGCCATTTATTGCTCGCTGGCCCTGCGCGCAGCAATGCTGAGTTGTCTATGGAACCTATTAACGCTGAGGGCAACAGACCTGCAGGCTGACCTTGCTGCCCATGTCAAAAGCAAAACGGACACTTGCGCTGGCCACGCACTCTGTGACCAGCAAGCAACTCCAGGTCCGTGACAACATGTTGAAGCTGTAGGAACAGCATAACGGCATATGCCTTCCCTGCATGCAAGGGATGATGTGTACGCACCGCCTCCAGGGTCTCAAAGCGCCAGTTGCTGCCCTCGTCTGTGACCTCGTTCCAATAGCGCAGGCCGACCAGCAGGCGGCCCGCTACATTCTTCGTCTGCTCGGGCGACAGCGCTGCCACTCAGCCCGTGCATTCAGGCTCTCAGCAGTGCTGGCCAAAGCAAACAGTTGCACTGGCCTTTTGGGGGTTGGCAGAAGGAGCACGCATAGAATGGGCTGGCAGGAAGCAACAGCTAGGGAAGGAGGCAACACTTAAGCACAAGAGGGTGACCCGCACCGTCCAGAAGTCAAGCATCAACAGGATCGTGACCACCACAAAGTTGGTGATGAAGCCGGAGCTGAACAGGCCGCATACCATGTACACTACCACCGATGCGACCTGCGCTGCCAACACGATCACAACAGCAGAGAACGCCAGGAAGTTTGGCAAAGACAGCGCACTGTAGAGGGCGATTGGCGCGCTGATGCGCACCTTGAACAGCAAGGTAAACGCCACAACCCATGGGTGGCCATACGCGACCTGCTCGTCCGGCATGCTGGACGCCGGGGTGCGTGAGCTTCAGAGCTATGGGTGGTGAGGTGCCATGCACCACCGCCAGAGACGCACGACGCCGTGTGGTGGTCACAGTGCAAGCTCTACCCCTTGCCGTTACCGGCGCACCAAGCCTGTGAGGAAGAAGGGGCACACAACAGGGCGAGCAGACAGTGCGTGAATGTGTGGGTGCTCCGTACAGGTGCTCACAGGACACAGCACACGTACTAGTAGATAAGCTTTCACCTTGCCTGTGCCACTGTAATGCTCGATCAACTTTCGTCGGGACTTTGGTTCCAGACAGGCAGGGGCCACCCGGTGGTTTGCTCATTGAGGGGTGGACACACCCCATCACTCAGCGTGATCAGTGAGTGTGTCATCCGCAAGTGACCTTGTATCTATCGACCACACTTGCCTGCTACCTGCAAGCATGCTGTGCTGATCTGAAGCTCCAGTACAATTGAGCACCTGCTGCTTGCCAGCACACTGCCCCGCATGTAAAGAACTTCTTTACATTCTTTAAAAGAAGTGGATGAAAGATATATGATGTAAGAGCTGCTGGACCAGTTGCATGCGGCTGACTGTGGATTGCCAACAGGGCTCACGCTTGTGCTGAACATCACAGTGCTTGCTCGCACAGGGCTGCAGCTACATGTACCTCACTGCATACTGAAACTACAAACCAGACCACCATATGAAGCAAATACCACATGCTCACTGCGGTCGCTGACAGCTTGGGCAGCCTGGAAGCGGAGCAGACGTTGGTAAGGGTGTGGTTGTGAAACAGCTGCTGCAAGGTCATTCGGCCTCCCGCCGCATGCCTTGGCGCCCACCCAACAAGCCCTACACGCCGCCTGCAGTCCCAGCGTCAGGTGCGTGCGCCGGTGCGGGTGCCGCGTAGACGCGCACAGCCGGCGAGCGCACGGACACGCCGACGGGGTCCAGGCGCAGGCCCAGCGCCTCCAGCGCGCGCATCAGGCCGGCCGTCACGTGCGCGTGGCGGTCCTTGTGCGCGAGCAGCACGCCGCATGCGCCCGCGGCGGCCGCGCCGCGGCGGCCGCCGCTCGGCGCGCGCAGCGCGCGCGCGACCGCGTTTGCCAGCGGCGCGACCGCGGCCGCCGTGTAGACCAGGTCGGCGCCGAGCAGCAGGTCGTAGCGCGCGTTGCACAGCGCGGCCCCCTCCGCGGGCGCTCCAGGGTGGGCCGGGGCCTCAGCAGCCTGGCCCTGCCCTTCTCTGACACCACTGCCAACCCTGCCACAGCACGACGCCGCATGCGCCTGCCCGGCGGCCTCCGCCGCGGGCGCTCCAGGGCGGGCCGGGGCCTCAGCAGCCCGGCCTGGCCCTTCCCAGATACCATTGCTAATTCTGCCACAGCAGGATGATGCATGCGCCTGCGCATCGCTGGCGTCAGGCGCGCAGGGCGCAATCGGCGCATCGTCGGGCGCGCAGCCGGAGCGGCGGCTCGGCTGACAGCTCGCAGCGGGCGCGGCCGCGCCTGCCCACCCGCATGCAGACTCTGCGGGGCGCTCGGCGCACGGGTGCGCTTGGGCTGGGCGCCGCCGAGCGCGGTCCGCGCCGGCCCCATCCTCGGCTGCACATCGGCAACTCAGGGCTTGCTCAGCGCCTGCCGTCGGGGCTGCTGCGGCAGGAGGTGCAGGCCAGGAGCTGGGCTGCCATCCTGGCACGCCCGCCCAGTCGAGCTCTGCGACTGTCGCGGAGCCGCCCGCCGCAGCGATGGCGGCGGCCGCCGCCGCGGCGTTGCGGCGCAGCAGCGGCAGTGCTCCCGGAAGGTCGGTGAGGGTCACCTGGAAATACACCACCCCGCATGTTGTCACTTCCAAGGGTCTGTACAGCCGCACATGCAGCGTGGCATAGGATCGATGCCATGTTATGCAGACCAGCTGCGCTGCAGGGGCGCGCGCATGACGCTGCCTCACCCTGATGAGCCGGAGGCAGCAGACGTGTCCGAAAAGCAAAGCACAGCGGAGCATCTTTGAATATCGTGTTGGTATCATGCACACCTGCGCACCCAGCAGCGCCGCAGCCAGGCCTGCCACACCGGTGCCGGAACCGAGCTCCAAGACGCGCTTGCCGCTCAGCGCGCCTGCAGAGCGCACAGCAGCTGAAAGTCCATGAGCCAGAGAGCTGCTTGCACACCCAGCCAGTGACTTGTGACGTGCCACTGCATGGATGGTGACATGGTGCTTGGCACGGCGAGACATCATGCATGCACGCCTCTGTGCAGCAATCTTAATGCACGCAATTGCCTGAAGCGCAAGCTTTCTATGTTTGTGTGATGCCTCCTGTGCTTGCACACACCAGCGCTCGCGCCCGGGCCGCGTCCTGGCTCATGCGGTGCCCATCGACTAGCATGCAGTATGGAGGCTGCTGAACACCTGGCCCGCAGTGGCGTACGAGGTACTCGGCGAGCGCGACACCGCATTCCCACACCAGGCCCGCCGGCCCGGCGCCACTGCCTGCAAGCCGCGGGCCCCTCAGTTCACCGACCACGTGCAGCAGCTGTTGACAGTAACGCTGCTGGTCCTGTCACCTGCGCGGGCGTGCTCACTGCCAAACAGAGCACCCCCCTAAACACAGCAAAAGTGAACGTGGAGGCGCCTCTGCTGGGTTGAACGCCTCCCAAAGGAAGGCGCCCCCGCAGCTGCAGACGCGCCCGAGCGCACCCGTATCCTGGCTGAGCAGCAGCTGCGGGAGACCGATGCGCGCAGCCAGAGCTGCAGCGGCCCGGCGCTCGGCCTCAGCCCGCTCGGCAGCAAGGCCCGCCTCCGCGCCGCCCAGCTCCTGGTGCAGGCGGCGGCGCCCCATGCGGCCGGGTCAAGTTGGAAGCGCCGAGCCCCTCACAACCTCGCGCGAGCCCTGCGAGGCACCAACGTGGGGCGCACCGCGCACCTGTCGTAGCTCCGGAGCGCGTGCTGGAAGCGCCCGAGCTCCATTTGCGCTCGCGCGAGTGTACGGTGCGCACTGCCCCACTGTCCAGACCGGCACAGGCGCGTGAGTGTCTGCGTGCCAGGGCTGGTCTGCCCGGCGCTGCAAGCGCAGCGCGCTCGCCCACCTGCGGGCTCAGCTCCGCGGCGTGCATGGCGGCGTCGTGCGCAGCTTGAACGTCGCCGTCCTCAAGCAGGCACTGGGCCAGCTGCTCGTGCAGGGCCACGCGAGCGGGGTCGGCGGCGATGGCCTGCCGGAACTTGGCTGTTGCAGCCGCAAAGTCGCCATCCTCTGCAAGCGTGCAGGCCTCGTCCTCGATGCTGCGGGCTGGCGCTGATGGCCTGCCCATCAGTGCACGCTCTTTGCAACACACACTGGCAAATGAGGTTGCTGAAAGCCACGGCCTTTCCTTTGCTTTGCGCCTGTACCCCAATACTGACTCCTGACCCAGCGCTCTGTCTCGGAGGGAGAGCTTGTGCCACCGTATAAGGGTACGGGTGTGAGGTTACTGCAGACAGCACTCAGAGCAAGAAACAGCAGCCAAGCCCGGGCGCTCTCCTACCTAGCACCAGCACCAGCACACTTGCGCGGTGGCCTGCTGCGTCTGTCCGTGCCACCCGTTCATACTTGCGTCTTTGCGTGCCGTTCAGCGCCAGCTTCAAGTCGTCATGGCACCGAAGGACACGTTCAAGCCGAAGCCGTCGAGTAAAGCGGTTATGAACAAGCCAAAGTGCGTTTGGCTGTGCATACCGCTCTGAACTGCTCGCAGGTTGGTCTGCAGCAAGTGTAATACCAGCTGCTGTGGCCCCAGGGGCGGCAAGGCGAAGGATGAGAAGCGCGCGCAAGCTGCCGCGAAGAAGGCCGAGAAGGCTGGCGGTGGCGCCTTTGCCGTCGGCGGCGGCAAGAAATAGAGCTAGCGCGCTGGCAAGCCTCCTGGCCGCTGACTCTTCCTTCCTCTGCTTTGGCACGCCTTGCAGTGCTGCGGTCTGCACAAGTGTCCACATCCAGCTCCTAACGCTTGCGCTTGCTGCACCGCAGCGGCAGGTGGGTTGAGTGGACGAGCGGGGCTACGATACTATACCAGCACGCACGGCTTGCTCAGCGAGTGGCCTCCTGAGCGGGAGCTGCACTGGGAAGCTATGCGTGGACAACACGACCAGCTCTGTACGCGCTCTGCAAGCAACGGCGTATGACCTTGAGAGTCACGACGTAGAGAGCCTGTAGCGCGCGTATGGGAGGCGCAGGCACGTAGCCACTGCCACAATTTTGCTAGGGCCCGGGTGCACTTGCCAGCAGGCGGTGTGCTTGGTCAGCATCCTGTGACTCTGAGTACTGCAACTTCAATGTCGTGCATACCTCTGATACAGGCTCGCAAATATGTGGCTTGACACAGGCTCGCACATATGTGGCTTGACACAGGCTCGCAAACATGTGTTCATGTCATCACGCTCTTGTTTACCAACTCAGCGGACTACTATATGTGCCTTTGCTGGTACCCCACTGGCGGCAGAGACACAGGGCGATACAGAGGCCCCACGCGTGCGTGAAGTGTCGTGCTGTAAAGAAACTGCGGCAGACCCACTGTGAAGTGATGAGGACAGGGGGAGTCGCAGCACGAGCCCGGAGCGCACAGCCCGGACAAACATCCGTTACAGCTTGAATAGTGCAGTTCAGGAGGTACAGTGCAGAGGCCCTTCAACGTTTGTTCAGATTCCTAGCCTGTCCAGAGCGGTGCAGAGCAGACAGAACAGAAAGCAGTATGCAGGACCCGCCAGGCGGCGCAGACCCGCAGCGCTGGCAGCGCGAAACGCGCAGCAGCCAAGTACAAAACCCTGCGCCTGGGGGCGCAGCCCCAGGACAGAAAAAAATACGCAGCGCATCCTGCAAATGACCTGTCCTCAAGCCAGTCGCAGCGCGGCGCGGCGCCCACTACAGAAGCACATGCCTGCAGGACCAAAGGCCTCTGCAAGGCGCTGCGGGCGCGCCGGCAAATGAGCCAGCCGTCTCTCACTGACAGCCCGCCGCAGCTGGGAACGAGGAGGAGCAAGCAGGCTTCAGGAGCACCACGACGGCTGGCGCCAGACTTCATAGCTATGTGCCGCACCAGCACCGCGGCACGCCAGCGTTACCTGCGCGCGCAGCAACGCGACGTTTCAGACTTGCTGGCCAGCTCAACGCCTTGGCCAGCAGGCTGGCGCCGCAGCGTTGTGGACAGGCACGGATAGTGCAGTGTTGCGTTGCACAGTGCATTGCAATTTGCATGCGGCGTGTGGCCTACCAACAGGCAGACAGATGCCATGCAACCGGCAAAAGACATGTTGAGCAACCCACACTTGTGCTTCAGAGGGCACATGTACCCTGCGCCAGCATCATGCTTCTTGTTGCCACCCGTCATGTCCACAAGCCTCACAAGGCTTCAGCATTTTCAGCATCAGAACACTACCCACACTCTCATCGGAGCATGTGGCAATGGTGTGACGGCAAGCGCGCCCCACCTGCGCGCGGTGGCCAGCGCAGCCGCGGCGGCAAAGCCCACGTGCGCGGCGCGGCTGCCGGCGTCGTACGTGTACACGGTGAACCAGCTGCGCATGAAGTTATTGCCCAGGATGATTGCGCGCGAGTCGCCGCCGGGGATGATCGCCGAGATGCACTGCGCGCTCGCCTCGCCGTCCGCCGATGAGACCTGTGGCCGGGCGGCGCTGCCGGGTGAGCACTTGTCCCTGCCATATGTTGCAGCAGGGTGACTGCACGGACATGACAGCAATACCCCTTGAGGACAGAACGAGCAGACAAGGCAGAGTTACTGCTCAGACATGACAGCAACACACCCTTATACCCGTGCTGAGTTGATGGTTTTAACGCCACGCCACGCCACGCCACGCCACGCCACGCCACGCCCGCCCTGCTGAGCAGAGTTGGGACAGCATGAGTCTGCAGGGGGGGGTGGGGGCGCAGCGCACCGCCTGCGTCCACTGCCAGGGCGGCAGCGCGTACACGTTCCCGTTAATGGCGAAGGAGACATTGGGCAGCGCATCGACGCCTGCACAGCCAGCATCAATGCCATAGTAGCCGCCCACCGCGTTGTAGGTCACGCCAGGGATGGCCTGCGCCGCAGCACCAACAAGCACACCATCAGCAGCTGCCCCTGGCTGTGCCTCGCGCACAGCCTGCGCTGGTGCTCGGCTTGCGAGCGCTGCACGCCTCTGTCTTCACAGGTTGGGACATGCAGTTCAACCTCACGGCAGGTTTCTGCATGTGCGTGGGCAGCACAGGTTGCATGCGCCGCGCGCGGGGCGGTCGCCAGGCTCGGGCGCCGCACCGCGTGGATGGCCGACGCGTCGTCCGCGCCGACCAGGATGGCGGTCGTGCCGCTGTCCAGGATCGCGGTGCGCGCAGTGACGGTCTGCACCACGCCTGCCACCGCGATGCTGTCCAGGCCCACCGTCCAGTACCTACGCGCCGGGCACCGTTCCTCACGACCGCGCTGCTTGCCCGCGCCAGGTGCTGACGGAGCATGCATGGCAGCTTGCCACGAGCCCTTGGCTGTGCCGCCGCACTCCAGCAGACCACCCTGCTCATCGTCACAGGCCTAGCGACCAATGGACAGGCTCGGCCGGCGAGAGCTGAGAAGGGAAATGCGGCGGGCAACGCACGCTTTGTCGACGACGGGCGCCCAGTTGAGCGGGCCCACGAAGCGCGCGGTGTCGTAGCCGCCAAACTCGATCTGCCCGCTCGGCTCCTGGGAGGGGTCGGGGTTGAGGTAGATGGAGAACGTGGGCGCGTCCAGCACGCCCTGGTGGATCATGTTGAAGAACGCTGGCAGCGTCTGCATGTTGGTCAGGTCCGGGAAGCCCAGGCCCTGCGTGCGCGCCCGGTGCACGCGTCAGCGCCGTCAGCCAGCCGCACGGCCTGCGAGCACGGCGCCCGCCGGGGCTGCGCGGCATGCGCGGTGCGCAGAGCGCCCTCCCGCTGATACCGCCAGCGCAGCCGATCAGCCGCAGTGCCACAGGTCAACAACGTCGCTTAACATGTACTCACAGCACGGCCATCCCCTGACTGCCCCTGATCGGCAGGCCGCCCGCATGCCTCCAGGCCACGCCAGCACTGCCTGCGGCGAGCGCACAGCACGAGCCTGCGGGAGGCAGCCAGGGGTGCGCACGAAGAGGCCGTCGCAGGAGGCCGTGACAAAGTCGGAGCTCGAGCTCGTGACCTCCCCAAAGCCCTGGTTGGCGAGCGTGATCACGCTGCCATCGCCGACGGTGACTGTGTCGGCGCCCACCGTGCCCGTCACCTCGCCCGTGCCATACGTGATGGAGAACGGCCGCGCCAGCGCCTGCGCGCCGCGCCGGCGGCGGCGCGGTCAGCGCCGCGCGCGCGTCGTGGGGCGGGCGCATGGCAGCGCGCAGGGCGCCCCGGGGGCCGCTTGCGTGTGTGGCACGCGGCCGGCATCGCCCGCGGCGCAGCTCTCAGGCCCAGGCTGCCGTGTATGCAGGCCCAGGACCAGCATGCTGTGCTCCAGGCCAAATACAGAGTCGGAAACACATGCCACCGCCATATGGCGTGAACTCTAATGGTCCACAGTGCACGCTCACCCTGTGCGCTGCATCAACAGCTGCTCTGCAGGCCCTGCCCTTGGAGGCAGCATGCAGCACGGCGCGGGGCATCGCAAGCCCCTTCCGCCGGCCTGGCCGAGCGGCGCCAAGCAGGTGGGCGGCCTCCTCGCCAGGGCGCCAGGGTGTGCGCGGGCAGGGCGGTCAAGGATTCTTTTTTCACCGCTCGCGCACCTGGAACGTGCTGGACGACGTGGCCCAGAAGCGCGTGTGCGTGAGGCACGCCGCCGAGGTGCACCGCGAGGACGGCACCCACGTGTCCGAGCTGCCCGTGTCGAAGCAGCCCGTGAACGCCACCGGCGGCGTGCCCACCTTGAACACGCCAAAGTACTGCGCGCGCGCACGCACGGTGTCAGCTGCACACGCTCGCCAGGCGCGGCGGGAGGACGCCCTTGTGGGCGCCGCGTGTAGTGCATGCCATGGTGAGGACGCAGCAGCCTGTGCGTGCGTCTGCGCACAGCAACCAGTCAATCCATGCTGACTGCGCAGCAGGATGCTGCGCCCTGCCTGGCTGCTCCGCATGACAAACAGAGCTGGTAAAGGCAGCCAGCTGCCAGGCACCACAGCCGGCCGCTTATTTGTCTGATGTACACGCCGGCAGCTGATGAACGCGCAACGCGCAGCAGTACGTGCTGCCCGGCATGCAGGCGCGGCGGCGGCGTATAGTATGGCCGCGGCCACATGATACGAGTGAGGTGGCATCAGCGCATCATTAATGCAAGCTGCTACGCTAAGCAACCAACAGACAGGATTGCTGTCTTGTTGCGTGGTCAACAGCAAGCGCAGCGCTGCAACTGCAGCGCTGGGCAGTGCGGCTGCAAGCGCGCAAGTCAGGAGACTAGCTGGGTAGTATAGTAATGCCCGCGCCCGCGGCAGAGCCTCACAGCAGCGCCGCATTGCAGCAAAGCAACCATCTGCCAGGCATCTGACCATCACACACCGCTGCAAGGCTGTGCGCAGCCCTGGCCCTGTTGGGCAGCCAAGCAGCAGTTGGAGTTGAGTGCCCTCCAGACCTCCCTCCTGCTGTCCTACTCTGCGTCCGAGCTCAGACACAGGGCCGGCGCACTCACCGCAACGTTCCGGGAGGCCCGAGCCGCGATGTTGTCCAGAGTCGCGTTTCGCCTGTACAGACTCACCACCGCTGTGCCTCCCTCCGCCGGCCGCAAGCACAGCAGCAAGGCTGCCGCAGCGATAGAAGCACAGCTCCACGCGTGCGGCATCGCGTCCTGGCCCGTCTGCCGAGCCGGCCGAAGGATGGCCCTGACTCAGTCCCGCCAACGCGCACGACCTGGGCGATGTACCTAACACGATCTGTCAACAAACTAGCAGCTCTACCGTGTACTCGTATAGCGTACAAGCTTGGCTCGTAAAGCTCCAATCGATGGCACACAAACACTGACCCTGCACACACACCCAAGCCCTCCCGGCAATGCACCCATCAGCGTGCGTGCCGCAAAGAAGCCTGCCAACTGCCCCTGTCCTGCCCAGCTCCGCAGCTGACCCCGCACCTGCTCCGCGCGCAATGGACGGCAAGTGGCAGGTCGTGCGTCCGCGGACGGAGCGCAAGCGGCCTTCCAGGGACGAGGCGCAGAAGCCCGCGGCGAACGGGCACGCGCGGGACGCCATAGACGTGCGCGCCAAGGCGGCCTTCGCAGACCTGGACGCCTGGGAGCGGCCCGCATCGGGCTTTGGGGCGCTCGCCGCCGCGGAGCCGCGGGAGGCCGAGCATGAGAAGCACGCGCACCTGAACGAGCACGCCGCGCCGCCCGCGACCGAGCGGCCCGCGCCCGCGCCGAAGAAGCCAAAGCAGCCGAGGAAGCCAAAGGCGCGTGCGGGCACGCGCGCGTACCTTCCCCGCGGCCCCTGCGCCTTGCAGGCAGCTCAGCATCGTGCCGGCTGCCCGCCGTCGCGGCAGAGCCTTCAGAGTAAAGGGGGTTGCCAGGGGAGGCTGCAGGTTGGCTCACGCCGCGCCTGTGCGCAATGTACAGGTGTCGCCGGGCGACGTGCGCCTGGAGGCGGGCGAGCTGGCGTCCGCGCTGGCGCGCTTCGCTGACAAGTACCCTGGCGATGACGCGTCGCAGCTGGGCGCGGCGGCCGACTGGTTTGTCGGCGCGTTCAAACAGTGCGAGCTGCCGTTCAACAAGGCGGTCACCGACGGGCCTCTGGAGAAGGCAGGCCCTCCTTGCCTCGCCGTGTGGGAGCTCTTGGTGTTGAAGATGCAGGCTTGGTCCACTCATTGGCCCAGCAGCGAGGGTGCGCTGTCGCCAGGTGGCGGCGGTGCTAAGCCGCGCAGCGCCCACTGAAGGGCCACTGCGCTCTCTCCTCCGCCCTATTTGTTGCGCACATGTTGCAAGTTGTTGTTCAAGGGGCTGTGGGCTGCTGGCACCGCTCGGTCTTCTTCGCTGCCCCTGGCGTGCTGCACCCCGGCCCTCCTTGGACGCCAGAAGCCAGGCAGAGCTGTGCAGACGCTGACCTGTCGTGCGCTGCCAGTGAGAGGGCCCCACGTAGGCCTCGCAGGCGGCTTCGGCACGCGTGCCCGCTTGGCACGCGTGCGGCGCCGCAGCAGCCCGCTCGCGGCCCAGGACGGGGCCCCTGGCGGCAGTCTGCGCCCCTGCCGTTCAGACAGACTCGAGTATGTAATCACCGCGCGCGCAGGCGGCGGACGTGCCGCTCTGCTACCTGAGCGCGGACGTGGCGGCCGTTGCGTCGGCCTTCTTCGCGGCAAAGGACCTCGGCGCGCTCGCGGCGGTGGCGGCCGCGCTGGTGTCCGCCGTGTTCGAGGGCGTCCCGGAGTCGGCGGCCACCGCGCCGCCAAAGGCTAAGGCGCGCGCCGCCCGCTGTGCCGCCCGGGGCCCGCCCTGCGCAGCAGGCAGCGGGCGAGCCGCTGCCTGAGAGCGCGCGGTGAGACCGTTCTCTGGAGAAGGGGGTGGTGGGCTGTGTCAGTGCGAGCCTGACCCGGCCGCACGCGCGTGTGCTCGCCCAGGCAGGGCGAGATGGGTCGCCCGGGCGGGCCGGGCGAGAGCGTCGCCCGGGGCCGCCGGCGCGCCAGAGCCAGCGGCCTCCGCCCGTGCTAGCCGCGGCCGCTGGACCCTAAAGGACCCTCACGGGACCCTGACCCTCGCACCCGCGCCGCCGGCGGCGCAGGTGGGCGCGCTGGTGGCGCTCGCGCTGCTGCTGCGCGCGGCGCCGGGCGCGCTGCTGCGGCTGAGCGGCGACCTGCTGGCCGCTGGCGGCGCGTACAGCAGCCCGCGCCGGCTGCCCTTCCTGCTGTGGGTCGTCCACCAGGCGGCCAGGCGCGCTGCCCCGGCGCGCGCAGCTCCTGTGCGCGACCCAGATGGCTGTGGCGACAGGAGGGTCTCTGCTCGAGAGGCAACCTGAACTGGTTACAGACGCCTCGCAGCCGTGATGGGCGCCGGGCGAGCAGCATCCCGACTTGTGGTCAGCGTCCCCCTGGCTGCTGGAGCAATGGCGTGCGCACGGCCGCGGGCGCGCGGGGTGCGAGGCGGCACCGCGCGCGGCAGGGGGGACGCGGGCGCGGCGATGGGCGTCTGGGCGCGCGCGCTGCTGCCGCAGGTGCTCGGCGCGCCCCTGCCGGCCGGGGCGGGCGCGCCGGCGCCCGCGCCCGCGCCCGTGCACAAGCTGGGCGCGGCCGGCGCGGTGGCCGCGCTCAAGTGCGCCGCGCCGTCCTGCCGCAGGCCCCCGCGCACCGCTTGCCGGACGCGCAGGCCGCGCGGCGACTGTGGCATGTTTGCTTCGGACGCCTATTAGCCCGGGCGGCGTGCGGGGCGCCCCGCCACACTGCTTGGCTGCCCAGGCTGCGCCGCTGTCTGTATGGCAGCACCGGGCATGTTTGAGTCGCCAGCCTTACTCATCCGCGGGCCGCGGGCTGCACAGATACGCGGACACGCTGCTGGGCGCGGGCGCGGCCGCCGGGTGCAGCCGCCCGGCGCTCAACGAGCACGGCTTCCCGGCGTGGCACGCCGGCACGGCCGCGCTGGGCCCGGACCGCAGTGCGCTGGTGCGCCTGCGGCCGCACGCCGCGGCTCCGGTTTGCAGACTGTGTGCGGGACCACACCCTGTTGCTCGCTGACCTGCATGCCAGGCCCGGCCGGGGCACAGCCAGCAGCGGGAGCCCGGTCTCGCAGTGCGCAGCGAGCGCGAGCGCTTGTAGGGCGTGAGCGCTCGCCGGGCGCTCGTTGGGCGCGGAACGGGTGCGGTCGTCGTCCACCACCCGGCGCGCTCAGTTTGGGCGCCGCGGCCGGCAGGCGGAGGCCGCGCGGCGCGGCGTCG
>JAABUV010005167.1_pt1 | contig 15054 bp, 15 predicted proteins | sample 5559971 | NCBI WGS metagenome assembly JAABUV01 (sample SAMN10711881, study PRJNA513362) | rock metagenome | isolation source: Antarctica rocks | place: Antarctica: Victoria Land, Knobhead nord | collected 2015-12-19
GGTAGAAGCGGTTCGGGTACGTCTCGGCCATGGTGGCGGAGAAGTACTGGTCACACACCGTCCAGGCCGGTGCCGCCTGGCCGAGGAAGGCCAGGTCGGGCTGGGTGTAGTAACCCACCGCGAGGGAGTCGCTGTCACCGGACTTCAGCCACCCGTCGCAGCGACCACCGTCGAGCTGGATCCGGCCGCCCTCATAGGAGTGGTCCGGGTCGTTGAACGCGCAGCTCGCGTAGTCGGTGAGGTGGTGGGTGGTGTGCGGCAGGCCGTAGCGGTCGGTGAACGTCAACCCGGCCTGCCTGCCCGCGGCCCCCGGCAACCAGCCCAGGAAGTGGTCAAAGGACCGGTTCTCCATCATCACCACCACCACGTGCTCGATCCCCGACGCCCCCGGCGCGGGCAGAGCAGCCGCCACAGCCCCACCGCCCTTCTCGGCCCCACTCACCGCGGCACCGGCCACTCCGCCTTGCGCAGCCGCGCCGGTCAACCCGGCGGCGCCCAGCACACCTGCACCCTTGAACAACGTCCGTCGACTGAGGCTCATGTGACGATTATCGGACCAGCGGCCCAACGGGTTCCCCCGCCGCAACAGTGTTCACTCCGTGTTCACCAAGTCTTACCGCTCCCCTCGCCAGATCACCCGACCGATGGGTGCCATCGGAGAACGACCGGTGGAACCGAGCAGCAGCTGCTCGCGAGCCCGACAGCAGATGGTCGTCCTACATCCCCCGACTCCCGTCGAGAGTCTCCCGGATGAGGTCAGCGTGGCCGGCGTGCCGGGCGGTCTCCTCAATCAGGTGCAGCAGCACCCAGCGCAGGTTGCAGTCGATGACGTCGATCCGTGCGCAGGAATCATCGAGCTCCATGGCGTGGACGATCTGCCGGGAGGTCTCTGCTGCCTGCTCGTAGCGAGCCACCCACTGCTCGACCGTGTCCCGGTCGTCGACGAGGAAGTCCTCGTCTGGGAAAGAGGACTCATGCTCCGGCCACCCATCAGGGAGGGGACGCCCAGCAACGATGCCCTGAAACCATCGGTCCTCCCACACCGCCGAGTGCTTGAGCAGGCCGAGCAACGAGAGAGAGAGCTGGCCGTCGGCGCCCGCCGCGCGTCGGCGTCACTGACCCCTCTGACCTTCCTGACCAGCGCATCCCGCTGTTGGGCGAGGAAACCGGCGAGGGCAACCCGCTCGTTCGAGGTGGAGGGCTCCGCCGACACGTTGCGAATCCTATTCGAGGTATCACTGCGTCGGCCGCGGAACCTACCGCCCCCGCAGCATCATGGAAGGGGTTCGCATATGGCCAACGGACGACCGGAACTTGGCCGCTTCTGCAACAGGAAGCGCGAAATGCCGTAGGGTTCGCGATGACAGAGCTTCAGTCTGGCTGAACTCGCGGCCAACGGTCCCGTAGGGGCCGCCCGGTGAAAGGCCCGATGGTGGGGGTGCGCACCGCCACGTCCGTTTGGAACCCGAATGCTCACCGGCCCATCGTCGCGCCCAAGCAGTGATCGTGCCCTTCGAGGTCTGGGAGAAGCTGCTCGAGCAGGCCGAGGACGAGCGTGACCTGCAGCTCGCCCAGAAGCGCCTCGACAGCGACACCGGCGCGCGGTTCAGTTCGGCAGACGTCGCGGCGGCGGCGGGCCTGGATCGCACGCACTACCCCACCACCGGGTGAGCCCACACAGGACCGAGCGGTAACCGCATTACCGACTGAGCTGGACCGCGTCCGCGCGCAATGACGTGGTGGCGCTCGCGGCCGAGCAGGGCGCAGATATTGCGGGTGCCGCCCTCATCGCGGCCACCGACGTCGAGTACGGCCGTCGACGCGGCAAAGCGCTCGGTGACCGCAACGTCACGGGAAACCTCAGTGGGCTCTTCCGAGTCAAGTCCGACTTGGCGGGGCACCGGCCCGAACGCTCCGGTTGGTCTACCGCCACGTCGGCGCCTAACTGGTCGAGATCGTTGTTGTCGGCGAACGGGGACGAGCACGCGGTCTACCGCGACGCCCTCGCTCGCCTGACCGACAACGACTGACCATCCCTCGACGGGCCGCTCCGCCTCTCCCCCGCCCTGCTGATTCCACCCATGCTGTGCTCGGGGTGCGGTGCGCAGGTACTGGTAGACCGTTTCGCGGCTGACGCCGAACGTGCGGGCCAGTGCGGTCTTCGTTTCCGGAGAGCGGGACAAATTGGAGGAGGTCACGCAGGCAGTGCTTGTCGATCAGCAGTGTGGGCGAAGCCGGGATACCAGCGGTGGCGCGAGCCAACCGCCTGCCGCCCCTTGCCTCCCCCAATTTGTCCCGCTCTCCTGCTTGCCCGCCTCGACCATCCCGGCTGCGCACCAGCGCATCGCCATGTCCCCGTCGCGCCAGCGCTTCACGTTCGCCGACCGCTGCCTACAGACCCCGATCATGGACTCGATGGTGTTTGTCGAACGGAGCGTGCGCGCCAAGGTGGGCGGCACCCCCAGCCGCAGCACGGTAAGGGTCTCGGCCAGGCCTTCGCGCAGGCTGGCGGCGACCCGCGGGTGGGTCTTGTCCAGCTCACGGGCCAGAGCCTGCAGCTGCGCCTCGGCGAGCAACGCACTGTCGGCGTGGTAGGCCGCGCGCATCTTGTTGCCGACCGGCCCGCGCAGGTGGGGCGGGAGCTTGTCTTGAACGTTCCTGATCTTGTGCAGTTGACACCGAGCGATGATCGGGTGGTCCAAGACGTCCACGACGGCTTTGCGCAGGGCGCTGCTGCCATCGAGTACGACCAGGATCGGCCGGGTGACGTCCAGTCCGCGGTCACGCAGGCCGACGAGCAGATCCGTTGTCAGGGTGGCGTTCTCGGTCGAGCCCTCCACCAGCGCCAACGGATGTTTGGTGCCCTGCAGGTCAATGCCGAGCGCCACGACGCAACAGGACTCGGCGAAGTGCACCCCGTCGATCATCATCGCGACCAGGTCCAGAGTGCTCAGGTCGGCGCTGAGCAGCTCGGCGAGAGCGGTCTCGGTCTGCGCCACAAACTTTCGCGACACCGCCGACCTGCTGGTGCTCGTCGCCACCTCACTGACCTGCTGCCCGACCGGCTCCAGGCCGACCTGGTAGCGGCGGGTCGACAGCCCCGCGAGCATCCGGTCCATCGCCATCCGCCCGAGGATCTCGGTTCCGCTGAACAGCTCGTAGGTCGGCACCGGCAACTCGCCGCTGCCGTGCACCGCGCGGACCCGCGGCCGATCCACCCGAACGCGGCGCCCGCCGAGGGTGACCGACCCGCGCTCGTGGCCGTGCCGGACCGCGACCCGATCGCTGTCGTGCTTGCCCTTCACACCGGCCAACGTGGCCACGTCGGCGTCCATCATCGCGGTCATCACCTGCAACCCGGCGCCGACCGCGAGGGCCAGCAGGCCCTCGCGCATGTCCCCGACGATCTCGGCCATCGCCACGGTGACGTGCTCCGGCACGGTCAGCCCGTGCGCGTCCGGTGCAACGGGCATCTTCTTCTGATACTTCTTGTTCACGGCGGTCCCCTTCTCGTTGAGTGTCTTGGCGGACGCCCAACACCTACCGCAAGGCAGGAGCTGAGCGGGGGACCGCCACCTCAAGTTCTACGAGACCCGGGACATCCTCGCAGGCATCACCTCCGTGAGATCGGGAAACGAGGATCCCTCCCCCGCGTCGTACTTGTTCTCCCGCACCGATTGAGCCGCGTGAAGTGATTTCCCACGATCCGCCACACCTCCACAGCGGCAGGAGCTCATCGGATGTCGAACCCGTACGTCGTGACCACTGGCTTGTGGTCGGAGGGTGCTATGTCGTTCACGAAGAAGTCGATGACCTCCGTGGTGAGGGGGCGTACCGGTCCGCGGTGGAACTGGAAGTCGATGACCCACGGGGCGGTCGGATGCGGCCATGTGGGAACGGTGGGCCATGTTGGGGGTGGTACGACGCCCAGCGCTGAGAATGAGTCCGTCAGTCCGGCGGCACTTAACACTCGAAGCACGTGCCAGGATTCGTTGAGGTCGCCCATGAAGAAGATCGGCTCGTCCAGTCCGGCTAGGTCGTCAAGTGCGGCCGCGGCCGCTTCGGACTGCGCTATTCGGGGATTGACATGCCGCTCCAGCTCTTGTTGCGTGCCGGGGAAACAGAAGTGCGCTGTGCTGATCACGAACGTCGTACCGTCACTGTCGGCGAGGCGAACCCAGAACAACCGGCGGTCGCGATGGATCTCATCCACCCCGATGCCGATGTCGCGTGCTCCGTGTTCCACCTCGGTGAGTAGCTCGGTGTTCCACCAGATCGAGCTTTCGTGGCTCCACCCGCGTTCGTCGTCCTCCACCCGACGGTGACCAGGGAGTTCGGCGTCGATCACTGCCCGGGTCGTCGGCCTTAGTTCCTGCACGGCGTAGATGTCGGGACGCCGGGTCCCTAGCAGCGCTCGCAGGGCCGGCTCCCGCTGGGGCCAGCGGTTGAGTGCCCAGATGTTATGAGTCATCACGACGAGGCGCACGGCACCACTGTCCTTGTGAGGTCAGCGCCACGGGCACCGGGGGCGAAGGGTCCGGGGCGAGAGAGGGGGAAGGTTCCGCCACGCTCGGGGAGAACCAAAGGGACCCCCGCCGTCCGCGGAAAGAGCTCCGGGTAGGAGGTGTGGACGGCGACGACGGCGCCCGGCCGGACGGCATCGACAAGCCATGCGAGGTCGTCGGGTGATGCATGCCCGCCCGAGTTCAGCCAGGCGAAATCGAGCCCGAGTGTTCGCACCCAAGCCGTCAGCGAGAGCCACCCCGGATCCCAGGGCCCCAGCGGGTTGCCGTTGCAGTGCACGAGCAGGTCGCCGGGACCGGCGCCCACCGCCAGCGCCAGCCATCGGTCAGCGAGCTGCAGCTCGACCAGGAACCCGTCCCGGTCGCGGCGCAAATCTTCAACGCCCACCAGCCCGGGGAGGTCGGGGGAGCTCGTCCCCTCGTCGAACACGGCAACCGGGCTTGCCTTCGTATCCGGACCAGGACAGGTGAGTCCGTGGCGCACGGCGGCTCGCCAGCCCGCGATCGTGTCCCGGCTCAGTACGAGTGTCCGCCCGTTGGCCGCAGCGACATCTCGCAGGGCGGCGAGGCGAAACAGATTCCGAGGATAGGGAGTGATGAACGCGAGCCCGTCGGTGCCGGTAAGCAAGCGATCCACCCGCTCGATCAGTTCCGCCTCCGAGACCTGTCGAGCGGGACTCGCGTCGGGGGCCAGCGTCGTACCCTCGGTCACCAGAAGATCGACACCGGCCGCGCGCTCGGCGAACCGGGCCATGCGCTCGGGCGCATGGCCGTGGGCTCGCCAATCGCCCGTCCAGGCCACCCGCCGGTCACCCACCGTGAGGACAAACCCCGCCGCTCCCGGCAGGTCGTGATCGACATCGAGAAGTTCCAGGTCCAACTCGCCGAGGCGGGTATGCATCCCGTCGTCCAACCCGAGAATCCGGGCCGGTGAGGGAGGCAGTTCGTGGCTGTCCACCATCCCGGCGTGCAACGCCGCGCTGGCAGCACTCATGATCACTGGCACTTCGGGGGCGACAAAGGGCAAGAGGCCGCAGTGGTCGTTGTGGATGTGGCTGATGAAGACGCCGAGGTGCTCGATGTCGTCGATGAGCGGCATCCCCTCGAGAAGCCGACCCTCGCGTCTCATCGGTTCGCACACTTGCGCGACACTCGCGCCTGCCGCGGCGAGCTGCGTCGGGTCGTACAAACCCTCGATCATCGGTGCCATCCCGGCCCGTAGGTGGGCCGACAGGGACCCTGTTTGCGGGGGTGGGCAGGCGCGGGAGAACAGGGACGCCGAGGGGTTTGGGGTCGCGCCGAAGTCGAAGCACAACGCTGAACGGCCGGCTCGGGCGAGCACCTGGACACCGCCGACGGTCCTGGTGCCGTTGAAGAAGGTCAAACTTCGGTCATGGTCAGCGGGCATCGGCGTGCTCCTCTACGAGAGCCGCGAACGCGGCGAGGTCGACGTATCGTGCTGTGGACCAGCGGCCGCCGGGATCGGTGCCCAGCGGGTCGATATGGACAGTTCGGCAGCCTTGCTCAGCGGGGGGGAGTACGTCGTTCCACAGGTTGTCGCCGACGACCAGTACGTCTCGGGGGGTGGCGCCCCAACGCCGATGCGCCTCGCTGATGAGTTCCGCACAGCCCGCTGGTTTACGGGCGTCGAAGCGGACGAGTGCGAAGGGGTGGCGCAAGTCAAGGCGATCCACCAGTGGCCGAGCAAGCTCTTCGGGTGTGTTGGTGGCGAGCAGCAGTCGCCGTCCCACCGCCAATTGCTCCAGCAACCCGTCCAAACAGTCCAACCGCAGAAGGTCGTTGTCCGGGTCGTTGACAAACCTGCGCGTCAGGCTGAACGCCGCCGCCAGCACCGACTTGTCGGCTCCCCGCCGGGCGGCCACCGCGGTAATGATCTGCCACCGGTCGCCGAGATAGCGGAGCGGACCACCGTGCTGCACTCGTCCGGCCAGTCCGTCTGGCACCGTCACCGGCTGGCCATACCAATCGGTTGCGGACTCGACCACCCACTCGGGGGCGTCGAGGACCAACCCGCGCACCGGCTCGACGAAACGGCCGGGTCTGGCCGCCGGATGGTGTCCCTCGATGACGGACGCGACCTCCTCGCGTAAGCCGAGGCCGGCGCCGTCGGGGATGCTGACTTGCAGGGCCGTCACGTAGCGGTCCATGGCCCGCGGGTCGTCATGCAACGTGCCGTCGAGGTCGAACAGCACCACGGTGAGCTCGCGCAGCCATTCGGCCGGGGCTGCTGTGGGACGCCCAGACTGCTCGTCCGCAGGCCGCGTCATCAGTGCTGGGCGGCGGCGAGGAGACTGCTGCCGTCCGCGTCCATACGTTTGGCTGCTTGCTCCGGGGTCGATTTGCCTTGGGCGACCGCCTCGACTGCCTTGTCGATCATGTCGTTGATCGCGTTGCCCGCGGACGTCGCGGGCAGGATCTGGGCGTTCACGAAGACCTGGTCGAACGCTTGCTTCTTCTGAGGGTTCTGGGCGTAGTCGGCCTTCAGGAGAGGCGTCTGCAGCGCGCTCTTGACCGCCGGGCTGTAACCGGTGGCGGCGGCGTACTGCGACTGCGCGGTGGTGTCCGCGAAGTAGCGCATGAACAGCCATGCCGCGAGCTGTTCGTTGGCGTCGCCGCCGGATTTGAGGATGACGTGGTTGCCGCCGAACAGCTGGGTGATGGGCGCGGCGTCGGATGGGCTCATCGCGAGCCGCCACTTGAACCTATCGCCGATCTGTTCGATCTTCGTTGAGGACCGGGCGGTTGTACCGAGCTCGATGGGCACGCGCTGATTGGTGAACTCCGCCTCGGTGGCGGTTCCACCGGCAACCGTGTAAGCCAGCTTCTCCTGATACAGGGTGGCGATCATCTGCAGGACCGCGATCGATTCCGGCGAAGCAAACTTGGTGGTCGCGGTCTGCGGGTCGTAGGGGGTGACGCCTCGGGAACGCAGCATGTTGAAATAGTCTGAGCTGTGCGCGAGACCCATGGAGACGAAGGGACCGCCGGTAGCCTTCTTCATCTGCCGGGCGTCGGCGAGAAACTCGTCATAGGTCGCCGGCGGCTTGCTGATACCGGCTTTGGCGAGCATGTCGGTGTTGTAGTACATGCCCAGTGCCGAGTTACCGTGGGGCCAGGACAAGGTGTGCCCGTTGTACGCCGGAATCCGCTGCCGGGCCAGGACCCCCGGAACCATATCGGCCAACTGCTGATCGGTGACACCGTACTTGGTGCTCTTCAGGTAGGGGTCGAGTTGCACAACTTCCCCGGCCCGTTGGTACTCCAGGATGTCGTTCTCGTAGGCCATGGCCACGTCCGGAGCGCCGCCGCCGGCCAGTGAGGCTCGGATAGCCTGGTTCAGCTCGGTGTAGGAGCCTTTGTACACCTGGTTGACGACGATCCCCCATTGGTTCGTGGCATTGAACTGTTTGACGATATCAGCGACCGCGACTCCATAGGTCGTCGCTTGGATATGCCAGAAGTCGACCTTGATACCCTTGGGCAGGGTGATGTTGTCGATCGCCGCGGCCGCAGCGGCGGGGTCCTTATTGGCGTTCGGATCCGAACCTCCGCCGGTGAGGCCGCAGGCGGCACTCAGCATCGCAATGATGACCAGGACGACGGGCAATGTTCTGTGCTTGCGGGAAACCATGGGAACTACGCACCTCCGGTGCAGTTGGGACAGATGGCGTCAGGCCGGCTCAGCCTTTGACGCCCGCGGACGAAAGGCCTTCGATGAAACGACGTTGGACAAGAACGAAAAGGATGATGCCCGGCAGCGCGACGAATGCGGAGGCCGCCATCATCAGGTGGTAAAGCTGCCCTTCGTCGCCGGAAAACAGGATCAAGCCGAGTTGGACGGGCCGAATCGACTCGCTCTGGGTGATGATGAGCGGCCACAGCAACTCGTTGTACCGGCCCAGGAAGCCAAACAGCACTACGGTTACAATCGCAGGCTTCGTCATCGGCACGAGGATGCGCCACAGAAACGTCCAGTGGGAGGCACCGTCCACCCGGACAGCGTCCCAATATTCCCGCGGCACCGTCATGAATGCTTGGCGTAGCAGGAATACCGCGAAAGCGCTGGCAACGCCGGGCAGGATCATCCCAGCGTAGGTGTCATAGAGTCCGGAGCCGCCGGCGCCGTTGATGTCGTTACCGCCCAGCAACGGGAGCCGTCGGATCAACACGTAGTTCGGGACGACCTTCGCTTCGAAGGGAACCATCATGGTGGCCACGACAAGCAGGAACAAGACATTCTTGAAGCGAAATTTGAGACAGGCAAAGGCGTAGGCAGCGGTGATGCCGGTGAACAGTTGCACGGCCGTACCGACCGCGGCGACCACGAAGCTGTTGACAAAGTACTTTCCGAAGCTTGACTTCGGTGCGAACCAGGCCGTGAGATAGTTCGACCACTGGGGATGGTCTGGAAGAATCGTGGGTGGCGAGAGGTTGACCTCCTGGGCGGTCTTGAGCGAGGTCAACAGCATCCAGACGAACGGGAACATCATCAGCACTGCTCCAGCGATGAGCAGCACGTAGAGGAGGACGCGCCCCGGTCCCGGCCGCCGGCGGTGGGGGGGCCGCGCGGGACGACCGGAGCCCATAGTCCCGGCTGTCCCTGGGAGACGTCGGCTCACAGCCGTGTCGGCATCGACTGCGGTAGGAGGCGGTGCCATGGCGGTGATCGCCGTCCAATCTGACAATGAAGCGCGTGAACCGGGCGATCAGTTGTAGTGGACTTTCCGCTGGAACACCCGGAACTGCACCAGCATTACCAACAGCAAGAGACCGAACACCAGCATCGACAGCGCCGCCGCGTAACCCACCGAGTCGGGGCGTTCGTACAGATAGCGGTACACGAGCACCGGCAGCGCGAGCGTCGAGTCGAGTGGCGAACCGGCGCCGGCACCGTATCCGCCGCCACTGGTCAAGACATAAATCTCATTGAAGTTCTGAAACGATCGGATGGTGGAGACGACCAAGAGGAAGAACAGCGTGGGTGAGACCAGGGGCAGGGTGATCCGGGTGGCCATTTTCCAGGTATTGGCCCCATCGATCCGCGCGGCCTCGTGTATTTCCGGGTTGATGGCGACAAGACCCGCGAGCACGATGACCACACCGAAACCAAGCGTATTCCACACCGAGAAAGCCATGACGCACACCAGGGCGACACTTGGCCCCGCAAACATGGCGGGGATGCTCTGTGACCACCCTATGCCGAAGACAGCGAGAAGCTTCGGCACGATAGGACTGGCATCGAGCAGCCACGTCTGCGGGGGCAGACCGACCGCCTTAAGGACTGCATTGAGCACGCCGACCGTGGGGTTGAACAGAAACCCGAAGGCCAGCCCCGCCGCCACCGTCGAGGTGATGTAAGGAATGAAATACGCGGTCCGCAGCACGGCGAGGCCGCGGATTTTCGCGAACAACATATTCGCCACCACGAAGGCAAGTACCAGCGTTACCGGCACCGTAACGACCGTGAAGAAGAAAGTCACGAGCAGACTCTGGCTGACTTCACCGGGCCCCCCTCCCGGACGGCCACCCAGTCCCTCAATGATGCGGTGGTAGTTGTCGAGGCCCACGAACTTCTCGGCCCGGATCCCCCACCGCCAAAGGCTGATCCAGCCGCCAAGAAACAACGGGTAGACATCGAAGGTGAACAGCAAACCCAAGGTAGGAGCCAAGAACCCGATCGGAAGCCACATTCGCTCCACCCGCCGCCGGCGTCGGTGCCGCCGCGCTACGTCCGGCGCGATGGACCGCGGGGCAAGATCTGAAACCATGAGTTGCTGCCTTGTCCTATTCCGTCGGGGTCGCGAATGGAGCATGGAGGTGATCGGTCGAAAAACTGAGACGTTCCATCTCGTAGGGCGACGGTGGTATGTGAGAGGTCGGCAGTGTGGTACCAGCCACCAGGGCAACCGATGGCCGAGAACCAGGTGACCGCTTCCCGTGACAGAAATCTATCGAAGCGAGCGGTCCGTTCCGTGACACTTATGCGGCCAGTGGATGAATTCACCATGACGCGCGCCCCCGCCCCGCCACCGGTGAGGACGGCCGCTGGCGGGCCACCGTGAGCCGCGAGGCGAGGCGGTGGTTACCCGACGCGGTGTCCTGCGGCACCGCTGACCCGCACATGGTCGACGAGGACGGCAGCTGAACGCCGAACGGTCCGCTAATCCGATGGTCAACGACCAGCCCGGGCCTGGCGCATTGACGGCCGGTAAACGCAGCGAGAGTGCGCGGGTGGCGATGGCATGATGTGGGAACCGCACGGTATCGGGCGGTCTACCCATTCACGACGGATCCTCCGGCACGTCCCTGCCGGTGAAGGGAAGTCCTCGCGATGGCTTCAGCGACGTTCGACAAGGCCACCCACGTGTACCCAGGCACCAACGAGCCGGCCGTGGACAACCTGGACCTGACCGTCGCCGACGGCGAGTTCATGGTCCTCGTCGGCCCCTCGGGATGCGGAAAATCCACCTCGCTGCGCCTGCTCGCGGGCCTGGAGGAGCTCACCTCCGGGGCGATCCGGATCGGGGACCGCGACGTCACCGATCTCCCGCCGAAGGACCGCGACATCGCGATGGTGTTCCAGAACTACGCGCTCTACCCGCACATGAGCGTCGCCGAGAACATGGGCTTCGCGCTGAAGATCGCCGGTGTCGCGCGAAGCGAGATCACCAAGCGGGTGCAGGAAGCCGCCGTCCTGCTCGGGCTCGGCCCCTACCTTTTGCGCAAACCCAAGGCACTCTCGGGTGGCCAACGCCAACGGGTGGCGATGGGCCGGGCGATCGTCCGCGAGCCGCAGGTCTTCCTGATGGACGAGCCGCTGTCCAACCTCGATGCCAAGCTCCGCGTCGAGACCCGCACCCAGATCGCGGCCCTGCAACGCCGACTCGGTACCACCACGGTATACGTCACCCACGACCAGACCGAGGCCCTGACCATGGGTGATCGAGTCGCCGTCCTCAACGACGGGCTCCTCCAACAAGTCGACACACCCCGGATGATGTATGACCGACCCGTCAATGCGTTCGTCGCAGGATTCATCGGATCCCCCCAGATGAACCTGTTCAACGGACGCATCGACGGCGCAACTGTCCAGATCGCCGACCAGGACATCGCCATCGAACGCACCCAGCTCGCGGCGGCGCAAACCGAGGGAGCGGACACGGTACAAATCGGTGCCCGCCCGGAGGACCTGCGCCTGGGTGGTGCCCAGGACAACGGGATCAAAGCCGAAGTGGTCCTCGTCGAGGAACTCGGGGCCGACGCCTACATCTACGCCCGCGCCGGCACGCCCGACACATCAACCTTCGACATCGTCGTCCGCGTCGACGGCCGCAGACCCCCGTTGAAAGGTGAGCAGGTCAACGTCATCATCGCCCCCGAGCACACCCACGTGTTCTCCTCCATCACCGGCGACCGGCTCTGAAGACTGCCGAGGCCAAGACCATCAGCGGGACCATCGACGGCCACACCTTCCAAAGCTCCTTCATGCCCTGGGCGATGGCACCCACAAGTTGCCCGTGAAGACCGACCTCCGCCAGGCGATCGGCGAGCACCCGGCGACACGGTCTCGATCCACCTCAACGGGCGCCTCAGCTAGATCAGGTTCCGCTGGGCGATCGATAATCGACACGCTGCGTACGATCGGGAGGTGCCATCGACCGCCCCGTACGACGAGATCGCGGACTGGTACGAGGACGAGTTTCTGACCCGATCACGCGGACTGTCCAGCCATCCGCTGGGCATCGATTCCGCGTTGCGTGCGCTGCTGGGCGCGGGCAGCGGACCGTGCCTGGAGATCGGCTGCGGCACCGGCGAGTGGGCGGCGATGGTCCGCGAGCTGGGGTGGACGCCTTTCGGGATCGACCTGTCTGCGGGCATGCTGGGTCATGCCAGACGGCGCCTGCCGATCGCGCAGGCCGATGCCGTCCACCTGCCCATAGCGTCTTCAGCGGTCGCGGCGGCCATCACCGTGATGGTGCACACCGACATGCCGCGCTATCCCGACGTGCTGGGCGAGGCGACACGCGTGCTTCGCCCCGGCGGCCTGCTCGTCCATGTCGGCGTGCACCCGTGCTTCTGCGGCGGCTTCGCCGACCGCAGCGACACGGACGCCGTCGTGATCCGACCGGGGTACCTCGACAGCAACTGGACCACCGAGTCGTGGACCGACCAGGGTTTGCGTGACAAGGTCGGCGCGTCGCATTGGCCGCTTCCCGACCTGATACATGCCTTCCTAGACGCCGGCCTGGTGATCGAGCGGATGTTCGAGGGCGGCGAGCCGGCGCCGGCCATGCTCGCAATCCGCGCTCGAAAGCAGTGAGCACCACCCCCGTCCCATCTGCGCTCGCCAGCCTCACCGAAGTCGGTCCACAGTTTGCGACTGCCCCACTTGCGGATCCCGCTGTGAGACGCACGGAGGGCTTGCTGGTCGCGCAGCGCAAGGTCTCCGCGTCGACTCAGTGTTCAGCCTGGTTGGCATGCCTGCTGAGGGGTTACGGCGAGATTGCGGCTCACGAGGTCGCGTATATCGCAGCTGACCAGTGCTGCGCCGACGCGCGCGGCACCGGCCACGTACCCGGCGTCGTAGACCGACAGGCCCTCTGTGTCCGCAGCTCTCACGGCGTCGGCGAAGAGTGCTTCGTCGACCCGCACCAGCCCGCCGTCGGCCGCGATCGCCTCGACCAGGCCGCGCAGCCGACCGGCTGCCTGGATATCGCGCCACGCTCGCACAGCGACGTTGCCGACCTCGTAGAAGGCAAGATCAAGCGTTGCCAGGGGTGTGTCACCGGACAGCAGCTGGCACGCCGCCTCGTGCTGCTCGTCGTCGGCGTCCTCTCGGGCCAGCAGCACGCTCGCGTCCACGAACCAGAAGGTCACGCCGTCGGCCGGTGTCGCTTTAGATCATCGACGCCGTTGCCTCCGTGATGGCCAGCTTCGCTCATCAGTCGCTGCACGCGGCGCGCCCGCTCATGCCCTCGGTGGCGCAGGCCTTCGTGGGCGTAATCGCGCAGCAGCCCGCTGCGAGTGGTGTTTCTGCGGGTAGCTTCGGCGTCGAGCGAGCCGAGCAGATCGTCGGGCAACGACACCATCACCTTGGCCATAAGTCGAGTATACCCGGTACTGCCGAGCACGACCGTCAACTATGCGGTCGCCAGGCCTTTCGCCGACCCGGACCCGTACCCGCAAGCGGATCCCGCTACGGGCACGATGTCGCGGGCCGTTACGACGTCAGGTACCGATCGAGCGCCTCCCGTACGAGCTCGGATGTGCTGACCCCGCGCTGCTGAGCAGCGGCGTGCAACCGTTCGCGCAACTCGCTTGGCACCCGGGCCTTTACCTCTGGCGATCGCCGCCCTGGCGCGGTGAGCGACGGCCTGCCGACTCCTGCCTTCTGCAACGCGGCGGCGGCGATCTCCTTTGCGCGAGCTTCGGTAATGCGCTCGCCCAACTTGTCGTGAACGACCTCGACGTCGAGGTCGATGTCGGGTCCGACGGTGTACTTCGCGCTCATGGTGTGCGCCGCACGTTCGCGGTTCGGAAGCACGCCACGCTGGCAACGCTGCGCCGGGACGGGTCGCCACGCATCAGCGGCACCGAAGCGGACTTCGACGACGAGGCCGGCGAGATCTTCCTGGGTTCGATGCCAGGCTCGCTGAAGGCGCTCGACCTGCGCCGAGATCTCCGCATGGCGCTGCACTGCCCCACGGAAGACACCCCCGAACACGACCCCTCGTCCTGGCTCGGCGATGGCAAGATCGCCGGGCTTGCGATCGAGCTTTCCGACCCCGAGCAGGTGGACGAGGCCCACGGCTTCCGCATCGACCTCACCGAGGTCGTCATGACCACGGTGGGCACCCCCGCCGACCACCTGCTGGTCCAGTCCTGGCACCCCGAGCGCGGTCTGGTGATTCAGAAACGCCACTGATCGACGCGACCACGTGGGTGCGGCGGTGCTGTCGCCGTAACGGGATCCCCCTCCGGTCGCGGGTCGGTCCTCCTGACGAAGTCGCGAGCACTGCAGCAGCAGACTCGGACGAGACACGGGCCGGCACGTCATCAGGCCGCGGGCTGTGGTCCTGCGCCTCCTCGGCCGGAGGTAGCCACGACGGTCGGGCCACCGAGCTACGGCGTGCAGCCCGTCTAGGGTTGCGCAAGTGGACGTCGACGAGCTCGTCTGGTTGGACGCAACGTCGCTGGCCGGTCTGATCCGGGCCGGGGACGTCACGGCAGTCGAGGTCGTGCAGGCCCACCTGGACAGACTCGAGAGCGTGGGCGAGCGCGTCAACGCGTTCGTGACCGTGCTGGGCGAACAGGCGTTGGACGCGGCGAGGCGGCCCGCACCAGGGCCGCTGGCCGGGGTGCCCTTCACGGTCAAGGACTCGCTCGACACCGCCGGTGTGCGTACCACCCGCGGGTCGCTGCTGTTCGCCGACCACGTTCCGGCGAGGGACGCCACGGCGGTGGCGCGGCTGCGGGGTGCGGGCGCGGTTCTGCTGGGCAAGACGAGCCT
>JAABUV010005168.1_pt1 | contig 15053 bp, 11 predicted proteins | sample 5559971 | NCBI WGS metagenome assembly JAABUV01 (sample SAMN10711881, study PRJNA513362) | rock metagenome | isolation source: Antarctica rocks | place: Antarctica: Victoria Land, Knobhead nord | collected 2015-12-19
GTTGAGAATGTAAGATAGGATGAGGGCGGAGGGACCATTGCCAACAATAACCGTGTCGACCTGAGCTGGAAGGAGCTTCTGCTCCATTTGGCTGCCCATCACATCCAATCCCAATTGGCCATCTCGTACATATGATAATATCGGCCAGCCGACATTGTAACAAAATGTGAGCACGAAAGAAGAGACGGTGATGAAGAACTAACAAGGAAATTATAATTATTAATCGAGTCTTCATAATAATCGTCATGCATGTGTTAAATTACATATTCATGACGTCCGTCCTTAGCGCAGGCTTTAATTACCACTCAAACCTCCTTTTAGCAAATCTCCGTGGTAGAGAGTACACCCTACAAGCAACCTTTCAATTGGACCATCTTGCTTGCACAATATAGCTTTTCCAATTGCGAAGGGCGGTCCGTAGTCCGTATACCAACGCACATCTACTTCCCTTTTCTACACTCCAGCAGCGAATAGATGGACGCTTCGAAGTTCATGGTGCTTGATCAAGCTCTCATGGATCAATCAGGGCTCAACTTTTGCGATGGTCAATCTCTCAATCATGAATCGTAAAATTCTTCTATGAGAAAATATCGGCATGTATGACGCAAAAAGTTGTGTACCTTATCAGGTTCTGATGGAAGCAAAAGGTTTACATTACGACCATGCCGCGATTCGAACGCGGAATCTTTGGTGCCGAAAACCAACGCCTTAACCATTAGGCCACACGGCCAATCACAACACTCACAGTTACTATTTAATTTAATAATCATAGCTTCTAACGGCAGTGGTACTATACCTTCGGTACCTATCATAACGGTGGCCGAGCAGCTGAGATCATTCAAAGCGATCAGGCAGTGAAGCCAAGCGACTCGTTCTATTATAGAAAATGTGAGACCGATTTCTATGAGCAACGGTTCAAAGCAGTTGAATGTCAGAGTAATAGAGGACGATAGGCAAGGCAGTAAATCTGTTGCAAATGCTTGAGATCTGACACAGGTTGGGAGCATGGTATCAAAAGGAAGGATGTGCAAGCACTAGGTGAGCATTTCCATATTTATTCATATATTAGGTTATATTTCGTACCCCAATCTGCAACACTGAGTAGCCCTCGCATGCTTGACAAGATTGGCCACGATCGGGATGCACTGTCAACATAGCAGCAACGCTTGAAATCAAAATTCATGGATGTACAACCGTCCAGCTTTAAATATCGGAGACAAGGAGAATGGCCATGAAAAACCCAGAAGCTGCAATCGCTGACGAAGAAACTGCTTTTCGAATCCTTCCGCTGTTTACTCCAGATGGGCCACGACTGTTCAAGTTCCTGTACTTCTTTGTCCGTTGCCCGAACTTGTTCTGTGAACCAAGACGAAGCATCACTCCCTCCCTTGGATTCGAACTGCCACCTTTCCATTAGATCGTGAATTTCAGATTGAACGGCTCTTAGCTGAACGGTTTTTTGAGCCAGATACTGCGAAGCGTGGCCAAAGACCGGCGCCATTAAGCCAAGACGGTCGATCTGTTGCTTTACAATGTAATCATCAAGCTTGGACCTTCCATGTGTATAAAGAAGCCACTCCCAAACTGGCCGACCTTCAATGATAGTCGTCTTCTTGTTCGTGGCATTCATTAGCATTTGGACTGTTTCGTGGATCCTTGACGAAAAAGCCCGGAGTGCATTCAGCTTGTCGTGTAAGACGCTTGTTTCGAAGATGTCCTGCTCTATCCTGCTGCCGACAGTACGAATGAAGGTTTCCATTTGGGAAATAGTATTGGATCTAGTACTGGAGCACACCTCACGGAATGGTTCGATGCCGATAGGGAGATAGATTAGGTTCCGTGTATACAGCCATTCCATACCAATCGTGAAAATACCATATGTAGCCCTTATCTCGGGCTTTAGGAGACCACCATTCTTGAAGCCTCTTGTCAGATCTTTGGAGCCAGAGAAGAACCGCTTCATTGTACCTGTGACATGGTTGTCGTGAAACTGAGCGGCATCAGTGTCAGAATTAAGGGCAATGTATTCGGTAAACTCGCCACGCAGGATCGATTGATCTTCTCTGGAAAGCTGAAAAAGATATTGCTGACCATAAGCATTCTGCGAAAGGCTCACGAATATCTTCAATAGTCCCAGGCTTCATGTTAGAAAGGTTATCATAGTCAGAACAGACCAAGTCGCGGAGGTTCGGAATTTCCTGTCCGCAAAAATTACGAATAATGTGTTACTTCTGGCAGTGTATACCAGGGCGATCATCTGGATGATGGCCAATATTGTGACTATGGCCCATAAGTGGCCAACTGAATAATCACTAGAGCCATGTCAAAGCTTTCCAAGTGCAGTTCAGGACTTCTTCGAGGACACCCCGGAGGAAAAGCATGGTTGCAGAACACGTGATGGTAGATTGCATGACATCTAGTCTCGGGAGGGTCCCTTGATAAACCCATTATTTACCGCAGTGGAACTATGAGCCAATTTTGTTAGAAGCATGCCTTCTAAGTTCATCAGCGCTAAGACATCGTTATATAGTCTTCATCTGCACGCTTGCGATCGTAATTTTCTGACTTTTGCTTCGTAGAAGGGCGACTCACCTAATGTAAGAAAGAGGATTGGTTTCGCTATCCTACTGGGGTCTACCATCGTCTCACTAGTCATATAGACCTTCAGGAAACTCCACGCTCTGTCCATATGGAGTCGTAATTACTGTTTACTCTCCACCTTCTCCGTCTGGATTAGCCTCAAGGGGCGCTCCCTCAGGATCTTCAATGGTCTCATCGCTCGCATCATTCTCGATTGGCGTTGTTCTTTCGACGCGACTATTATGTTGTTGTCCCCGGTGTTCCGTATTGCGAGCTTTTTGGTTTCCGATGAGCCAACGCTACTTTCCTATTGGGAATATCACCTCTAGCTTTCTCTATCTCAGAGGCCTTCAATTCACCGTCTGTCAAACTATGCTGATCAAGACGATCGAAATGCCACGGCAGATTCTCAGGTGATCCCAAACTGGAACTCGCAACAGGAAGTAGTAGTAGCTTGGCAAAATCGATGGCTTGTAGCACAAGTCATGTAGATTGGGAGGAATTTTATTGTTATATGAAGCACAGAAATTCGCTGATCGATACAGAGACAGAGCGTGCAGAGGGTTTTTGAGAGATGTCCTCATTCTACGCACCATACGCGATGCTGCAACGGCTTTATTATAAGGCGGTAGTCTCCGGCATCTGAGAGCGGATCAAAGGTATGCTTGCTGACACTTGCTGACAATGATCTTACTCCGATGGTGTCTATGTCTGTAGGGTTCATGACGAAGGAAGTTAATCATCGCTACAACATCATAAGTAGCCTCCGGTCAAGGCCAAACGGCATATAAAGCCAAGATCAGCCTTTGGTCGAGTATAAACGATACATAAGCTGCCAGAAATTCTGGCCGAAGTCAAAAGTATTCCTAACAAGTGGTATCCTGTTAGGTGGCTGAGAGGTTGGAAGCTCCAAATAGCTTCGTTACCATGTTTGAAGGTTGGCGTCGAGATGAAGGCCAGACCGGAAATCTATGGAGAGCATCAACTACCATGTACGGTACGTAGTTACCGATCCATCTCATGAGAGGTCGAATAGCTGTCACGTCGTCAAAATGCTTGACAAAGTGTCCCGAGTGCAAAACTGGTTCCAGCGGAAGTTAACGTGACCCAGTTGTAGTATACAGTACATTAGTGCCTAGCCGTATTATTACGATATCTCCGCAATATATCCGCTTGACTTCACCGCTTTCCTCAGAGAGACTATCCGACGTTCTGCGCCATTGTATAGAGTACAACTACTTTCATCCATATAATTTCAGGCCTGAAACTGTAGAAGTACATGCCATCATGTCTGCGTCACTTCCGGGGAACCGCGATCTGCCAGCCTCCCAGTATAATCTCAATACCTACTGGGGACGCGTTCGACAATCCGCAGAAATTGCAGATCCCAGGTGAGGAGATATGAGGCCGCCTCACCAGACTCTGGTGTGGTAGGTATACTGCGAATGCTTCCGATCCCCAAAATTTATTGGCAAGCTCGTAAGCTAAATGAATCGATTGCAGAACCCTCTTTGTCTCAGCTGCTGGCCTCGAGAATGCGAAGAAGCTTATATCGTCGTTCAAGCAAGGACAGATTAACTCCATGACCCCAGAGTTGTGGCACGCCAAGAAGATTGTGGACTCGACGCTACATCCAGGTATGCGCCCACTTTAAACCCTGAGACATCAACGTCCATTGACATTTGCAAGACACCGGAGAACCAGTCTTCTTGCCCTTCCGCATGTCATGTTTTGTCATCTCCAACTTGGTCGTTACGGCAGGCATGCTCACGCCTGGGCTCCAGGCAGGTCACCAATAGCTGTACAGAAGCAAATCTGCTAAGGCTTCGCAGACCACAGGCACACTTCTATGGCAAATCACCAATCAGTCTCTCAATGTAGCTATCAACAGCGCAAATGCCAACAAATCCACACCTCTTTCTACTTCTACAATGGTCCAATCCTACTTCCTCGCAGTATCAGCTTCATGCTCGGTAGCATTAGGCCTGAACGCGATCGTGCCTCGCTTAAAACGGTTATCACCTGGCACAAAGACGATTCTCACACGCCTGGTACCCTTTGCGGCTGTGGCCTCGGCGGGAGCACTCAACGTGTTCCTGATGCGAGGGGAGGAAATACGAAAAGGGATCGACATCTACCCTGTTCTTAGCTACGAAGAGAAGGTGCAAAGGGAAAAGGACGGTAAAGCAGTGCAAAGCTTGGGAAAGAGCAAGAAAGCGGCCACGATCGCAGTTGCGGAAACAGCATTGAGCCGGGTCTTGAACGCTACTCCCATCATGGTGCTACCACCTTTGATATTAGTTCGGTTACAACGGACAGAGTGGCTCAAGAAGAGACCTAGGATGACGTTGCCGATAAATCTGGGTATGACCGAAGGATATCGTCCGGGGATTTTGCCATAACTGATCGATCGTAGGGTTAATCCTAACAACATCTATCTTCGCCTTACCTCTGGCTTTGGCAGCCTTCCCGCAACGGCAGGCTCTAGAGGCACGGAGATTAGAGCAAGCTTTCTGGGACAAAGGAGGTGAAGATGGCAAAGTCGAATTTAATAGGGGCATATAGTAATCCCAGCACACAGACGAAATTTTTTCTGTACACAACACATTAAACAATCTAGCACACAATACTCATGGCATACGAAATAGTCATCACTCGTCTTGGCCTACCATATGAGGTTCCGTGGCCGTCTCCTGATCGGATCACATGCGTTCAGCATTTCGAGAGACATTTACTTCTCTCTTCTTGGCCGTTGTTGATAGTAGATAAACCCCAAGCCGTGGCAATGGCGCCCTTTTCACATGGATTTCCGCAAGGAAGGAACTTGGATTTCCTAGCTTCCTCTTTTCAAACCTCTCCAACCCTCACAAGCAACGTCTTATTTCATTTTGGAATGAGTGCTCTGGACATGTTCGCAGTATAGCAAAACCAACCACTCACTCGCTTAGAACCACAACAAGCACAATGAAAGTACGGGTAGATTCTTGCAACTCCATTAGCATTAAGTCCAGCTTTAACTGGTGTTCTTCGCTTCCTTACTTTGCTGTGGATACCAAAATTATGAGGGGTAATATCTGCCTTTACATGAGCAGGATATGTGAAGCGCACACTGCAGAAAGGAAATCGTACCTGGGACTCGGAAAGCTGTCTGACGCTGGGTGAGATTGAGTCATCTATTTGGGGTATTTATATCTTCCTTCATATATGCGTCTGCTCTCTCTGAATTCATGTGGTGGACTCTAGTTTCCGTACGTTTCTACCATATTGCTCGAACGCCGTAAACTCCTACTATACTTTTATGAACCCCATAGGCTACTAAGACATTTTAGGAGTTACGCTTGTTTCTCTTCTTGTGCGAAGATAGCAATGAGTCATACTGCCATCCCATATCTTGGTATTGCGTTCTCTTTTCATATATGTTTTAAATATGCCCACAAATATAAAAATATTTCCAATAAGCAACACTGTGCAGGACAGACATTTAGAAGTTAAGCACATTTTTAGACGCAAAAGTTATAGCTAAAACGTCCTCCCCATCGTTCCAGCCGCCAGGTAACACCATGTTCAGGGTTTTCAATACCGGCTTCTCGCAATGCCGGCTGAAGCTCATGTCTGTTGGTGCTCCCGAGACAAGTACACACTCTGGTGCTCAGGGCAAGATGAACAATAGAAGAAGTTCGAAGAAAGGCCTACACCAGAAGAAGAGGGTATGTGCGGTTTTGGGCAATGGCGGTAGACACGATTTCTTCCTCGAGTCTCGCAGAAAACCTGTCTTGCGGTTTGCTGGACCTGTTACCGAAGATCGACGTCGAGAGTTAGTGGGAAATGAAGGATTGGACACCCCTCGAGATAGCAACCACCTTTTAAATTGGTATTGCGGCTGCGGGTCTGATTACGTCTCCAGCCCGGCATCGGATATTGGGATTACTTCGAACATCCCTGCATGGATTCAAAGCCTGGTCGCCGAAGTCATCCAATGTCAAAGCTTTTTCATTGTTTGAGCTTTCTCCACTCAAGACACCAAAGTTGGGATTTTTTTTACCAAAGCCGCCTACGATAAGAAGCATTGCTACCTCACTAGTATAGTTTCTCACTTCAGGAGCTGCACTCGGCGGGCTAGGAATTTTCGTAGTGTTACAGGCGAGCAAAGAGGGACAGCGTTTGGAGTTGAGAGAACAAGAGCCAATACTCAAACAAGAGAAGAGTGAGAAGGCGTTGGCAATCTCCGCAAAGGAACAAGATCTTGGGATACTAGACCGAGAGAGGACGCTTCTAGACCGAGAGACTGATATAGTTCAGCGGAAAAGGACGTTGAACAGAAACGGACGGAAGTGGAGGAACGACAGCAAGACTTGTAAGAATAGAAGAAGGATTTAGACGAGCGAAAGAAATGTTTAGAGGAGAACGAACTGGCCTTCGATGAGCTAGAACAAGAAACTGGGGTTGAAGAAGAGAGAACAAACGGTAAAATAGAGATTATGTGCCGCAGAAGGGGCAGCAACGATTCGAGATAGTGATGGAAGAGGAAAAAGCAGGCGACATGAATTTCGAAGTGACTTGAACGTTGATTACTACGTGTTTAGGGCACATGGCACTCATGCTGAGACAGTAGATCTGTGAGCTGTTACACAGGCTTTGGAAGGATTTTTCCGGAACTTTGCAACAAGGACTCTTTCTTCGCAACCAGTTGTATTGAACGAATTGCAACTCTGTAGACATCCTCTATCCAGATACCACTAGACCTATCATTCTATTTAGAACTAGCATCCTGCACAACGGTGGTCAAGCACAATCGCAATGGCGGCATGATCTCAGCACGCTTATCCTGTAAGACTATACTTAAGCAGCGGGTGCAAGGGAAATTAAAGTGGCTAGGAAAAGCAAGGAAACATGTAGAAGTGAAAGATATAGAGCAAAGCTTGGAAGATGGCCATTGGCAGTCGGGAGGAGTGCAAGGAAGGTAGACCAAGTCGTAATATAACAATGCGGCTTGGCGTACGATCGTAAATTACACATCATAGCTTGTAATGAAACTCTTGGGGAAACTTCCCAGACCATCCTGACCTCACGTCGCTCTTAGACCGGCCCAACTAGGTATTCAAATATTCCTTATCTTCACATTCTCTTCCAGTAATCGACGCGTAGGGACTTGGGACATTTCAAAGATATTACTATTTCCACCGCACAACAGGTGAAGAGTTAATACACAATATCCGAAGGCTGCAATATATTCTCAAGCGTACAAAAGCTGAGGGTAGTAGGCTCGGGGATTCTAGTAGCTATACTCTCTACTTGACCATAACTCTCCGCATAATACCTTAACGGCTTAACTTTGTTGAATGGAACGCAAACCTCCCATGACTGCGAAATTTGGCATCTCTCCCTCCTCGGAGCGCCCACGTCTTTGCCTGAATCCCTGCCGGTCTTGAAACGTCCTGAGATAAGCTTGCAATCTTTTCCTCCTAGCATCATGGGGGAAGTAAATTCTATCGGGACCAGAATTCAGCAAATGCAAGTATGTGCATAAAGTGTGGGCTTGAATAAAACGTTACGGAATTTGGCAGACCGGCTATCTTGACCAAAAAAATGCTGGAAGACACGAGTCCCTAAACCTATCGACTCGCATATTCGTATTTTACCCAAAGATTTTAAACCTTCTTCGTCATCCTCAAAGCCACCCGCCGATTTCGGATCACATCGTTGTGGTGAATAAAGGCTCGTGATCAAATCCCTTAGCCGGCCGTTTGGTCCACCAACAAGATTGTCGAGTAATTTTGCAAAGTCATACAGCTTCGAGGCTCCTTGACAATGGCTGAATGCACATTCATCAATTCGGTCGATAATCCCGAATATTGGTTGCGTTGAATGACTGGCTTGGTTTGTGGGTTAGCAAGGAATATCCGACGATTTAAAACCCCGGAGGCGCCAGATGGGAATGTATCTACAAGCTCGCGCATGAGAGACTTTAAATCCTCTAGGCTCAGTTTCGCAGTTCCAGAGGCGCATTCCGCCAAGATTTCGAGGGCTTTATGCTTCAGCACCGGCGAAGGATGACAAACGAGGATTTGATATATAGCCTCTTTCAAGAGAGTGCTGGTGGTGCGCTTGGTATCTATGCAAGCTAAATATAGAAGCTCAGTCCAGTGCACGGAATGAAGAATTACAGGGGCGCCTTCACTAATCGGTAAGCCCTGGGGCTTCGTCAGACATACGAAGAGCGTTGACCGATTCAAGCGCAATATTTGAGACGCATGGGTCTCGCGACTTGGCAGGTTTGATCCAGATGATTTTCTTAAGCTCTCCCCTGGCCACAGGAGTGGAACAAAGCCAATCAGTCAGAGGGGGTCCAGCCATCATTGCTCGGCAAGCTTGGTTCTGAGCTGTTGTTTGACGCAATGCACGGCAGATTTGGCTTTGATGCAGCAGACCATGTGCTGATTGAGTCATAGTCCTTGTAGACTAAATGCTTTTTAATACGGCTGAGAGCTTTCTGACGCCTAGCAATCTCCCTGTCTAACGTCGAGTACTTAAGCACTATAGCATTGAGCAGCTGTGGGACCTAGTGAGAGCACGATCTTGGCATAAAACTCACCTTCGACTTTAAAAGACGTTTCTTCAAGCTGCTGTGTGACGGATTCCAAGTCCTGGCTGAGCTTGTCCGTTTTCCCTTGAAGTTTATCGGTTGTCTCTTGAAGCTTGCCCGTTTTCCCTTCAACCTCTTGTACTATTTAGACCGGTATTCTTTGCAGGAAGGATACAGCAAGATTTACTCAACGTCTGTCATCCGAGACATACAAATTGCCATTGAAGGTCTTACCTACGTGTATACCTTGCCAGATTCAAGCGCCGGCAAGGCAGAGGTTCTCAGAACGTAATATACTCCGTATTCAGTAGTTCCATGCAATTGAATCTCGGAGAACTCTACGCCGGTATTCACATCTCCGCCGTATCGAAATCTCTATAATCTCGACTTATGGACGATGGGGAAAGATGTCCCGCGTGGCAAATACAGTAACAAAATACAAACGTACCGTGAAAAGGAATTTATATGGTTGGAGGCATTCTTAAGAGCCTGCGCGTACATGCAAGAACTACTGCTAAACGAAAGATGCCGAGACACTGTTCACGGGACATGAGGTTACTAGAAAGACCCCAAATAGAAGATGTTCGGTTAGAGGCAGCAAAAGTCGACGCATCTGAAACGACCTTTGAAGGCAGTGTATCCGAAACGGGCATGTGCAGGATGATGTAACTGTCTATCTTCGCTTTCTCTTAAGACTACGATATTTATCACTTCGAAATAGGATTTACTTAGTTGGTAGTTTGCGGAGGGTTTCCTTGCATTTAGTCTTATATATATCTGTACTTGGGAGGCGTTCTCCTTGTTCCCTATTCTGCATTGACGGCGTGTTCTGCTTGAACATAGCACCAAATTAGAACCAGTCGACCGGTGAAGAGCTTTTGTTCTGGCTCGACATCGGCTACTGGGCGCGAGTAGTGAGCTTCGGTTGCCGAGACGAGTTGCTCTTCACCTTGTCGATTTTTCGTCGTTACGTGGCCAGCTTGGGCACTCGCCCGGCATGTCTAGAGCTCCATCCGCTTCAGTTTCTGCTGTGCTTGCTTCGATGTTCAGCCAACAGATGTTGTTTGTTTTACGGATAGCGGTGTCTGCCGCGTCTATAGCCTCGTGAATGGTCGCGGTGGGTACCATGATGGGTGTTAAGTCCGTATTGAGTTGGAGGTTGATGCCCCTACTTCTAGTAAGAAGAAAATATCTTACCGGCCTCGCTCTCCTTCTCGTCCACGACGGTCCTTCCTAGCACTCTCCGATGATCCATTTGTCGACCAACAATGACTCGAACTCTAAGATCGATGCATACAACAATTTCACGGATCGCGTATCTCTTTCGATCTTGGGGACCTGTCTCTGGCTTTCTCGGTTCTGGCGCAGATCCTGGCTGGAGATATCCGACCAATCCTCATCACTCTCCGTCGGGAGATCGACTTGAGATGTTTCTTAAGGCTCTGTCAGATCTGGCATTAGATCCTGGTCGGACACGTCTGACCATCCTTCCTCGCCCTCAGTCGGAATATCAATTGGCGATGGCGCAGAGTATTGTCTTGAATTTCCTGACCAATTCTGAGCACCTTCCGTCGAGAGCTCTATTGGTTCTGGCGCAGGATGCGGCCTAGAACACTCTGAGCGGTCTCGAACACTGATTGCTGGAAGCTCTATTGGTTCCGGTGCATGATGCTGGCCAAAACACTCTGGGCGATCTTGAACCCTGACCGCTGGGAGCTCTATCTGTGCTGGCGTAGGATTCCGTCTGAAATTCCGGACCAAGCGCAAGAACAGACCTATCCGATATTGAACGCCATCAATAATTACAGAGATGGCGAGTACTGAGGCTGCCAAGAACATGGTCAAAACGATCCCAAGAGCTATCAATAAGGGAAGCCCGGAAAGCGTGAAAATCAAGAGCTCGCGAGGCATGGCTGAAGTGTGGTCGACTGCTCTAAGTGACAGATGGAACGTCGTAGGTTGATGCCAAGAAGAGTTTTGGTAGTTGAGGAGGTTAGACATATTGGAAGTAATCAGAGTGCTCTGACTTGTAAAGCGTCTCGTTGAAGAGAGTTCTGTGAGAAGAGCTTGTTTTCTGCGTTGCTTATCGTTCAGAGTGTTAAAGATGCATGGTAACCCGGAACATGAGACAGATTTTATACTTTAAAAATGCACCAACGATGGCGTTGTTATATGCGCATAAAGATTATATACGGAGGACTTTGACATTGTATGAGAACTGAGCCAACAAAGATAGTTCTTGACGGTGGCCTTCTTCCATCATGCGAAGCCATAGCACATGGAGAACTCTGACATTGTACGGGTACCCACAGATAAACAAACTGTTTCAGAGCATGAAGATTGTTAATTTCCATGTCAGATCAGGAGACGCAATGAAGAGAACCGTCCTTGCCTTCTTTAGTGGATGAGAAACGACGGAAAATCGACCAGTTTTATCTTCAAAATCACGTTGTTCTTTACACTGCAAGAATAAAATGTTAGTAGGTTACAAGATGTTCTTAAAAGGGCTTGGAATATTCGAATATGAATCACGGTGCAGGTCACAGTTTCGTGTGGATGGAACATGTTGGGATCAGGTGCATGATCTTCATTTGAATTGATCTATATTGACGTATGGAACCTGTTTTCAGTACAAACGAAATCCTTGTCCGTCTACTTCCTTCATGTCCGGAAGTGCACATGGCGCTCATTAGTCTCACCGCGGTACTGTAAAAGCTCCCCTTTTCTTTCAACGGGGACGTGTCTCTGACCCTTCACAAATTGGTCAACCACAACACACTCTCGGCTGCCGTTCAAGACGTTTTTGTTTACAGCTACTAGCAGCGTGATTTTCGGACCTCTAGAGAGTCTGATATTGCAGATTATCCTCAACGGATCTTCGAACAGATCGCCTTTCTTGGGGTAATACACCAGATCAGAAGGACTCTTTGAGACAGCTATGCTCTCGATTGCTTCGTTGGAGCGGAAGCTGTGCAGAATGGGGCTTCCGTCTTTCTCGATTGTGATTCTCAGGTTCAGGCGGATGGGTTGCACCTCGTTGGTTTTGAAGTCGACAGGGAGCTTATTATATTGCTCAAGGAATTGTAGAGTTGTGGATGCCGGTGGAAGATTATCTGACTTCACAAGATTGTCTGGCGGTAGGATTTCCCTTGCCTTTGCCTGTTCCAGCGCTTGTATGACTTTCCCTGTCTCGGCCTTCTCCAAGGCTCGTTGAAATCTAGAGTCGCGGCATTTCCGTGCATCGGCAAATGACAACTCAATGAGCTTACAGAAAAGCAAGAGAACAAGGCTGAAACCGAGCCCAACAAGGCTTAAACCCACATGAAGGATAGACGTTTGAGCTCGATGAGATCTTTCGGCGAGAGTGCTTGCACGTCGTAGAAATGGTTCAACGCGAATGCGAAAGCTTTGTCTCCTAGAGAAATAGGGAGGTCCTTTATGGTGTATGCGATGATCGCGGTAAGGCCGAACATTTTGTCTTCGTGAGTTGGTCACAATCGAGAATCTTTGAAATTTTCTGTGTGAGTGATGGACTGAGTGTTCTGTGTAAATGAGTGAAGATATCGAACATCGCCAGTGCCTATATATGCTCAAAATTAACGAAGCAAGACGCTTTGAACAGTGGGTAAGAAGATCCGCAGCTTTGGACCAAGGGATTGTTTGAAAGCTATCTTGACAGAGAAAACGAGACACTGTCTTTTACTACGAGTAACGAAGCAGGGTTTCAAAGTTCTCATAGACTTCCATTACCTTCTACGAAATTACAAGGAAAGTGTCTAAATGAGGTGAAAAGGAGTATTGTTTGACTTGTGTAGAGATTTCTCGAACGGCGATGTTGTGTGAATATCTTTTCTGAAGCTTTGAGGAGACGCACGCAATAAACGGATTAGTTCGAGAGACATTTCATGTTGCTTTGAAATCCTTATGAATTTGCTGTTTCTAAGGCACAGAGGGTATATACAAGTACAACTGATTTTTGTACTCTTATTTCAAGACGATATGATTCCGTTGCGCAAGTGCGTGATATATATTTTTCTTTTTTAAGAATTCAATATATATTGGAGCTTGAGATTGCATCTCATAAGAAATGATATTCTTCCTCGACTTCATATTACATGCTACTTCTTGTCAGTCTTACGAATCAAGTGCACATGCGAATCCGTCATGGTTCGCGGCAGGCTTCCTCGCTGTAGCGAGTATGGCCAGTCTGAGCTCCGGTATAATCGCTGTTTAGTCACGGTCCATCCAGGCTCCCTCCTCATAGCAGTCACTGCCACTCTATATTCTGGTCCTCGATCAATTCGGACCCTGAGCCATAGTCTCAACGTGGCTTCCGCACTCCCCTCCAGCTCTCTCTTTGTCATCATGGAAGAATCCTTGATTAGCGACACATTCTTCATTATTTGGTTGCAGCAGTAGCTCTGTAGGAAGGGCATGTCTTCCTTGGCTTTGAGGAAATAGAGAAAGGCACATTTTAGCCCGTCGGCATATTGGACCTGGATGAAGAGCCCGTCTTCTGGTGGTAGAAGGTCTTCTGGCATAGGGAATCTGTCTGGCATTGGGAATCTGTCTGGCATTGAGATTTCATTTGGCATCCTCTGGTCCGGGACTTGTACTGGCATTGTGTGCTTCGAAGCTGGTCGAGAGAATAAATTGCGGATACATGCTCGTGCCCCGTAGAATGTGCCGCTAAGGAGGTTGAAGAGGATTAAATACGTTAAGGAGAGTGCCAGCCACAGGCAGAAGGCTTCGAGCCAGACGAACACTCTCGTACAGAACTCAGGATCACTCCAGGGGCACAGACCATTCCAGTGGCGGTAAGTTTCGAGGATAAACAAGGCTAGATTGCGTCTTAGAGGTACTGGGAAGTCAACTAGGGCGTATCCGATGATTGAGTTAGGGCCGAACATTTTGTCTCCGTAAGTTGGTTGCGATTATGAATCTCTGAAATTTTCCGTGTGTGTGATGGAGTGGTGTGTAGAACAGATGGGAATATGGAGCACAGTCAGTGATTATGTATGCTCAAAATTCAATAAAGAAACGCGGTTTTAAAGGAAGGGTGTAAAGACATGCGAGGACGCAAAACAATCGTACTTTCCTGAGGGTGATAAAGCAAGTTTCAAACTTCTCAAACAGTCCTATTGCCTTCTCTGGATGTAGAAAGAAAATTCTAGGATTATGATAATGGTATTGTCCAGCTTGAAAGTGGTAACGCGTTGCCATAGTCACAATGCTGTTGGCAGCCCCTTGTGGGCTTGGTGAGGCGTATACAGGGACTAAATTATGGCAATAATATCAGTACTAGCTTCGAAATCCTTGTGAATCTGCCTTCTTCAAGACGCGAAGGAGTTCGTACGAACAAGATAATTATAGTGTCTAGCTTGGTGGGGTATGAGGTATTGCAATAACGACGCTGCCCGGTAGGAACCTCTTCTTGTGCTCTGCAAGGTGCTGCACAGCAAAGCCTCTCCTTTGCCAGCATGATCATCAGCAAAACCCCATTGGTATTGCGGTTTTCGCTTGATGGACGAAAATGATTGCCGTGGTGTAGTATTTGGCGGTCGGAAATAAACGAAGGGGCGAGCAGGCAGCCAGATTAAAGTCAAGCTTGCAAATATCTAGGATCAAATAATCATTCACCAAAGAAATTAACACCCCGTTCAATTACAAGGTAAAAGATGGTAGACCAAGAGGGAATACCCGTTTCCCAAATATCCCAACTATTCCTCAAAGAGATTCCTCACGACAAGTTTGGCAGATAATGCTAGTAGATAAACAGAAGAAGCCCCAGCAACAAACAGGTCACTCGCTTTTCATTCCTATCTACATACAGTATCTCTACTACTCGCGAAACCTAGAGCAAACCGCATCAACACCGGACTTTCAAAGC
>JAABUV010005169.1_pt1 | contig 15048 bp, 14 predicted proteins | sample 5559971 | NCBI WGS metagenome assembly JAABUV01 (sample SAMN10711881, study PRJNA513362) | rock metagenome | isolation source: Antarctica rocks | place: Antarctica: Victoria Land, Knobhead nord | collected 2015-12-19
GTGTGAACAGTGCGTGACGGGGGATGCAGGCGCTGCGGGGACTGGCGGACCCTGTGCAGTCGATCGCGGTAGTCGGCAACGGCCCCATAACCGCATACCAGCGGCGCCAGATAGATGCGACAGACGTTTGCTGGCCCTGTGTCTGACTTTTACCCTGTCATGGTGTGCGGCGTGTTACGGCGCACGCTGCTTGTAGCTATGCCCTTGCGCTGCAGGTAGCAGCGGCGGCGGCAGCGGCGGCGGCAGGTGTACAGCCTGATTACCGTCTTGGGGGCGAGGCCAGTGTGGGTCAGCCCCAGGTGCATGTGCAGCGCTTCTTGCTGCTGCATCACACCCTGCAAAAGGGATGTAAGCAGGCTCCTGCTCCTTCTGGCCGCCCCACACCGAGGCAGCCTGTCTAATAGGACAAGCCCCTTCGCAGCTGCGGCTGACGCGTCTGACACGTCTTCAATTCACGGTCACCTCTGCTTGTAAAGACCCATGCACATCACCAGGGCAGCTCTGGTCGTCTGGGAGGACGCTGTGCTGCAGGATGGGGCCGCCCTGTGTGCTGTCGTGCATGGCGCTGCATGCAACAGGGCATGGAGACGGTCTTGGGGGTGTAATGACAATGCTGACACTGTGCAGTGCCTCCTCGCGAACTGCCTGGCAGCTCTCGGAGCTTGTGAGCAGCGCACGTGTGGCGAGCGTGGTCAGATTCAGCTCGGCAGGTAGTCTGGCATGCAGCCCTTTGCTGCTGGTCCCTTTTTGCATACGGGGCGTGTGCACGCCAAGCTTCTTCCGCTGCAATAGCACCACTTATACATGCACCAGGCACAGCACAGAAGCTGCCACCAACCCCGCTCACGCTCACATGCGATCGCACACCGCGTTGACTTAGTGTACACCTGAGCTGGGACGGCAGAGAGCGTTCGGGCGCCTGCGATGAAGCTGGCAATTCAGATGGATCAGTTCAGACCTGCGGGGTCCCCCACCGTGCGCGCGCCTCCGCTGAGCACGGAGATGTTAGCCTCGGCCTTTTCCTGCTGCATTGACCGCGCGACACACGCTGCCAGCAGCGCGGCATCAGCCGCGGCGGGCCGTCAGGTCGCAGCGGCCGCGGCGCCCTTGGCCGCAGGCGGCCCCGCGCATGCGAAGGGCCCCCGCGCCGCTCGCGCCTACTGCGCCGCGTACAGGCGCGTCCACTCCTTGGCTGCGCGCCATCCCAAACGGTGTGAGCGGGCGGCTGTGAGGCAGTACCCATACCCTACCCCAAAAAAAAAAAAAGGCTGCGCCAGGGCGTGCAGCCGCGCCCTGCTGCGCTGCACTCGCGGCTAGACAGCATGCGCGCAAGCACTGACACCCTCGCGGTGCGCCGCAGGCGCTCTTGACGACAGCGCCCGCAGAGCTGGCGACCGGCAGCGCACCGGTCGCAACGGCCTCCGCCTCGTTGTCCTTCCAGTGGCGCGCCACGTTCTCCGCCAGCGGGTCGTCGGGGTTGGGCGCGCTCAGCAGCGCCTGGATGCTGCGCGTCCGCCACACCCGCGTGTATCAGCAGCGCTGCCGGGCGCCACGGATGTACCATGACGCCTTGAGAGGCGTCATGGTACACCTTTCCTGATTCGCCAGATGCAGGAATGCATGGCAGCTGCAGCACAGGGAAGTGGAGGAGCGCTGTTGCTGAAGCGGCGCGCCTGATCAGGACCGTGCGGATCTGCAGGGCGGGGCTCCACTTGTCCTTCAGGATGTCCAGGCAGATGCGGCCCAGCTTGTCGATGTTGGGGTGGTATATCTTTGTCAGGAAGCGGACCTGCGCGCCCCACAGCACCGCTGCAGCCAACGGCCAGCATGAGCTGACGCTCGGACGCACGTCCCACTTGAGGCAGACGCAACCACCACTGAGGCAGCCGCACACGAGACTGCTGCCATGCAGTCTCGTGTGCGCCTCGCGCGGCCCCGCTTGCCGGGCGCGTGCGCCCTCGCTCCGCCGCGTGCGCGGCTGCCGCCTCGGAGCTTGACGGAGGCAGGGCGAAGGCGCGACGCGCCTTGGGGGCGGCCATGGGGTAGTCCTCGGGCAAAAAGAGCTCCAGCTTGAACACGCCGCCTGCGCGCGCTGAGGCCTCTGGCAAAGGCGCAGCCACCGCGCCTGAAGTGCACGACCTGGGCGCGGGCAGGGGGCACACTGCATAGCCGAGGCACACACGATGGTCCCAAAGCACCGGTGCACTGGAGCCCCAAGGCACACGTTTGCTCCAGAACTCTGTCTACCGCGCTCCACTTGGCACCCGGCAGCCGCGCCCCGCAAGTGCGGCGGGTGCCAGCAGACCGCGTGACGGTCACGGGCAGGCACTGCTGCTGAGGCGGCTGGGGGCGCGCCCTCATACGGCGACTGCTGGGGGCCCAGGATCATGACGTTGAAGTAGCGCAGGTTCTCCTCGGAGGGGTGTGCGCTGATGCCCGGGGCTGCGCGCGTTGCAGCGGGTTGCCACACTGCAACGTTGTGCCCAGCGTGGGGTGTCCTAGCACTTTGCTGTTATTACTTATTGATGATGGACAGACACGCGTGCAAGCTGCAAGCTCCTCGCAAGCGGCATTAATCGTGACGGTCCTTGCTCCAGAGCTTCGCCCGGGTGGGCACCTGGTTCACTTATCAGGCGCGTGGTCTCCTGCCGCAGGCAACGCAAATGTGTCAGTCCCGACCTGCTCACACGGCGCCAGCGCAATCAGGAATGCTTCAGAGAGCTGGCGCGCGCCTTGACTATGCGCCGCGGCAGCTGCCCGGCGATGTTCGCCATGGAGACACGCCGGCGAGGCGCACCAGCTCAGCAACAGCGTGCCGGGCCACTCAGCAGCGCGTTACACGGCCTGCTTTTACAAGTCCTATGGTATACCAGAGTAAGCAAACAACTCAGCTACCCCTTATGTCGCGGCCTCCATGCTTCGCTTGTGCCTTTGACACCCTAGGTGACCCCTTATCATGCCTGATGTTGCAGAAAATAGGAAGTACTGGTTGGCGCTGAAGTTGTAGGCAGTATCAATATACAACCTCGCTGCACATGGGCATGACCTTCGGCCAGCATGTGGGCAGTGTGCATGGGCGCAGTAAAGTGACGCGTGTGAGGTGTAGGGGCTCTTGCACCCATACATTATTGAGTTCTGACTCGCAGGTCCGTCTGGAGCACAAGAGATCACAGTCAAAGCACCCACACACATGCATGCATACATGTGTCATGCAACCATGCACCCGTCCATGTCGCCCAACGACCGTGCAAACCCGTTCAATCAAGCTTTGCGCCAAGCGCACTCCTGCATTTGGTCACATGTACATCCATAGCAGAGAATGCAAGCAAATCAACTTCCACATTGCCCTTATCGGGCAAGTGCTTCACAGGCAAGTAATAGCAACGCTATACATAGTATTACAAGTCGGCACCATTCAATGATTGGCTTTTACAAGTAAAAGCTTGCTCTGGTGGTGCTGTGCCGCAATTTGGACCACGCGCAGCGGCCTATTCGTGCCGGGGCAGGACTTAAACTCTTCGCGGACCCACACAGGGAGCGCATGATACAGTTTTGCAGGCACTGTCAAGCTCTGCACTGCAGAGTCTGCAGGGCAGTGCCTTGGCAGCAGGCCTGGTGCTTTCTCCTGCCCCTTCACAACAAAACGCAGAAGAAACCGCATTACAGCTGGAAATATCAGACAACACAGACGTCGCACACTACATCGGCCTGCATGCATGGCCCCTGCCTTGAGGACACATGGACTCGCTCAACACGGGGCGCCTGTGCAGGCACGCCGGTCGGGCGCGCGCTGGCAGGCGCCTCGGCATGCACCCTTGTGGCCCGCGCGCCAGGCCGCCCTGTGGCACGCCTCCGAGCAGTAGCGCGCAGTGTCGCAGCCGGAGCACCGCTGCAAGCGCAGGCCCGCCTCCGTCGCGCCGGTCAGGTTGCGGCACCTGCGCGTATGATGCGTGCTGGTGGCTCGGGGCTTGTGCGGCAACACGCATATCACCCAGCATCGGTTTGCCCGCAGGCGGCATGCGCGGCGGCGAGCGGCGCGCACCCGGACCACCAGCAGCCCACGGGGCGCAGCGCGGGCGTCTGTAGGCGCAGGTCCTCCAGGCTGGCCTCCGGCGGCGCGTCCACGGGGATGCGCTGCGCAGTCTCAGCCTCAAAGCGCGCAACGAGGGCCGCCAGGGCGGTCAAAACGCCCTGGTATCGGTTGCTGCCGGGCTCGATTGGCGGCGTGCCGTCAGCCAGCAGCTGGCAACCCTGCCACGCCGCCCGCGCAGCGTCAGCGGATCGGCTTCTGCCTGCATGCGCTGAGAGCCTGGGCGGCGCAGATCCCGCGCACACCTCGGGCAGGTGCTGCTCGACCGCCTGCAGCAGGCTCTGCAGGCAGCTCGCTGCTGCGAGGGCCTTGACCTCGCGCTGCGGCTCCTCGCACGCGGCCACCCAGTGCTGCGCCAGGCGCGCGGCTGCGCCCAGCGCGCCGGCGCGCGCGAGCGCCAGGGCCAGGGCGCGCGACGCGTCAGACATCCTTGCGGCGCTGGCCACACCAGCTATGGCGCCCACCTCCGCGTCCATGGCCCAGTTCTCCCAGGCGCTGCCAGTGTCGTCGGCGCTGTTGGCCCTCCCGCGGCTCTTCGTGAGCGCGCCCGGCCGGGCAGCATCTGCGAGGTTGCGCGGGGTTGACGTCACCGGCACAGCATGCATGGGGGGAAAGGTCTGCAAGTCGGGGGAGCCAGGCACGGCCCCCCGCCCGCAGGACCTGGGCGGGAGAAGCCCGCTGGCTCAGGGCCGCGTGTTTCGCAGGCACTGCTGCGGCGTGCAGGTCGTGTGAGCTATGCCAAGCCGCTCAAGCATGCACCCCACGCACTGCTGTGCAGAAGCGCCGGGCTGCTGCGGAGGCGTCACACAGCTCTGTCGGACACCCTGGCAGGTCATGCTCCACGCGCAGCAGGGGGCCGCGCACAGATGTCGGCCATCTTGTGCAGCGCCGCCACGATGAAGGGCACCACGCCTGGGCACGCCTGCGCGACCGCCCTGCCCTCCGCGCACCCGTCCACCAGGACGCAGACCACGCCCTGCACGCACGCAGGGTCAGGCTGCCGCGCTCAGTCCGGCGTCGCACGGCAGCACGGCGTACAGTGCGCGGGGCTCGCGCGGGTGGTCAGCGGGGGGGCTGCGGACCATCCTGCCCAAGAGGAAGATTGACACGCCGCCGGCGCGGTCGTGGACGCGCCGGACCTGCGCGGCGTCCAGCGCGCGCACGTGCTCGGGCGGCAGGAGCAGGAGGGGCAGCAGCTGCGCCGCCGCGTACGGCAGCAGCGCGGCCGGCAGGGCGCGCGCGCCGCCCCGCTCGTGCGGGTTTGGGTACAGCAGGACCGGGACCGAGACCATCAGCGCGTCCTGGCGCGCCCCATGCAGCAGGTCGTGCGCGTGCGCTCACGTGCTTGCACAGGGGATGTGTGACACATGGGAGCTGCGCATCCCCCGGCTGCAGCGGCGGCAGGTGGTGGCGGCAGGGGCCGCTGCAGCTCACCGAGAGCCCGGCCGGCACGGCGGCGCCTGGCAAATGCGCCGGTGCCAGCAGCTTGGCCAGCGTGGCGAGCAGCGCCTTTGCGACCGGCAGCAGGTCCTCGCAGGAGCCCACCGCCAGCAGCGCATCAGCCGCAGCCATGACCGCCTGCACGCTGGGCACACGTCAAGGGCTGATGGTCACGCCGGGCAGACCTGCCGCACCCTCAACAACCCCCTGCCAGAGCACCGGCTGCCTGGCGACTGCCTGGGCGCAACGCCTGCACAGCCGTCCGAGCACTGAAGGCGCTTGGAGCGAACTCGTGACCGCGCCTGCACCACAGCGCTGTCGGCGTCGCTCAGCATCGTCCTGCCCAGAACCTCTGGCCCGCGCCTCAATGCGGCCTCCAACGCCGACAGGGCCAGCGGGAGCAGGCCCTCGAGTCGCACGGCATCCTCGCGCGAGCCCTCCTCAGCGGCCTGTACGGGCAAGGGGCTGTGGCGCGCTGCCGCAAGCGCAGGTCATGAAGAGCTTATGGAGGTCCACAAACCCGCTACATAGCACGGCACAGCAGCGAGCCACATCTTCAAGCTGCATGCGCCTGGCATGGAGCGCTGGATGCAGATGTGCCCCACACACACACCTTGCAGCCATGTCAGCAGCGGCGGCGGCGCCCGCTCCCCACGCGCATGCAGTACTATTGGGCGCCGACCGAGGTCGCACCAGAATCAGCCAGGGCGCGCGGCAGGCGGCAATGTCGTTGCAGGTGTGCTGCAGCACCTCGATTTTAGTCGCGCGCACCCAGCGACGGGTCTACACTTGCGCTGTCCTGGTCGGCGTCCTGCACCAGGGAGCTGCGATGAGATGTGCCACTGCCGACAAAGTTTGAGCACAGGCTGCCAGCGCGGCCGCCGAACAAGTGTTGCATTTATACTTGGATCTTGTATGGGCCTCAGTGAGGTCCTGTATGACTCATCTACCTGATGGCTGCTAGCACCGCCGTGCACACTGGCATCGAGGCGCACGATCCCAGCAACAGATGATCTGAGGCACAGGGCGCAGCGATGCATGCGCTGACTGGTCACAGCATGCAGCGGCGGCTGGCCAGCGGTGCAGCGCGGGCTGGCGATCGGCACAGGTGCGACTGGCAAGACCGGGCCCCTGCTCCTGCACTGCCAAAGGGAGGTGCGCTCGCGTGCGCGCACCAGCTCTGCAATGCGCTGCAACGCCCACAGCAGCATGGTGTACAGGCAGCGCATGCTGCGAATTTAGGTCCCTCTGCGGCATGCGCTTGCACATCTCCTCGAAGCTCAGCAGCTTGGTCAGCACGCTGCTGCTGAAGCATGCGTCGGCAGCCGAGCACCGCCGCGGGCCTGCAGCCAGCGGGCCTGGTCAGCAGGCTGCCGCATGCGACGCCTCCGCTGGGACCTCGCCCATTCAACCTGCGCGACAAAGCCCCTGCGCCTGGGCATAACAGCTGGCAAGGGCATGCCCAAGTGCCAAAACACGCGGCGGGCTGCGCGACCGTGGGCACCATGACCAGCAGCAGCTGGCTGCAACAAGCGGCACGTCGAGCTACAAGGCATGCAGGGTCCAAGCAGCCAGCGCCCCAGCAGGGCGGCATCCGGCCTCCTCAGGAAGCCCGCGCATGAGCGCCGGAGCGCAAGCAGTGATGCAGCCAAGCAGGTGTCACATGCTGTGTGCATGGTGCGACGCGCACCGCCCTTGCGCATCTGCAGGCAGGGCAGCAGCAGCGGCATTGCGCGGTCTACCAGCAGGGCCTGCAGCCGCTCCTCCGTGTGCGGGCTGAGCGCGCCCGGGTCGTGCTCGCGCAGCGCGTTGTACGCCGTGAACGCGCACTCTATGCGGTAAAGGGCCTTCGAAAGCGCGTGGCAGTCTGCACTGCGGTCGCCTGCAGGCGTGCAACCAGGCTTGCGCCAGGCGCGCGCATGCGCGTGCGCCCCGACCCTGCCAAGGCAGGGGCCGCACTGTGTGTCAGCTGCGCCGCGTTTGCGCCGCAGCTCTCGGGCAGCGCCTGCTGCATGACGCTGATGAGGAGGTCGCCCCCAGCGGTGCTGCAGAAGCCCTTCAGGTATGCGGCGTGTGGTGCCTTGCCAGCCAGGCGCAGCCTAGTGTACAGCTCCGTCGAGCTCCACAGGTGCTGCGGCAGACCGGAGTGGGTCAGCCAGGTCGCTGGCTGCAAGAGCAGGGACTGCGGCGCGCGGCAGAGCGCGCCTGGGCGGCGCATGCGAGACGGACGTGGCTCAAATGCGCTGCAACGGCTGGGCCCCCCGCCATGACAAAGCTGGACGGCAGGGCTGCTGGAGCGCTGGAGAGCCACAGGAGCACCGCTGAGAAGCCTGGGAAGTACTTTGTCAGGACAGCAGACGTGGCGGCCTTGCCCCACGCGTCCGTCTCATCGACCTCACACCAGAGCCGAACCACCAGCGTGTTGCGCAGCCTAGTTAAGAGCAGCCTGGACAGAGTGGCCTGCTGCGAAGGTGTGCAGGTGAGAGACTCACCCTCTCCAACATGGCATAGACCAAGGCGATTATCAAAGTGTCCGGGCTGCTTGCGGCCAGCACTGCCCACGACGTGGCCACGCCAGCAACGAAGCCATACACGTCGTACGCGGCATACCTGGAAGCGACAGGCGTGCCGCGTGAGCTGGGGACGGGAGTGCGGCCAACACTGGCAGCTCAGGCAGCTGCAGGCGCACGAGCTGCAGGTGGGGGTGCCTGTGCTCGTGCAGGCTCACCTCTTGGCAGCTTCGCGGACGGCCGCCTTGCGGTCAGGCCCGTCTGCCACTAGGAAGGGACAGGTCAGCCTGCCTTGCACAGCGCGCCAGCACAGTTTATTTTTTTAACATACATCTTAAACAAGGCACAAGGAGGCAGCGGTGCGCAGGCCGGGGCTCGCATTAAACACAGCGTCTGCAGCGCGGTACCAAGTAGGTCGACTATGGCGCAATCCGCTTTGGCGTTTACCGCAGGCTCAGCGAAAATGTCCCGCCATACAATGCGCCTGATTACACTGGCCAGCGTGGCGACCACAGCGGTCGTGTCTTTGTAAACAAGCCTGGCCTCGTGCAGCGTCAGGCTCTTCTGCAACGCATCAATGTGCAAGAGGTCAGGGATAGCCAGGGAGGACAGCAAAGCTGCTGCACTGGGGTCCAGCAAGTTGGCCTTGTGCAGAGGGCCAGTGGCGGCGGCTGCCAGCTCTGGAGCCCCAGCGTTCAGTGCCATGACCCGCGCAGCGGCCCTGGCCGGCAGGCTTGCCAGCGAGCTCATTATCACGTGGCACAGCTCGTTGTAAGCTCCGCTGAGACTCCCCGGCCAAATACTGAGGTAGGCTTGAATGCGCAGCCCAGCTACGCCGACGAGCGATGAGTTTATTTTTGCTGTTTATTTTTGCTGTCCATGTTCAAACGATTGCAGGCCGGGGTAAGGTGGCTGCAGGCTGCTGATTGCTATATGTACATTCTATGAGAGAATTCTACATGCATGCATGTAGCGTATGCATGCATGCAGGTGCAACTCTACAGCGTATATGGTAGTGTACTGGCGGCGGCCATACTTGCAGGAGCAACGGCGGCCTCTAGTGTTGGGGATCCGCCAGACCTTGAGCCCAGCACATAGAGGTCTAAGGCAGGCCCAGTGACCGTGCAGCAATCAGTTGCAGACTTTCACCAGCAACATCAGGATGGACTTGTTATCAGGAAAGAATCTCCTGAAGAGAGTTTCACGCCTTGAAGCACGTCTGCGACGCAATTAGCACTTGTGTTGCTGGAGAGACTTAGAACTTAGAGGGACAACATGCGTTCTCTCCAGTTTCAAGCCGCATGCATATGTTCATGTGGTGTCTGTATGATGCGGTAGCAGCGAACTTCCTTTCGTGGAGCATGCCGCATGCATGTCATACAGTGCCTGCATAAAAGATAGCACATTACGGCTATGAAGCACAAAAGTTGCGTAGTGCTTTATGCACGTGTTCGGTGTTGCCATACGCGTGATTACCAGTGCGCTTGAAGGTGAACGGCTGCACATGTGCATCGCTGCATGCGGATGTGGCTCACGCACAGGTCATCACATGATGCACAGGTCATCACATGATGCAATTAGACTAAAGCCTAGCTGGACCCCAGGAGTCCACAACACAGTGACGTATGTGTGCATGCATACAACACGCATGGGCCGCTTCGTAGTTTCAGGATGATGCCCAGGCCACTCACGCAAAGAGAAGGGTGTGTGAGCGCGCCGTACAACACTGGAGCATACTTCCTGGAGATTACAGCAGCTGCAGCAGCAACGACCTGATAAGCAGGGCAAGCCAGTGCGGCCGTTTCCGCAGCACAGATATTCCTACAGCCGTAGCTAGATAGTGCGCTGCCTCTGCATCTTGCCCGGAGAAGGAGAAAAGAGGCCTGGGGCGCCAAGACGCTGGCACACCCCACAACAGCGCAACCTGAAATGCTTGGCCAAGGCGCGCACGCCAGCACAAAACCGGCCTGAGAGTTATCCCGGCAATCAATGAGCCACCTGCGAGCCTGCCGCGCGCGTGCCGTCGCACTCGCAACAAGACGGCCTAAACCCGTGCGGCACAGCTGCGCGCTTTGGCTTTGGTGCGCACTTCGAGCACAAGTCACACAACTGTGGCCAACACATCCTTGCTACGTCAGGCTACCAGGCATGCAAAGCACAGCACATAGAACACATAGAGATTTGCCCGTGGTCTCCCACAGTATCCAGGACCCGGCTCTGACCCGAGCCGAGTCCACAGGGCAAGGGCACAGCTCGCTGGCAACGGCCCCTGCCACCCCCGCTAAACGCGCTGCCACACCCCAGTCGGCATCACAGCTTGCAGTGCGGCAAAGCTGCCTATAAATTACCTGTCCAATGTCAGGCCGCATGTGCGGCGCCCGACACTGACTGGGTTATAAAGACCTGATCGGCCTGCAGCGTGCCTTCTTACAGGTACTTGCTACAGCGTGCCGCCAGAGCCTGCTGGCAATAAGCGTACAGCCCTCTATACGTGTGCCCGCCCCTGGCATACCCAGCATCCAAGTCACAGTAAGCCCCGGATGCGCGGGCCAGATAACTAGCACGCCTGCCCGCACATGCCCAGATGGACAGCCCTTCTGGCCATACGCGAGCTCCGCCGGACGCAAGCCATGCACAAATGTGTCCTCACCCTTGCCTGCGTCCTGCCCATGACATCGCCCGGCGAGCACCCCGCGCGCGGCTCAACCCCCCCTTGGCTGATCTGCACTCAGGTCTCAGCAGTGGGCCCTGGAAACCCTGGCCCCCGCGCAGCACCATCGCATCTGCGCCCCCGCGCCGTCACCCCTTGGGCGCAGCCCGCGCACGGCTGCCCGGTGCGCCTGAGTGGCACACCCGCGCGCGCGCCTCGCGCCCGCATCACCAGATGTCCTTCTGGATGCGCCCCGCGGCGGCCAAGCGCGACAGCACGGCCTCGGCCTCGCCCGCGGACAGGCCGCGCTTCTTGGCGACGATGCTGGCCAGCTCGCGCTGCACGTCCTTCGCCATGTGCTTGGCGTCGCCGCAGACGTACAGGTGGCCGTCGCCCTGCTCCTGCGCACCACACTGGCATCTCTCAGAGCGGTGCACGCGAGACGTGTGCGCTCGGGCAGCAGAGAGGCGCAGCATAGCATGGCCTGGCACAGTCCTATTGCAGGCACACAACACCGCAAGATGAGCGCAGGCTGACGCATCGCGAGCAGCGCTGCGCGGCCGGCAGCGCATGCGCCGCGCTGGCTGCAGCTGGTGCCTCACACACGCGCACATGGCCAGGCTTGGGGGCAAGGTCACGCGGGGCGGCACCGTCCGGCCGAGCAACAGCCAGCCATGCGGCCACGTAGACAATAAGTGAATGACCGGCGCTTGCCGGCCGTGAGCACGCACGGGCGCCGCGTTGACCGGCGGGCCGGGACGCGCCTGCAGCAAGTCCGCCAGCGCGGCCGCGTCGCGCGCCATGTGGTGCTGCACATAGTCCTTATCAGCGCCCTCGCGACTGAAGGCCACGTGCAGCGCGGACAGCGCGCCGCTGCGCAGGAAGCCCGCCAGATCGGCCGCGTAGATGTAGTCCTGCTCGCGCGCGCGGCAGCCGAAGAACAGCGTGGCCGGGCCCAGCGCCGTGCCTGCACGCGGCGCCTCTGCTGAGTGACAGACGGCCACAGATAGTGCGCCTGATGAAAGGACACGCATCATGTACGCGTGTGCGCCGTAACGGGTGGTCGCTTGCTAACGGTCGCTCTATAAGGCACTGCGCACGATGCGCCCGGCCGGCAGAGCCAGCAGGCCATGCTGGAAGCATGACCGGCGCCCAGCGCAGCACTGGCTGCCGGCGGGGCGCCCGCCCGGGCGCGCAGGGCGCAGGCGCGCACCCTGTTGCCGCAGCGCCTCGCGCTCCTGCAGGAAGCCGCGGAAGGGCGCCAGGCCGGTGCCGGGGCCAACCATCACCAGCGGCGCGCCTGGCTCCCGCGGCAGCCGGAAGGCGCTGCGCCGCACCCACATCTGCGCGCGCCCGGGCCGCGCCGCCCGTCGGCGCCCCCGCAGCGCACGGCGCCCGCGGCCTCCACGCACTGTTCCGAGCGCCGAGCGCAGCTCACAGCGCAGCACTGTGAAGCATGGCAGGCAGGGAGGCAGCAGCCCAGCGCACAGCCACATGCCTACGGTCAGGGCGCTGCGGCGCCCACGCGACGACATAAACCTAAATCCTGCTTCGGCCGCACCGCACTACAACGGACCTTGGGCCGCACCGGCACGCGCGCGCCGACCTCGCAGCGCTTGAAGAAGTGCGAGCAGATGCCGGCGTGGCGCCGGCCGGTCGGCGTCGCGTCGTCGACCACCGCGCAGGTGATGTGCACCGCGGCCGGGTGCGCCAGCGGCGAGGACGAGATGGAGTAGAAGCGCGTCTGCAGCTTGCCGCAGATCGCACCGAAGAACGCGCCTGCGCGCGCAGTGCCGTATTCCCGCTGAGGCTCCGGCGCCGTGCCGCAACACGCCGTGCATCAGAGACCACGTGCGGGAGTGGCGCTTTGCGCTCGAAAGCAACACGTAGGGAGGAGGCAACGCGCATGCGCACGCGTCTGAGCGCGCGTTCCAGGCAGCTTAGATGCTGCGTCACTGCGCAGTTGCGCTCTTGACTGTCCATCACCAGCAGCCGGTGGCTCGTGCTTGCAAGCCGGTCGCAGACGCGCGGGTCAGGCGCTTGCCATCCAAACCCCTTCCGCCCGCCCCTCCAGCTCCATCACACCGAGCAGGCACCGCCAGGCAGCAGCGCAGCAGCGGCGCGTCAGCCACAAGGGGATGGGGAAGGGGAAGGGAATGGAGAGAAAGAAGGCGCGGCGCACCCAGCGGCGGCCGCACGCCCGGGAACTCCTCCAGCACCTCCAGCAGGCAGCGGCTCTGGCAGTGCCAGGCCTTGTACTCGGCCGCGCCGTCGGGCGAGACCAGCCGCCGCAGGCGCGCCGCCTCCGCGCCGCCCGCAAACGCGGCCAGCGCCTGCAGCGCCGCCTTGTTCACCGGGCCCAGCAGGTCCGCATGCCGCGCCAGCGCCGCGCCCAGCGTCACGGCGCCTGCGCGCGCGGCGACGCCCCTATCACCATGGCGCCACAGCACGCACGGCGGCAGCAGAGCACGCAGCGCGCGACCCGGCGCCGGCGCGCCGCCGCGCGAAGCCTCGCCACAGCCGCGGGCAGCGGCAATGGACCCTGGCCTGGCGCAGGCGGCGCGTCACGCTACCACCGCACCACCACCGCGCCACTGCCTTCATGCGGCCCACAATGGCGTGCCATGTTTGTGCCTCCACGACCCCCCTCGGTCCATGCCTCCTCTCCACGCCAAACGCAGCATGAGCAACCGCAGGCGCTCACGCGCCCCTGCGCGCGGCGCCGTCCTGCCCGCTGCTCGCCGGGGGCGCGCACGGGCGGGCGGCGCGACCAGCTGGTGCGGGTTGCCGTCCGGCACGCGCAGCCGGAACACGGTGTCCAGCGGGAAGCCCAACGCGCGCGCCGCGCGCTCCACCACGTCCGGGCCATTCTCCGGGCTCACGCCCACCTGCGCGCATGGCGCAGGCGGCCGCTGAGCTGGCCGCGGTGGGACGTGCTGCGGCGGCTGCCGGGCTGGCCGCGGTGCGCCGCCGGACTCGCCGCCGCGTGCTGCATGGCTCCCTGGCCACGTGCCGCGCTCGCAACGCGTGCCGTTGCGCTGCGCATGACGCCAGGCAGGGCAGCGCCTGGCGCAGGCCACAGCTTGGCCTCGCCAAAACATGACTCGCCCGGCAGCCGACAGCACCCGCGCCTCTGTCTCAACGTGGGCTGAGGCTGGGGCGCGGGGCGCGCGGGGCGGCGCACGTGGTCGCCCGCCTCATAGGTGATGGCCGACCCGGACACGTCCAGCTCCACGTGCAGGCACGAGCGCGACGACGCGGGCCCGTGCAGCTCGCGCACGACCGCGACGCGCGCGCCAAACGGCGCGCCCGCCGCCATGCCGTCGCCCACCGCGGCCGCGCCGGACAGCGCGGCGTCCGCGGCCGCAGCGTCGGCGTCGCCGCCGGTCAGGATCTCCACGTCGTACCCGGGCACGCTGTCCGCGGCAGCCACAACCTGCGTGACCCCCGGCGGGCCCTGCGCGCGCGCACCCAAGGGCTCCGTCCTTGCCGTGCGCGTGGCCTGCGCCACGCAACGCAGACCCATCTGCCAGAGCAGCAGAGGCGCAAAACTCGGCGCTCAGAACGTTCTTGCTTTTGCTGCAAGCAAGGCCTCCCCCTACACAGCGAGCGGCGAGGCGGCGGTCACAAGGCCATCCGCCCAGACCTCGCACAGCTCGCCGAACCGCCCGGCACGCAAAGCCCGCGCGGGCTCCTTCCCGCGCGGCAGCACCCCCGCACACGCACGCAGCTGGCCGCCTGTACACCACCGCGGCGGCCTGGCGGCCGCTCCCAGTAAAGCTTGTACGGGGAGCGTGCGCGCACGGCACCGCGCAGCATCCCGCACACGCGCAGGAGGCCGGGCGCCCTCCGCGCGCGCCTGCGACTTGGCCAGCACCGTGGCCTTGTCCAGCGCCTGGTACAGCTCGGTCCGCCACAGCTCAAAGTCGGCCTCGATGTCGTCGTCGTCATTGCCCTCGCCCTTCGGCACCAGCGCCGTGGCGCCCAGCGACGCGAGCGCGCGGTACATCCGCTTGCCCACCGCGCAAAAGTGCTCGTACTGCTTGTTGCCCAGGCCAAAGACGCCGAACGACACGCCCTGCGCGCGGCGGGCGCCCGGCGCTGACCGCGCGCTGCAGGGCTGCACGCAGAGGTGAAGCATGCCGCGCATCCGCGCGTCCTCGCCACCTGCACCAGAACACCCCGCTGCAGCGGCCGCCCGCCCTCTCAGCGCACCAGGCACCTCCTCGCACGGCAGCGCACGCTGGTGCGTGCAAGCACGTGCGGGCCAAGGAGCACGCCACCACCTTCCCCTCTGCTCCCCTCCGAACTTGGCAGCCAGCCGCAGGATCAGCGAGCTGGCCGGCGCCTGCCAACGC
>JAABUV010005170.1_pt1 | contig 15043 bp, 10 predicted proteins | sample 5559971 | NCBI WGS metagenome assembly JAABUV01 (sample SAMN10711881, study PRJNA513362) | rock metagenome | isolation source: Antarctica rocks | place: Antarctica: Victoria Land, Knobhead nord | collected 2015-12-19
AGCCCGTACCAGGCGTTGTGTCTGGAATTGCCGTCGTACGACTTCTGGGAATTGCTTCGGTCCGATCCTGAGAAGTTGACGCAAGAACTGTCAACCTCACGAAATCGGGAATGAGACAGTCCCTGAATTCTCATCAGATATTGGCCTGTGACGGCCTCGACCTGGGTTTGCTTCCGGGCGTCCCTCTGTCCGATTCTTCCCGATCAGGGATTCCGGCTCAAGTCGGCGGGCCGGTCCTGCCGATCATCACCGTTGCTAGTCGCGCCAGTGCGGGAGTGGACGGGCCCGGAGTGGCCGGGCCGGCGGACGGCGGGGCACGGGAGGCCCGATCACATGAGGCGCCCTCGGTCGGGGGTCGGGGCTGAACTGGTCCCGCTGGTCCTGATCCTGGCCTGCCTGGCCGGGTCGCTGATGCTGATCGTCGCGGTCCATCGCCGGGCCGCGCCGAGGCGGCCGGTCAAGCCGGTCGTCGCTGTCGTGGTCGCGCCGCCGCCTCCGTCCGAGGCGAAGCCGATTCCGGCCCCGCCGGCGGCCGTCTCCGAGCCCGAAGCTCCCGAGCCCGAGCCGCCGGGCCCGCCGCCTCAGGTGGACCCCACGCCCAAGGCACTCGCCGGGTTCACTGCGGCCGAGGCCGAGCAGCTCCTGGAGGCGTCCCGGGCCGACCGCAAGGCCGCTGCGATGGAGAAGGCCCGGAAGGCAGCGGCCGCCCAGTCGGAGCGATGGCGTCGTCGCGAGTCGATGGTCAATGCGCAGGTCTCGGGCCTCGACGCCAAGGTCCGGAAGATCGAGGCCGAGGTCGACACGCTGGCCTTCGAACGGGACGCCTTGCTGAAGGAGCGCGACGCCCGGAAGGCGGCGATCGCGCAGGCGAAGTCACGCCCCGGCCAGGCGATCCTGCCGCACAAGGGACCCAACGGGACCTGGCGGCGGCCGATCGTGGTCGAATGCACCAACGGGATGGCGATCCTCCGGCCGCAAGGGCTCGGCTTCGGCCTGCTCGAACTGGCCTCGGGGTTCGGCCCCAGCTCCAACCCGTTCGTCGCCGCGGTCGCCCGGGAGGCGGTCCGGATCCGCCGGCAGGAGTCGCCCGACGGCGCCCCGGTGGTCCCCTACATCTTCTTCCTGGTCCGCCCCGACGGCGTCCGCCCCTACTACGAGGCCCGGGGCCGGCTCGAACCGCTGGGAATCACCTTCGGCTACGAACTGGCCGACCAGGACTGGGAGGTCGATTTCCCCGACCTCAACGAGACGGCCGCCTGGGACGGCTCGGCCCCCGGCCTCAACCCAATGGTCGGGACTCCCCCCCGCGCTCCGGGGAGTTCGCCCGCCGAGGACGAGAACTTACCCGCCTGGGGCTCCACGAGTCGGGGCAACCGAGGCGGTACTTCCGGCCTGTCCGATGCCGATTTCACCTGGCCCGGCCAGAAGGCCCTCGCCCGGTCCGGGGGGGGCGGAGGGCCTGGGACGGGCCGACCGGACGGCACCGGCGATCGGACCGGCGGCCGGTCTCCGGGTACACCCGGCGGCGACCCGCTCGAAGGGATCCCCGGCCTGGCCGGAGGCCCCGCCGGCCCTTCGGTGGGCCAGGGACCGCTCGCGGGCGGCTCGGAGAGCGACCTCGCGGGTCCGTCAACCGATCCGGGCGGGCCGGAGCCTCGGGATGGACGGGGTTCGCTCGCCAACTCCGATCCCTCCGGGGAGACCAAAACCGCCGGGCCCCGGCGATGGGCCCCTGCCGGCCGGACCACGGACGATTCGGGGACTGACCTCACGAATCGGACCCCGGGTCCGGGCGCACGGTCGCCCGGGGATGGCCCAAGTTCACGAGCAAATCCCTATCTCCCGAACCAGGGTCGATCCCCCCGGGATCCGGGCGGTTCGGGAATCGACCTCGCGGGTGGTCCGGCGGATCCGGCCGGGCGCTCCCCCCGGGGCGGCCGGGATGCCCAGGCGAACCCGGGCCATCCGACCGCCGGATCTGACCCCGTCGCCCGGCCGGGCCCTGGATCGCCGGGCGAGCCGGTTCCGAGCGCCACCGATGCCCCGACCCGACCGGGCGGCGAGATTCCGGGCGAGGTCGCCCTCGATCCGCCGGTGCCCGGCCGGCCTGCGAACGCGGGTGGCAAGGACGCCGGCGACCCCGGCTCCGAGTTCGTCTGGCCCGGCAAGCCCAAGGGCGGCGCGCGGGGTCCGGAGGCCGGATCGCCGCCGATCACGCCCTCCGACGACTCGCCTCCGGTCCCGCACCGGGGCCCCTTCACCCGGCCCCTGGCGATGGGGGTCCAGGTCCCGCCGGATCTGGGCGAGCCGGCCTCCGACGGCAGTCCCGGGATCCCCCCGGGATCGCCCCGGGCCGGGGGCTCGGGAGACGCCTCGGGCAACAAGGGTTCGGGCGGCGGCCCGCCGGCCCGCCGGATGATCGGCCAGGCCGGGGGCCCGGGCGGCCAACCACCGAGCGGCCAGCCGCCCCAGAGCGCGGCCGGGATCGGGCTGGGGATGCCTCCGACAGGCTCGCCATCGTCGGGCTCGCCGACGGGATCGCCCTCCTCGGGGTCGGGTTCGAGATCTCCAGCGCTCCCCGAGCCGGAACCGGGCCGGATCATCGACCGTCGGTTCGAGATCGTGGTCGTCTGCGGCCCCCGCGGGGTGATCGTCCAGCCGGGCGGCTACCGGGTGACGGCCGACGCCCTGAAGGATCGCGCTGGCCTCCTGAAGAAGCAGATGGTGGCCCTGGTCAAGGCCCGCCGGGCGGCCGACCCCAAGGTGATTCTAGAACCGAAGGTCCGGTTCCTGGTCCAGGCCGGCGGCGAGAAGACGTACGGGGCGGCCCGGAGCCAGATCCTCCTCTCCGGCCTCGATTGGCCAACCACGATCCAGGTGGCCCCCCCGGACCCCCTGGCCATCCTCCCTTCGGAGGGCTGGTGATGCCCAACCCATCGAAGACCGCTCCCGAATCCTACGCGCGGATCGTCGGCCGCCCCGCGCTGGTCCTGGCCCTCCTGGCGGCGGCCTGGGCCTGGCAGGCCCGGCGGAGGCCCGAGCCCGAGCCGCCCGCGCCCCCGCCGTCCCCCGCCCCGGCGACCCCGGCCCCTCCGAAGGTGGTCGCCGCCGAAGTCCCGCCGCCCGTCCCGGCCCCGAAGCCCCGGCCGAAGCCGGCCCCCCGGCCCGCCCCGACCCCGGCCCCGGCCCCGGCCCCGGCCCCGATCCCGCTGGACCGCGAGGCGCTGGCCCGGGCCGAGGTGTCGCTCGACCAGGCGTCCCGCGACCGGGCCCGAGCCGAGGCCCGGCTGGCCGAGGCTGAGCATGCGCTGGAGGCCGCCTCGCTCCGGGTCGCGAAGGATCTGGCCGAGAGCCGGACGCTCTCGGGTCGGGTCCGCGACCCCAGCGCCCGGCTGGCCGCCGCCTCGACCAAGGGCGGGTTTCTCAAGGGGGAGCGCGACCGGCTCAAGAAGGAGTTGCTGGCCATCGAGCGCGTCCCCGCGCCCAAGGCCCGGGCCCTGATGGCCAAGAATGCCGTGGCCAAGCCGACCGACGGCGCCGAGTACCACTTCGAGGTCCGCCGCAACCGCGTCTCATTCCTCGACCTCGACCGGCTCGTCGAGATGGTCAAGACCGACGCCCGGCTCCGACTCCGGGCCGGCGGGAACCGCGGCCGGCTCTCGGCGACCGTCGGGCCCGTCGGCTCCTTCTCGCTCCACTACGAGATGGGCCGGGCGCTGCCCGAGGCCCTCGCCCAGATGATGGACCCGCGCGATGCCTCCTACAACCTCCTGGGCTGGGAGGTGATCCCCGAGGGGAACAACCGGGGTGTGCCCTACGAGAGCACTCTTTCCAGCTCCTCCGAGTACGCCCGGGCCGTGAACCGCCTGAGCCCCGGCCGCGACACCATCACCATGTGGATCTACCCCGACGGCTTCGCCCTCTACCGCCAGCTCCGCGACGACCTCCACGCCCGAGGCTTCCTCGTCGCCGCCCGCCCCCTGCCCGAGGGGACCTCGATCCGGGGGAGCCCCGTCGGCTCGCTCTCGGCCGGGCAGTGATGCCGCCCCTCCTCCCGGATCCGCCATCGAGTGTGACCTTGGCTGGAAGCGAGCCCGGTCGATCGGGCGTCCTTTTCGTTCCCGCCGGGAAACCGGGTGCAGGGTATTCGCGGGCGACTTCGCCCGCCTGGACTTCCAGGCCCCGACGGGATCCGGGAGGGGTGGCCTCTCGTTGAGCCATGCTCGGATGGAGGGCAACGTGGTTTTCAAGAACAATATATCAACAGCAATCAAAGGCGAAAATTCGATCGGCGGGCCCCTGCCGAGCGTCGATTTCGATGAGCCCTCCTTGATGAACATCGGGGCCTTGGCGGGGCCGCCCGCCCCCTATTGAGGCGGTGAATCGAGGGTTGGATCGTTCCTGGCCGGGGTTGACCGGGCCTCGGCGGATGGCCCGCTGAGCTTGGGATTCCGGCGCCTCTCTCCCATTCGCGGGACACCGATGTCGAACCCTTATCAGCCTCCCGAGCCGTCGCCCAGGGTCTCGCCACCGCGCCTTCGATTCCGATGGCGACTGATCCCCGCCGCATTCCTGATGCTCTTCGGTGGCCTTCTCGCGTTCGGGACGCTGCTGACACTCGCCCTATCACTGGGTCGCTCACCCAAATTCGCGGAAGATATCTGGTCTGCCCACACGCTCGAAGTCTTGCTCTTCGCCCTCGCCGGTGGTATTTGGGTCGCCTGCGGCGTCTTTATCTGGAAGCGGAAGTGTTGGCGTGCGGCTTCCTGCTTGCTCCTCGGCTATGCTTCCGGATGCCTCGGTGGCTGGCTCCTCATGCATGAACGTTGGCCGGCTTGACCCGACCCGGCATTTCAAACCGGCCCGGCCCGCTGTCGAAGGCGATCAGCCCGGATGCCGGGCGCGACTATCCGATCCATCGGAGGTCACGCCTTTCACGTCGTTCAGCGCGGGGCGTACTGGCCGCCGGAATCCTGGGCGATCTTCCGGAGGTCGTCGCCGCCCGCCCCGCTGGCCAGGTCGATGCAATGGATCGGGATCTTCCTGGGGTTGAACTTCGCGATGGCCGCGGCGGTCCCCTCGGGATAGGCCCCGTCGGACAGGAGGAAGACGGCGTCGGGCCTCAGCGCCAGCGCGAGCGCGAGGGCCCCCCTCGGATCGGTCCCGCCGTCGGGCTCGACCAGGTTGAGCCAGCGGGAGAGCTGGGCCTTGGACGGGGCGTCGGCCGGCTTGGGGAGGTCGCCGGGCATCGGCAACGGGCGGTCGTTGTAGAAGATCACCTTGAACCGCTGGGGCGACTGCAAGCCCCCGACGCTCCGCCTCAACTCGGACTTGGCGCGGGCGAGCCGGTCGGCGTCGATCATGCTCCCCGAGCAGTCGACGACGTAGATGAAGACCTGCCCCTGTGCCCGGATCCCGAAGAACGAGGTCTGTCGCCAGGGCGGGACCTCGCGCCAGTCAGACTCGACGCCGTAGCGGTCCCCCTCGATCGGCCTCCCCCGGGCCTTGGCGGCGGCCTCGGCCGACATCACCACCGGCCCGTCATCGGCCGGGAGCCTCGGCTTCGGGGCCGAGGGCCGAGGCTTCGCCTGGGCCTTGAGGGCGGGGGCGGGTGACTGCCCCTGGGCCACGATGGCGAGGGCGGCGACGATCCAGGTCGCCGACCCGGTCGTCCGCATCGCTCGCCCGGTCGATCGTCGCACGCGAATGCCCTCCGCCCCGGCCGTCGTCAATGCTCGCTTTCGGTCCAGCATACCTCCGGAGCCCGCCTGCGGCCAGTGCGGGCGATCGGACCGCCGAAGGGGTCGCGCCTCTCGATCAGGCCGGCTCGTCGCGTTCATCGAACCGCTCGACCTCGGCCCACCCCAGGTCCCGGAGCGGGCCGGCGAGGAGTTCGGCGTCGGCGACCACGACGTAGACGAAGCTCGACGGCTCGACGTGGCGGCGGGCGGCGGCCTCCAGGCTGGCGGGGGTGACGGCTCCGAGCCGCTCGGCGAACCGGGCATGGTGATCGGGCGGGAGGCCGTGGAGGAACAGGCCGGCGTAGCGCGAGACCAGGGCCGAGGGGGTCTCGAAGTGGCGGGCCTGCCCCTCGATCAGCGACCGCCGGGCGTCGTCCAGTTCGGCGGGGGTCGGCGGGCGGTCGCCGAGGAGGGCGAGGACCTCGCCCCGGAGGTCGCCGAGCGCCTCGCCCAGGCGGTCGGACTGGAGCGAGGAAGAGACCGCGAACGGGCCGGCCCCCTTCCGGAAGTCGAAGTGGCTCCGGACCCCGTAGGTGAACCCCTTCTCCTCGCGGAGCCGGGCGTTGAGCCGCGAGGTGAACTGGCCGCCGAGGATCTGGTTCCAGACCATCAGGTCGGTGAAGTCGGGGTCGAGCCGGTGGGTCCCGACGTGGCCGGCCCGGACCACCGCCTGGGGGGCCCCCGGGCGGTCCAGCAGGAGGATCCGGGCCCGGCCCGGCCGGGCGGCTCGGGGGATCTCGGTGGCGGGCCCGGTCTCGCCCGACCAGTCCGCCAGCCGGGCGTCGAGCAGGGCTACCACCTCGTCGGGATCGACATCGCCGGCCACGACGCAGGCGGCGTGCCCCGCGACGTACCGGGTGCGGTGGAAGTCGCGGAGGTCCTCGGAGGTCAGGCGGGCGACGGCCGCCTCGTCGCCGTCGGCGGGGAGGCGGTAGGGGTGGTCCGCGTCGAAGATCGCCCGGAGCAGGGCCCGCCCGGCCCTGGACTCGGCGCTGTCGCGCTCGGCCTTGAGGCCGGCGAGGGTCTGGGCGTGGATCCGATTCCACTCCTCGGCCGGGAACGAGGGGTTCCGGAGGATGTCCACGGCCAGGTCGAGGCTCGATTCCAGGTGGGGCCCGAGGCACTGGAAACCCACATACGCCCCGTCGGAGCCGGCGGAGGCCGAGAGGGTCGTCCCCATCCCCTCGATCGCAAGCGCGATCTGGTGCGACGACCGCGAGGTCGTCCCCTCGTCGAGCAGGTCGGCCGTGAGGCTGGCCAGACCGCCCCGACTCGGCCCGTGGACCGAGGCCCCGGCGTCGAGGACGAACGAGGCCGCCACGATCGGGAGGTCGCGGCGCGGGAGGACCCAGACCGGGACCCCGCACCGGAGCGACCGGACTTCGGGCCGGGGGGCCCGGAACGGCTCGGCGGCCATTGGGGGCGGCGGGACGCTCCGGTCCAGCGGCGGGGCCGATGTCGCCGGCCTCCGGCCCAGGACCGTCAGGCAGACCCTCGGCTTGCCCGCCAGGTAGAGCCGGGCCGTGTCCCGGACCTGGTCCGCCGTCACCGACTGGGTCCGGGCCAGGTCGGAGGTCACCCGCCCGGGGTCGCCCAGATAGGTATTATAGGCGTTGAGCCGGTCGGCCACGCCGCCGAAGCCGCCGACGTTGTCCAGCGCATAGACGAACCCAGCGAGCCGGCCGTTCTTGACCCGGGAGAGCTCGGCCTCCTCGACCCCATGATCGGCGATCGCGGCGATCTCGGCATCGATCAGCCCGCGGGCCTCCTCCCACGACTCGCCGGGGCGGAGGGTCGCGGTCACGCCGAAGGTCCCGGCCAGCTCGCGGCCCGACTGGTAGGCCCCGACGTCCTGGACCAGCTCGCGCTCGACCACCAGCTTGCGGAACAGGCGGCCCGACTTGCCCCGGCCCAGGATGTCGCCCAGGATCACCAGCGCCGCGTCGTCGAGGCCAAAGTGGGGGACGGTGTGCCAGGCCAGGTAAATCCGGTCCAGCTCGACCCGGTCGCGGAGCGTGAGGTTCACGCCGGGCCCGAGGTCCGCCGGGGGAGCCCAGGGGGTCAGCGACTTCGTCCCGCCCGGGAGCCCGCCGAAGTAACGCTCGGCCAGGGCGAGGGCCCGGTCCTCGTCGATGTCGCCGACGATGGCGAGGCTAGCGTTGCCGGGGACGTAGAACCGGCGGAAGAACGCCTCGACGTCGTCGCGGCTCGCGGCCTCGACGTCCTCCATCACACCGATGGTCGTCCAGCTATAAGGATGGCCCGGGGGGTACATGGCCTCGGCCATGAGCCGCCAGGCCATCCCGTAGGGGCGGTTGGCGACGTTCTGGCGGTACTCGTTCTTGACCACGTCCTTCTGGATCCGGAGCTTGGCGTCGGTCAGGGCGGGCAGGAAGTGCCCCATCCGGTCCGACTCCATGGCCAGGGCCAGCTCGACGTGAGCGGCGGGGACATCCTCGTAGTAATTGGTCCGGTCCGAGGAGGTCGAGCCGTTGATGCTCGCGCCGAGCCGCTGGAGGGGCTTGAAGAAGTCGCCCGGGTAGTGCTCGGAGCCCTCGAACATCAGGTGCTCGAAGAGGTGGGCGAAGCCGCGCTGGGTCCGCTCCTCGTTCTTGGAGCCAACGTGATACCAGAGGTTCACCGCGACGACCGGAAGCGGTCCCTGCCGCCTGGCGATGACGTCGAGCCCGTTGGCCAGCGTGGCCTTGGTGAAGCGGATGGGGTCGAGGCGGAGGGGAGGGTTCATCGATCCGGGCGTGTCCCACGGAGGAAAGGGGCGGGGCATCGTCACGAATTCACCATACCTTAAGTAGAGTCTGGTGCCTACCGAGGCGGCCGGCCAGCTCCCTCAGGCCGACCCGGGTTGGCCCCCGCGCCGCCGATCTTCTCGCGATGTTAAAATTGTCTTTGCATGGGATCGCGAGGCGATACAATGTCCGGATGGATTGAGGGGTCGTGCCCCCCGCTCGATCCGGTCCGGTGGTTGCGAAGGTGGTTGGGGGTCCGGGAACCGCCCGAGGGCGGAGCCGGCCTTCGGAATGGCCGGAGTTCCGCAGGGCCACCGCCTCGTGCATCGGTGGCGTTGAATCCGGGGCCGCACGAATACAAGGCCGGGTCGTGAACTGGGACGACATCATCGTCGACGCCGCCGCGACCGACACCGGCATGCGTCGCCTGAACAACCAGGACAGCCACACGATCGTCCGCGCCACCAAGGCCGAGACGTGGAAGCAGCGCGGCCACCTGTTCATGGTCGCCGATGGGATGGGGGCGCACGCCGTCGGCGAGCTGGCCAGCAAGCTCGCCTGCGACAACATCCCGCACAACTACGCCAAGGCCAAGTCCGGCACCCCCTCCGAGGCCATCACCAAGGCTTTCAAGGAGGTCGGCGGCCTGATCCACGGCAAGGCCGTCGCCAACCGCGACTTTCAGGGGATGGGGACCACCTGCTCGACCCTCCTGCTGCTCCCCGACGGCGTCCTGATCGCCCACGTCGGCGACTCGCGGGTCTACCGGGTCCGGAACGGGCGGATCGACCAGTTGTCCTTCGACCACAGCCTGGCCTGGGAGCTGGTCCGTCGCAAGCACCTCTCGGCCGAGCAGGCCAACAAGGTGGTCCCCCGGAACGTCATCACCCGGAGCCTCGGCCCCGACCCCAACGTCGAGGTCGACATCGAGGGGCCCCTGCCGGTCGAGCCCGGCGACGTCTACCTCCTCTGCTCCGACGGCCTCTCCGGCCCGGTCGAGGACCCCGAACTGGGTGCCTTCGCCGGGAACTTCCACCCCAAGGACGCCTGCCGCTACCTGCTCCACCTGGCCAACCTCCGAGGCGGCCACGACAACATCACCGTCGTGATCGTCCGGTTCGGCCCCTGGGTCGAGCCCGAGAAGGACGACGAACTCCCCAAGGCCGCCGAGGAGCACGCCGCCAACGGCAAGAAGGCCGGCTGGATCAAGGGGCTCGCCTCCGGGCTCCTCGCCAAGAAGAAGGGATCGGGGGCCCCGCCCGTCGAGGAACACCTCTACCGGAGCTGCGAGTGCCCGGTCGGCGAGGAACTCGTCGACCGCCTGGCCGAGCAGGTCCGCGCGGCCCAGCAGGCCGCGATCGAGCACACCTGGCCGGTCGAGTGGCCCAAGCTGGCCGCCCTCCGCAAGAGGGCCGAGAAGTCCCGGAAGTCCGGCGACCTCCGATGCTCGTTGAAGGATCTCGGCGAGGCCATCGACATCCTCGGCCAGGCCGGCCGGGCCCACAAGAAGGCCGCCGGCCCCGCCAGCGTGGGCTGAACCGAGGACCAAGAGGCGATCCGGCAAGTCTTCCGAGTCGCGGCAATCGGTTATGGAAAATGGTTGATGGGTGAAGAGTGAAGGAAGTCCGGGAAATCCTTCGAAGAAGCTTTGGATGCATCTGCGATTGTTTGTCCTTAACCATCAGCCATTAGCCATTTTCGATCCCGGATAGCCTCCGAGCCCGCCATGCCCATGCCCGAACCCGACCGGACCGACCCCGCGACCACCTGCGCCCGGCCGACCCGGCCCGAACCGTCCTCGACGCCTCCGCTCGCCCCGCCCCTGCAACTTAGCTCGGTCTACGAGTTCGTCGACCTCGGCAAGGTCGACGCCATCTACGAGGGCCGCGAGTTTGGGTTCGTCTACGCGCGGGACGGCCATCCCAACGCCTCCGACCTGGCCGCCAAGGTCGCCGCTCTGGAGGGGGGCGAGGCCGCCCTGGTCTGCGCCTCGGGGATGGCGGCGGAGTCGGCGCTCCTGCTGGCCCACCTGGAGCAGGGGGACCGGGTGGCCCTCTCGGAGGGGCTCTACGGCCGGACCTCGGTCCTGGTCGCCCGCGAACTGGCCCGGTTCGGGGTCGGCCACGACCTCTTCGACGCCACCCGCCCCGAGTCGCTCCGCGAGGCTCTGAAGCCCCGGACCCGGGTCATCTTCGTCGAGACCCTGTCCAACCCGCTCCTCCGGCTGGCCGACATTGAGGGCCTGGCGGCGATCGCCCGGCCGAGCGGGGCGATCCTGGCGGTCGACCACACCTTCGCCCCCCTGCTCTGCCGCCCGCTGGTGCTGGGGGCCGACGTGGTGATCCACTCGGCCACCAAGTCGATCGGCGGGCACAGCGACGTGACCCTGGGTCTGCTGGTCGGCCCGAAGGATCTGATCGACCGGACCGCGCCGATCGCCTCGACCTTCGGTCTGACCGGCAACCCGTTCGACTCCTGGATGGCGCTCCGAGGGCTGGCCACGCTGGCGGTCCGGACCGATCGGGCCTGCGCCTCGGCCCTGGAGCTGGCCCGGAGGCTGGAGGCCCACCCGGGCGTCGAGCGGGTCCACTACCCGGGCCTCCCCTCGCACCCCGACCACGCCCTGGCGAGCCGGGTCCTGACCGGCGGCTTCGGGGCGATCGTCAGCTTCGACGTCGGCGGCCGGGACCGCGTCGACGGCCTGATCCGGGCCCTCGGCCACATCCCCTACGCCCCGAGCCTGGGCGACGTCTCGACCACCCTGAGCCACCCGACCACCACCAGCCACCGCTCGCAGACCCCCGAGCAGTGGGCCCGCCAGGGGATCACGCCGGGCCTGATCCGGCTCTCGGTCGGAATCGAGGCCGTCAAGGACCTCTGGGCCGACCTCGACCAGGCCCTCGGGCGACTCTGATCCCATTGACACAGCAACCTCGGGCTCCGGGCCGGGCTCGATCGGCTCGAAAAGCAAAGCCTCGGATCGGAGCGGGCCCCGAGTCGTCAGCCCCGGGACAGGACCCGGACCCGCATCCCGAGGGCCTTGCCGAGGGCGGCCATCTCGTCGAAGATGTCGCCGTAGGCCACGGCCACGTGGTTGCTCATGTAATGGGCCATGATCGTGGCGGGGGAGCATCCCAGGTCGGCCGCCATGAAGGGCCACTGGCGGGTGGTCCCCCGCCACCAGGATTCCCGGACGGCCTCGGGAAGCTCGACCGACTCGCCCCGGCCGAGGTCCAGGACCAGCTTGCCCGAGGCGTCGACCCAGGAGCGGGCCCAGGTGATCGGGCCGGGCCGGCTCACGCCCGCGAAGGTCCCGCCGGGGATCGGAAAATAGCCCGAGGGCTGGCGGTAGCTGTGGACCCCGTCCAGGCGTCCGAGATCCTCGGTGAAGGCGTAGGCCCCGCAGCTCCCCGAGTTCAGGAGGACCCAGAGCCACCGGCCGTCGTGCTCGGCCCCCCACCGGACGTCGTGGAACATCACGGCCCCGGGGAGCCCCTTGGCCTCCAGGACCCGCTTCATCAACTCCATCGGGACGAGGTTCCCCTGGTCGGCCTCGGTGCTGGTCATGATCGCGTGACCGTCCCCCTCGGGCCGGGCGTGCGAGTTCAGTAACCCCTCGCAGAAGTCGCTGGGCGGCAGGAGGTTCAGGAGCCCGAGCTGATACTGCCAGCCCAGGCAGTCGGCCCGGAACTCGCCGAGGAGGTCGAGAACCGCCAGGTAAACCCGGAGCTGGGCCCGAGTCGCCTCGGGCGTGAAGTCCTCGGCTCCGGGTTCGCCCCAGTGGAACTGGACGCCCCGGGACTGGACGAACTCGAAGGCCGATTCGACCCGCTTCTCGTCGATCGAGCGGGACCGGTCGATCAGCCAGGCCTGGTCAACCTTGTGCTCGCTGAAGCCGATCGGGTAGAGCAGCCTGGGGCCGAAGTAGCCGTTGATCATCCCCATCGACGTGTCGCCGAGCATCAGCGCCAGGATCCGCCGCCGCTTGATCCCGTCGAGGACGACGGCGGCGACCGCCTGGGCTTCGCCGGTGACCGGCCCGGGCTCGCGGATCTCAGATTCCTCGTAAGCGATCCGGCCGGTGGAGCACCACTCGTCGAGCCGCTCCATGAACCGGGCGTCGAGCGTCCAGTCGGGGGCATCGGTCCAGGCCCGGGACGCGGCCCGGCCGACGCTCTCCAGTGAGGCCCCGGTGTTCAGGAGGGCGACCAGGCCCGGCCAGGTCCCCGAGAAGTTCGAGGCCAGAAGGAGCGGGTTTTCCTTGCCGACCACGCCGTCCACCGTGTGCGGGGCGTAGGCCCAGTGGACGAAGACCCCGACCATCGGGTCGTCCACCGGCCCCAGCCGCTCGATCGCCTGATCCGGCCGGGTCAGGAAGCCGTCGATCACGTAGGGCGACCGCCCGAGCCTGGTCAGGGCGGCGACCAGTTGCCGGGTCGTCTCCCGCGCCTGCGGCAGGGCCCACTCGTTGGGCTTGGCCCGGTAGTCTCCCGGCCAGAAGACGGCGACCTTCTTCGACATCGGATGGACCCCTCGCCTCGGACCTTGCCCGACCCGGCCCGATCATCCCACGCCGGCCCGAGACTCGCCAGGGATCAGGTCGGACAGGGTCGATCGGTTCTGCAATTTGGAGGTTTTGACAGATGTAGGGTGGGCCTCGCTCCGCTCGATGCCACCCTGCATTTTTTCCCGAATCCCCCGAAGGGTCGCCCGACCCTGCTTGAAGAACCAATCGACCATGATTCAGAGCGGCTTGACCTTCACATCCCGGAACTCGATCCGGTAGCCCTCGGCCTCCAGCCCGACGAAGCCCCCGGCGACCTCGCAGTCGTGCCACTCGTTGACCGTCCCGCCGTTGACCCAGAGGGCCACGTCCTTGCCCTTGCAGGTCAGCTCGAAGGTGTTCCACTCGCCGGCCGGGCGGGCCCGCTTGTCGGCCTGTTTTTTGGATAAGTCAATCCGCTTCAACTCCCCTCCGACGAGGGTCTCGCCGAACAGGAAGGCGTCGGGACCGCCGCTGACCTGGGCCTGGTGCCAGACCTTGGCGTCGCCGGAGTTCCGGACGTAGAGGCCCGAGTTGTACCCCTTCTTGCCGGTCGCAACGGGCGTGAACTTCCACTCGACGTGGAAGATGAAGTCGCCCAGCTCGGCGTCCCACCGGAGCCAGTCGTGCCCGCCGTCGCCTCGGCAGGTCAGGACCTTGGTGGCGGGGTCGAGCGACCACTGCGACTTCGGGTCGAGCTTGTCCGTCGGCTTGACCGGGAGCCTCGTCCAGCCCTTTAATTCCGGCCCGGCCTGGGCCAGGAGGTCGTTCCAGCCCGTCGGGTCCAGTTCGAGCGCGGATTGGATCCCCGGGACAGCGGGGGCGGCGGACACCGAGGCGACGGCCAGCCCGAGGGCGAGGATCCAGGGTGCGGGGCGGGGCATGAGGGGGGACTCCCTATCGAGGGCAGAAGAACGTGGTCCAGGGGCCTGGCCGCCATCTTCGCAATTCGGCGGCCCGGGGGCCAATAGCTTGTGATCGCCCGACGGTCCGCTAACCTAGCAGGGACAGAGAGGAGGGGCCGTCCCGGGCCTCGGAAGCCCAGGCCGACGTCGGGCCGATCGGGACGGCGGATCGGAACGATGGTGGAATATCTCGCCCTCCCGGCCTGGAAGACCCCGCCCCGGACCGTCGACGACTGGGTCGTCGCCCTCTCCGAGTCGGGCGGCCCGGTGATCCTCAGCCGCGAATCCTCGACGGTCACCTGGCTGGAGGTCGCCCCGATCCGGCTCAGGGGCTACGTCGTGATCGAGAATGGCCACGCCGCCGCGATCAACTTCGAGCTCCACGACGACCACGACCCCAACCCCGCTACCCGGGCCATCCAGGAGGCCGCGACCGCCCTCGGCTGGGAGGTCCACGCCGACGACGATGACGACGAAGCCGCCGACCCGGACGATGATGACGACTGACGCCCCCGCCGACGGAGGACCGCCCCCATGCCCCGGACCCGGATCGCGCTGGTATCAATCGCCCTGGCCCTGATCGCCGTTCAGGCCAGGGCCGTCGAGCCCCGCTGGAAGAAGCACGACATCAACGCCCGGAGCGTCTTCGAGTGCGCGGGCGTCCTCGACGCCGACAACGACGGCAAGCTCGACATCGTCTCGGGCGACACCTGGTACAACGCGCCGGACTGGAAGCCTTATCCGGTCCGCAAGGTGGCGCAGGTCGGGACCTACCGCAACGACTTCGCCAACATCCCGATGGATGTCAACGGCGACGGCAAGATGGACTTCATCACCTGCTCGTACTTCGACAAAAACGTCGGCTGGGTCGAGAACCCCGGTAAAAAGGGGGAGCCCTGGATCTACCACGAGATCGACAGGCCCGGCAAGATCGAGGCCGCCGTGATGGTCGACGTCGACGGCGACGGCCAGCTCGACATCCTGCCCAACTCGGTCAACGTCGTCGCCTGGTACTCCCCCGGGGCCCTCACGATGAACGGAGACAAGGGAACGCGGGTCTGGAAAAAGCACGACTTCGGGACCGCCGCCGCCGGCCACGGCGTCGGG
>JAABUV010005171.1_pt1 | contig 15040 bp, 18 predicted proteins | sample 5559971 | NCBI WGS metagenome assembly JAABUV01 (sample SAMN10711881, study PRJNA513362) | rock metagenome | isolation source: Antarctica rocks | place: Antarctica: Victoria Land, Knobhead nord | collected 2015-12-19
ACTACCCGTGCGGCTGACTCGGCGCGGGCGAAGCTCGCGATGGCGCTTCGACGTGGGACAATGTTGCGAGGGCTGTGCCAGATATGTGGCACGGCTGACGTCATGGGGGTTGTGGAGGATCCGCAGCGGTGGCGGGACGTCACCTGGGTCTGTCGGCGTGATCGAGACGACGCTCGAGAGCGGCAGCGTGACGACCAAGCGGAGCTCGTTAGAGCTCGTGAACGAGCAGCTTGGGCCGATGAACGGACGCGGGTTCTTGCCGCGATCGAGCTTCTTCCTCCGAATATCCGGGCGCGGCTCCACGCGCTCGCTGCCGAAGGGCCTGTAGGCTGGACGCTGTCGCCCGAAGCGCCGCTATACGTGATGAATCTCATCACAGCGTTCAAGCGCCTACAAAGAGCATTATAATTTAAAACGCCATACGCTCCCATCCCAGATGGGCTGCGCCGCAGCTGAGATTGTCAGTCAAGTCGTCAAATCTCTTTGATTGCAAATAGCCAAGTCGTCGTGGTACTATGCTGCCATGACGACGATTGCAGTTGTCGCGCAGAAGGGCGGGTCTGGGAAAACCACCGTTGCGGTACATCTTGCCGTTGCGGCTGCACTCGCAGGCGAACGCGTCGCAATCCTTGATACGGATCCCCAACGCTCTGCGATGGCGTGGGCTCGGACGCGCGACCTGGAAGAGCCGGCTGTCGTCAACGTTGACCCGGGCGATCTGCGAGCTGCGCTACGCGAGGCCGAGCGCGACGGTTACACTGTCGTCCTGGTTGACACTGCACCGCGGGCGGAGCCGGTGGCCGCGGCGACCGTTCGTTCAGCAGATTTTGTCCTGGTCCCGATGCGGCCGGCGGCCTTCGACTTGGCGACGCTTGAACAGGTCGTCGCGATCGTCACGGCCGCAGGCACCCCTGGCGCCATTGTGCTCAATGCTTGCCCCGCGCGTGCGCCCGAGGTGGCCGAAGCGCGTATCGTCTGTGGAGATCTCGCCGTCCCTCTTGCGCCGCTCCAGCTCGGCGATCGGCGGGCCTTCGCTCGCGCCGTGCAATCGGGGCGCGCCGTGCAGGAGTTCGAACCCCGCGGCGCTGCGGCCGCAGAAATCGCCGTGTTATGGAACTACGTCTGCCAAAAAGCGAGGAACCATGTCGCTCAAAACATTCGGCAAGTCGAAGCCTAACGGCGTTCAGAGCGGGGTTGCACCCGTTGCGCCCGCCGAGTCCGAACCAAAGAAGGATCCTCGTCTTACCAAGTCCGTTCGCATCACGCGTTCCCAATGGCGGAGAATTCGGCAGCTTGAAACCGACACCGAGAAGACGTTTCAAGCGCTCTGCATCGAGGGGCTTTCGCGGCTGTTCGAGGAGCATGGACTTGAGCCACTCTGACGCTATGACTGAATGTCGTCAAGTTATACTGACGATAAGTCATCATAACGTCAAGATTGCATGCGATGCCTAAAAGAGATACGGCGCGGACCACGGAGCTTGAATCGATCGCGAGCATGCCGAGTAAAGCGGCTCAACAGCCAGCGCGCAAACGCAAAAGCGGTGCAGTCCTCGTTCCCGCAGCGTCGGCTGAAGAAGCCTATCAAATCGAACGACACACTCGCGCGAAAGAACAACCGCAGGCACCTCTTATGCGGGCGGTGGAGGGCCGCATCTCTGCAATTCGGCAGCAACAGATCACCGAATTGCAACTCAAGCTCTTTCCCGATTGGCCCGACGATCGGCGCGGCGCCCCCAATACCGTCATTCGTTCGGCTATCTTTGGGGTCGTCCGACGCGGCCGTCGACAGCGCGTCAGTGACCTACCAGTCGCGGCTCCCAACGGCTGGGTCATCACGATGACCGGCTGGCGGCTTGATCAGCACGATCTCGACCTGTGGCTCGAAGTGCATCACCTTGCTCGCAACGCCAAGCCAGGAGAAGAAGTACGTTTCACGATTCATTCGATGCTTCGGCGGCTTGGACGCACAGGGAAGCTCGGGGGTGACAATTACGCTTGGTTAGAGGAGCGGCTTAAAGCGCTGTACCAGACGACGCTCCTAGTTGACAGCGGTCGGCACGTTGGGGGAGCCGGTAATCTCATTCGGAACTTCCGCCTCGATCGCGAGACCGGGGAAGCCATAGTCGAGACGAATCCAAAGCTACGCACGCTTTGGGAATCGATCACCCACTTACAGGTCGAGCAACGTAGGGCGCTTGGCTCCAACCAGCTCGCCAAGGCTCTTCACGCCGTACTTGCCTCTCACGCTGAGTGGATGCCTATGCTCCTAGAAACTCTAATGCGTCGGTTAGGGGCTCAATACGGGCGGCTCCGAGACTTCAAGCGTGACCTGCGTCAGACGCTCGAGGATTTCGTCGAACGGGGCTGGATTCACGGCTACCGCTTTTCGGCCGGAGTGGATGGCGAACTCCTTGCCATTGAGAATATCCCCACACCATCGCAGCGGCGTGCAATCGAACGGCGACGGGACGGCGATTCGGACACGGCCTGAGACTCGCACCACACGGCCTGAGACTCGCGCCTTTACTTGGGCAGACACTTCGCCCGATTTCGAAACTCAATCGCCGGCCTGTTTTCAGCTCTTAATTCCAGCTTCACATCTACACGGCCTGAGACTCGCATCGACACGGCCTGAGACTCGCGCTTTGCGCTCCATACCCGGCCTGAGACTCGCGCCCACACGGCCTGAGACTCGCGCATGACACGGCCTGAGACTCGCGCAGAGACACGGCCTGAGACTCGCAGGTAGATTGGAGGGAAACCCTTATGTTACAAGGGTTTCCAGTGATTCCACGACCCGTCAAATCCTTTAGCTTAAATCCTAGTTATAAATCCACGTTGCGCACACGCGCGCACGCGTAACACGCGCGCAACGACGCCAAGCCGTAGTTGCTGCACCTCAGACCGTTGAAAAACGCGCTCCGGTCTCAAACGCCGTAAGGCCTCGCCATTCACCATCCCGTGACGGTAGCACCCGGCACAAGGGTCTCCGCTCCGCTCCGATCGCGCTAACGCGCGACTACGCCCTTGCACCGGGCGCTAAGGCTACGCCCGACGGTGAACGGCGAGACCCCCAGACGGCGCAGCAACAGGCCACCTTCACCTCCGCACGACGAAGGGACGGTCCCGACTCAACACCCCTCCGGCGCAGCTCCAAAAAGGACCCGCACATGGATGACTTCGACGACGAACCTGGTACCGGGGGCAGCTACGAAGACGCCTTCGCACTGCCACTCTATACTTCTGACACGATCCCGCGCCGGATCGTCGTACGCCAGCGCAGCGGCTTCGAGCGCGTCTCGATCATCCTGGAAGAGATTCGAGAGGGAATTACCGGAACGCTGATCCGATACGACGATGCCCATGACCGTTTTCACCGGCACCATCCCAGTTGGCCCCAACCAGCAGACATCGCTGAGTTTCTCGCCCACATCGAGCAACGCCAGCGCGTAGCGTACGCCCGCGACGAGATTCGGTCGCGTTATACTACCTGGGAGGCCGCAGTCTTCGGCAAGGAACCGCAATGATCACCACGATTCGACCAACCACTCCGATGCGCCCGATCGCTGGGCCCAAGGACGAAAACCGGGCCTTAGAGTTGTTTTGCGTCGCAATCTACGACGATCCCAACGCCTTTGCCGAGTTCGTCCCGAAAGGCAGCACGCCCAAAGCAGTTGCCATCGCCGAAGACGGATCGGCAGCCGAAATCGATCTTTACAGCTACGACTTCAACGCCTGGACCACCGGCGCATCACCGCTGCTCCGCATTATCGTACGCGAAGGGCCAGATGTGAACGCCCAAATACCCCGCTCTCACGACGACGAGAACGGGGCGGTCTAGCTCAAACGGTCAGAGCGTCGGCCTTATAAGCCGAAGGTTCCGGGTTCGACTCCCGGGACCGCTACAGAAAGGGCCCGCATTTGCCCTAGGAGCGCGTTTGGGTCGTCGGACGTATGAATTCTTCGTCCGCCACGCCAAACAGCGTTCTGGGCCGGTTTCTGGCCTGGGCGGGGTCTCGGTCGGGAGCCCGCTTGCGGGTGACCGAGACGACGGCCGGGCACCCGGCGTTAAGGCGCCGGTACTCTACAGCCGCGACGGACTCGTTCGTGATCGAGCGCCCGGACATCGTTGCCATGGCTGCGCAAGTCGTGCCGAACGTCCGCAAGACTTTTACAGGCACTCTGATTCCACGTTTCCCAACGAATGGTATTTTGGTCATTCCAGCCGACGCCATAGGCGAAGCGCCAGCTGACCACGAGCACCAAGAGTGCAGCAACCACGGCGATCGAGGAAGCCACCGCCGCAATCATGCCGGCCCGTGGAAACCAAGCGGTGAGACTCGAGAGCCCCGCGAGAATCGTGCCGCCTTTCTTGGCTTCGCTTGCGAGTGAGGCGAGCTCGCGCCGCGTGACGGCGTTTACTTGCATAACGGCGCCGACGATGTACCAGCTCGTCGAGTCCGGCGGCATGGCCTCGGCGACGCTCGTCGCGTAGCGATACAGTTCGGTACGCGCGGATTCGCTCGAGAGAGCGCTCGCGACGCGATCGAGCGGGGTGTCGCGCTCGGACTCGCGCGCCTTCACGATCGGATCGGCGTCGGAAGCCCGAGGAGATCACCCGCGGTATTCAGAGCCGCCCGGGCCGTGGTAAGCCAGCGTGAGAGCATCTCGTCGTCGGGATAGTCGAGGACGCCTGGCCGGATCGCGGCGGCGAACGGAAGATGATCCTCATCGAGATCGACGATGATCCAGCCACGCAGCCTCGGGATGACGACTTCGCGGCCTCCGCGCTCGAAGAGTTGAGCGCGAAGTTTCGAGCGAAGCCAACGCCGGTAATCGCCGTCATTGCCCCAGAACTCCGAGCGCACGGCGACAACGTCGTATCCGGACCCGAGCTCGAGAGCGTCGGCAATCGAGAGACGCGACGCGACCAGCGGCGAGATCGGGACGACGAGGGTAGGCCGGAATCCCAAACGTGCCGCCTGGGCAGCGAGTCCGGTCTCGCGTTCGAGGGCAGCCAAGACTGAGAGCGAGGCCGCCGGCAGATCAACGAGCACGTCGGCTTGCGCCGCACGGAGCGGAGCGACGAGCCCTTCGATGACGTCACGCATTCCGCTGTCGTCGCGCCAGCCGTGCAGCGCGAAGGTGTCGACGCCGGAATCTCCACGCTGGCCCCGCACGACTCTATCGTGCTCGTCGCGAGTCCCGAGATATTGTGCGAGCTGTCCGACTTCACCATCGCCGTCGAGGAGCCACGTCGCGGGTTCCACCTCGCGCTTCATCTCAGCGAGCAAGCGCGCAACAAGACTCTTGCCAACGCCACCTTTACTACTTGTGACGAGAATCCAACGCCTCACGCCGTGCGGTCCTCGGCTTCAAAGACTTTGCTTTCTTTGTCGTGCGAGCTCCGCGATGAAGGTGCGTGGCTCGTCGTCGCCTTCGTCTGTCGCGTCTTCGCCGGTTTTGCTTTCGAGCTACTCGATGTCGTCTGCGCAATCTCTTGCACCGACTGACGCAGACTCTCGACACTTGCCGAGATCCCAGAAGCTTTGAGTTTCTTCGCAAGTGCCGTCGGACTGTAGCCTTGAGCGATCGCTTTGAGGATAAGGGCGCGATGCTCGTCGAGCGCGTTCTTGACGACGGAAGACCGCGTTGTTGTTCGCGTAGGTCCGGTTCGCACGGCATCTTCAAGCGCCGCCTTGACTGCCCCTGATACGTCCATAGTCGTTCGTTACTACCCGCATGGAGGCACCTGCGGTGCGGTCGGGGACGGAGGCCGGGCGCTCGACGGAGCAGGTGAAGCTCCGTCTGCGTCCGGAGGACGCGCTGCGCCTTCGACTCTCGGCGCGTGACGCTCACGTCGACCTGAGCACGTACGTCGCGCTGCTCCTGGACGACCCCGAGCGCGCCGCTGCCGCTCGCATCCCGACGTCGGAGTTTCCGCTCGCGGACGTCTCGCGGCTTGCCGGCATCCTCGGCCTCTTACCGGACGAAGTGCGCCGATCGCGCGGTGAGCTCGGCCGCGCGTTCGGGCTCCTGAAGCATCTTTTCGAGATGCCGTTGACGGCGAGCAACGCGGAGCGGCATGCGTTCGCGCTCGCGGACGCCACGCGCGATGCGCGGGCTGCGATCGCGAACGTCGACGCGGCCGTGGACCGGCTCATGGACGAGCTTGCCGCGATCCGCGAGGACCTCGCCGTCACGGCCCGGCGCCTCGCGCAGCCGCAACGACAATCGTGACGGCTGAACGACGATGATTGCGAAGCTGGCTCCGAAGCGGCGCGCGGGACGCGGTTCGTTCGACGCGTTGAAGCGCTACCTCGAGATCGATGCGGACGACCGCGACCGCACCGATCTCGTCGCCTCATGGAGCGGCGGCGTGGCCTCGCATGAGACGGCGGCGCTCGAGATGGAGGCGGTCGCGCAGCAAGCGCGCGCTGAGGGGAAGCGGCGGGAGCTCGCGGATCCGGTCTATCATGTGATCGTCTCGGCCCGGCCCGGCGAGATGGTCGATGTCGAACAGATGAAGCTCACGGTCGATGCCGTGCGCCGGTCCTTGGGCGCCGACGAGCACCAGTACTTTGCCGCAATCCATCATGATGCCGACACGGACCGCTCTCACGTCCACGTCGCGATCAACAAGGTGTCGCTGCGTGGGCGGATGCTCGATCGCTGGCAAGACTATGCGAAGCTCGCGAGAGCCGCGGAGTGGAGCGAGCGGGAGATGGGGCTGCAGGTCGACCGGCACGTCGCGTGGCGCGAAAAGCTTGGCGAACGGGAGCTCGGCATCGTCCCGGATGCCGGGCTACGTCTCGGATCTACCGAGGGCGTAGCGCAGGGGATTGATCGGCAGGAGGGCGCGACGATCAATCGGCGCGATGCGGTGCGCCGCACGCACTATTCGTGGGTCGAGCTCTTGCAGCGCGAGGCGGTTCCGGCGGCAACCGTCGCGGTCGCACGTGAGGGCGCGAGCTGGGACGATCTGCATGCCGTCTTACGGGGGTACGGCGTGCGGCTTGAAGCGGCCGGCAGCGGCGCGCGCGTGGTCGGTCCCGAGCACGGGCAACGGGTGAAGGCGTCGGACCTCGGGCTCGACCTCCGGGCGCTTGAGCCTCGGCTTGGCCCGTTCCAGGCTCAGCTGCATGAGGAGCGATCGTGGGAGCGGCGCGTCACTTTTGCTCAGGCCTCGATCCGCGGCGCGACGTCGTGGGCGGGGCTGCATCGCGAACTCGAGACGATCGGCTTCGCGGTAGAGAAAGCCGGGTGCGGTGGCCGCGTGCTCGATCTCGAAACGGCCCGTCACGTGCCGCTTGGGCGCGTCGCAACGAGCATGGGTCGTCTCGAAGAGCGCCTCGGCACCTATGAGCTTGCGCCGGTGGTCGCGGCGCGAGATGCCCGGGAGCTCGATCGGCGAGCGGCGGGGGTCGCCGAACGAGTCGAGCACTTACGCGAGCAACCGGAGCTCGTGCTCGATCGGCTCGCGGAGACGCGATCGGTATGGAGGGCGGCCGACATCGAGCGTGAGGTGCGTTCGGCGCTCGGCGTGAGGACCGGGCACGATGCGCAGGTGGAGAGGGCGACGCGGGCCGTGGTCGATGCCTCGGTCGCGATCGACAAGGATGCGTTTACCCTTGAGCGCGTCGTCACGGAAGAGCGAGCCGTCTTCGACGCGGCGGCGACGCTGGCGAAGCGGGAACGGGCCGTCGCGTTGCGAGCGCCGGACGCCGGGCTTGACGGGCAGCAGCGGGCGGCCTACGCGCATCTCGGCGCCGATCGCGAGCTTACGATCGTGACGGGAATCGCCGGCGCCGGCAAGTCGCGTTTGCAGCGCGACGTCGCGGCTGCGTACAGCGAGGCCGGGTTCCGCGTGATCGGCGCTGCCGTTGCGGGCGATGCAGCCCGCACCCTCGGAGAAGAAGCGGCCATCGACGCACGCACCGTCGCGCGGCTCTTGGTGGATCTCGAGAAGGGTCGCGATCGGCTCGACGATCGCACCGTGCTGATGATCGACGAAGCCGGGACGCTTGGCGCCACGCAATCCCGTGAGCTGCTCGAACGGGCACGTGACGCCGGGGCGCGCGTCCTGTTGCTCGGCGATGTCTCGCAGCACGAGAGCGTCGGCCGCGGTAGCGTCCTGCGAGGGCTCGCCGAGGCACATGGTGCGCTCGATATGCGCGACACGCGGCGGGCGAGCGAGGAGTGGCTGCGCGGGGTCGCGCGGGATCTCCGTGCCGGGGTCGTTTCGCGTGCGCTCGACGTGCTCCGCGAAAAGGGCGCCGTACGCGAGCATGCGACCCACGACAACGCGCGCGGCGCGCTCGTGCGCTCCTGGGCCGAGGCAACCCGTGCCGGGAAAAGCGCCTTGCTCGTCGCATCGCGCAACGACGACGTGCGCGCCATGAACGAGCTCGCGCGCGAGGCCATTCGCGATTCGGGGCCGAGCGCCATCGGGGAGGAACGCGTCTACGCGACTGATTTCGGCGAGCGAACCTTCGGGGTTGGCGACGTCCTCGTCGGCCGAGAACGCACGCATGGCGGCGTCAATGGCGACATGTATACACTTGCGGCGCATCGCGATGATGGGCGCCTTGAGCTCATGCGCCAGCGCGACGGCGAGCATGTGCTCTGGGATCTGCACGAGCATCGCGCGATCGACCACGGATACGCAACGACGTCGTATCGCTCGCAAGGCCGGACCGTCGATGCCGTTTTCGCTCTCGCGTCGTCAGCTGAGGCACGGCGTGGGCTTTACGTCGATGTCACGCGCGCGCGCGAAGACGTCACGATCGCCTACGGTAAGGACGAGGTTCAGGACTTCGGCGACCTCTTGGTGCGGGCGCAACGCGACAATGGGAAAATGCTCGTGCTGGACATCGTGCGGGACGTCAACCTTCGGGCCGAGCGTGAAACAGAACAACAGCGACTGCGCGCTTTTTCGCTCGCCTCGGAGCCCGAGCAGAAGATCGAGCGCGGCCAGGAGCGAGGAAGAGGCCGCTGAGCTCGGACAGTGCCAAGATCCCATTTCGCCTCGTAAGCACCGTCACGATCGCGGCTTTGAGGACGCCGATGTGGCAAACAGTGCTGCAGCCGAACTCGTGCGCGAGTTCGTGTGACATGGCGCTACAGCGGCGTGCTTACAATCGCGTTCGCCACTAGGCGATGCGATTCGCCCCTTGCTTGCTTATAGTGTCCGATGCGGAGCGGACGGGTTTAGCTGCTCGCGAGGACCAGCAGAACGCCGCTATACGCGATCGTGAAGGCCGACTCATTGACTTGTCGCGTCGGATCGTTAAGGGTTGCCGAGAAGCAGACGTTTGTTCCGCGTTGCGTCGTTACCATTGTTGTTAGGTTGATAACGCCGGCGTCGGAGCCTCCTTTGAAAGCAACGTGACGATACATGGCGGGTTCGCCGACTCCAGGATTGATCGACATCAGCGGGACGTCGGCAACACGACTCAAAAGCCGGCAAAGTTCTCGGACGTCATAGTGCCATTCGATACTGAGTTGGGGTTCCGTGAGCAATTGATCTACGGTGGGTAGAGGCAGCGCATCCACCCGCTTGAGGACCACGGCGCGCGTCTCCGGCGTAGTCGCTGCTAAATAAGCGGCGCGTTCATCTGTCCCGGGCACAGATTTGAGAGTGAACATCTCACGCGTGGTGAGGAAGGGTTGATTTCGACTTGCATACGGCCGGAGTGCATCTGATCCGACGAGTCGAACAAGCGCATCGGCGGCAGTGTTGTCGCTAATCGAGATCATTTGAGCAGCATACGTCGCTAACGTAATCGGCGTTTCGTTCGGCCAGCTCCGGAGAATTCCACTCGGCAAACTCTTCCACTCCGGCTTCAGCGGCACGACATCGCTCCAGTGTAGCTGGCCGTCCATGACTTGGTCGTAAAGCGCGTTCATCACCGCAAGTTTGAAGGCCGACCCTACGGCCAGAGATTCGGACGCATTGAGGGCCGCTCGTTCGGAGCGGCCCTCTTCGATAATGACGTAGGACAGGGTGCCGGAGCTTGATCGTAACGTTCGAAGACTGTCCTCAAGTGAAGCGGCCACGAGAGCAGGCGGACGAAACAGTAGTGCATCGATCTTGTCTTCGGCATCGAGATGGATGATCACATCATCGGTCCCTTTGGCGAAATGTGCGACGAACTTCGCCGGGGTGAATTCTACCGACTTATATTCGCCGAGCGTACCCTTGAGACCAGCGATGACTTGATCTACTTTGCTCGCGGGAACCTGTGCAAGAAAGGTCGCGCTAAACCAGGTGGAATCTGCATGACCCGTTCGAAGCATGATGTCAATTCGGCTACGAGCTAAATCAACGGGCGACATCGGCGCCGTTGTCGGAGTTGTCGATGCCGACAGGTTTAGGGAGGGGTCGGTCGCAGCGATCGACGCGGCACTCGAACAGAGAAGCGCCAAACATGGCGTTACTAGGCAAGTGGGCCACACCTGTGAACTTTTCTGGCTGATGAGTCTTTGCTTCCTGCCCTACTTGCATGTCGTCTCATGGCTGTATCTCGATTTGAGCACGGGGGGCCAGGGCGACCGCGAGCGGACGGCGCGCATTGCGAGCCCTGAATCCCGTGCTATTTCGGCTCGACGGCGTCGCGCATCGCTAATATAAATTGGGCCGTATTGCGCAATTGAGCTTCGGTACCACCGTTCGAGCATGCAACTATTCAGACGGCCGGTCTTGAAACTAGTAAGATGCGAGGAATCCGGCGGATATGGCTCGCTCGATCGGAAATCGCACATATGTTCGATAGAGTGACCGTCAGCTGCTGTTTACGGTGTGCCCACTGTGTCCGATAACTGCTGTTATCGGACACGGCGTATGAATGCTGGCGTTACGATGGCAACAGCAGCCGAAGTCTTGGAAAAAACCTATAAGCCGGGCGATATCGTTGAAGCTTCGGGGATCTACCGCGTCACGCACGATCCGGTTCATACCGAACCACACGAACCGTCATTATGGAAAAGCGCTTTCCGCCGTGTCGGGGCTGCAAGAGCCCACGATTCAAGGCCGTGCGGCTCGCGCATCACATTGAGAACAACGAGCACTTCAAGTAGCGACTTGGACAGTCAGAGAGCCGTCGGCTCGTTTCCCGTGGATGATCCTTTCGGTGTCCTGCCAGAGCCATTGCGCAAAGAGCTCGCGCTGTTTCACGCCGGTTGGACGGCGAACGCCACGCTGGAATATATCTACCGCGGCTTCGTAGCTTGGGCCGAACTCAACGAGTACTGCGTGCCGCTTTATCGCGAGTCGCTCGACAAATACGCCGAAGCTGACGAAACCCAACTGGATCTGCGCTACGCCGACGTTCGTAAGGCTCACCGTGAGGATCTTCAAAAGATTCATGATGGCTATGTCGCCGGTGCGACCGCCATGCGATCCGCGATCGCGCACATTGACCGCCTCCGGGCTCGTTCGTGACTAATCTCGCGTCCCGCTTGGAAGTCGTCGGAGGGCTGCTCGAGATAGCCGAACGGGCGAAGACGTATGCCCGCAACGCACGAGCACCGGCGACGCGCCGGGCCTACGCTCACGATTGGCATGCCTTTGAGGTGTACACCCAAGAACATGGCCTAAGCGCACTGCCGGCCGAGCCGCAGACCGTGGCGTTGTATGTCAGCGAGCTGGCCGGCAAGCGAAAGGTGTCGACCATTCGCCGGCGGGTCATCGCGATCGCGCAACAGCATAGGCTGCGCGGCCATCCCGCCCCAACGGCTGATCCGATCGTCCGCGAGATCCTCAAAGGAATCGAGCGAACACACGGGGTCGCTTCGCGCAAGAAAACGGCCCTAACGGCTGACCTCCTCAAAGACGTCTTACACTGGCTCGATGATAATCTGCGTGGCCGTCGCGATCGTGCGATGCTGCTTCTCACGTTTGCGGGCGGCTTTCGCCGCTCGGAAGTCGCGTCGCTCGATGTTGCCGACGTCCGTTTCGAAAAGCGCGGGGCCGTCGTGACGCTGCGCCGATCGAAGACCGACCAGGTTGGCGCCGGACGAGAGGTGGCTATCCCAAAACTACGGACCGAGGCATTCTGTCCGGTTCACGCGCTTTCAGCATGGCTGAAAGCCGCAGCAATCGCCGAGGGGCCAGTCTTCCGGACGTTTTCGATGCAGGGCCAGCTTCAAACGAACCGGATCGATGGGCGCGACGTCGCACGGCTCGTGCAGCGCCTGGCGACTCGCGCGCAGCTGGAGGGCGATTTCTCCGCACATAGCTTGCGTGCCGGGTTTGTGACCTCGGGGGCCGAGCGCGGGATCGCGGAGGCGAGTCTTCAGAACGTGACAGGGCATCGGTCGGCGATGATCTTGCGCGGCTATGTCCGACGGGCGACGCTCTTCGATGACGCGCCCCTGCCCCGCATCATGGGCGACGAGTAATTTAGGGACGGCGTATCGGGACGACGCTAATGCCGCTCTGCCCTCGGAATATTGAACTGAGATGATGAAGACGAGGAGACATCTTTACATTCTTCATGAATCGCAGCCCGGTGATGCCGATTTAATCTGGCCAATCGAAGTGCATACGCGACCTTCGATATGCTGGCGATTATAAGAAACAATAACGCCTTACCTACTCCTGAGGTAGCTTAGTTGGTGGTATCCGTCGTCAATGTTTGTCGGCGAATAAGCCAATCTGCGATCTCGACATAGTTCATCTCGCCTGCAAAGCCAATATCGATAAACTCGATTGATTTAATTCGACTTTGAGTATCAAAATTTACAATGATTTCATTTAGCCCCCGTGGCCCGGGAAAGTCCCCTTTCTCAGGTTCGAGTGGTACGTTAAATTCGGAACTCGGATCAACAAGGCAACGAGGCCCGGAGATTTCGGCGAACTCCAACCAGCCATGAGAGTCGTCTTTCGCAGTTGCATGCCTTGTTTGTTCTAAGATTGGACGAAGCAATCGTGGATCGCGACCAACAAGCGCAGATAAGAAGCTTTGAATTTCCGCGGTCACAATACAAGACGCTCTAATATCCTGGGCAATTTGGCCTACCGGGGATATATGCGGTGCCAACGGTATAGTAGGCTCCGGTTTGCACTGTCGTCAGCCGGTACTTTGTGTAAAGCCCACTATAGGTCAAACTAAAATCAGCAAACGCTCCTTGTGCCGGAATGTTCACGCCGGTCAGATAGATTGAGTAAAAATCTTGCGAGACCGCTGAATCGTAGTTCTGGTTAGACCCTGAGAGGTAACAGGCGAGATGCTTGTTCCAAAAATGCGAATCGTGAATATAAAGAACGTAACCCGAATTTAACCATTTCGTAACTATGTCGAACCAACTATTATATGCTGAGTTTGTAGCGACGGAGTCATCTTCGCACCCGTCCGAAAAATATAAAAAGCCTAACGAACAAACGCCTTGCGAACCATAGTACTGCGGCTTGAGTCGAGGATCACCGCCGCACCGCGTGTCATATTTTGCAACGTTCGGGTTATCGCAGTTGACGCTACCGCCGCCTCCGCCGCCGCCAGCGCCGCCGCCGCCAGCGGGCGGCCCGTTTGATATGCAATTGCCGGCGCCATCGTTCACCGTGCCCGGTGGACAGTTTTTTAATTCTGGTCGAGCTTGCGTCAAATCTGCTCTTGTCGTCCCACCAGCCGTACTGACCGATAGCGGTTGATTTCCGAGTGTTGGAACCGACGGAGAGCTGCTTGAACATGCCGTCAACAAAATCGCAAAAAGGATGCCTACAATCCCGCTCGATCGTCTAAACACGATGAACTCCTAAGCGCACGAACTGTTGAAGACTAGCAAGTTAACGCATATCAGGTCAATTAAGCTGAGCTTATGTCCTTTGTTCGTATCTGTGCTGGAACACTTCGGCCGGAGCAAGCGACTAAGCAAGTGAGCTATCGGCGGCATTTTCGCCGTGCCGTGTACTCTCGGAGCAACCATCCCGACTCGGTCGCTTATAGCACACCTCCAGCCGGTGCACGATCGTGTCCCAGCGCGTGGTGTAAGACGGAGCCGCCCCGGGTAGCGTAGCGGGCGGCCATCGTGGCCCTTGGCGAAGGTTGTTTTTGCACAGCAACTTCCGCACGAGGTACACCACGATGGCCAAGGCCAGTATTGCACTTTCCGAGCTCGTCGAGAAGGGGGCGAAGGATGATGTCGTCCGAGAGCTCCTCGGCCACGTCGTCGAGCGGCTCATGGAGTTCGAGATCGAGCAGCGCTGGATCGCGTGCGCGACTCGGGTCCTGCGTTTGAGAAGCTACCCGGAGGACCATTTGATGTAAGGCGTCGGTATCTTACGGAAGCGGCGTCACCCCGTACGATACCACGACGCAAATTATGAGCAAGCTCACCCTTCAAGATTGGAGCTGCAAGCGACGGCCGCCGTCCCGTCGTGGTCATTTAGAATTTCGATTTATGGCCTGATGGCTTGAAGTGACGTACGTCTTCAGGTCGCGAGATCGTGCTCAACGGCGCGTGCGAGCTCGGCGAGGACGGCCCCGCCCCTTTCGAGCGGCTCGATCGCAACCAGCGCGTCGCCCCCAAGGCCGTTTCCGGCGGCCGCGCTGACCTGGGAGCCGTCCGCGGGCGCTTCCAGGCTTAGTTCTCCGTCCGAAATGGTCGCCGTTCCCGTGCCTGAGAATGGCTGGATTATCAGGCATGACGCTTTAGCGACTATACACGTACACATCCACGCGAGTCGATCGGAGTTCCAGGAGCCTTTCGGGACACGGTAGTCCATGTGAACCGAGTCAGGCTACTGTCCCGGAAGAGATCTTTTTTAGGACGAAGCTTTCGGTTCGTCGAGATGCGTATCGATTTTACGACGTGGCGTCGTGTCGGTTGCTTGAGCTAACGGCATCAAGGCGTCCCCCGCTTCGCCGACGTCTTCAAGTAGATGATGTACGTGCGGCTCAAGGGCGCAAAGCCGTAGGTCAAGGCCTTCATCGCGACGGCCGCGGATCCACTGAGCGAACGTCAAGAGCGCGCTCTCATCAACATCCTTGACGGCTTCGAGGCACACGATGTAAGCGCAGAACTCAGGGCTAATCGC
>JAABUV010005173.1_pt1 | contig 15038 bp, 21 predicted proteins | sample 5559971 | NCBI WGS metagenome assembly JAABUV01 (sample SAMN10711881, study PRJNA513362) | rock metagenome | isolation source: Antarctica rocks | place: Antarctica: Victoria Land, Knobhead nord | collected 2015-12-19
CGAGGATGGCCCAGACGCCAGACGCGCGCGGCCTTGACGCGGGGCCCAGCGCGCGCGCGCGCTGGGCCTCGCTGGACGACCTGCCGCTGGCGCGGCAGCCGCTGCCGCGCTCGCAGCCGGCGGCATGCGAGGCGGACGCCTCCGCTGCCGCGGGCGCCCGCCATTTGAGCATGGCGGGCGCAGGCGCGCGCGGCGCGCCGCACAGGCCGGGCTGCCTGGCGGACGCGGGCCCGGCTTCAGGAGGCGCATCCGGGGCGCCTCCGTGCGCTGCCGGCGCCGGCGGCGGTGCACGCGCTGAGGCCCCAGAACACGCAGGAGAATCAGGCGACCGCATCACGGCCGAGGTGACATTCGCCCATCCAGTGGTGCGGACCACAGGCGGCCGAGCGCGGGGCACCAGCGCCGCCAGCGCAGGCAGCAGGTACGCCGGCCACGAGGAGGCCGAGGCCGCCCTTGGCGAGCCCTCAGCGCCCGCGCCATGCCCGCACGGAGCGGCGGGCTCGTGGGCTGGCGGCGCTGGCGCGCCGTCAGGGGCGGAGCGGGCCAGTGAGGCCGGCCCTCTTCTGCCGCCGGAGGCCGGCGCGGCGGGCTGCGCCAGGCAGGCTGTGAGCGGGCGAGCTGAGGCCTCTGCGCTCGTGTACGATCCTATTCTAGGTGTGTATTTTGACACTGCCAGCGGGCAGCTCGTTGGCGCGGGAGCGCTGCCTATTGGTGATGCGGGCACAGGCGAGGGCGCGTGACCATGCCGGAATGTGCGACAAGTTGTCCCTGCAAAGTGGACACTGGCCCGGACGTCCTGGGGGGTATGCCATGATGGAGGGCGCTGCCTTGCACGCCCGCATTGGCGCTAACAGGTGGATGTTTAGAGAGGCGTAAGCGTGCGAGCCCACTGTGACGGCGGTCGGTAGGTGTGTATTGTGCGGCGCAGCAGACCACCGGAGTGAACGCAGGCATGCACATAATAGAAGGTGTGCCACACGATGGTGGTTGCAGGCGTGCACATAAGGCAAAGCAGCAGGTCAATCTGTAAATTGGATTGGTTGGCTGCATCATGTGAGCGTTTAGGCAGACTGAGCTTGCAGTGAGTTACAGGACAACTTTTACTGCAGTCAGCAAGTGGGTTCCTGGAAGTCGCTCTGGCCACCTCTGTGACGCTGCATGATGCAGCAGCTGGCACACTTTGACACGCATGTAGGATACCGTGGTCCTAAATGAGACCCTTACGTTTGCTTGCTCACACTACAACACTTTTTGTACTTTCATTATGCTTATGCATGCATTGATGCATAGCAGCTACCCTATGCATACTTACGCAGCAGCCCAGATTTTAGCGTCTTTATGCAGCCTGCAGGCAGCGTCGTGCTCCCGCGTGCCCGGTGTTGGCCAGCGCCGCCAGGCTGTCCGCTTCGGCACCCCGTCCTCGACCTGAAACGCAAATTTGCTCCCATATGCCGCCATCATCTTGCCCATGACAAGCCGCCAGGCATTCGGAATTTCATTCTGTCCGGGATGATGCCGGAGCCTGGGAAAATGACAGCCTGATATAATTTCCATTGTTTCCAGGCATGGCGGACACAGCAATTCAAAGAACGCCTCCAGGTCTAAACTGTTTTCCCCGGCGCAAATGAAGTTGCACATTCTGATGTACGTCGCATCTATGCGCACCTCTCTTGTCCCTGTAAATGTGTTTCGCGGCCTGTATGGGTGAAGACCAGCACTCCATACATCGATCACTACACTGAGTCCCTCTATCTTAGCATGACCGCCGTCTAGGGCCTGAGGGCTTGTGAGATCCACTACCATGCCGCCAGACACATATACATCTTCGAGGCAGGGGAGCTGCACAAGAGCCTGTGCATGGGCAAAGGATCGCTTAAACGTCACGCTGGCTTGGCTGTGTGCTGCCCTGTCCTCCACACGACTACCGTCTGCGGTAGCATATTATACTCGATGATGTCACCAAAGCCCCCCACTACACCCAGGTGAGTGATGTGGAATGCGCGGAGGTCCACAACCAACGTGGATCGCAGGGATTTGAGGGCCTGGTTTCTGCTCACGGTGGTGTTCTCAGGTGGGGGCATGATGCCACCCAGGCGCAGGGGCATGCCCAGCAGCTGCCGCAGGCTGCCACGCTCGTTTGCACGCAGGACGGTCAGCAGCGGGGATGCCACATCGTTCCCTGCGCACAGGCCCGGTTCCAGGAAGATCCTGCTGCGCCCTTCGCATGCAGGGGCCGGCCAGTTGTACAGGGTCAGCGATGTCACGTGGTCCTTCCAGGCTGGCAGTGCCAGCCACGCCAGGTGCCTCTTGGCCAGCTGCATGTTTGAGAAGTCCAGGCGCAGCTGCAGCGGGTGTGCGCGCAGCACGTGCTGGAAACGGCGGCTCACAGACTGCAGCAACAGCGCAACTTGGACCTCGGAGCTGGCCTCTGAGGCCGGTCGCGCGTCCCAAACGATGCACATGATTCTGTGAAGGAGAACATCAGGCAGTCCTTCCAAGCTTGACTGCTGCAGCAGCTGTGCCTGCAGGGCACAAACGCTTGCTTGCAAGAGGTTGAGTGTAGGCTCACGCAAATTCTCGGGAAGAATAGACTTCAGCTTGCAAGGCAACTGGAGCAACAGTCCAGCTTGCAACCAGCCGTGGCACACACCGCAGCTGCGCGCTTGTGTGAAGGCATACAGTGCACTTGCGTACCTTATGTGTACAGAGCCTGGCCACAGTCACAGACAGGCCACTGCGCCAGTCTCCTATGCTCGTAGTTGCACTTTCACCAAGCCGTCAAGCAGGCATGCCACGCGCCGGACACGCCAGACACAAGTAACCAGGGAGCCTGGACATGGAGTGCTTTTTGGCAGGCCTCAGAGCCGTATCTTGAGCAGACAATGAATGTCACTGCCTGAAGATATGCATCGATATGCATGACATATCATGAGCAACAGATGGACTTGTCCAATCCAAATGCAGACATTTGGGCAGAATATAATAGAATGCCTAGCCGTCAACCATGAGAACAGGCCTTGTCTGTCACATGCAGTCTTCTGGCCATCAAACCACACGCCATTCAGCATCCACGCACATGTGCAGCTGTGCAACGCTGAGTCTGTAACTGGTTTAGGCACATACGACAATGGTTTAGGCATGTACGTCTTCCCATCCACAATCCAGCTGCAGCCTCTGCACTCCTGCTGCTGGCCCCAAGAAGCACTTGCACAGCTGCACGCCTGATGCCCTTACAAAGTGCGTTCCTACACTCATGAAGGGCATGCATGGTTGATGCGAGTCTTGTGCACATCTGCCTGTACGTAGCTACGCTACATGTAAGTTTTGTGCTTTGCAAAGGCTTTGGTGATGATTATGAAAACGTGCCACAAGTCGTCAGTGGTGACTGTGGCCGACGAATGATGGCAATTGTGCTGCAGTTTGCGGCGCACGCCCGCCCGCGCCGAATGCTGCTGGCCACTGCGGCCGCCGCACTGGTGGAGGTCTCGTCGCACGACTACTTCTGGGGCCACGGCGTGGACGGCAGCGGCGCCAACCACCTGGGCCTGCTGCTCATGCGGCTGCGCGAGGAGCTGGCGGCGGCGGGCCCTGGCGGCCGCCCCAGCCCTGCAGGGGTCCTCGAGCCTGGGGCGCCTGGCGGCAGGGACAGCTCCGCATGGGCTGGCGCTGGGCTCGCAACCACGCGCTGTGCGGAGTGAAGGCTGGATGGTGGCCATACTGGGGTCTTGGTTGCAGGCATGCACATCAAGGCAATGCAGCGTATGCGGCTGTGAACCGCCTGATTGGCTTGCATATTCTGGCACAGGCATAGTCACCTTGCCAATGGCCGAACACGTACTGGAGCTAGTGAGAAGCCTGCATGGTCCCTGGAACTCGCTCTGCCCACCCCAGCAGTGCTGCGCATGCAGGCAGCTGCCGCATTTGACATGCATGCACATGGACAGGAAGCTCCTGACTGAGGAGCATGCACTAAATGCAGGCTCCTGTAAGACGCATGCCCACACATGCAGTAGGCTCAGCAGCTCCCGTTCAGACTGCAGCATGAGCCCAATTTATTGCTTCTTCATGCTGCCTGCGGGCAGCGCCGTGCTCGTGCGTGCCCGGCGCCGGCCAGCGCCGCCAGGCTGCGCGCTTTGCCGCTCCGTCGTCGATCTGAAACGCATACTTGCTCCCGTATGCAGACATCATCTGGCGCATCAACAGCCGCCAGGCATCTGGAATGTCATGCTGTCCTGGACTCTGCCCGACGGTGGGGTAGTCCCTGCCTGACTTGATGTCCATACTCTCCATGCATGGCGGACACAGCAAGTCAAGGAACGCCTCCTCCAAGCCTATCTTTTGTTCCCCCGCGCATGAATAATGGCACATGCTGACGTCTCGTGCAGCTATGCGCACATCCCTCGTCCCTGTGTATGTTCTGCACGGCAAGATAGGGTGTGGACCAGTGACTGCATCCATGTGTACACTGCGTCCCTCAACATTAGCATGCCAGCTGTCGAGGGTCCCGGAGCGTGTAAAATCCACTGCCGGGCTGCCGCCAAACGCACTTACATCTGCCATTGCAGCAGTGCAGGGCTGTGAAAAGCCCACGTTTGCTTCTGTGACTGCTGCCCTGTACGACAGACTGACCAGCGTCTGCGGCAGCTCGTCAAAGTTGATATTATCGCCAAGGCCGCCCGACACACCCAGGTGTGTGAGGTCCAATGCGCTGAGGTTCACATGCGGCGTGTATTGCAGCAAATCGCTCATGTGGTCAATGCTCATGCTCGAAGTGTCATCAGGCAACTGAGGCAGGGGCTCCATACGGACGCCACCCAGGCGCAGCGGCATACCCAGCAGCTGCCGCAGGCTGCCGTGCTGACTTGCATGCAGGACGGTCAGCAGCGGGGATATTACATCTTTCTTTGAGCACAAGCCCGGGTCCAAGGCGTTCCTGCTGCGCGCTTCGCATGCGGGGACGCGCCAGTTGTACAGGGTCAGCGATGTCACATGGTCCTTCCAAGCTGGCAGAGCCAGCCACGCCAGATGCCTTTCGGCAAGCTGCGTGGTTGAGAAGTCCAGGCGCAGCTGCAACGGGTGAGCGCGCAACACTTGTTGGAAGCGGCGGCTCACGCACTGCAGTGACAGCGCAAGTTGAACCTCGGAGCTGGCCTCAGAGGTTGTTCGAGCGTCCCAGACGACGCACATGATCCTGTGAAGGAGGACATCGGGCAGTCCTTCCAAGCTCGGCTGCTGTGCCTGCGATGCGCAGGCGCTTGCTTGCAAGAGGGTGGAGTGTAGGCTCACGCGAGCTTTTAAGAACACCACTGGTGGTCAGCTTGCAAAGCAAGCGGCGCAACCTTCCAGCTTGTATTCAGGCCTGGCGTGGCACCCATTGCAGCTGCGCGCTTTTGCGAAGGCATGCAGTGCACTTGCCTCCCTTGTGTGTACATAGAGCCTGGCCACGGACGCAGAGAGGCCGCTGCGCCAGTCGCCTGTGCTTGTACTTGCACTGTCAGCAGGCCGTCAAGCTGGCACGCCACGCGGTAGATGCGCGAGACACAGGCAGCCAGAGTGGCTGGAACGCTTCTGAGAGGCCTCAGATTGAGCTGATACCTTGTGCAGGCAAGTGCACGAATGACATGCCATGTAACATGACATGTCCAGCGACTGGTAGACTTCTGAAACAACATGCAGACTTCTAGGCAGAGTCTAATAACATGTCCAGCCGTCAGCCAGCTGCAGTGAGAGCAGGCCCGCTCTGTCACGAGCAGTCTTCTGGCCATCAACCTGCATTTTCAATCGGCACCCAGGTCCACGTGTAGCTGCGCAACACTGTGCCCACAGTGTTTTCTGTGTAACTGGTTTCAGCAAAGACGAAGAGCTGTCCGCCATCCTGCTGCAGCCTCTGCGCTCCAGTGTTGGCCCAATAGCGCTTCCACGCACTGACTGGCTGGCACGTACCACATTTGGCGCTGCGGAGCGCACGCTTTTGGCTACCAAACACTGCCGCCTGCTCTTTTCTTAGACAAACTTGGCTGGCATTTGCGGCAGACTGACGTATGAAGGTAAGCTTCCAGGCCCTGCAGCCCACCAAGTGTTTTGCTCCTTTGCCACTGCTAGTGCTTACAGTCACCACGAGAACATAGCGCGGCAGGCATCACCCTTTGCTGGCAAGACTGAGGCCGCCTCAGACGCCATCCTGTACCCACGCTACTACGAGATTGCTTCGGTCTTGCAGGTTTGCCCTGTTGGGTGAGTCACGTTGAAGTCGCATTTTGCAACACTGCCTTTGACATCCAAGACTGTACAGGAACCCCACGGCACTGCGGATGAGATACCCACTCTCACCAAAGCGTCCGGCAAGAAGCGCAAGGCCCTGGACCTGGAGGCGGCTGCTGTTGACGGTGACCCGCGCCCTGGTGTGCTGCTCTGCCGTCTACTTCACTTCATTCAATCACAGTGCTGTGCCCTTCTGTCCTGTGTGTTGCACAGATGCAAGACTGCCATGCGGCGGGTGCGCAGACGGACCTAGCCTTCCAAGGCCAAAGGCGAAGAAGGGCAAGGCAGCCGCCAGCGCCAAGCGCGCCTCTGGGCCTGGCAACGCCGAGGAGGCAAAGCGGCTTCGCGAGAAACTGGGTGAGGGCAGCAGGCTACTGGTTGCTCAAGCAGCCGCAGCTACAAGGTTCCAGCGTAATTGGATGTCCAGCGTGGTGCTGCTTCTACATGCCGTCACCTCGTTTTGAGAAAGATGAGGGCTTTCAACCTCATGCCGTAGAGCCCCGGCATTGCGATGTACAGCCGTGGTTTAAGACGGCAGTGAAGGGCGCCCTTCAGCAGAGAGAATGATCTCAATGGACATGCTTGTATGACCTGTGCCATGCCGCAGGTATCACTGCAGCGCCGGACGCAGAGCCGGCCGCCGAGGCCTTCAGCTTTGGCTTTCCTGTCGCGGACCAAGCTAAAAGCTCAGGCGTGAAGGGTGCAGCCAAGGGGGCGCTACATGGAGGTGTCGAGGTGAGCCTCTCCTGGAGCCCTCTTCATGTCATCGCATGCTCTGCAGAGTGCAAGCATGCTGGTGCGCGCTCACGCAGCCTGAGCGGCAGTCTCCGAGCTTTTCGCCCTGGTTGCTTTAGCCTTCAGGTTACACCATGCATGCGCATGAGCACGCAGCCTGACGCATTCCACGCGCAGGAGGGTGCCGCTGAGGAGGCCGGCCCCGCGGTCACAGCAGCGGCGGCGGCGGAGGAGGAGGAGGAAGACCCTGCGGTGCGCGAGCGGCTGCGCCGCGTGCGCGGCGAGCCGTCTGGGCAGGACCTGTCGCGCCGCGTGTTTGTCGGCGGCATGCCCTTCACGTACGAGGTGCGCCGCGGAGGCCCCGTCAGCCCATAAATCTGCATTCCTCCGTGCAGGCATGCTGTGTGTTCACAGACAGGCTGTCTGAGCATGCTTATGGGTTGCCTGCAACATAGGGACACAGGCACGTCATGATGCCTCAGTGTCACAAAAGCACAAGCATGCATGCAGGGCTGCCTTCCCCAGCGTGTGTTGTCAACAGTCTCGGCTGAAGCCTACGCAGCTTGGAATAGTAAGCATGGCGCGAGGGAGAGCTCTGGCACAGGCGCCGCGCCCGAGCATGCGCACGGCGTGCAGGAGGACGACGTGCGCGAGTACTGGGGCTACTGCGGCGAGGTGGCCGACCTGGACCTCATGCGCTTCCCAGACACCGGCCGCTTTCGGGGCATCGCATTCATCACATTTGCCACGGCGCGCACAAGCGCGGCCGCCTTGCATCTGCACGCCGCAATCGGCAAGAAATTGGGCCGTCTGTGCCAAGCACGTGCGTGAGGGCAAGCTCACGCCCCGGCATGTGCAAGCCTGTATTTGTCAGAGGTGTGCATATCAATGCGAATGCGCTGGTGAATGCTGCTAAGAGCACCGGTGTACACTTGGGAGTGTGCATCGGCCATGCGGTGATGCCCTTGTAGCTTCTACCATCCGGCGCGACTTGCGCAACGGCGTTTTGCCCGTGCGCGCTCTGGCTCATGGCGGCCTAATTGCACGCAGGCAGAAGGGTATGAGGCCGCGCTGGCATGCGACGGCGAGCTGCTGGAGCAGACGCGGCTCAAGGTGGAGCCCTGCCGCACGCCGCGCCCGCTGGGCCGCGCCGCGCCGGCCGCGCCGGCGCCGACGCAGCACAAGGGCGCCGCGCCCAAGGCGCGACGCCCTGCGCTCGCCAGAGCAGCACAATTGCGCTGCACGCGTGTCGCTGCCCAACATGTGCACTCCATAGCTGTGCCACTGCGCACTCGGAAGCAGCACGTAGCTGGCTGGCGCCTGGGATACAGGATACATACTGATGAAGTCCTCGAGGCCATCTGTGTGCCTAATCATGCCAACTGCTGCATAGCTGGCAGCAGCTGCTGATGGTCAGCAGGAGCTGCTAGAGTACAAACTTTACAAATTACTATGGGGTAGGGTGAGATAGGGTCAGCACTGTGCATTGCACGAGCTCATGACTGCGTGCATGCGGCAGACGCCCGGGTACTGCGCGGCGTACGTGGGCAACATCGCGTTCGAGGCGTCCGAGGACGACCTGCGCGCGGTGTTCGAGGGCCTGGCGGTGACGCGCGTGCGCATGCACACCGACGCGGACACCGGCCGCTTCAAGGGCTATGCGCATGTGCACTTTGGCGACGAGGCTTCGCTGGATGCGTGCGCGCCCGCACTCTGGCTGGGCCGAGCAGGGTTGCTGGGGCCCGGGGTCACGGCGCGCACAGACTGGCCGTCGCGCACAAGAGCTTGCTGTGTGCGACTGCGCCTGATGGTACTGGCAGCCCACGCCCTCATGCGTGAGCCCCAAGTGGCTCCTGGCACCTGTTCGGTGCTGCTTATTGGGATTGGCTGTGCTGACGTCTGCCACGAGTCCGCAAAGGGCTGCCTACTCCTTGCGTCTGGCACTGGTGACCACCAAGCTGGGCATGCGCATAGGTTGCTGAGCCGTACGGCTGTTGTGCAGGGCGGTGGAGCTAAGCGGGACAGACTTCTTTGGCCGGCAGCTAAAGGTCGGCTATGCCCAGCCGAAGAAGGCCTGAAGCAGACCGCCTTTGGCTCCAGCCGCTGCATGTGTGCCTGGAAGCGGCCGTTGGCTGCAGAGGCGTGCAACTGTAAGCGTGCCAAAAAGGACTATGCGTCATGTGAAGGCCCTGGAGGCCTATTGGCCTATTGTCTTGTATAAAGCGACTCGAGCCATCCGGCCCTGCAGTGACCTAGTCTAGCCTCGCTTGCCGCAGTGCGCAATTACAGTAAAATCCACCTCCGCGGAGCGCCTCTCCACCTCAGCGCAGGAGTGCACAGCATACAGTCTGAAGTTCTCCGCCTGTGGCGGAGGAGGGTTCCGGCTCACCGCCTGACATGCTGCAGTGACGCCGCACCTGCTTTCGCCAGTGATGGATGCCGACGATGGCGACGAGCGGGGCGGTAGCGTGCGTGAGCAGGACCGCTTTCTGCCAATTGCCAACATCAGCAGGATTATGAAAAAGGCGCTGCCTCCGAACGCCAAGATAGCAAAGGACGCAAAGGAGACCGTGCAGGAGTGCGTGTCGGAGTTCATCAGCTTCATCACCAGCGAGTGCGCCCCCCGCGTCTGTTGAGTAAGCTAGGCAGCCCATGCGCTGCGCAAAGCTCCACCTGCCTGCAGGTCGAACGGACAAGTTGACGCGCCGCGGGCATGCGCAGGGCGAGCGACAAGTGCCAGCGGGAGAAGCGGAAAACCATCAACGGCGATGACCTGCTCTGGGCCATGAGCACGCTGGGCTTTGAGGAGTATGTGGAGCCGCTGAAAATCTACCTGCACAAGTTCCGAGAGGTGCCGCCCTCCCTGGTGCCTCTGTGAGCGCAAGTCTTCCAGGCACATAGTCGAGGGCGCAGCCAAACCTGCCTGTTCGCCCAGTGACTGCGCTCGCTGCCTCACTGCCTGCGCTGCAAAGCCGACAAGAGCTGACTGCACTGCGTGCATCAGCTCTTGTGTACGTGTACACCACTCACAAGCAAACGGTCAGACAGTCCGCTCCCCTGCCGCGGCGACGCTGAGCAGGGGGCCGCGCGCGCAGGCCGAGAAGGCGACGCTGGCCAAGCAGGCGGGCGGCGGCGCGGGCAGCGGGAAGGGCGAGAAGGAGGAGTATGCACAGGTGCATGGGCGCCGTGCAGGCCATACTTATCACAATGCAAAGCACTTTGGTTTGGCTTGGCCGCACTCACCATGCAGACAGTACCTGTCAGAACGCAGTGGGCCAAGTGCGGTAGTGCGAGTCGCCATGCAGGCAGTCTTTGTCAGAATGCACTGGGCCTACACGCCAAGTGCTGAAGTGTCTGGCAAGGTCGTTGGGTAAGTTGGCGTGGAGGTAGCATGCATGAGCTCGTGCTGTCAGGGGGTCGCAGGTGTCCGTGCGCGCGCTGACGCAGGCGTGCGGGGGTGCGCAGTATTGAGTGCGAGGCCCGGCGCTGCGCGTGAGTGGGCGCCGGCTGCCGCTGGCGAGCGGGGCGCGTCCTGGCGTGCAACGCGGTGAGTCAGCTGGACAGCCTGGTCAGGCAGGTGCTTTGCCTCAGGGGGAGGCAGAGTCAGCTGGACGGGCTCTGCCTGTGTGTGACGAGCGGACCTTAGCTGGAAGGCCTCGGCCCCTGCTGTCCTCCTGGGGACGGCGAGCTCGGCTGGGCGGCTCTGGCCGTTTGCAGCGCTCAGGAAGCGCGGCAGCTGGGGCTGTCCACCTTCGCGCGCACCTGGGTCTCAGGAGTTCCAGCCTACAGGCTGCGGGTGCAGCAGCCCAGCAACACCGGTCTGTTGGAACGCTGCCGGGGAACAGAGGCGGCCGGAGCGGAACAGAGTGTTGCGCGGCGCCGTGACATTGGTTGAGGAGTCTGGTTGAGTGTAAGGGTTTCCTTGGAACATGCGCTGCAGGGCGAGAACCGTTGCAACGTGCCTGGGTGCGTCACATGTATAATGTTTGAGGGCCGGCGCCTGTCGAGGTCCCAGGCGTGGCAGTGAACACTGTCGATTGCTGTGGCCATGGCCTTGGAGTTGCATGTACACAGGCTTTACACACCATTTACGAATCTCTTGTCTGCAGAGTGCAGCACTGTGACGGCTGGCATGAAAAACCAGAGGGTGCAGGCCTCCCGCACACGTGCGCACCGCACTTTTGCGGCGTAAGCAGCGGGGCTGCCTCTGCCCCAAGCTTCACCACATAGGCAAGCACCTGGGCGAGCTCAAGCATAGGTAGCCGGTTGGGCTACTTACAAGCAGACAGGCAACCACATGCCGCAAACGGTGCCCTGTCACGGCGGCGCCGGGGGCTCCTTCTCAGGCGCTTTTACGCTCGCCGGCTCCTTCTCAGCCGCTTTTACGCTCGCCGACGTCCGCTCGCCAACTTGCTCTACCTCCTGCTTGCTGGCCCTGCTCGCCCGTGCGCAGGAGCCTGTTAGGAGGTTCTCATACCAAGCGCCAGGTCTTGTACAGCAAGAAGAGCCAAGGTACAGTTTCGTCCAGCAATAGCACGCGTGTGCAGAGCGCACTGTTGGGCAGCAGCGCCCTGCTCCTCCATCCAGCCGCGGATGACCTTCATGTTGCGCCGCAGCGTGGTGGCGCCCGTCCGTACGTCCGACTTCATCAGATACACCACGGAGCCCAGCGCCACTGCGCAAGCGAGCGCCTCAGCCCTGCTGCGCAAGCGCTTTCCGCAAAGCCATGTGCGAAGGACCAAAGGGCCAGCCTCCTCGCACCGGCTGTGAGGACAAAGTTGGTCCACATCTGGGGCAAGCCCAGCGCCTGAGTTCCCCCCGCGTGTGGTTGCTTGCAAGACTATGTTGCTCAGAAGTGCGGTCCGGGCCTGCACAACAGAGACGGTGGCGCACAGCCTTTGTCAAGTAAGGAGAGTCCCTTGAACAAAAAATAGCAAAAGGTACTCGGCACCTCCTGCCCAGGCCTGTGCCGAATCTGGCTGCCTCTTACATGCCTTTTACATGCTGCATCCTGCCTCTTGCATGCTTTGGTCTGTGAACCGTAAGAAGCCAGCTGAGCCTACTTATGGTCAACTTGCACGCATGCAACACGGACATCACACACACAGAGTAAGCGCCAGCTGGTGTCACAAACATGCAGACAGCAGACCATGGGCCATAAATTAAGGCCATAAGGCAGCACACTCAGATAACAAGAGCCGCACTAGGGCAGACATTCTGCACCATCCCAAATAATTCTCAGCCGATTGTCTGCACTAACATAACTTCCCTGCGGGCGGACACTGCATGAATCTCGTGCGCCCTGGCACAGGGCGCGGCGCTGCTCAGCAAGGCGCGCGGCTCGGACACGCCAGCACATGCCCTGGGTCTCCGTCGGACTGGCCAGCCCCCCGGCGCGCATCGCCCCGCGCGCCGGGGCTGCCGGGGATGCTCATGACGCCCGAGCCGCCAGGGGCCGACCCCAGGTCGGTCTCGCTGCTGAGGGCGCCGGCGAGCGCCGGGTGCGCGGCCTCGCCGTCGGCGCCGGTGCACGCGCCGGCCTCGGCCTCGCCGGGCGCGAGGCCGGGCCCCGACGGCTCGCCGTCGCGCAGCCCGGCCATGGCCTGCGCGGCCTCGCGGTTGCGCTCGCCCAGCAGCTCCAGGTTCTTGAAGCTGAAGTTCAGGAACTGGTTGGTCGGCGAGAAGACGGCGCCGTCGCCGCCGCCGCCGCCGCCGACTACGCCACCGCCGCTGCCGCCGCCGCCGCCGCCGCTGCCGTGGCTGCTGCCGGCCGCGGCGCCGAAGCCGTCGGGCGCGGCGCCGGAGCCGACCAGGTCGCGCTCCAGCGTGCCTGACGAGCGGCCGGAGCTGCCGGCCGAGGAGCCGGTGCAGCTGCCCGCCTGCGCGCGCGCCGGGCAGTCCTGGGTAAGGGTTCCGCAGGGGTTCCGCGGGCTTCTGCGTGCGTCACAGGACACGGCCCGGGCTCCAGCAAAGCGGCGTAAGTCTGCAGCTCGCACCAAACAAAGAGAGGAAGAGACTACCTCAGCGCTGCATGTTACAGTGCGAATGCGCCTGCACAGCATCGGAGCATGTGCCGCGACCAGCACGCAGCAAGCATGTAGCTCCGGCAGTGGACGACACATGGCTAACACCATGTCTCATGCCCTGCAGCACGCCGCACAGGACAGGCGGCCTCTTTGCCCCGCGCGCGGCCCCCAGGGCCGCGCACGAGCATCGGCGCGTCGTCGGCGCCGGCCGACGGGATGGTGTACAGCAGGCTGAGCATGCTATAGGGTAGGAGACCTGACCCTACACCCGAGGGCCGCGCACGAGCATCGGCGCATCGTCGGCGCCGGCCGACGTGATGGTGTACAGCAGGCTGAGCATGCGCCCCGCGTCGCCGTCCACCTCCATGTCCGCCGCCTCCAGGCCGCCGCTGCTGGCCGGGCGGGCGCCGCGCATGTCTGCGCGCGCGCGCCCCCGCTCAGTCTCTCCGCCTCCGGGCCCTGCCCGCTCCGTCGAACTGAGCAGACCACCGTGGCCAGACACATGCACGCAGGCCAAGGCCTCACGATCTCTGCGAGCACGCGCGCGCTCCGCTGAGGGCTGAGGGCTCTGCTGGGGCGCGGGGGCGCACAGCAGAGCGCAGCAGCGCCGCAGAGGCGGATCGCGCCTGCCGCGGGCAGCGCATGCTGCGATGCAGGGCGCAACGGGCGGGCCAGAGGCGGCGCGGTCGCATACAGGAAGCCGCTGATCACGCGCATGGGCCCTGCATCGGCACTCCTGTGTACCGGCATGGCGTGGGGACAGGCTACCCTATCCCTACCCTACCCAACCCTACAGCACAGCGCACGCGCACCGGGCGACTGCAGCGGCGTGGCCGGCGAGCTGGACGCGGCGCTGGCGGCGTCGGAGCCGGCGCGCAGCGACCCCGCGCGCCCGCCCGATCGCGGCCGCGAGCGCGGCCGTCCGAGCGCGCCGCCGCCGCCGCGGAAGCAGCCGGAGGCGGCGGCCGAGCCGGCCGGCGACTCGGGGCGCGAGGAGCCCAGCTCGTCGCTGCTCTGGATGTCCATCGCCATGCTCGCCACCGACACCTGCCGCCCGGCGCGCGCCGGGCTTGCGCGCCGCTCGCGCTCGCGGCAGCATAACTTATGCCCGGCATGTTGCCGCTTGACATGTCCAGCACAGCGGCACACAGGTACCTGCGGGAGCCGCGCGCACTTTGCGAAGTCCACGCAGATTTGCGGGCGCAGACACGCCGCCCACTTCACAAGCTTTGCCGTTAGCATGTCCAAAAAGTCACAACAGAAGGCTGAGACTCTGCAGGGTGTGGAGCAGGGGGCGCGCGCGCGCCGGCTTGGGCGCAAAGTAGGCGGTGTCGGTCGGCGAGTCCAGCGCGGGGATGAAGGCCGCCTTGGTGCGCGCCAGGTTGGCCCAGTCCAGGCCGGCAAACCAGGCGTGCAGCTTCACCTGCGCGGCCGGCGCCCGCGCCTCGGCGCGCCGCGCCTCGTGGCTAGGTCCGGGGAGAGCGTGCGTGTTGTCAGGGACGGTGCGCCAGGCCCGGCGCGACCCCGCCAGCGGCCGCCGTCAGGCGCTTCTCGAACGGGTATGGCGCATGCAGCACACGTGACCCCGTGCACGTTCTCCTGGGCACTCTACGAATCAGTGGCGCCGCCAGGCGGCGCCCGTGTATGCCTTGCACCTGGTCGCAACACAGCTCCGCATGACACTGCCGGTTTTCTTCGACACGAGCGATGCAAATGCATGCGCATGCCTGACGGCGGCCGTGAAGCGCCCGCAAGCAGCACCCTGCCCCGCCAGGCGGGGGCGGCGCGCGGGGCCGCGGCGCGCCTCGCCGGCGCCGCGCGCCCCCAGGCGCTGCGCCGGGTCGGGCTGCAGCAGGCGATCGACCAGGTCGCGGCCGGCGTCCGACAGGGCGCCCTCGCCGTCCGGCCACTCGATGCGCCGGTCCAGGATGTTGTCGAAGATGTCCTGCGCGGCAATGGCGGCACGGCTTTGCAATAGCTTCAGACTCTTTGCCGAGATGGCCCAGCACAGAGGCG